>Ga0114994_10000779_pt1 | contig 22178 bp, 16 predicted proteins | sample ArcticOcean_MG_C_9_FD_87043 | JGI IMG/M metagenome (GOLD analysis project Ga0114994, IMG submission 87043) | Marine microbial communities from western Arctic Ocean - ArcticOcean_MG_CB2_152 | ecosystem: Environmental > Aquatic > Marine > Oceanic | place: Arctic Ocean: Canada Basin | collected...
CCGCGAAACTGCCGCCGACACTAGGATCATTTCGGACCCGCTCTAACCCGACTCTCGCCCAACCCTAACCCTAACCCTAGTCTACTCCTAATCCTAACCCTTACTCGGACCGAATCCTAACCTAGAAGGGGCGGCGGGCGGGCCCCCTGGAGGCCGGGAACCGGCGCCAGGGCCGGGACCCGGGGGAGTAATCCACACCGAGCCTCACCTGCCCCGGTCGTTGCGACGGAGGACGGGGGGGCGGGGTACGTGCTCGAGGGTCCTACCCTCGCGCGGTCGACGGTGCCGACCCCGGGGGCGGTGGCGTAAACAGTTACACACTACGAATGCACGGGTGGGCCAAGCCTCGCTTCACGACGGCGAGCTGGTTCTCGCGCACGAAGGCCTCGCGGGCGAGGCCGCCCGTCGCGTTCAGCGCGGGGACGCACCCCTTCTTTCCCCCATACGTGACGTACGTGTCGTAGCCCGCGGCTCCGATGCGACGCAACACGTCGACCGCGGCCGCCGGGTTGGCGCCCGCGACGCCGTGTTTTTCCGAGTCCTCCCAGCGCTTCGCGGGGCCAAACTCGACGGACCCCTCGCGGACGCCCCCGCGGCCCGGCAGCTCGAGCGACGCACGGAGTGCGGGGATCTCGACGCCCTCGACGTCTATCTTCAGGAAGTCTATCGTCTCCGCGCCGAAGACCTCGCTGGCGACGAGGTCGACGCTCGCCGTGCGGACCTGCACCATGGGCGCCTCCCGCAGCGCGCCCAGGGAGGCCGTGCCGCCCTCGTTGACGTCGTTCGACGCGCCTAATTCCGCGATTTCCACCATCGCGGGCACGTCGAGGATCGCGTTGTGGAAGACGTCCACGTCCACACCGTTCGCGAGGGTCGCGACCTTCACGACGCTTGCGAGCGTGGCCTGCGCCTCGACCACCGCGACGCGGGCGCCCCGCAGTGCCGCGAAGATCGCGAAGATACCGTGGTTGGCTCCAATGTCCAACACGCGCGCCGGGCCCGTCGTCGCGTTGATCACGCGCGCGAAGTCGCGGAAGAGCGCCGCCTCGCGCCTCATGTAGCCCGCGACGCGGCCAAGCTTCGCGCCCACCGCGCCAGGCGCCAGCTTCTTGCGCGCCGGGTCGCGCGTGACGAACGTCATGACCGCCAGTGGCTCGAACTCGTCATTCCGGAGCCCGATGACGCCCCAGCCGCCGCGCGCGCCCGCGAGCACGGCCGCCGGGTCCGCCCGCGCGAGGCACGACGCGTCGAACTTACGGTGGTGGTGGCGCGACCGCGGCGCCGGTTTCACCGTCGGCGCCCTCAGGCGAAACACGGGCTCCTCGGCGCGATTATAGAAGACGAACTCGGCAGGCGTGTGCTCCCAGCGGCCGTGCGTCCCGACGGGGAAGTCGCGCAGCGTCGTCCGGTTTTCCGCCCCGGCGCCGCCGGTCAGGAGCAGCGCTGCCACAAGGGCCATCTTGCAAGTTGTATTGCCCATTCGACGCGCATGCATGGATGCGGGCAGCCGCGTTCCGAGGGACGGCTGCGCAAAGTGCAAAACGCGCGTCTCTGTTGCAAAATTAATGAGACTTTTGTGGATAGCTGCAGCTGTAGGGTGTTGACATGAAACTAGCAGTTTTGCAATTGAATTGAATTGAATTAGGGTTTTGCGCCCCTCCTAGCGCTCTCACTTTGACGGGCTAGAGCTCGCAGGTTTCGAGTCGACAGCGTATAAAACAATACAAGCGTCGCACCGCATTTGAGGCTGCCCGAAACGTTGCATATAGACCCCGCGCACCATACGCCATCGATGCGATGAGATTGCTCCTCACCCTCTGGTGGACAGCCACCACAGCAGAGGAAGCACGACAAGCGCAGCGCGCCGAGGTCGCCCGCATAAATGCAGCCGCTGGCGCGCTCGCGGAGCCGTGCTGGGCGGCGGCGCGGACCGGCGACCGAAGGCTCTGCGCGAGCCTCGACGAGGCGCTGGCGGCGGACGCTGGCGAGCTCGCAACGGTCGGCGTCGTGGTCGCGTGGTGCGCCGACGACTTCCACTGGGTCGGCGACTTCCTTCGCATGGTCGCGTCCAAGTGGCCCCAGGGCGAGAACGTCACCCAGTGGAAAAGACTGGTAGTGTACCAAAAGTGCGTCATCCATAAACGGGACGGTAAGCTCGTCGCGGGTGCGGGAAACTTGCACGGCGGTAAAGGACGGGCGCTCGACTTTGACGTCACGGGCCCGAATCTCACGCTCGCTCCGATTGACGTCCGCAACGCATGTAGGGCCACCGTCGGCGCCAATCAAAAGGTGGTGGAGGCGGCGGTTGAGGCGCTCGAGATACGAATCATACACATGATCGAGCCCGGCCGCTCGCATCGCGCGTCGACGGACGAGGCCGGCGCCGTGCTCCACTACCTGAGTACATGTTACAACGATTTAAATGATGCCACCTTCTTCGCGCACGGCCACGTGCACGGCGAGCTCGGCCCATTCATGGAGACGCTCCGGCACGCGCGCGATAAACACGCGGTGCCGGCCACCTTCGTGGCGACGACGCGGTACAAAGCCATACGCGACACCGCCAACGCGTGGGTCCGCGACGTATTGAACGTCAGCGACGCCGATTATCGACAGCCGCGCGGCGGCGCCTACCGCAACGGCGAGTTCATCTTGCCACGCCTCGTCGCTCGCAAACGGTCGCGCGCGTTCTACGCCGCCGCGCTCGGCGCCATCGTCCACGACGCCAAGTGTCAGGCCGCTGCCTGCCTCCGTAACGGCGGCGACGCCGACCGCCTCCCGCCACCGTTCGACCGCTATCTCGACGGCCTTGCGGGCTGCGACTGGCGCGTCTACACCGGCAACCACGGCGGACACCTCATCGAGGGGTGGTGGCCCCAACTGTTCTGTGAACCCTGCGTGACGCCCGCGCGGAGGGACGACCCGCGGATTCCGTATGAGTCGCAGCGGCGGCTCCTGCTGCGTCGGCGCGAGGTGGAGCGCGTGGGCGAGCTCTCGCGGAGGCGCCTCGACACAAAGCGGCAGAAGGAGGTCGAGAGAATGGACAAAACGATCCTTGGCACGGCCCTCGAGGCGGCGTGCTGGGGCGTCGACGTGCGAGGACGCAAGTCGTGCCTTAGTTATGATGACGCGTTAAGTGCGGACGCGGCGTTCCCGCCCTCGGAAGTGGGGTCCGTGGCCTTTGTAGTCGCGTGGTGCGGCGACCGCTTCGGCTGGGTGTCGGACCTGATGGCGCGGAGCCGGGGCGCGCCCCAGGCCTGGAAGCGTCTGACGGTCTATCAGAAGTGCGCCATCTACAACTCGAGTGACGGGGGCCACGAGGTCCGGTTCACGCACGACCTGGCGGCCACCACAAAGGCCCAAAAGCTGGACTGCACCGTGACCGGTCCCAATACTACGCTCACTTCAACAGATGTGCGCCGCTCGATAATGAAGCACTCGCGTGCGGCCGCGAACTCAAGCGTGGCCAAAGCGCTCCGGGCGCTCGACGTGCGCGTCGTCGCCCTAATCGAGCCGGGCCGCGGCTACCCAACGGGGCCGCGCAAGCGCGCCAACATGTTCTACAGTACAGATGAGGCCGGCGCTTATTTACACCACATCTCGCGTGCCTACAACGACCTCGCGGACGGCACGTTCTTCGTCCACGGCCACCTCCACGGCGGCTACGACGCCACGGTGAAGACGCTGGACTGGACCGCGGCGAGCGGCGTCGCGCCGCAGACGTACTTCGGCACGACGCGGATGAGCGCCACGCGCATCGGGCCCGGCGGGGGCATGCCGTCGGCGCTTGGTGTGCTGGTCAAGGACGCGATGCGCAAGCCGCGCGGCGGCAACTACCGGAATGGTTCTTGATGCGGCATCCTACTTCAATTTCGCGTAGATGGTGTCGACCGAGGCCCCGCGCCGACGCAGGCGATTTCTACGCGTCGCGGCTCTCCATACGGCGCCGGGCGCGGTCGTGGTTCGCCCAGGCCTTTGATATTGTGGACCGGGACGCGCGGTGCGCGGACATCTACAACGGGATACCTCTGCCAAGTCTGCCCGCGCCTTTCGAGCGGTGGAACCACCGCTCGTTTACGTGCCCCGTGCAGCGAATTTACGCGGGCGGCGGCGCCATCGAGGGCTACTGGCGGTGCCTAAATCAAATGGTTACGGCGCATTTCCGCCACTGCTGGTCATGGTCCCCACGCCATCGACGCGGCACCTTCTCGACAACGTGGCGGAGCCGGCTCCTCACCGCTCGACGGAGCCAGCACGGCCGCGTTCTCGCCGAGCAAGGGCTTAGTGCACCCGACTCACTGCTTGATTTGCGCACAGGTTACTGGAACGTCTTCTTTTGTGAACCGTGCCTCACGCCCCGCCGCGACCCGGACGTTCGGATCCCGTGGTCCGAGGCGGCCGGGCTCGAGAAGGGTCGCGTCGTCGCCGGCGAGGCGATCCGCAACGCCGCCTCCCTGCGGGTGTTGCGCCAGGCGGTGGCATCACTCGAGCAATTGCTTCACAAGGCGCAGCGTGACTTCCGTTTGGCCCAGGGACCGGACGAAGCAATAACAGGGCGGCTTCGGGAGGACCTCGAGTTTGCGCGGGACAAGCTGGCCGCCCTGGATCCGAACGCGAGGCGTCCCGCGACGGCGCCGCCACAACCGCCTGCTCCCGCGAACGCCGCGACCGCGACCGCGCCACCGCGACCGCCTACTCTTACCGCCGCGGCGACCGCGGCCGCGCCGCCGCGACCGGCGAATGCCACAAAGCCGCGGGTCGCGGTCATCGTTCGCGGCCTCCACGAGCCGCAGCCCGGCTGCACCGCGCGCGAGGCCCGCGGCTGCTCGACCTGGCGGGCGTCGCTCCCCGCGCAAGCCAAGCTCCTCTTCGCGCCGCTCGCGAACCTGGGATGCGTCGTCGACGTCTGTGTGGAAATCAAAATTTCGCGGCGCGTTCGTGCTGAATCGGCGCGTCGACCTCCACGCCATCGACGCGACGCCTACTCGATGGTGTGGCGATGCCAGTTCCTCACCACTCGACGGAGCCAGAACGGCCGCGTCATTGCCGAGAAATGACTTAGTGAAGTTATCGGGTGCACCCGACACACTGGTTGATTTCCACACAGGTCGACGTCTTCATCAGCACGGACCCGTCGTCGCGCTTCGCCGAGATGCTGCGCGACTACGAAGCGTTCGCGAACGCGACGAACGGCTCCACAACAGTCGCGGAGGTCGCCGAGAGGCACCGCAAGGACAAGGGTTCTCCCCAAAAACCCAAGGTCCTCGCGGCTCTCGACGCGGTAGCCGCGGCGGGCCATGCCTACGACGCGGTCGTGGTCTGGCGCTTCGACGTCCAGCCAATTATTGACGTCACGGCGTGGCGATTCCGAGAAAACGCCGTGAGCGTGCCCTTCCGCGAGGCCGCCCTCCGGGATTTCCCGCTGAAAAGTCGGCCGCGGCCCGCGGCGGCGACGGTTTTCTGCAACCGGATCGGAAATAATGATGGGCGCATCTCCGACGCCGCCTGGGTCCTGGACGGCTCCAAGGTGCGGGATGCTTACGACGCGGTTACGAAGGCGAGCGGCCGCCTCCTCCACTACGCGTTCAAGGACGGGCCGAAGGAAAAGGGGGGCACGGGCTGGACGGGCGGCATCGAGTTCGTGGCCGAGGGATTCTACGACACGGGTCAGGTGAACCCCGTCTTCCGGCTCTGCAGGATGAGGACGCCCTGCGGCCCCCAGGCCGACAATGCCGCGGGCAGGGACCACTGCGAGCCGCTCTGCGCGCCGCGGGGCGAGGGTCTCACGCTCGCGGCGCTGCTGGCTAGAAGTTAGGCACCAACCACGACGGTGTCGCCGTCGACTGCCACGGAGGAGCCGAAGTCGTTGTATACATATCCGCTGTCGGCCTTCAGCTTGGCAACCTGGCCGTATGTGGCGCCGCCGTCGGTCGTGCGGAAGACGTAGATTGTGCCATCGCTGATGCTGGAGCCATGTTCGTCTCCTGTGGCCGAGATCACCAGGGTGTCTCCGTCGATGGCTACGTGGATGCCGAAGTAATCTCTTCTCTCGCCGTCTCCGGGCGCCAGCTTAGCCACCAAGTCGTACGTGGCGCCGTCGCTCGTGCGGAAGACGAAGACCGAGCCCGAGGCGGTGCCGTGTACGTGGTCTTGGTGGGCCCCTACCACTATAGTGTCGCTGTCGATCGCCACAGAGGCGCCGAAGCGGGGAGCCACATAAGACGAAGATGCTGGCCAGGCGAAGTCGCTGCCCGTCAGCTTCGCCAGCTGCGCGTAGTCGTTCAGCCGCCGCCTGTCCAGCGACGTCGGCGCCGGCAGCCGACGTACAACTTGGTTCGAAGCCGCGCCGGGCTGGACCAACTGAAGCGCGCTGGATGCGTTCGTCGCGCGCCGTGGTCCGCGGAGCCGCATTCGGGAGCCCGGGGCGCTCGCACCAGCGTTCGATCCCAGCGGGGAGGGAGCAGCCACCCCCAGTGCGAGGGCGAGGAGGGAGGCCCAGGACTTGGGGCAGCGCCGCATCGGCATCGTTTCGTGCGCCACTGCTGGGCTGGGGCGTCGGGGTTGTTCACGTTCACTGCAACGCTCTCTCGGGCAGGAGGCGCACTGTCGCGGAAGACTCGCGCCACGAGCCAGAGGACGAGGGTGCCGTCGACGCGACGAAGTGCATAAAGAACCTAGTAGTATAGGCGGCCTAGCCCGCGAGCGCCTCCAGCAGCCGCGCCTTAATGCTGCCGCGAAACTGCCGCCGACACTAGGATCATTTCGGACCCGCTCTAACCCGACTCTCGCCTAACCCTAACCCTAACCCTAGTCTACTCTTAATCCTAACCCTTACTCGGACCGAATCCTAACCTCAACCTCACGACAGATAAAAAAAAGTCGAGTCCGTCATTCCGATTCTGACTTTTTCCATCTCATGGAACGTGTCCAACGTGACGGATATGAGATTAATGTTTTGGAACGCAACCTCCTTCAACCAGCCGCACCATGCTCCTTGGTACCAAGACGGAATGCACGAAGAGTCAGAATCGGAATGACCGGCTCGACTTTTTTAGGTCTGGTCGGCGGCAGTTTCGCGGCAGCATGGGCTCGGGTGGTTTTGAAAAAGTGCTCATCGGAACGCTGGGGCCGAGAGAAACGTTTTAAGGTATGGCGAAGAGGCGAGCGGCGAAGAACAGCGTTCTGGCGAGCGGCGCAAAACACACTAGGGGCTAGTGGCGCAAAACCTACTAGGGCCTGTGTGCCCCGTACCGTTAACGGTACGGGGCAAGCACGACGACGAGGCCTCGGAGCTGGGGCACCGGCGCGCGCGCCTCGCGACGTTGCGCAAGGAGCGGGCCGCGCTCGCCGACGCGTCGGGCGACTGTACGGACGACGCCTTCCTCCGGAGGCACTTCGACTTCTTCGGCGGGCGGGTCATGCGCGTGGTCAAGGGGGGCTTGGCCGGCAACGTAATTGAGCCGGTGTAAGACACACTTAATTATAACACCCACACATTCCGCGCCGCGACCCGCGTCCCCGCGTCAACGACGTGCGCCACGACCTCGTGGCCCGGCGACCACGACATCGGCATGAGGACGTGGGGCCGGCCGCCCGGCCCGCCGAGGAGGCGCGTCGACGAGAAGACGACCGTGCCCGGCGCGGCTTCCCTGGCCAGCTTCTCGGTGAGCCTTAGGCGCAGCTCGTTGCCCAGGGCCAGCGTCGACGCGAAAATCACGTCCGCCTGCGACACGTCCGCGGCCAGCATGTCGCCTTCGACAAACGCGCAGCGCCGGGCGATGGCGGGCGGCAGCGCGGCGCGCGCGCGCACGGCCGCTCCGTGGCGGCCCGCGGCGAGCTCGTACCCCGTCGCCGTCACGTTTGGCGCGAGCGCGGCCGCGTAGATGACCGCGTGGCCGGCGCCCGAACCGAGGTCGACGAGTAGCTCTATGCGCCGAGCCGACAGCCGCCGTGCGGCGGAGAGCAGCGCGTTCGCGCCACCGGCCGTGATGTGGCCGAAGGTCGCGGCGCGCGCAAACTCGAACCGCGCCGCGTCCGCGTCGTCGAGCGTCCAGACCGTCGTCGCGTCCAATGCTGCCGCGGCCAGTTCGGCGTTCTCGCGCGCGACGGCGTCGAGGCCCTCGAAGGGGTCGGGCAGGCACGCATCCTTGCCGACGGTGCCGAGCCATGCGGGCGCTGATGCAGCACACGCACCTATGCAGATGACCAGGAGGGCTCTCATCGATGGCGTCACAGCAGCGCTGCCAAGCGTGAGAGCAAAACGACAAAAGTAGCAGAGATGCGCAGCTCTTGCAGTACTGCAGCTCTTGCAGCACTGTAGCTCTTGCAGCACTGTAGCTCTTGCAGCACTCACTATTATAGCGAATCTTAGTGACTACTGCGCCAGAAGAAAAAAAACCCGCGCGTTAAAAGCGTGCGGGTATCGTGCGTGGACTTTTTCGCGTGGCGGTGTGGCGGTGTGGCTGCTGCAGAGCAGTTCTACGTGCATCAGCACGACACGAACGCTTCGCAAACAACCACGCGGGCCTAAGCAGCCACGCCCACTGCAAACCCGGCAGCCAACCGCACTGTGCACTGCCGAGAGCAGCAAGGCGGCTCGCCACCGATAGAGCGCCGCAAGCCTCGCAACCATGTTCCTCGGCCGCGCGCTCCCGCGCGCCACGTTCCGGCGCGTCTCCACCGCCTTAAAACGCGACACGAACGACAAGCCCGGCACACTTATCCTACTAAGGCACGGCGAGAGCACGTGGAACGCCGGGAAGCTGTTCACGGGCTGGGTCGACGTCGACCTGAGTGCGCGCGGGCGGCGGGAGATGGAGCACGCCGCGCAACTTATGTTAGAGAGTGGCTACAAGGTCGACGCCGTCTATACGTCGGTGTTGAAAAGGGCGGTTACTTCTACGATGGTGTTACTCGCGGAGCTGCGGCAGACGTATCGGCCTGTGGTTAAAGATTGGCGGTTGAACGAGCGGCACTACGGCGCGTTGCAGGGTTTGTCTAAAGCAAGGCTCGCGAAAGAGTTGGGTGCGGACCGCATCCTAAGTGTGCGGGCCTCTTTTGATGATAGACCACCATTAATGCCCGAAGATCATACTCTGTCTCCTCTAAGAGAAAGGAAGTACGATGGTGTGGATAGACGGTCGATTCCGTTCGCGGAGTCGCTGAGGGACTGTCTGAAGCGCGTCCGGCCCATCTGGGAGGAGAATATCAAGCGGGATTTGCTGCGAGGCCACGACGTCCTCGTGGTGGCGCACGGGAACTCGTTGCGGGGGCTCGTGAAGGAGATCGACAAGATCGCGGACGATGACATCGAACAGGTCGCGGTGCCCAACGGCATTCCTCTCGTGTACCGCTTCGACGACGTTGGAGGGGAGCTCATGGCAAGGCGGGAGGGCGACTCGGAAGGGCGGTGCAATGGCCTTGTGAGTGGCGAGTTCCTGGAGGAACGAGGGCTACTCCGGACGGCTTTAGCTCGCGAAGAGAAAAGAAGAACGGGCGAGGAGGAGGAGGAAGCGGTGAGGGGTGAAGCGGAATTAAAACCGCTAGAACGGTCCTTGTCGACCTTACAGTCGAGACGGCGCGTCTTCGCGGACCTCGCCGGGTCGCCTTCGGAACCGGAGTTGCCACCGGGCAAGGCCGACGCCGTTTTAGTTTCTAGGAAGAAGCGGCGACATAGAAGGCACTTGCGGAAAGCCGTAGAAGGTGAAGCGGAGCCGCCCCCTTTACTGGTGATCATCCGCCACGGGAAGACCACACACAACAAACTAGGCCTGTTCACGGGCTGGGAGGACGCGCCCTTAGCGCCCGAAGGGCGACGGGAGGCCTCCGACGCCGGCGCGCTCATGGCCGCCCACGGGATCAAGCTCGATGTCGTTTATACCTCGTGGCTCTCGCGCGCGATCGAGACGGCTTGGTTGGCCCTGGCGCCCCTGGACATGGTCTGGCTGCCCATCGTGAAGACGTGGCGCCTTAATGAGCGCATGTACGGCGCCTTGACGGGCCTCTCCAAGAAGATGATCCAGCAAGAATATGGCGACGCGCAGTTCCGGAAGTGGCGGCGGGGGTACGCCGAGCGACCGCCCGCCGTGTCTCCCTTCTCGCCGCACTACCCGGGGAACGACGAGCGGTATACGACTTACGCGCACGATCTACCGGTTTCGCTGTTGCAGTCTGCTATTCGTAGTCTGGCCCATGGGCAGTTGGAGGAGCATCCCGCCTTACCTCGAGCGGAATCACTAAAGGACTGCATGGAAAGGGCCGTGCCGTATTACGTCGATACCATACAACCGGCCCTGAACGCGAAGAAGAACGTCTTAGTCGCGTCCAGTGAAAACGCCATCCGCGGGTTACTCATGCACCTGTGCGAGATCCCCGAGGACTCCATTAGTGGCGTGGAGATCCCCACGGGCATTCCCATGCTCTTTGACTTTGAACGGCGGTGTGTGCGGTTACTCGATGACGGGCAGTCGCCGTCGCCGCGGGAGCGGTACAACTTCGGGACGGGCGGCGATTTGCTGTTCACGCCGCGGGACGGCGAAGCGGTGGACCCGCACGTCCGTCTAGACGACGACTTCGTGGTGGACGAGTCGGACGAGGCCTGCGACTCGGAGATCAAGGCCGACCTGGAGGCGGTCCAGCGGGTCGAGGAGTTCTACGGGGTCCGCGGGCACCTCGCCGCGCGGCCGTCCTCGCCGACGGATTGTTAATAACATACATATCAAGTTTACAGCCGCGCACCGACGAAGCACGCGGCGTCGTAGGCCCGTCCCACGGAGCGCTCAAAGTCCGCCGCCGCGCAGCCCTCGAAGTCGTGGGGCGGCGCGAGGGGCCGGAAGTAGTTGCCCGCGGCCGCCTTGTCTTTTCCGATGGCGTGGATCGAGGCGCCGGCGAAGACCACCGCCCCTCGTCCCTGGGAAAAGGCCTCGGTCAGCGCCGCGTTCGCGGGCCGCGCCATGAACGCCAGGAAGAGGTCCCTCGCGGACGACGTGGCGCCCTTGCGTAGGCAGTGCACCGCGCTCGTCGAACAGCCCGGCGCGACGGCGGCCCCGCCCGCGTCGAGCCACGCGAGATGCAAGTCGGTCGAACCCTTGGCGACGAGTAAGACATGGGTGACCTCCTCCGACAGCAGGCGCCGCAGCTCCTGTTCCACGCTTAGCAGCGTACACCTCCCTTCGGTTTCCGGGTCCACGACTACGAACCGCCGGTGCGGGAAGGCCTCGCTCAGCCGCCGCCGCCGCTCCAGGCGCGTCGCCAGCGCGCCGCCCGTCAGGATGTGGATGTGCGTGTCCTCCGGAAACAATCTTTCCGCGCCCGGCCTATCGTTCGCGTCCAGCCTTTCCACCATCTGCCGCTGGTCCCGGCCGCCGAGGTCGAGGCGCTTGAGCTCTTTCAAAGATGTGCTCGCCGTCACGCCGAGATCCGCGGGCGAGACGGTGGCTTTGACGTCCGCGAGGCTGCCATCGTAAAATAGCATTTCGAAGCGCCGTGCGCGCAGCGCTAGCGACCAGGTTGCATAGGTGTTGCCCTGGCGCAGGAGGCGCGCGAGCGCGGAACGCCCGGCGGTCCAGCCTTGGGAGCCGGTGGGGTGAGCACTCATGGCCAAGGCGGCGTCCGTGATTCGTTGTTGCCGCCGGCGCGCGTAGAGGGCGACAACGCCCGCGACGGCGGCGGCACCGAGGGCCCAGTGGTCTCGACGCATCGTGTTGGGGCACGGGGGCAGCCTGTTTCAGCTAAAAATCAGAGTGAACGCTATACAGATGCGTTGGCGCTTGGACAGGGCTGGTCAGTTCTTCGTCGCGTGCTTCGACGGCGCTAACCCCGTCAAGCTAGCAAGCACTGGGCGTCTCTGGTCGTCCGTCCCGTCCCGTCCCGTCCCCCTCCCCCTCCCCGTCATTAGGGTAAAAAAACCCGTGCATGAAGTACGGGTTTTCTGGAGTAAAATAAAAATTCAATTTTTCTCGCAGGAATGTGAACGTGAACACAACTGCTTTTATCAGGCGATGACTCCAGGAATCATAACGAGATGCGCCTCGTGCGCTGCTCCAATCCCATACACGGCGCCGCGCTGTGGCCGGTGCCACACGCGCTACTTCGGCTCGGCGTGTCAGACGCAGCACTGGAACGAAGGTGGACATAGCAAAGACATCTGTAAGATGATCAAGAGGCGCGGTGGCGCCGAGCGCTTCTATGCCGACCAAAAATACAACTAGGCCGTCACGGAGGCCGTCGAATCATGTGCGGAATACGTCCCGGAGGGCGCGACGTGCTACATTTGCACAGAGTCCGTCGTGCAGCGCACGGGAGAAGGCCTCGTGCGCGGGTGCGCGTGTGGTGATCGTGACGGCGTCGCTTCGGGGATGACCGGCATTGCACACGTGTCGTGTTTGATGCGGCAGGCGCAGGTAGTGCGGGACGACGAGCTATCGCATCGGTCGAGGCAAGATAAGTGGAAACTATGGGACACGTGTAGTCTCTGTGGGCACAGATACCACGGCATGGTGCACTGCGCCATGGCCTGGGCGTGCTGGTGCACAAATCTCAGCCTACCGGAACGCGACGAGATGCGCCGCGTCGCCATGAATTCGCTCGCCGCCAGCTTGGCTTACAACGACCACCAAGAGGATGCGCTCCCGATTCACGAGGCTGCCTTGGACACAGTTCTACATCAATATCCGACACTTCAGTCGGATAACCCTCGAGACGTGCCAGTCGAAGCCGTACAGTCGTGTATGGCTATGCAGACCAGCATTGCAACTACCTTGAGTGCTGTCGGGCGGCATGACGAGGCAATTAACCGCCACCGCAAGATTCACGAGGCAAAGGAGAGGTACTTCCGAGCAGACGCCTTGGAGGGGAGCTTGATGCGTGCCGACGGGAGACGGGCGGACTGCGCATGCCTCGCTGGCATCGCGGACACGTTCGCGTTAGATAATATGGTCTCGGTTCAGAATTTTACGCACGCTTTGATCGCTCGCGAGCCTCGGAGCACCGCCTTGCTCCGCGAGGCTCGATCGTTGATGCGCACTAATATGGCCGCAGCAGAGCGCGTTTATGGACCCGACAACGAGAACATGCTCATGTTCCGCGGAAATTATGCAAGATCCATTTATCTTGACGAGGGCGCTTCCGAAGATGACTTGCGCGAGGCCAACGAGATCGCAGATGATATCAGAAGCACGGCTCGTCGGGTCTTCGGAAACGAGCACCCGTTGACGAGAATGGTCGAGAGATTAGGGTATTCGGACTCTGAGTACTCGGACTCCGAGTCCACGGTCGATGCCAGCGCGCCGGAGCCCGATCCCGGAGCCCGATGCCGGCTGATGTATACGTCATCGCCGCGAAGATTTAGACTAAGACTCAAGTACTTGTATTAAACCGCCCCGAGTTCATCTTTTTTGAACAAGTAAACAATCATGATTAAGTAAACGTTCAAGTTGTGCACACCGGCAACAAGAAACAAGAATAAGGTTACCCTAGAGCGCCACGCGTTTTGCCCGGCCGGGGCTCGTCCACTCGCTCGTCCCGCTCTTCGTCTCGCCCGTCCACCGCTTGTTCCTCTGCCACTCCCGAATCTCCGCCAGTCGCCCTTCGAGGATGGCCGGGTCGTAGGGCTCTGGGAGCGGCGGCTCGTCGCGCCGCTTCAATGTGATCAGGTACTGCCGCACGTCCGACTCGGCGTAGAGGTCGTTCGCCGCGTCGGCGCCGGCGTCGGCCGCCAGCGCCTCCAGAAAGACCCGGGGCGCCTTCTGTTCTTCTCCATAGTGCATGCGCAGGAGTGGCGCGGCCTCCACGAAGCCCGCGGCCGCCGCCAATTTCATGAACGAGGTGTGCGTGAACCACCGTAAATGGGTCCGGTCCAGGACGCCGTGCGGGGCGTAGTCCCACTCGCCAGTGAGGAGAGGCCGCACGAACTCGGGCCAGAACCGCGCGTTCGGTAAGGAGATACACAGGACCCCACCTCGGCTCAGTTTGGGCGCCAATAAGCGCATCAAGATGTCGGGGTGCACCGCATGCTCGAGGACGTCCGACAGAATAATGGCGTCGTACGCGGCATCTGGTAAACTCCCCGCCACGGCTTCGGCCGTGCCCTGCGTGATCGAGTCCAGGTGCTCCCGCGCCGCCAGCGCGGCGACAGGGTCCGGCTCGACGCCGTCCACGATCAATTGCGGCCGCTCGCCCTTGAGCTTTTTCAAGAAGAGCCCCGCGCCACAGCCCACATCTAGAATACGCTTCGCCGTCTCCGGTATGAGTCGCGCCACGTGCTCGTTGAACGTCGCGAAGTACTTTGGTATAATTGCATAGGGCGCGCCGTCGTCCTGCACTCCTTCTAACCCGAGCCAGGCCCGATCTACGACCTCTTGACTGGCGTCCCACCACGGACCGTGTCGCACGGCCCTTATAAAATGATCCTTGCCGAAGTACCCACCCTCGTACAAGGACGCTCGTGCGTCTCGCTCATGTAAGCGCGTCCTTAAAATACGGCCCTCGACCACGTCGCATGAAGGCGTCAAGACGTCGTCGACAATCTCCACGGTCGGATCCGCACGGAGCAGTGGCCCTTTCCCGGGCACCGTCGCCGCGATGGCGTCATTACAGCCGTCCCGGGCGAAGAAGACGTAGGGGAAGCCCGCGTCGTATAAACAATTCGACCAGGACTCCGGATTGAGAGTAGACGTGGCGTTCTCCGTCGTGGCTATAAGTAACCGCCCCTCCGGGAGCATGAGCTCCCGCAGCCGCCGCGCGTATGCGTTGCCGCTCTCTTTGACGAAGTCCCAGCCGTCAATGGCTACGAGAGCGGCCGCTTTGTGCGGGGCAAGCGGTACTTGTCCCACGAAGCAGTGCGCGCCGGGTTTCGAGCACAGCTCGTCCAGATGCGGAGCTCGCTCCGCCGCGCTCACGACCACGGTCCCTAGTCGCGTCCGCATCATCTCCATCAAGGCCGCGACCTCCGGTATTGTCGTGCCGCCTGGTCCGAGGAGGAGCACGCCCCAGCCCTCGAGCAAGTCGCGGTCCAGGCCCGTTTTAAAGTCGTCGAGGCCCTGCGCGCCGCACCACGTCTTCTGCTTCGCGGCGGCGGCGTGCAGCACAAGGGTGGCCGCAAGCGTACGCATGCTTTGGCAACGCTTTCGCGCAGCGGTCGTCCGGGCAGTGCTGCGCGTCCGTCCGGGCAGCCCGACAGTGAAATAACGGCCTCGCAGCGACGCGTTTTCGGGCAGCCCGCGGAGCTTGGCGGCACGGGGTGCGAGCCGCTCATGACCCTCACAGGATGCTGGGCGGCGGAGGGGTGCGGAGGCTCGGTACGAGTATTAGGTCGCATGATGGCGCGTCGAGCGTCGAGCTAAAATTCAAAACGGGTGCAGAGCTGAGATCAATTTTTAAAGAGCGGTCGTGCGCAACGACAAGCACACGGCACCGCTGCCAACGCGGTCACACGGAGGCGTCTATTGAATTCGTTTCCTCGCTGTGAGCGAAGACGCGGCGTTCAACGCCGAGAAATCACGCGTACTGACCCCAGGCTGCGAGCAGCGCAAGCAACACGCGACGCAGCTAGGCGACGCGACGCGCAAAAGCAACAAAGCGCAATGGCCACGACCGTGACGCCCTCGGCCATCGCCAAGCTCTGGCGCCCCGAGGTGCCCAAAGAGGCGCGCTACGTCGGCCTGCGCGATTTGCTCGAGGAGGACGACGCGGGCCGCGACTCGTTCTCCAGGGGCCCGACGCCCGGCGACGACCGCGCGGCCAGGGAGCTCGACGAGGCGCTGCCGGACTACGCCCCCTCCGTCGTCGGTGCGCTGCTCGGGGACCTGCGCCAAGGTGATACGCAAGCGGCTGAGTGCCTCGCGCTGCTCGTGCGCGTCGCGGGCCGCCGGCCTGCGTCGAAGCTCGCCCCATCGTTAGTGGAGGCGGGGCTCACGCGCCAGGCCTTGAGTCGCGCGGCCCTGGATTGTGCGCGGGCGTCGTTAGGTGACGACGACTTTGACGCGGTCGCCGCCGCGCTCGAGGCGTACGCCTGCGCCCCGAGGACGGGCCCCGAGCCGCCCAACTACGCGTCGCGCTGGTGCGTCGTGGCCACCGCTTCCTTGAAGAAGGGCTCCCCGCGGCTCGAGGCGGCTTCTCTAAGTGTGCTCGACGCGGTCGTGCGGCGCGCGTCCTTGGACCCGGCCTACGCCACGAAGGCCCGCTCATCTTCTCTAGCAGGTCAACGAGCCGGCGAGAGCCCCACGCAACTCGATGACGACGCCTTTTGGGACTGCGCATTAGCGGCCCGATGCGCCGACGAAAGGCCGTACGTGTCAAAAGCGGTCGCGGCGACGCTACGACGGGCGGCCCTCGTCCTGAAACGCGGCCGACCCCTGGCGGAGTGGCTCGCTACGCGGACGCTGCCGGACGTCTTATTACCGGCGTGGAAGGACCAACTCCGCAGAGGTTTAGAAGTCGACCGCATCTGCGACGCCATCGGCGCGCTACTCGAATGCTGCCACCCCTCGCCGTTGTTTGCTGGAGATGCTAAACCGGCGCGGGCTCTCGTACCCTTTCTGTCCGAGTGCCGGAATAGAGCAACGGCGGCGTTAACCAAGGGCAATTCGGAACCGCTGAAGGCCTTCTTCACGGCCTGGGACGCCGTGTTCCGGTGCCTTCGGGGCGTCGACGACGCGCGGTGGGAGCGGGCCGCGAGGCAGCACGGCAAAATGCTCGCGCGACCGTTTGCCGCGCAGTACGTGAGAGCCGTGCCACACGCCGGGGCGTATGGCTTGGCGCTCGTGACGGCGAGTTGCGACGAGCCCCGTGCGTTGGAACGGGTCCTGAAGAGTTTGGGAAAAGCGCACTCGGTCGACGTGGATGGGGACAACGTCGCGGCTTTATGTGAGCGGGCCTCTTCGGTACTGTTAGCACGGGCCCTCTCCAAGTTGGTGAGAAGGTGCGAGGAGCCGTATGTTGTGAAAGCTACCCTGGTGGTGTTGGAACACGCCCTGCGCACGAACTGTGACCGGCACTTGATATGCGAGGTTGTGCAAAAATTGGCGCGGCGTCGTATAGGCCGGGACGAGCTCCGGAGCATCGCGTGCGCAGCCGGCGGCGACGTCTTGGGCACCTACATCGGGGAGGGCGTGGACGAGCACGACCTCATCGCCGCGGCGAGAGGTGACGTGTCCTTTGCTGATAAAGTGGACGGCGCGAGTCTCCTCAACGCCCTGACGCACGCGGAAGCGAGCGTGGACCGGGACCTGTTGCTCGTCGCGTGGCGCGCGCACCCCAAGCACGACGCGGCGCAGCTGTGGGGCTGGCCCTTATTATCGGCCATCGACCGGGGCCACGCGTCTGGACTGGAGGACGCGGCGGCCTGGGGCCGGGCTCTAGCGAAGGTGGGCAAACGAAAAAGCGGCGATAGCGTCGAGGCCGTTGCAATTGTGACGACTGTTAGAGAAACCCTGGAGGATGCACGGCACGACGTGCAGACCGAAGTTTTAACGGCCGCGTGCCACTTCTGCGCCGCACTGCTGGAGGCGGCCGGCGACGGGGTCTGCGGGTTAAAAAGGGCGGTCGCCGATGCCGCCACGATTCTGAGTCGAACGGCGCTGGCACATGGTGCTTTTGGAGACCTCGCGGCGGCCATCGGTACGATCCTCGCCGGATCGGAGGACGCGGAACTGTGTGCGGACGTGTGCAAGGCCATAAGTCCCGCGGTCTCACAGCTCCTCGCGGGCGATCCTACGTTCGTGGGCACCGTATTGGACGCCATCGACGGCAAGGACGAGCGGCTCCTAGCCGAGGCGGCGCCTATTTTAGCCGCGTGCTTCGCCGATCAGCGAGTGGCCAAGCAGGCCGACTACGCGTGGACCCGTATTAGACCGGAGGACGCCGGTAAGCAGCCCATGGAGGTCCGCGCGGCCTGCGGGTTGTTCGTGCGGGGGGGCGGGCGGGAGCTTCCCTCCACCGAACGGAAGCGACCTGTGGAAGCACCGACGCCCGCGGCGAAGCGCACGAAGACACCCATCTCGGGCATCACGGGCGACTCGCGCACGGCCTACGCGTTGGCCGAGGTCGGGACGCAATCCTCGCAGGAGCTGACCCAGGCCGAGGCCCCGCGGCGCGCGAACATCGCGGGGGTCCAGGCGAACTCGCAGGCGGACCTGCCGGCGGCCTGGGCGTCCCGTTTACACAAGGCGCCGAGCCAGTCGCAGGGGTAACGAAATTCTTGTGTGCGTTATAACGCGTTAATGCTTCCAGTGAAACCCGCACTCTGGGAAACCCGTCACCGCCTCCAAAAGCGTCGTCAAATCGTCGATGGTCCCTACTCGGCTGCAAGCTTGCATCCACACGCACCTGCGATACAGCTCCGCGCTGTTCACGTACACACCCGACAGCTCCGCGCACACGTAACTGACAGACAGCTATCCGCCACGTCTACCATGGCTGCAGCGACTGACCTCGAGGTCTCCGAGCCGCGCCGCCCGACGCCCGAATGTGACGACGCGCCCTGGGAGGTGGACGTCAGCAAAGGAGACAAAGTGCTCGCCAGCCTGGACGTGACGGACGCGCTGCTGCCGCCGCGCAAGAAGAACGGCCGCGTCGTCTGGGCGCTGCCTACTGATCTAAGTAAGACGCCCAAGCTGGGTTTCAAGGACAAGGAGCGTGTCCTCGAGGCCTACAAGGTCCAGCGCAAGGAGCGCAAGGAGGCGAACCACGAAAAGGCGAAAGAGAGTGCGAAGGAGCAGAAGAAGCTGGATAAAAAGCTGCGATGGGGAGCGACGCGCCTCCAGACCGTGGCGCGCCAGGGCTTCGCGGCGGAGGCGGTGCGCCTGAGGCGCCAGGAGCGCGCCGTCGCGGCGCTGGCCGGCCCGTTGGCTTCGAGGGCTCCCCCGGCACCATCACCGGCGGAATGGGTGAGCGTCGGCGCGCGGGCGCGCCAGCGCGGCAAGGAGGGCCCGCCACCGATCTACCGTGCATATCCAGGCGGTCCCGTCGTACAGGCGACCGATGCTGACTATCAGGCGGGGTTAGTGTGTCGGGTCCTGGCGGCCCCGCCGCCGGCCGCGTCGATCTTTGACGACGCCGCCCCAGCGGACGTGCGGGCGCGGTCGCGACCGCACCCGGCCACGCCGCCGGTCGCGCCGCCGCGGCCGCGCCCGCCGCCGGCCGTGGCCGTCGACGCCCCTCTGGCCGATCGCAGAGCCTGGACGGAGCAGTGGAAGGCGCGCGTCGTGGCCAACCTCGACGACCTCGCGCGCGACGCCTGGGCCGCGGCGGCGCGGCGCGCGGACGCCCCGGCGCCGCGCGCGCCGGCCGCGGGGCGCTATGCGCCGCCGGCGCGCCGGTCGCCGCCGCCCGTCGCGCCGCCGCCGGCCGGACCCCCGCCCGGCCTCCCGCCGGGCCTCGGAGTCCCCTCGGCGGCGCCGGCGCTGCCGTACGGTGGCGACGCGCAAGCGGCCATGCGTGCGAACGATCGAGACGCGATTCGGCAGATCATGACCGCGCGCGCGCAGCGCGAGACGCGGGCCGCGCCGGCCGCGCCCCCGCCGGGCATCCGCCGGGCATCTGCGCCGGGCCGGGCCTCGCCCCCGACGGTCCTGTCGGAGATGCCGGAGACGATCAGCTTTCTCCGGTCGTCGCCGCTGGGCATCCGGCTCTGAGCGTCCGTTGCTTGCCGTGCCTTTCGAGGTTGCGCCTTCGCAGGCGCAACCTCGAGGGGCGTCGGCCTGTAAGTGTAGTTTAACACAACGTCGCGAGACTATCGTCGATGTGCTGCACCGCGGCGTCTCGCTAAGTGTCTCGCTCTCGCGGGCGATAGGGCCACGAATTGTACGAAACAACACACGAAGTGCCCCGCCAAACGGACCCGGAAGGCCAATTGCAATCAAACTTTATAGGTGGGGGGAGCGCGCCATGTCGGGGGTGGGGGCGCCCCGTCGGCGCACGCGGCGCTCGGGCACATGGAGCTGCTCTAGCCCATGAAGCCGTCGTCCTCGTCGTCGTACTCGCCGTCCTCCTCGGCCGTCGCGTCCTGGTACTGCTGGTACTCGGACACCAAATCGTTCATGTTGGACTCGGCCTCGGTGAACTCCATCTCGTCCATGCCCTCGCCCGTGTACCAAGCGTCAAATCGATTTGGCGCAAAAAACGGCAAAATAGCCGCATTGCGCAGCCGTCCAAAATCGGCTTAGATCCGCATGCTTCCGTCACACACGTCTCGGATATCAGCCAGTCCAGGAGGGAGGCAAAAATCAATACAACACGGGGTTTTTGTACGGGTTTTCGCGCAGCTCAGCGCAGCTCCGAGCAAGCTTAGCAAGCTTAGAGCCGCAGGACGCAGCCAACGCAGCAATCATCACGTTTTTCGCATTCATTTCACACCACTGGCAACACCGCAAAAGCAGCGCAACAAATGGCGCTCCTCCTGGACTACGCCCAGGCCGTCTTCGACGTCGCAGCCATCGTAGTGGTGCAAACATTGATGCTCCTGCAGGTGACTTTTGGGTTTTACCGGCTCAAAGGGGAAGCCCTGGAATTGGCTGACGACGAACCGCTCAAGCGAGACGCCACGCTCTCCATCGTGATCCCCGCGTACCGGGAAGCCAGCACCATAGAGGCAACGCTGCGGCGAGTCGCGCAGGCGGCCAGCTGGCCGGCGCGGTGCGAGGTGGTCGTCGTCGACGCGGGCGGCGGGGACGGGACGATGGCCATCGTGGCGCGGGTGGCAGCCGAGCTCGACCTCGACGTCGTAACGACCACGTCCAAAGGCGGAAGGGGCCCCGCCGTCGCCGCGGGCGCGTTGAAGGCCAAATGCCAGGCCCTGCTCGTGCTGCACGCGGACACGACGCTGCCCTACGCGTTCGACGACCGCATCGTTGAGGCCCTCGGCGCGAAAGGCGTCTTCGCGTGTTGTTTTCGCTTCGCGGTGGACCGGGCGGCCCTGCCCTGGCCGCACGGGGTCTTGCGGTGGCTGCGAGTGCTTCCGTTCGAAGTGATGGAGCGGACGGTGGCGGTGCGCGCTTCGGTGTTCCAGCTCCCGTTCGGCGACCAAGCGATCGCCTTTAGAAAGACGACCTTCGCAGCGCTCGGTGGGTTCGGTGAGCTCGCGCGCGTGCCCATGCTCGAGGACTACCTATTCGTGCAGAAGCTGCGACGACTGGGCGCGTGCCTGGGGGGAAGGTGCATCCGCGTCCTGCCGGTCCCCGCGCGCTGTCATCCCCGCCGCTGGCTCGCGAAATCCGTGTGGCGCGTGAACTGGACGAACCAGCTGATCATGGTCCAGGTCGCGTACCGGGGCCTCACGCCCCAGCAGGTCTTCGAGCTCTACTACGGGCAGAAGGTGTAATATGTATGTGATCACAACAACATTACTCGGGCGCCGGCGGTGGCGGAGGGTGGACCTCCGCCAGGGCCGCGTCGGGCGGCTCCGCGGGGGCGCGCGCCAGGGCTGCCGTCGAGAAAGCCTCGAAGATCGCGGCCGCGGCGACCGGCATCGGTTCGCCGGTGATCGCCCCGGCGTCGAAGGCCGTTCGCGCCACTGCCGCGCGGTGGCGGCGGCCGCGGACGTGCGCTTGGAGCGCGTCCGCGCGCGCGAGGCCCGCCCCGCAGACGACGCAGCGCCGGACGCCCTGCACCGCCGGCGCCGTCGTTGAGGGTAGGGAAAGCGCGGCGACCCAGGAGGTCTCATCATACGCTCGCGTCCTGGGAGAGGGTGGCCGCGGCAGCGCCGCCGCGACCTTCGCCGCGAGCCGCTCCACAGCGTCCGTCAGGACGGCGGCCGCTTCGTCGTCCCCGCCCTCGCGGCACGCGAGCGCGACGGCCTCCGCCGTCGAGCAGCGGCCGCGCCCAGAGCCCGCATGCAGGGCGTCGACCAACGGTGAGTGCATGCTTGTGAGCGACGCCTCGGCCAGCGCGAGGCGCCGCACGCGCTCCAAACCTAAATGAGCGGCGCGCCGATCTAGCGCGGCCACGACCGCTTGCGCGCGCGCCCAGGAGCCGTCCGGGACAATAATTGTCCCGCGCCAGGTTTCGGCATCGATGGCGTCGGCCGCCTCGTCTGGGAAAAGAATGGCCGCGCCGCTCGCCAGCGCCGCGTCGATGGTCGCGGTATGGACGCCCCACACGGCGAAGGCGGCGCGCCGGATGAGCACCGGGACGAGCGGCGCCGAGGCCGTCGTCCGAAACAGCTCCGAGGGGTGCGCCACGAG
>Ga0114994_10000785_pt1 | contig 22091 bp, 19 predicted proteins | sample ArcticOcean_MG_C_9_FD_87043 | JGI IMG/M metagenome (GOLD analysis project Ga0114994, IMG submission 87043) | Marine microbial communities from western Arctic Ocean - ArcticOcean_MG_CB2_152 | ecosystem: Environmental > Aquatic > Marine > Oceanic | place: Arctic Ocean: Canada Basin | collected...
GACTAAAGATCCTGATGGTAATTGTGATGGCTCTCACTCAAACAAGAGCAAGGTGTTGCGCAAAGTTTTAACTTTCGCAATCGTGCTTTTAGGTGCGCTTCACTTGCAAAGTTTTGTTCCGATTAAAACAAAAACGGTTGAGGTAAATAACAGCAACGTGGTTTGGACAGGGTATAAAGTGACGGGTTCTCATGAAGGACTCATCTCGATACAATCTGGTAATCTATCTTTCTCTGATGGAGAGTTAACCGGTGGAGAATTCGTGATAGATATGAGTAGTCTTACTTGTACAGATTTAACGGGAGAGTATAAAGGCAACTTAGAAGGTCACTTAAAATCAGAAGATTTCTTCGGGGTAAGTAACTTCCCTACTTCAAGTATTGTATTCACGGATGTCGTGAAAGCTTCGGGTAATGATTTCGATGTAAAAGCTGATATCACTATCAAGGGTATAACGAAGGCGATTGCTTTTACTGTTACTATCAACGGAAACACTGCTACTTCAGATATTAAAATTGACAGAACTGAATTTAATATCAGATACGGTTCGGGTAGTTTCTTTGATGGACTAGGTGACAACATGATATACGATGAATTTAATCTGGTAGTGAATCTCAGGTTTAAATAAATGGAGAGGTAAATCTTGAATACCGTCATACACAGAGCTGATACCCGTGGGAGCGCGGATCATGGATGGTTAAAAGTAAACCACACTTTCAGCTTTGCTAATTACCACAATCCCGAGCGTATGCATTTCGGGGGTTTTGAGTGTTCTTAACGACGATGCCATAGCGGGCGGTAGGGGATTTGGAATGCTGATTCTATTAAAATTACAGCAGAAAAAAACTCCAGGATCCTCCTCATGGAGATCCCTATGTAGATTTAGATTCCACAAACCTTAAGCTCACCGAATTCACGCAGTGCCTCACGCTTTTCTCAGTTAATGCTTCCCCCTCAAAGACATGGCCTAGATGTCCGTCGCAGTTCGCGCAGCATATCTCTATTCTCGTCATTCCACCGCTCATGTCAGTGTGCCTCACTAAAGCTCCAGAAATCTCGTCGTCAAAAGATGGCCACCCACATCCGCTCTTGAACTTCGCTACGGACGTATAGAGGTCAGTCGAGCAAGCCCGACATTGGTAAACTCCGTGTTCGTAATGGTCGTTGTATTCTCCGCTGAACGGCGCTTCTGTGCCCTTACCTACGATGACCCTGCGTTCTTCAGGAGTTAACTTATCGAATACACTCATCACCCCTCGTTTAAATATTTCGCTAGCAGTCCATGGAACTGGTGAACTCCCTGTTCCTTAGTAGGGGAGAAACGTCCTGAGGTGTAGAACCTTGACTGCACCCCTTTATGAACTCCTTCCACTACGAATTCATCTTCTCGCTCGACCTTATCAAGCAAGGATCCGGCTCCGGCTTCGAGTTTCGTTTCGTCGTAGATGTAGGTGATGAAACTGACTTTGGTTTTATTTAAACTTAAAGGCTTCACGATATTTATGGAAAGTCCCCAGGGGTAGAAGCTGAACATCATGTTAGGAAACACCCAGTAATAATATGCTGCAACGTCCTTTCCATAATCTATATGGCCCTCGGGTAGGTCGAAAACTTCTGTGCCGCCAACAGAATATCCTATCTGTAGATTCATATGAGGGTACATCTCAGTTTTATAATTGCCGTAATCTAGAACGCTGTTAAGCTCTTCGTGAACGAATGGGATGTGGAAGCCTTCGAGGTAGTTATCGCAGTAGAGAGCCCAATGGCAGTTTACGATATAGTCCTTGTTCATGATGTCGTTGCGTTTGAACTCATCTAGTGGAAGGAACCCTATGCGCTCGTTCATGGTTTCTAGAATCTCCGAGAAGTCGAATGCTGGCTCTAGAGAGACAAATAAATGTCCACAAAGGTCAGCAAGGGCGAATTCACGTAAACCTTCGCAGGGGCGAGGGAAATTCTTAGCCTGAGAGAACTCTGGCATACGCTTAAAGTTTCCGTCCAAATCGAATTGACGCCCGTGGTACATGCACGTAAGGCTCTTTGCTTTTCCGGGGTTTGCGGCTACGATATTTCCTCGGTGGGTGCAGACATTGCTAAGGCACTTCACGCCATTCTTATTATCTCGAACAAGCAGTAGTGGCTCAGTGATACAATCTGGGAGCATCACGAAGGGGTACACCATTTCCGATAAGGGAACGAGACTTACAGAATCTCCTATCCACTGCCAAGACTTTAAAAACACGGTCTCTTTCAACCTATCGAATATCTCCTGACTTTTATAAAATCTAGAAGGCAAAGTTTCAGCTACTGTGATGTCAGGATCTATAAAAAACTTCTCGCTGTTATTTTCCATTTTGAACTGAGTTTTTTCTTGTAAGCCAAAAGTATAAAGGCACTCCTAATAATAGTAATCCGAAGCCCCAAATTAATACTTCACTACTACTCCACATTATTATCCCTAATGTAAACGCGAAGGTTACAATCGACACTGCAATTTTCGTGTAATATCCCGCGACACTTCTCTTAGAAAGTATGACTAGACTAGCTATTGAAAGCAGGTACGGCAATGTGACGGCTAGGGTAGTGAGCTCCATCATAAAGGAGAACGTTTCAACTAAACTGCTCGAGTAGTTGACTAGCATTAGGACTGAGACTAGAGCGCTTGATATCACTATACCGGAGATGGGGGAGTTAGTACTGTTGATTTTTTCGAAAACCTTAGGGAATAAACCTGCCTTTGCAGCTGCTAAAGGGATAGTGCCCTGCATAAGTATCCACCCGTTTAGGGCTCCCATAGTAGCCACAACGGCTCCTGCCGCTACCATATAACGAGCAGACTCTCCCCAGAACACCGCCGCCGCATCCGCAAATGGTGCACTGGATTTCGACAGAACCTCAGCTGGAATAATCCCCATAATAGCAATAGAGCTGAGTATGTAGGCTATCACTGTGACAAGCGTGCCGAACATAGTAGCTCGTTTTACGGTTCGTGCAGAATCTCTTACACTCCCACTGGGTATAGTAGCGCTCTCCATTCCTAAAAAGGCAAAGAAGGTGAGCACGGTAGTACTCATAATGGCTGAAAAGTTCGTCTCGCCACTTAAGTTAAAGGGGGTGAAGTTTTCGGTTTGGACATAAAACAACCCCCAAATTCCTATTAGAAAAATCGGTGTAATTTTCAGTAAAGTAGTAATAATCGAGACCGCAGCAACAGTCTTAATGTCCTTTGAATTAATCCACGTAAAGAACCATATAAATCCCAAACCCGTAATTATCGCCACCCCGGCAGATTTCCCTATCAATGGAAAAAAGACAGCCAGATACCCCACTAGTGCAACGGTAATGGCAGTATTCGCAAACCATATCGAGGTCCAATAACCCCACGCCACCATGTACGCGGGAAAGTCGCCCATCCCCAATCTCGTATATGCAAAAGGCCCCCCATTAGCGCCCGGCGCCAGCTGCCCCAGCCACCCGAAAACCACGGCTAACAGCACAGCCCCCAATGACGCAACTATCCATCCTACGAGACTTATCCCCCCATATGCCGCTAGTGCAGCAGGCAACATAAAAATTCCAGACCCTATCATATTCCCAATGACCAGAGCCGTACATGCCCAAAACCCTATTTTTTTCGCATTCTCGATATCGGGTTGAAGATAAGATGAATAAACCCAATGGGTTGCTCGCCAACAACACCCTTACTCGTGTTCAGTATTATATCCTATAATCTATTAAGTGCAATTAATGTGTAACCCAAACTGGCTAGGCACTAACTTATTGAGTTTTTTTATTTTTTAAAAAAGTCTATGTCCGAATTGAGTTGCTGTAGTAGAGAATGTTTGAAATCATTTTTTACGACACTGATTAAGTCACTGGCTGTCACTTTAGAAAAATACTTTCGTTTTAGCATTCTACTGTTGCTTGTGACTAATTCTTTGGTTGCATTAACATTAATGAAGTCATAAGTCATTGTCTAATAGGGCAAATGAATTAATATATAAAGGTAATTTTTCGCTTTCTTTAATTAAGACACTCTGGACTTGTGTGGGTGTTGAGATTTCAGGTAAGTAACTATGACTAGCACAACTGAATACAAATAAAGATGCAGTCAGGCATAAATAATATACTTTTTTCATCTTTATTAATATCTAATTATGCCATGCGCTCACCTTACTCCCCACTATCCTTAAAGGTGATTTTCGCATCGATGGCAGGGATGTTACGGATTTCGATTTCCTTAGCGAGGTCGATTTTTTTATTCGTGAGGTCCTCGATGAGGATTTTTTTGTTACGCTTTTCCATTGGAGGGTTGAGTTTCTCGGCGCCTTCAAATTCTATGACCTGATCTAAGATGTCTTTGGGGAGTTGAGTTTTCGCTTTTTTCAAAGTATCTAAAAACTCGTCTGCAAAAAACTGATCTATCTGAATTCTTCTCTTTGTAATATGGGCGAACTTTCCGATTATCCGGCAAATCTCATCTCTATCCTCTGGGCTTAGTTTCTCGACCATTTCGAAGTCCTGGATTTTCTTTAGGCTGAGGATTATGGGCTCTAGAGAATCTTTCGTAATGACATACACGTTGTAATCGCCCATGTTGTAGGTGAACTGCTTTATTACCTTCAATGTGTTTGAGGGAATGACGAGGAACAAATCTTTCTTTACGTCGCTGTGTTTTGCGTACTTCTTTAGAGAGTCTGTTTGGAGCTTTATGTATTTAGGGAAATTACTGAGATCATCTCCTCCTGGGCTTTTTGCATCAAACACGATTAGCTGATTGGAAATTTCTATCGTGTTGTCGGGTTTGTTTCTAGGGTAGGGGAAGTCCTCCTGAGAGATGTATTTAAGGAGCTGGTCTTTACAGACCATTCGGATATGCTTCTCCACATCCTTCTCGTGTTCTCCCCAAAGTCTTTTCATCTCATCGAATTCCTCTTCCTTCTCTTTTACTCGTTCATCGTTTAATCGCTCTTTCTCTAATTTCAAGGAGTCTTGTAGCGTAATGGTTTTATCAATGGACTTTACGAATTCTGCATTCCTTGATTCTTCCTTGCCCTCGAGGGTTGTGTTAAGTGTTTTTAACTGGTTCCGCTCAGTCTCCGTACTTGAAAGTTTTTCCTTGATAGTAGTTAGTTCTGTTTTGAGCTTCTCAAAACCTCCCAAACTAGCTTCTAGTACTTTTATATCCACTCCGAGGCCGTTTATTATTTCTTCTTTAGACGAAATACTCTTCTCTAATTCTAATATTTCCGTAAAGTCTATCTGGGAGGAGTCGCCTTTGGTCTTAGATTTTAATAAAAGAATAACTAACACTCCCACAACTACCCCTATTACTAATGCCCCTATCAATTCCATGTGTATAATATTCTTTGTGTAAACTAAGTTGTAGTCTGAAGCCTAGAAAGTTCTTAAGAGAAGTAATCTACACACTTATCTTGAAATCTACAAGTCTAATGTATAACACGACCCATGAATAGAATTAATATTGTATTTTTCGTTCAGCTTTAAAATATCACATCATGTTCAATAGAATTCCATTCTGCCTTTTACTTGCCTTGAGTATATCCACGTCGTGTCAGGAAGTCAAGCCTAAAGCTGCACCTGAAACTAAGGTCGAAGTCGAACCTTTTGTCGAACCTGAGGTGAGTTTTTTGTTTATGGGAGATTTCATGATGCACGACACCCAAATTAATGCAGCTAGAGATTCTGTTGGCGGTTATGAGTTCGATACTTACTTTGAGTATACTCACTCGATGATTAATGGTGTTGATTTTGCGATAGCGAACCTAGAGGTAACACTAGCTGGACCACCTCACAAAGGGTACCCGCAGTTTTGTGCCCCTGACGAATATGCGAGGGCTATTCAGAGAGCCGGGATAGATGTATTAACGACTGCTAACAATCACAGCAACGATAGACGCGCAAAGGGTCTAATAAGAACTATAAATTATCTTGACTCGCTCAACATGCCTCATCTGGGCACCTATGTTGACTCCACTGAGAGGAGCACGAACTATCCCCTTGTAATTGAGAAGGATGGGATACGAGTGGCTTTGCTTAATTTCACTTATGGAACTAACGGTCTAGTCACAAAGCTCCCTACTATAGTGAATATGTTTGATGAGGAAGAAATGCTTGCGGATCTAGAGAAAGCGAAATCCTTAGAAGTGGATAAGATCATTGCGATAGCGCACTGGGGTGCCGAGTATAAATCCTTTCCCGATAAGTTCCAAAAATCATGGGGTGAATGGTTATTTGATAATGGAGCAGACATCGTGATAGGAGGCCATCCGCACTGGGTTCAGCCTATAGAGTATGTGGGGGAGAAGTTGATCGTTTGGTCTTTAGGAAACATCATCAGCAATCAAAGAAGGGTACACACCGATGGAGGTTCCTCATTGCAGTTCTCGCTTTACAGGGACTCAATAGGCGAGGTGCATTTCCGGGATGTGGGATTCCATCTTCATTGGGTGTACGTCCATAAGCAGAACGATAAGAGAATCTACAACATTCTACCCATCACGAAAGCGGAAGCTCTCCAGTTAGAGATGACTGAGAAGAGCAAGGGCGACCTTGAGACGTTCATAAATAATGAGCGAACCCTTTACATAGAACATAACATTAACGTCCCGGAATTTCAATACAATAGGGAGTCGGATTCTTATTATTTGGATTGAACTGTTGCTAACACTTCGGGCTTGATTAAAATAATGTGATTGGGGTTAGTGTCTCTGTAATTGTTATAAATTATTGCTATTTTTCAGCTGTTAATTATTTAAGGAATGTCGAGTAAGTATACCTGTGTTATCTGTTTTTTGTTATTGATTTCTTTAACATCGTCTACCTTCCTGTTGAACAGTCATCAAGTAAGTTTGACTCCAGAATCGGGTCCGGAGTTGTCTTTAGATACTATCATTTCTTCTGAAGATTCGGTGAGAGTAGTGACAGCACAGTTCGAGGATTATAAATCCAGATATGGTGTGGAGTGTGTGCAGGATAAGATCACAGACAATAGGGGCAATGGTTATGACGATTTATACGGCACTAGGAACTTTAGGGTGGTGCTTCATGGAGTGGCATATAGAGGTGGGGGAAATAATTATTATCATAAGACGAATAAAAGAGGGAATAAAAACCCACTGCCACTTGACGGTTTGCATGCATTATTAGACAACGGATTTTCGGCTTCAGTTTATTTGTACACTGAAAATTTCGAAACGGCCCCTAAAGTTATTTACAACACCGAAAGTGTAGACACGTTGCATTACTTCCAAATCGGCGGCAACACCGACACCGAATTAGATAGCATCTTGCTACTAACACACAACGCCATAACTGACACCGCTGTGGGACCTGTCTATCTACATTGTTGGAATGGTTGGCATCAATCTGGTTTCGTGTCAGCTATACTATTAAAACAGTTTTGTGATTTCTCAAATGAAAGAAGTATTCATTACTGGGAAGATTGTGCTGATAATTGGACCATTGGATATGATAGGATTCGAAACTCGATTAGAGACTTCATTCCAGTAGATAAATATAAAATATCAGAGGAAGTTAAAAACTCCATTTGCCCCTGTTACAAAGACTATAGAGCTAACGACTCGATATTTAAACTCGTTCACGATGAAGTCATATCGCCGAATGTTAGTTTTAAATTCTCAAGCAATACCTCAGATCTAGAACCTTCTGTTTCTACCTTTTTAGATGAATATTCTAAGATGCTTCAGGATAATCCGTTCGTTTATATTAAGATAGCGGGACATACCGACTCGAAAGGAGATGCTAAAAGCAATATGGTTTTATCTGTTGACAGAGCTCTGTCCGTATATCATTATCTATTGAAAAACGGGGTTGATTCCACTCAATTATCATATGAAGGGTACGGAGAAGAAAACCTTTTAAACGGATGCCGTGACGGTGTCAAGTGCAGTGCGAAAAGTCATGCTGAAAACCGTAGGATAGAATTATCTCTGACTCAGATTTCTTGTAGTATTAATTTTTTAAAGGGAAGTGCTGAGATTAGTAATGAGGATAAGAAGTTGTTAACTGATATAGGCCAAATCATATCGAAAATTGAAGACTCAAGTATAGAAATTGGTGGTCATGCTGATGGTGGGAGTGGAGATGATTTCGTTAATGATTACATATCAAAAGTAAGAGCGGAAAGAGTTTATGAGTACCTAAGTAAAATAGGTATCGATATGTCCCTAATTACTTTTGTGGGATATGGCAGTAGACACCAGATTTATAAGGATGAAAGAGATAGGAGGATAGAATTTAAAGTTTTAGAACATGATTAAAAACCTGGTTCTATTGGTTCTGTTTTTTCCGCTTTCTTCCCTCCTTATGTCGCAGGAAGAATGCAAAATGACGTTTTCACATACAGCTGGGTTTTATGACTCACCTTTTTATCTTAAAATAAATTGTGACGATTGTGATTTGCAATTCGCATATTCATATGATGATGAGTTCAGCAATTTAACGGACTCAATTTATATAGACACCACAGTGTCCATCGTATTAAGACACAAAGTAAACGATGAGGTTTATGATCTGGATGTACACAGCTTTTTCGTGGGTTTTGAAACGAAGTTTAAGGTCATTTCATTAAATGTCTCCGAGGATTTTTTATACGATAAAGTACTAGGTTTATACGTGCCCGGACACAGAGCCTATTATGATACCACAGTAAGTCATTATCGGAATGCAAATTGGAGTTATAAACATGAAAGACTTAATCACGTTGAGATTTTTAATGAAGACGGTGATAGGATAATTCAGCAAAACTCAGGCTTGCGAATATTCGGGGGGATGACGCGTTACTATCCTGAAAAATCATTTAGAATTATTGCTCGAGATAAGTATGGACTCAATCGTTTTAACGCAGCAATATTCGGCTCAGATACTGTTGCTTATAAGCACCTTATTTTAAGGCATTCAGGTAATGACTACAGATCATTGAGATTCAAAGATGCATTGATCACATCCCTCGCTTCTGAGTCGGGTTTAGATGTACAACAGTCATCACCATCCCATTTATTCGTTAACTCTGAGTATTGGGGCGTTTATAATATTCGAGAAAAAATAAACAAACATTATTTCGCAAATAATTACGACATCCCTTTGGAGGGGTTAGATATCCTTCAAGGATATCAAGTGCTTGATTGCGGTGAAAAGACAAGCTATCTCAACTTATTGTCATATGTAAAAAAACATGATTTAAGCGTAGAAGAACATTACGAATATGTGACTACTCTTATGGACACTCGAAATTTTATTAACTTTTGGGTTCATCAGACGTTTTACGCAAATCCAGATGTCAGGGGTAACATCAGGTACTGGAGATCGGATTCTTTAGATGGTAAATTCAGATGGATTGTTTATGATACAGACCTAGGTTTCTCTTCGACTTTCATGAATGATAACATGATTAAGCTGTTCTCATCAAGTTCTTCGACTAGATGGTTTAATCCCACATGGTCATCGTTTTTATTAAGAAACCTTTTGAAAAATGAAGGGTTTAAAAATGATTTAATTCTACAGTATTCAATTATTGGAAATACCATCCTTAGCAAGGAGTCTTTGTTAAATAGGATAGATGCTTTTAAAACATTGTACGAGGATGAGATGTTATTTCATTTTGAAAACAGACGTAAATTCCAGAGAAATCAAGGTTCTGTAGAAAAATGGAATAAACATATCGACAAGTTGATTGTTTTTGCTGAAAAGCGGCCCTCTATCACAGAAAGAAACCTTGTTGAGACTTTTAATCTTTCCGGAAAGTATACGCTTGTGTTAAATGTTGAAAATCCTCAACACGGCTCAGTAAGCCTGAATAAAAATCCAATTTCTAGATCTAATTTCTCTGGGTATTTCTTTACATCAGTGGACTTGCCCATTGTAATTCAACCAGATATAGGCTATTGTAATGTCGGTTATTCACACAGCATTATTAATCCATCAGATAGTCTTTTAGTCAACGATACTTTGAGTGTACTTGTCTCATTCAAGCACCTAGGGTCTTCTCCCGAGAAAGCCGTAATTAACGAGATCAGTTTTGAAGATCCAATCATTGAATTATTCAATCAGGATACCACCCTAATTAATCTACAAGATTGGAGCTTTTATATTAGTTATACTGACTCCAGTTGTTTCCTTAATGTCCTTGACAGTGGCTTAATTCAACCTAGTAGCTACTATACATTCCCTACAGAAAACGAGAATTACACCGCTATTTCTTGTGTCAAACTTTATGATAACAATAATCTTTTAGTTGACTCTGTTAGCTTCGACATAAGTGCATCAGTTTCTGATTCTGCTTATAGCTATTCTCGTACGATACCATTTGATAGTATAGATGGAGAATTGCCATATTGGGAGATATCCTACACGCCAACGCTTGCAGCTCAGAGCGTCCATTATACAGATCTGCTTTTTAAACAGCATTTAGAGATGGAGGCTGAACGCAGAAAGTCATTGATTATCAAATCAACATTGATAGCAATATCATTTCTACTAGTAATACTCTTTACTCGCAGATTATTTAGAAGTAAAACCTAAGCGACATACCCCCTTAGAATTTCAGTGCCTGGAGAACCCTTAAGTTTCGCAATCGCCTTCTCACGTATTTGCCTCACGCCGTCTTCTCGCTATCTAGCTCACTTAGCCTGTGGTGACGATTTGTTAAAGCTCGACTAACCCATTGAGGAACTTTTCAGACTCAGGCCTATACTCTTCGAGTAAGGTGGTAGCGGTGTAGGTAATTAACTGTACGGTGCCGTTTTCGTTTGAGTAGTAGTATCCTAAGTATGTGACTTCAAATCCTGAAATGCTTCCGCTCATCTGTAAGAATAAAATCTTAAGACCATTAACGATTCTGTACTCTTCTTTAATCATACGAATATTGGGTGCCACGTCCCGTGCATTTACAAGTGCGACTTCAGCCATCATATCTAAAGGGATACCTACTCGCTCCGTGATAGCCATAGCATATAAATCCTCACCCTTTAGTTGGAATTCATACTCTGAGTCTTCATCAACTTCTGACTTGGTGAATGACCACTCGCGAGAGTTAATAAATACCCCCACATCGAAGCTTTTACTCTTTACTAGAAAGTTTGAATTTATGTCCTTTCTATATGTAACAGAGCTGAAAGGGATCTCGGTTGACAGACCGCCATCTTCTTCCAAAAACTCCCAGCTTCCATTACTATAAAGTAAGACCTCCTCGCCAGTAGCTGTTACAGCTCTAGTCTGTGCGGATATTGCTATAGTTACAAAACATAAGCATATAGATAATAGTATGTGTTTAATCATTTGTGAAATATAGCTTCGTACAGCATTCAGGTGTGATATTAAAACTACCACTCCATTTGATGTCTCCACAAACAGCAGAGTAATTATAAATGTCTTCTTCTAATCTTAAAGTTAAGATGGCATCACCAATGTCGCCGCATGTGGGGATGTAGTCACTATCCGTGAAATATTTCGTGAGAGTTCCACAAAAGTAGTCTTCTATATATATATCTATATGTCCTATATTATCATTCGTATAAAATGAAACAGTGCCTTCCGTATCGTTGTTTTTGTAGTAGAACCACTCTACTTCATCGCCATCAATTTCGCGATAATCGTCCATGTTTAAATTGAGGAAACAAAAAGAGCTAGACCCACAAGACCCTTCCATTAAGCTGAATTTCTTTACAGAAGCGGGTAGTCTATCGAAACAAACATAAAACCTCGATGATGTGCCTCGATATACTATTCTGGAATTCTCTTGAGAGGGCATGTCTGAAGAAACCCCGTAATAAACTTCCCCCGTTTGATTATCAACGAGTCTGTAGTCCTCGAGATAGATAGTGCTGTTCTTCTCTACGTTTTCTAACATGCTGTAAGTGAAATAAAAGCAGCTATTATCATCCTCATGAGAGATAAAGTCCAAACTCAATTCAGGCACTCTAAAGCTGACTTCATCAGTTACATATACGTTTGAGTTATAGTTGTGTGTTGAGTAGCCATTTGTATCACCACTTGTGTTGGGTCTAGAGTTCCCGTTACTAAGATTCGCGAGATCTGTAGGGTAGGAGTTTTTGAATTGCAGTAGAAGCTCTAGATATGATTTAGGTATAGCAAAATTCAGGTTCTGGCCTTCTGTTAGCTGACTTACTGAGATGCCTATAAGTTCCCCGTACTGATTTAACACAGGCCCACCACTGCTGCCTGGAGAAATAGGCGCCGTCATTTGTATTAACTTATAATTATCGAAATCCCTCATGCCACTAACTATCCCATCCGAGATGGTAGCGGGTAATCCTTTTGGAGAACCGATTACATATATTTTCTGCCCTGGTGAAACTGTACTAGAAGAAAACGGCAATGGCTCGCGAGTAAGATTAGATACCTGTAATAGAATTAGATCTACTGCTCTATCGACGGCTAAATACCCCTCAATGTGATATGTTTTGTCTGAATTATTTGAAAAACAAAAAGCTTCAGTTGCTCCCTCTACTACGTGGTAGTTAGTTGCTATGATATTCGGGGCGACAAAAAATCCCGAACCCATCGCTACATCAGTTTCAATAGTTACGGTAGAATTTACAGTGTTTTTGTATATGAGAGTCGCATCTTGAGCGATTACATAAGTTGAAAAGATAAAAATTAGATTAAGGAGAACCACAGGCTTCATAACGATAAATATAAATAAAATTTTTAGAATACTATTATTAAAGTTTTTGAGTTATACATATGACCGGTCTCAAATCATCAATAAACTAAACTCCCAAATGAAAAACTTTTCCCCTCAAGCTCTAATAGGTGCAGCCGTAATTGTAGCTGTTGCAATATTTTCCCTAGCTATTCTTCTCAGTGCTAATGGACGATATTTCTTTAAAAATGTAAAGAGCGATATCTCAGTGACTGGTTCTGCATCGAAGGATTTCGCGTCGGACCTTGTGGTTTGGAACGGAGAGTTTAAAAAAACCCACATGGATATTAAAAAAGCATACGCTTTGATGAAAGAGGATAAGGAGGTGATCAGAGAGTTTTTAATTTCAAAAGGCATCGCGGCAAATGAGTTCTCTTTTATGTCCATTAACATAGAGAAGAAGTATAAGACGAAGAATCATTTTAACTCTGAAGGCGATCTGGTAGATAGGGAAAGTATTTTCGACGGATTCGAATTGAAGCAGCAGGTAGGCGTAAACTCCAGTAATGTGAATCTTATCTCGCGCGTTTCAAACGAGGTAACAGAATTGATAGAGAAGGATGTGTATATCCGTTCTTTCTCTCCTAAATATTACTACACAAGGCTAGGGGAGTTGAAGATTGAGATGATTCAACTCGCCGCAGAGGATGGACTGATGAGGGCTCGCACTGCTGTGGAAGGTGGCGATGGAGGTCTAGGCGATTTGCTTGAAACTAGTATAGGTGTATTCCAAATCCTAGGCACTAACTCTAACGACAGCTTCTCTTGGGGTGGTACGTTAAACACTGACCACATGTATAAAACCGCTTATGTAAATGTGAAGCAGAAGTACGAGATTGAGTAGACTAGATTTGCATGGCACGTATTAAAATATTATATTTGTACGTATAGATTCTCACAAAGACTCATTACCATGAACTCAAAACTCACCCTTAGCCTAGACACCCTTGTCATAGCAAGAGCGAAAACCTACGCCCGTACTAACAGCACGTCTCTCTCTAAGCTGATAGAATTCTATCTCAGTTCGTTGACTAGTTCAGGTCCTAAGGACGGATTGAATGCATCTGACAGCTCTAGTCCAGAAATTAAAATCACCCCTCTTGTTGCAAGCCTTTCAGGGGTATTGGGTAGCAAGGAGTCGTCTGGCAACCCAATGAACTGGAAGAAGGATTATGCAAAGCATCTTGAGAAAAAGTACTTGGTTAAAAAAGTATGAATAAACTCTTAATCGACACGAACGTAATACTTGACTTAGTAGATGAAAGAGACGGTTTTTATCGCGACGCAGCATTGCTTTTCTCTTTAGCGGATCAGCAGAAACTCGAACTCAGTACCTCAGCGCTATCCATTGCTAACATGCATTACATTCTTTCAAAGAACCTTGGTGCTGAGAAAGCAAGAGCTGTTCTGAGAAAACTTTCCATAATAGTAGACACCTTATCACTCTCAGCTTTAGCTACTACGAAAGCTCTTAACGACGATAAGTTCTCCGATTTCGAGGATGCCTTACAGTATCACTCAGCTTGTGAAAACTCCATAGACATAATTATTACTCGGGATAAAAAAGGGTTTAAAAACTCAAAACTACCTGTCCTGTCTGCCAAGGAGTTTATTGTTAAATATTTCTATCTGAGTTGACTTGAGGTCCCATGTCACTAAATTAGTCACATGAAAAATTTACTGTTCCTCTCTGCTATCCTTTTTTCGTTCTCCTCTATAGCCCAAACCTCTTCCGACGATCGTCCTGTTCGCACTTGCGATGTGATGCCTCTATTTGTTGACTGTGCTGAAGAAGTTGGCAAAGCCGGTACTGTTTGTACTGAGAAAGCTATACAGGCTCATATTGGGGCGTCAGTAGTTTACCCAGATGTTGCTAAAGACGCTGGCATTCAGGGTACAGTATATATAAAATTCGTAATTGAAATAGACGGATCTATAGGTTCTATTCAAGTTATGCGCGGAGTAGGGGATAGCGATTCTGCATTAGCAATGTCAAGTGCTGCCATAGATGCGGTAATGTCGCTCCCGGACTTTTTACCAGGTTCACATGAAGGTGAGCCCGTTAGAGTTGAATTCGTCCAGCCAGTACGATTCGTACTTAATTAATCCGTACTTAGTACGCCTTCGTTAAGGTCAAGCCTTTTCTGCCGTACTTCTGGGGTTAACCTTTGAGTTGCTTCGTTAATAGAAAGATGAGTATAGACGAATACTAATTCGTTGCCGTGCTTGGTGCTTTGTTTCTTCATTTTAGGGAATCCACTAGCCCGGCTTCCATTCACTGGAGTTACTGTTATGGCTGGGCTTAATATGGCGCTCATGTCGTCATCGTCGCTGAACTCATATGTGCGGACCTGAAGGTTTACCGAACCTATCTCGCCTTCCATCCATGAAAGGGCGGCGATGTTATCGTCGAGGAGGACTACGTCGATCCGTCCTTGCGTGTATTCGCTGTTAATTTTCATGGGGTCGCTGAACGTGAGGCCACCGTCAATGGAGTGAGAGGCTAGCACCGCCGCGGTGCTGTTAGTTTCTGTGTACCAACATACTACCACACGCTCTCCCCGACAATCTATGGCGGGACCGTTTACCGGACATCCTGCGATGACCCATCCGTCGTTATGCACTGTCTGAGGTTCCGTCCACTGGCCGGTGCTGAACTCGTATCGGGAAAGACTAATGTCGCGTACCTCGCCCGCATACCGATCTCGGTAGACTACTGAAATCCCACCTGGTGTAGCTACAATGTCTGTGCCGCAGCATGAGCATACGTCTGGGTCTATTAGAAATTCTTCTTCGATCACTCCAGAGGAGTTAATCAAAGCGGCCCTAAGCTGCATTTGGTCTTTAATATCATCAGAGAGCAGATAGCCTTCTAACTCAGTGTAGTTCCTCCCATCTAACCAAACAACCATAAAAGCATCCTCCCTCACCTGCACAAGCGACACGAATCCGTGTTCCGTTATCGTACCGTCATCGTGCGGAGATATCGGATCACTCCAGCTCTCTCCACCATCATTACTCAGGACTAATCTTATGTCGTACGCGAACTTTTCGGGGTCAGACTCTACTAGATAACTGGCCACGATACTCTCCCCGCTCTCCCCGAAACTTAATATCGTGGGAAAATCCGCCCAGTTCACTATCCAATCCGTCCCCTTAGCAATCATGCTCTCACGACCTTCTCGTTTCAGCCATAATTCCGACATCCCACCCTCATACTCCCTCACCTCAGTGACTAACAATCCCCCATCATTAGCTATACAAAAATTAGGCACAGAACTGTTGTAATTATCTTTGGAAACGTGGGTTTTTGAACTTATAGATTCACATGATGTCAGCATAAAAATCATGCTAGCAAAGACTAATGATATCGATAGTGTTTTGTTGTTATGGCTTGGGTAAATAATCATGGACATGGTATTGAATGCAATATAGTTTGGACTAAATTAGTTACATAACTAAACGCAATTATCTCGCAAGACATGCTAACTAATCCCACTCCCCTTTCTACACTTTTATTTTCCATCACTTTCCTAATTCCATTTTCATCCATTGCCCAAGAATGTGTTTCTGGAGATTGTGATGATGGTCAAGGAAAATACGTGTGGGAAAACGGAGCAACGGCAGAGGGGGTTTGGGTTGGTGGTTATTTCATTGAAGGCAAGCTAGTTACCTATGAGAATTTCGTTTATGAGGGGAGCTTCAATGAATATCAGTTAATCGGTAAAGGAAAGAAAACTTGGCCGGAAGGATATTCGGTTTACGGGAAATGGCAGGATAATGAAGTTACTGGGAAACTACTAATAATTTGGGAGTCAGGTGTGATAGCTGAGGGGAAGTTTGAAGACTCTCGTTTAACTGGAAAAGGTGTGGTGACATTAGTTGATGAAACGGTTTATAAGGGTAAGTTCCGTAACGGAGTTTTGCAGTTAAGTGAGACAGAAGCAGTTGATCAATGGGGAAACTTTTTGCGTGGTGAATTCGTTAATGGCGAGTTATCTTCTGGTGTTGTTTACTGGTCTTCAGGAACCATTGAAACGGGAACCTTTATTGATGGGGAGCTTTTCGGTGACGGTCTTGTGGAGTGGGGAGAAGGAGATGTTTATGAGGGGGTGTTTGACGATGGCGATTTAATCGAGGGAAAAAAGATTTTTACTTCAGGAGTCATCCTTGAGGGTACATATAAAGATAATACGATTTATGGATTAGGAACGAAAATCTTAGAAAATGAATTTACTTTCGAGGGCTTTTTTGTTGAGGGCTTTCCTCACGGATACGGAGTTATTACTTTTGTAAATGGAGATAGTTACGAAGGCGATTGGGAAAATGGAGTCTTAAGATATACTGAAGAACTCTCTGTTAATCTATATGGAACGATGTTTAATGGGGTTTGGGGTGAAGAAGAATTAGATAGTGGAATAAAAACTTTTATAGGTGGGGAATACCAAAAAGGTCATTTTAAAGATAACTTAATGTATGGTTATGGAATCCGATCTGTTGATGGGATGTTGTTCGATGGTGAATGGGAAGAAGGTGTTTTTTCTGGTCATGGAACTATTACCACAGAGTACGGTATTCATATAACCGGAACTTTTTCTGACTATTTAATTAGTGGTCCAGGAACCATCGTTATTAGTGAAGACGAGGAATACTCAGGTAATTGGATAAATGGGTGGTTGTGGCTTGATGATGAGACGATGTTACACCAGTCAGGACAAAGTAAAGTAGGTGTATTTAAGGGCACGGAATTAGTCAGTGGTATAATTTATTATACCGATGGTTCGTACGAGGATGGAGTATTTGAAGATGGGTATTTGCATGGTGAAGGAGAGGAGTATTCATTCGGTGCAGCGACTCTGACAGGCACTTTCTACCACGGTTATTTCGTGGAGGGACGATTAGAGCACGAGAATGGTGTTGTTTGTGAGGGGAGTTTTTGGGGTACTAGTCTTGATGGAGAGGGATCGATGCAAATGCCAAATGATGGAGAATACTTTTCTGGGACATGGGATGATGGGTTATTATTTTCAGGAGATTCACTGATTGTTGGGGATCAGGGGTTAATTGTTAGAGGAGAATTTAATCAGGAGTGGTTGCCACATGGTAATGCCACTATGATTACCACGGACTATGTCCAAACCGGTATTTTCTCTTCCGGTGATTTAGTTTCTGGCACTCAAGTTTATACTAACGGAACGACCTTGACGGGAGATTGGGAAGACGAAGAATTTGTGAGAGGCACAAGGGTTTGGGATTCAGGGGAGATTAATGAAGGAACTTTTTTGAATGAAAATCTCACAGGGTTTGGTACTTTAACTTTCCCCGATGGGAGAATCTTTGAAGGTGACTGGGATGAGGGCTTTCTCACCATAGCTGACGGAGTTAAGTATGCTCAATATGGCGCTAGATTGACAGGTAAATTTGATGACTTTGGTAGCTCTGAAGATGGAGAAGTAATTTTGTCATCGGGTGAGTATTTCAATGGTAAATGGATTGATTATGAGATGGTAGAGGGCATAAAAACATCAGTTTTCGGACTAGTCATGGAGGGTACCTTTTCATCTGGTTATTTAGATGGTTTAAGTACCAAATCAGTTCCAGCCAGAGATGTTATTATTACCTGTAATTGGGTAGAGGGATGCAGATCACCTAGTAAGATCACATCCTCGGAGCTGATAGACGAGTTTACAGAAGTTAGAATACAGGGTTATGTCTCTGAGATGCATTCCGACCTATCTATAGACGGAGCGGTTGTAGAGGTTTATAAAGACGGCGAGCTTTTCGATATCACCCTCAACGATGAAACATTCTCATTATACCTTCCTGGACCAGGCAAATACAATCTTATTATTTCTCATGAAGGTTATCTCCCGAAAACATTCGCCTTCGACTTGTCGGATATCATTCCAGGACTCTTAGATTTCATCACACACGACATACATATAGGATTATACTCTATGGTGGAAGGGTTTAATATGGACATCCTCACAGAGCCCATTAGCATTAAGACATTTAACAAGGAAACTGACGAAATAATTTCTGACAAAGAGTACTATGAAATTCGCAATGGTTTGATAGTGACAGAGTTTAAAAGACTAGGTGTAGACGTAGGTCAGTAGTCTAAATTTAGCTAGTTTTACACTCGCATGGATATTCTAACTTTAATAGCTGTTATCGTAGGTGTTGTTGCTCTGAGCTGGTGGATCAAATGGTCTAGTAAAGGCATAGCAATTGCATCAAATATGTGGGGCCTAGGTTGGAGCCCTGGCGTACGAGGTGCCACTATTAATGCAATTGCGTCTTCTCTTCCCGAACTTATCACAGCAACAGTATTCCTAGTTGTTTTAGGAGATTCAGAGGGCTTCATCTCTGGAATTGCCACTGTAGCTGGTTCAGCAATTTTCAACGCCCTCATCATACCCAGCTTAATGGCATTCGTGGTCTTTTTCAAGCTAAAGAAATCACTGAACGAACACAATAACCGCATCATCCTCCGAGACGGAGCATGGCTCTTATTCTCACAAGTTATAATCCTCTTTATTGTCAGATCAGGCGAACTCACCTACCTCCACGGCCTATCTCTACTTTTTATTTATTCTATCTATATTTTCTCTCTCACTAGAATTAATTTAAAGACCAAAACCCCTCGCCCCGCTTTCTCCCCTTCCCTAAAACGCAAACTCTACCTCAATTTCGTTTTGGGCCTAATTGGAGTAGGGGTAGGCTGTTTTTTCCTAGTAGAGGGTTGTGTGTTTATCAGCGAAGAATTCAACCTTAGCCTCCCTATGATTGCCCTCATAGTGGCAGCTGCAGCCACAAGCATCCCCGATGCATTCCTTAGCATGGGCGATGCCATTAAGGGCAACTCCGACGACGGCATCTCAAATGCTTTCGGCAGCAATATCTTCGACCTCTGCGTCGCCATGGGCCTCCCCATCACCCTCTACGGCCTCTTCGCTGGCCCCATCCTTATCCCAGCCCCCCTTGCAGCAAACTTCTCCATTCTTTGGTACGCCCTAATGGGTCTCACTGTCCTAGCAATTACGATAATGTATTTCGCTAAATCCCTCAACTGGCGTCACGCCACCCTTTTACTCCTCAGCTACCTAGCTTTCGTTGGCGCCGTTTACAATGGCTGCATCTCGTTATAGCGTTTGAAAAAGTCAACCAACCAGTTGACAAATTCCCTAATGAAATTGCGCTAGGGTCGCAAGAAATGCTTAATTGTCGTGCAAGACCTTGTAAGTTGGGTCTTCGTAGTGATTTACTTCTATAATTGCGTCAGCTCTGTCCAGTAAGGTTCGGCAATCGACAGATAGATGTCGAAGGTGGACTTTTTTACCGACTGAAGTGTAAAGTTCGGTAATCTTGTTTAAGGCTTCGATAGCGCTCATGTCTGAGACTCTACTTTCTCGGAAGTCTATAACGATGTGTTCGGGATCACTTTCGACATCGAATTTCTCAGCGAACATTGTTGTGGAGCCGAAGAATAGAGGACCGTATATCTCATAGTTTTTCCACCCGTTTTCGTCAATGCTTTTTCGGGCTCGGATTCTTTTTGCGTTATCCCAAGCGAAGATTAGTGCAGAAATGATCACTCCTACGAATACTGCTAGTGCTAGGTTGTGAAGTAATGCTGTAACTAGAGTTACTAGTATCATTACAAGGACATCGCTTGAGGGCATTCTGCGGATGGTTCTAAAGGATGCCCACTCGAAAGTGCCGATAGCGACCATTAGCATAAGTCCTGTAAGTGCAGCCATGGGGAGCTGCTCAATGAGTCCTGAGCCGAAGAGAATGAACACTAGGAGCATAACTGCAGCTACAATTCCTGAAACTCTTGAGCGTGCGCCGGAACTGACGTTGATGAGGCTTTGGCCTATCATAGCACAGCCACCCATACCACTGAAAACTCCGCTTAATATATTCGCAGAACCTTGAGCTAAACACTCCCTATTGCCAGACCCGCGAGTCTTCGTGAGCTCATCGATAATGTTCAACGTGAGGAGACTTTCGATCAATCCCACCGAAGCAATGATGACAGAGAACGGCAAGATGATTTGGAATGTCTCGAGAGTGAAGGGGAGATTAGGGATGTGGAATGGAGGGAAGCCGCCTTTAATGTTCGCGAGGTCACCAACGGTTTTTGTGTCGAGCCCTAATCCGTAGGCAAGCCCGAACACTACGACAATGGCAGTAAGTCCACCAGGTATGGCTTTCGTGATTCGAGGCATTATCGCAATTATCGCCATAGCCAAAAGTACTAAGCCACCAAATACATACATTTCAGTGCCCGAAAGCCATGATCCACTTTCGTCCTTGAATTGGGCGATTTGGCTACCCCCGATAATGATAGCTAAACCATTCACGAACCCGAAAATAACGGGTTGTGGAACTAACCTCATCAGCTTCCCCAATTTGAAAATCCCAGCTAAAATCTGAAAGGCACCCCCTAATACAACTGCGGCAAACACATATTCAACCCCATACATCAACGCTAGTGGCGCGATGATAACGGCTATAGCACCAGTAGCACCAGAAATCATTCCCGGTCTTCCACCGAAAATCGCAGCCACCAATCCCACCATAAATGCTGCATACAATCCGGTTAAAGGTTCAAGCCCTGCAATTAAAGCAAAAGCCACAGCTTCAGGTATTAATGCCAGTGAGACAGTAAGCCCACTTAACACCTCCAACCTATAATTGATCTTCTCTCGGAAGTTAAAAAAATCTAGTATCTTATTCATTTCGGCCGCAAAAGTACGCCCTTCTTTCTAGTCACTCCCAAATTGTTTTCAACCACCTATCATCTCTGCTCATCACCGACCAAAAGATCTTATCCTTCCTCTCTTTGTCAGTTAACCCCATCATTCCGTCCACCATTTTTTCCGCATAAGCTAGCGATCGTCTGTTTACGAACTTGTCAAGCTCCCCAGTCCCTTCTTTGGGCACCAACCCATAAACCACCTCCATATCCATCGCCCCATCTAATTTATTCAATGTCTTAAACGAAAGTTCGTCTGTGCCTTCGCGCGCCTCTAGCTTTGACACAGCTTGTTTGCTCACCCCAGCTAACCGTCCTAATTGGGCCTGATTCATCCTTAGACCTTTCCTGATATACTCAATCCAGCTTTTCCCCGTGGGCCTGTATTCTACTGCAATCCTCTTGTATTTCGCGCATAGAATTTCTAGTCGTACGATTCTATGTAAATATGTTAGATCTTTATGCATTGCTTTCTAAAACGTTAGAGAAAAGGTCAACTGGTTGGTTGACTTTTTTCCTAATGAATTTCCATGTGTTGTGCCAAACAAGTTCACTCGTCTTTCCCCAACCCCAACGAAACATTTATAACCGTTACAATCCGCTTTGTAGTTGTAATTTCGC
>Ga0114994_10000788_pt1 | contig 22012 bp, 6 predicted proteins | sample ArcticOcean_MG_C_9_FD_87043 | JGI IMG/M metagenome (GOLD analysis project Ga0114994, IMG submission 87043) | Marine microbial communities from western Arctic Ocean - ArcticOcean_MG_CB2_152 | ecosystem: Environmental > Aquatic > Marine > Oceanic | place: Arctic Ocean: Canada Basin | collected...
AGCCTTATCCTCTTCCTCTACCTAGGGGCAGCCCATGGCGCGGACGTCGACGGCGACGGCGTCGCGGACGCTGTGCGTGCTGTGTCCAGGTGCCTTCCCCTACTAACAACGAGGAGTGCTCGGCTGGTCCAGAGGAGTTGCGAGGCGTTCTACACCTGCCTTGTGCGCGAGAAGCCCCGGCTGGCACCAGCTGATCCTGTGGGAGCAGTCTGCTCGCCGCCGCGACTCGCCGCCGTGACTGCCGCGACTCACAAAACGCGAAACGCAGGCCGCGGACGGGACGTGCTGCGCCATCATTTATGGGAACCCCCTGGTTGACTTCAGCGGGGTGACAGACCTGGCGGGGGCCGCGGGCCTCTGCCCGAGCGACTGGCTCCTCCGTTACCATTTGGGGGGCAACCCAGTAGCCGAGGACACGTCCAGCATCGACTGCGTCTCGTTCATCTCCCAGACCGACTGCGCCGCCCATGCCGGCTTTTCAGGTATGACGGCCAATTGGATTCCCTCAACATGCTCGCACATCCTCCCGACGCCGACTCCGACTCCTGCGCCTACGCCAGTGCCGACGCCTACGCCGACGCCTGCGCCGACGCCTGCGCCGACGCCGGCTAGTGTCGGCCTCGCGGCGGCGTTTGCGCTCGCTTTCTTCTAGCCTCAGCTTCTCCCTTCCCGAACGCCCGTCGCGCGCCCCTTTCGGGCGCCGCATGCGTGAGTCCCCTTACGTCGCGCGCCTTTTCGGCGCCGCATGCGTAGCCCCCTTACATTAAATAAATAAATACAAAATTAAGGAAGTTAATAATCATAAATGTATTACGTCCACGCGCACCACGCCTCGAGCGTCATGCGGGCCTGGTCCTCGTTCATATCGACGATGTCCCCCACGGAATCCCACAGGAAGGCCGCGCTGACGCGGCTGCTCGCGGGCCCGGCGCCGCCGGTGCGGTCCCAATTCAGCTTTACGAGCGGCCACGCGGCCACGTTCGTCCCCTCATCATTGGGGTCCGGGTTCTGCCGCAGCCACGAGAGGAGGCGGCCCTGGCCGTCGTCGCGGCCGTGCGGCACCGGCACCCAATCGAAGTAAAACGTGTCCCCGTTGCAGTCGTCGACCTCCGTCTGGGTCAAGAGGCACCGCTGCCACGTGCCCCGCCGAAAACAGAGGACCGTGGCGTAGATGTCGAGAGGGAACGGGGCGTCGTCGAGCATGCAGGCCATGTAAATGGAGCCCGGGACGTCAAATTGGAGGCCGGGCTTGCCCTCGTGTCGCGTGACGCGCCCCTCGCCGACGTGGACGACCGTCTTCGCTTGGTCCTCCGCGCCGTGGCGCCGCGTCGATAATTCCAATGAAAATACGTAGGATTCGAGGTCCCGTCGGGGCGTGACGGGCGGCACCGGCCGCGCTCGCGGCGCCAGGAGCCACCGTTGCGACTCGAAGAGTTGTCGCGGGTCCGGCCGCTCCGTCGTCCGTGCATGCCGCAGCTGGGGGAACCGGTGCAGGGCGAGGCTGTGCAACAAATCGGGCTTGATTTTCGTCAACGCATCGCGAAACTCGCGGCAGACCGCGGGCCCGTACGCGACGCCAGGGTAGTCGGCGAACGCTAACACCCCTAATAGAGCGTCCTCGGGCAGGCCGAAGCGGCTGGGCCGCGAGATCCGCCGCTTGGCTTGCCTGAGCACGGTGTCGATCTTCTCGGCGCGCCGCGTGCGCGCAGCCTCGCGGCGGCCGGCGGTGGAGAGGTGGGCGCCCATCTCCCAGTGCTTTTGTGTACCGCGTCGCTCTTATCTTGGTGCCGCGGCGGCTGGTGGCTCTGCAGTGCTCGCAGGAGGCAGCAGTGTTACGGGGGGCAATGACCTTCTCACAGCGGTGCGACGGCGGCAGGGGTGCGTTAGAACGGTCCAACACTAAGGCATGGGCACGTTGAGCGCGCGTGCGTGTCTAGATCTACGTATAGCAGCATTGTTGCGCCCGGGTTTTCGCACGGGTTTTTCGCAGAGAAATGCATACACTCCTTTGCTGGCACCCCGTGCGCGCCATACAGTGCATACCGCACAAGGCTGTACGTGCATCCCTGCTTACGCGCCTGAGCAATTACTCGCTGCTGCGTCTCTGTCGTTGAATAGCTGACTAGGCGCTGAGCCAGTGCAAAAAATTACTGTATGACAATGCAGCGCTCGCCTGTGCTTTTGGCACTACTCCTGGCAACATGCAACGCCTTCATCTGTCAGCTAGGAAACCATCGTCGCGCGGCCCCGGTGGCGGCGACCGCCGAACCGTCGTCGCTGACCCCCGTCCTCTCGCCGTCAGCGGACGAGCCAGCGCGCGCTGGGACTCCGCCTGCGTGGCCAACCCCGTCGTCCTGGCGCCCGGGCCCGATGACGGCAAGTGGAAGATGTGGTACTACGGGAATAATGGCAACTGGTCCGACGGCACCGTGGGTTTTTTACCAACGGGAACGAGCGGCCTCGCCGAGTCCGCGGACGGCGTCAGCTGGACCAAGGTCGACGGCCCGCGCGCGGATAAATCCGTCTTCGGCCCGGCGGACGACGTCGAGGCCTGGGACGGGCTCCACACGGGCGTCGGAGACGTGCTACGCGAGGACGACGGCTCGCTGCTCATGTTCTACTTTGGCGGCGGCGGAAAAGCCGCGAGCGCGGCGGGCAAAGCGTACCGGGGCCTAAACATGCAGATCGGCCGCGCGCGGTCCGTCGACGGCGGCCTGAGCTGGACGCGCTGCGGCTCCGGGGACGGGACCGGCCTGGTCCTCGAGGCGCGTTCCGAGGAAGGTTTATTTGCGTCGTGGCCGAGAATCCTACAGTACGATGACGCGTGGCTGATGCTGTATCACGCGTTCAACGGCACGCACTGGCGCGCCTTCTCGGCGATCTCTACGGACTCGGGTCTCTCGTGGTCCGACCGGCGCATAGCACTCGACTGCGGCGCGGAGGGGTCCTTCGACGAGACAGGAGTAGGAACGCGGGCAGTGATCAAGCGCGAGTCCGATGTACTTATGGTCTACGAAGGGGTCGACGGCGGAGGCACGTTCACGGGCAAGCACCGCCTTGGTGCGGCAACATCGCTAGATGGCGGCCGGACGTGGGCACGCTTCGGCGACGGAAGCGCCATCGTCGAGCCGGGCGTCGCTCCTCTGGGCGCTTGGACGGACCAGGTTATCGGAACGCCCTACATCGTGGCCTACGGCGGCGCGCTGCGCCTGTACCACTGCGCGAAGCAGAACCCAGGAACGAACATGTTGATCGGGCTCCTCGTCTCCGAGAGCCGCGACTTTACCGCGGACGCGTGGCGCGGCGTCGATGTGTAGTAGTGTGAGGAGTAAACTATGTGCAATTAACAGTCACTTACAACAGCATCGTCGAGCCGCTCGTCCGCGAACACCTTCGGGATCCCGCGAAGATCGCGGTCGCGCTTCGCGGACACGTACTTGAACGAGAACTCGCCGACGAACGCGTGCGCTGCGTAGCCGACCGCAGCCAGAGCGAGCGCCGCGGGGCTCGCGGCTGCCCGGATCGCCGAGTTAAGCCGGGCGACCCGCCCGGTCGCGACCGTTGCCGCCGCGGCCCAGGCAACAAAGCGCAGGGCCTTGGCGTTGCGGACCGCGCCCCTCGAGTCGGGGCAGACTTGCGTGTGCTGCGCGTAGCGATCCAAAGTCGTCGCCCGGGGTGGGCTCGGCATCAGGAGCCGCAGGGGCTCGGCGTAGCGGTTCGGCGTTTTGGGGACGGCCGCGTCCATGAATTTCCCTACTTCGACGAGTATCCGCTCCGTGGGCGACGAGTACTTATAGAGCTGGCGTCGCACCAGCGGGTCGCCGGTCGTAGCAGCTTTATACTCGGCGGCGAGCACATACGGCTGCTGCGTCGCCAAAAGATGCGTATCTTGATCTAAGAAGTTGTTCAAACCGACGTGCAGCAACCAGCGTGGCACGGCGAACGACAGGCGGCCCACGCCGGCGCTCATGAACCTGGTTCGTCCTACGCCCATCGGTGCGATCCAGAAGCACGCCTGGAACTTCGTCTCGCCGTCCGTGTCCCGCCGACCGGTCGCGATGACGCAGGGGGTTCTGAACGTCGAGATCCCGGTCAGGTTCTGGGCCAACCCGATAGTCGTACCAACGACTGTGCCCGGCCGGCGCGCCTTCTCTGTCATCGTAGCAAGCTTCGGCGTCGCGGCGACGGCCGAAGTGAGCGAGAAGAAGCCGGGCGCCGACTCTTCCAGCGTTACGGTTTGTGGTTCGTCGCCTATGTGATTGACTGTGATATATTGCATGGATGGCGTGGAGCTTGACGCCATCGATGCGACCCTAATGACACTGAGCCCGCACGTGTCGCCGTGTAGAGGTCAAACGGCGCCGCCTGGTGAGCGAACAGCCCGTGGTCCGGGTCCAAAATGTTTTCGATCAAGATCGAGTAGTCGATGGGTAGGTCACGGACCGCTTCTGACCACTTGAATCGTGGATCATCCATCTCCGGGACTCGCGGCGGCGGTTTTGCATTTTCGGCGTCGGCGCCGGGAAAGAGCCACAGCAGGCCCTGCTCGACGCGGCAAGGTACGGCCGTCGCGCAGAGCGCCGTCGACGCGTCGCCCTGTCGCTGCGGCACCGACTTGCACGCGCCGCTCGCATCAAAGCTCCAGCCGTGGTAAGCGCACTGCACGTACCCCTGGGCGGTGAGCCGGCCCTCGGAGAGCGCCGCGAGGCGGTGCGGGCACTTGTCCTCCAGAGCGAGCGGCCCCCGTTCGCCTCTATTGACCACGCAATAATCCACGTCGAAGAGCGTCACCTTGGTCACGGCGTTCACGGGAAGGTCACGCGTCCACGCTACCGGGTACCAGTGATCCATCCAATCGAATCGCGAGTAGTCTGGCGCGCTGCTCGTCAAGTCGGCGGCTGCATTCTCCGTCGTCGAGTCCGTCAACGCGGCCATCGAGCGTCGCGCAGCCGTGCGCATTGCACGGCTAGGAATGCGGTGTGCTACTAGAGCACATGCTGTGCATGAGAGCAGCGACGAAATTTTAAGCAAATGCATCCGCATCGCTGCCACGTTTGCTTCTTCGTTTGAAACACACTCACAAGTGCTCCGTCGGTGTGGGCAGGTCCTCGTCAGCCAACTCAAACATGAGCAAGCTTCGTGCGGGTTTTTTCATATCCGTCCCCACTACGAGTCCTAGCCCCGTAACAACAACACCCCCCGATGACTAAGTTCATGAATCTATACTTACGCCGACAGCTCCATGATGAGCGCGACGCCCGCCAGGACCCACCGGCCGGCCGCGGACTTCGTCTTCAGCGAGGCGCAGAACACGTAGGTCGGCCCCCTAAATTCGGTCTTGTAGGTCGGGCACATGTACATGTTCGAAAAGTCCGCCTTTTCGACGCTGAGGCCTCGGATGCTCAACACCGGCATCGGGCAGAACATCTCCTTCGGCTTGGACCGCTCTATGGAACTGTTCCCGGCGTCCCACCGGGCGCCCTGCATGTTCAGGCCGCACACGTAGGCGCCGTCTTTAGAGACCTGGCCGACCTGGTCGTGCGTCTCCCACTTCGTCACGTCCGTGAAGGTCACGAGCTTGTCCAGCTCCCACTGGTTCTTCTGGGCCGCGACCTGCTGCACGGCCGTGAGGAAGGCTTGCGGGTTGATCAGATACGAGAGCCAGGTGCACTTGGGGATGTCGCCCGGGTTGCCGGACCACTCCTCGAGCTGGCCCAGGCGCGCGGTGAAGTTCAACAACCATCCTGACAAGGCCTTCATGGAGGCCCAGCTGATTTTGACCCACTTGGGCGGCACCTGGTCCATGAAGAGCGCGTCCTGCACGGCCTCCATGGCGTCGCTCATGCTGAGCTCGCCCTTGAAACCCAAAGTCAGCTCCTTGAGCGACCGCACGATCTCCGCCAGGAGCCGGTTCATGACCTCCATCTCCTGCAAAAAGGCGTTCTGGTAGGGGCCCTTCTCGTCCAGCGAGCCGTCGATCTCATCAATATCAAATTTCTTTTCCCCAAAGCGCTCCATGACGTCGTCCAGTTTGGCCGCGGCGACCTCCATGGGCGACATGCCGCCTTCTTCGGAAGCTCCGGCACTTCGAGGTTGCAACTCGACCAACGTCTTGAACATGCCTTCGCTCATGGTTGTCCTAAAATCGATCTCCGCGTTCGGATGCAACCCAAAGGCCACGGGCGTGTCCGACGTAAGGGTGACGTTGATGTGCTTGAGGTAGTTGTCGTAGCTTGTGGGCGCCGGCGACATGAACGACACGCCTTTCTCTTCTTCCGAGTAGGGGTACATTTCGGTTTCATCGAGCAACTCGTCCTTCATGTAAAAATCCAAATAATTCTTGCACGTGAGACGGTCGAAGTCGTTCACGATGTGGCCGCCGTACATGATTTCTCCGAACAAGTACTTCAGGTCCATCCACGGGATCTTGCCTCCGCCCGAGTTCTCCATGTAGTTTGATAATATAACAGCACTGTCTCGGAGATCGCCCACGGCGAAGGGATACATCATGTTGTAGCCCATGGGGCCGTAGAGTTTCCTTTCCATCATGACCGCGTGGAAGTGGCACAACCCGAAAAGAATGGATTTGGTCTTCGAGTCCAGTTCCTCGAAAGCTTCCTTGGAGAAGAAGCAGAAGGCCCGCACCAAATTCGCCTTCAACCCGCCCGGCGGCTCGTTCGTCAATTTGATGCATCGGTTCAAAATGCCGATGGGAATGTTCTTCGCCGGATCCGATGAGAGGAAGAGCCTAAAGTCCTTGTGCGAGTGGTCCCCGAACGAATCGAGGACCTTTTCTAGCTCCAGCAACCATCTAGGCATCAAGTGGATGTTGTTCAATATGACCCAACTTCCATTTCTATGAGCGCTTTCTAGATAAGCCATGGCGATGACGTCCTGGCCCTGGCCCATGCTCACGTTGAAGTAGTTCTCGCCGTTGACGAAGGGCGGGTCTTGTTCTGACGCTATTTTATCTAAATCAGCAACGACGTCCGCGCCCGGACTCAAAATGAAGTAGATGGGCGTCTGGGGCGTCGAGTCCGCGAGCGACTCGCGCAGGATCTGCACGCTGTTCAGAGTCGAGTCGCAGTCCACATAATTAGAACCGTTGGGCATCGTGGCCCGCAAGAAGTTCGACAAATGCGCGACCATGCGGTCGGGGCGCAAACTTCGCACCACAAGCATCTTCTTGAACGCCTTGTCCGGCCGATCGAGCTGCGACCAATCCAGGGGCAATTTTTCGGCCTCCGGCGTGGCGTGGTTGTACCACTCCCGGAAGCGCGGCGCGGCCTCCACCAAGTCACCCGGCAGCTTCCCGAAATCGTCCAAATCGGCCAAGGCTTGCACGGCCTCCCAGGCCGGCTTCGGGAGCCAGCTCTGTAAAGGGTTCTCGTCCGCGGCCTTTTTAGGTCCTCGTAACAGAAAGTCGAACAGTACCGGGTCGATCAAATTGTCCTCGCCGAGCGTTCCTCGTTTCATGAGTCCGAACGTGATGGTGGACAGAAAAATGATGTTGTCCCGCGTAAAGAGTCCTCGCTTGACCCACTTGAAGATCGTCATGCGTAGCGAATCGACGAGATTCGCGACGCGGTCCTCAATTTTCGGCGCCGGGACCGCCTTGTGGATACTCTTCAGGAAGAACTGCGTGAAGCTGTCGAGGGAGTACTGGTACATGTGGTCCACGGCGCATAATCTAGTGAGCATGAAGTAGAGCATGGCGCCTTCCGACGCTTGCTTTCTATAAACTTCTCGTGCTACGGAGATGCCCGCGGTCACCTTCGCGCCCTCCGCTAAAGCTGCTTGGATCTCCGTGGAGGTTTTTTTGGTCGCTTCCAAACCCAAAATGAGAGGGATATCCGAGAGGATGTCGTCCGGCGCGTTGGCCAAGCGCTCCAGCAACTGATCTTCTAAATCCAACAACTGGATCTTGTACTGCGTCGCCTCCGCATTGAGCCGTTGGATCTCGGCCTCCAAATCCGGTCGTTCTTCCCCCACGGTCTTCGCTAAGAGTTGGTCCTCCAGGCCCAACTCAGTCGCGATGAAGTTGATGAGCGTACACTGGGCCGCGATCTCGGGCTTGTAGTGCGGGTTGTCCAATCGAGTCTGCATGTACAAAGAGAACGCCGGGTCGTAGTTCATCTCCTCCCCGCCGAATTTGATGTACAACGAACTTCCTTTTTTGTAGATGGCCCGCGACAGCACGGGATCCAAGGTCGCGTCGATCTCCTCCCCCAAATTCTCAATAATGACGCACATGCCATCCGAAATACCACCTCTCATAGCCCGGACCCAATTTTTTTGCGTCAGGAGACAGGGCACGTAGCCGTCCTTCTCCTGCTTTTGTTTCAACCATTTTATCCCCTGCACTTGGGGATCAATAATCAAAGGCCAGCGCTTGCAGCAGGTGATGATGGCGCCATTTTCTGTACTAATGCGGTCCTCCGGTAAGCCCTCGCCGTTCATGCGCGCGATCTGACTATCCGTCACCAAAATGGGTAAAGGGTCCACGGTCTCGGACATAGGGACACCATTCGTCCTTAAATCCTCCAACCACGTCGTCTTCCACAGGGCCTCCCGGTTCTTCTGGTCGAACGCGCCGACGTACGACACGAAGCCCGCCGCCACCATGCAGTCGCCGATCAAACAATTGGTACTGACCTTCATCTCCTCAATTTCTCTACCCCATCGTTCGTTTTCTGACGACAGGCCACCTACTAATCTCTCAGCTAAACCGAGCTTCACTAAGCACGCCTCCGCTAACGCTTCGACCTCCGCTTTTTCGGCCGTCGCGGCTTCGAACTTATCCTGCAAAGCCTGTAGTTCAGCAGCACACCGCGCGACCGTGGCCTCCGCCTGGGCCAGGGACTCGTCGGCGGCCGCTTTCGTGGCGTTCGCTTCGTCCAACGAATCCATTAAGGGCTTGACCTTCACGTAGATCCGATTGAAGCCGTAGATATTCACGACCCAGGTCCACAGGTTCGCCGCGGCCGCGCTCTTCTTCTGCATGGCCTCGATGGTCATCTCCGGGTCCTTCACGAAGGCTTCAATTTTTAGCATCTCGTTGTCCGGCATCGTACCTGCGTCAAAAAAGGGTAACACGCGTTGCGAGCGGCGGCGCCACGCCATCGATGCTACTCGTCTCCTGAAGACGAGGTCTCTTTTTCGATGTTGAGTCCATTCGGGCGAGATTCAGGACGCGGCCGTCGTGCGGCCGTCGTAGTCCCTCAAAGTCGTCATGAACTGGTCCACGTTGCCCATCATCTTTTTGGCCCGGTCCCACTTGAGGTGGGCCTTGTACTCGTGCTCTAACAAGATGAGGCAGCAGGCCGTGACCTTCTCGACGCCCGCCGGAGGTTTTGGTAAAGATTTGAGTTCTCCAAGCATGTTCTTGGTCAAACAAGCAACGGCATCCGCAGCAGCTTGCATGGCCGGCTCGGCCTCGGCTAACTCGGCTTCGGCTGACACTTTGACTTCGGCGGCGCCGGCCGACGCGATCCCAGCTTTCTCGGCTTCAATATTAGCAGCCGCACCTTCCTTCTCGGCGATGTTCCTCGAAATGCCCATCTCGATAATGAGAGCGTCCGTATTGGCCTTCTTCTCCTCGACCATGACCATGGTGCGCTCGAGGTCGATTTTCAACTCCGCGACGTCCGTGGAGGTCTTCTTCAATGTACTGAGACCCACATCCAGGCGGTCGATTTGCCGCTGGATGTTCTGGCGCTTCTCGCCGAACAAGTACTTGTAGAAGCCGATGAGTTCCAAGTAAGATTTGGGCGTGACGTAGTTGTACCGCCGCTGCGTCTTGGCGTACTGCTCCGACGCGTCGCCCACACTTAAATGTTCGAGGGCCATATGTAATGCTAACTTGCCCTTCAACGATTCGTCCTCCAGTTCCACGTCCAGTAAGAAGCGCGTCGCGACGCTCACCAAGGCCTGGTGGGGCCAGGGGTGGAAGTAGTCGATGGCCGTGCAGTTGATGAGGCCCGGGAAGCGCCGCGCGCGGATGCGGAACGTGTCGCCCACGGGACTGAAGGCGAGCACCAACTTGAAGCGAATCCGGAATTTCTGGATCATGTACGTCTGGGCGTCGTTCGGGTCGTCCGGATTTAACAAAGGCGCGTTGGCCTTCATTTCGTTTCGCAACGACCCCGTGATGGCGTCTAATTCGTCCTTGGCTAACAAGTCGCTGACCCAGCCGGCGGAAAGCAACGCATTAATGTAAATCAAGAAGCGGTCGTTCACAATCTGCGAATCCGTCATCAACAGGACCATGGGCGTGTCCTTGGAGCAACACAAGGTATAAAAGAGCTTGATGTCCTCCTTGAAGTCCGCCTCGGAGTACGCGCTTGTGACCTCCAACTGCTTGGTCTCGTAGCCCGCGATGAAGGCCGCCAGCTTCGTCAACGACTGCTTGCCGGAACCGCCGACGCCGATGAGCATGGCGTTGCCCGCCGGGTTGGAGATTATTCGAGCGATGCGCGTGATGTGGCTCATGGCGTCGTCGAAGAGCACCAAATCCATCATCGCCTGGGACTCGTTATATTCCACGAGTTTGGCCTCGAGGACTTTGGAGAGGGTCGCGAGGTCGGCAATGGGCCGGTACGCGCCGTCCGGTTCCGCCGCGGTGAAGGTGGTGAACAGGTTGGCGTTCTCAGCGTCATTTAACAAAACGTCATCACTTACACCTTGCTTCTTCAAGTGGTCCGCGTGGCACTCAGAAATCATCTCGTCGATGATCTTGGTTTCATCGATGGTGATCAGGCGGTCCGCGAGGACGCGCCGGCATTCGTGGGTCCACAACTTAGCTAAAGAATCGCCGGTCCCGTAATACTTATCCTTCGAGAGGCACATGTTCTGGAACAAGTTGGTCATCTCGCGCATGGTCCAGAAGTACGTGAACCGGACACTGGTCGGGAGGAACTTCGTGGCCACCTTGTCGATCAATGCGATGGACGCGGAGACGATGAACGGGGCCACCTCCTTCGCCTTCTTGTCGAAGCGATCCACGTGGCCCGTGAAGATCTGCTCGTAGATGGTCTGTAAGTCGGTAGCGCTCGGCATGGCGCAGGAGAACGTCGCGAACCGGATCTGGCCGCGCTCGCAGATCTCGAAGCTTCCGGACGTGGGGTTCATGGCCGTGATAATTTGCACGTCCACGATCTCCTTCCTAAAACCTAAATCGGCCCGGTCGAAGATCGTGCCGTGCTGCATGAGCTGCGTCAGGAGCGCGATGGAGTTTTGCGTGCCGTACGTTTCGATGTAGGGGAGATTCAGGTCATCGATGAAGTAGATCAGCTTCTTGCCCGTGGGCGGGCCGTACATCTTGCCCGCTCGCTTGTCGATGGGGAGTTCTAAATCTACCTGTAATTTGGCGGAGTCCGTGAAGTACGACATGACGATGGAGTAAGATAAAAGACCGTCCGTGTCTTTGTCTAAACCGTTTAAATATTTGTTGATCGTGGCCGTCTTGCCCGTGCCCGCCGTGCCCACGAGCATGACGTTGCGGCCGCGGCGCATCAAGACGTCGATCAAGTACTTCGTTCTCTTAGAATCCACCGTTTCCACATTCAAAGCCATGAAGGCCGTCTCCCCGGGCCCGCTCCCAATGGCATCTGGGACGTACTTCTCCAGCGAGTCGCGCCAGTGCACATGCGAATCGGTTTGGGCGTCGTAGTAGTAGTCGAAGACGTCGCCTTCTGGGGGGTAGAGTACTGTGGGAAACGTAGTTTTGAATTCATCGGAAAACCGTTTTCTAAAATCCGTTTGTTTGTCGATGATCATGGGGCCGCCAAAGGCCCACACGTGGCAGAACACATAGATCTTCTCCATCAGCTCGAGGGACATGTCCACACCCGCCGCGGCGTCGAACTGCGCCTCTAAGAGATACACGGTAGTTTGCACTTGATTCATCAGGTACATGGGCGTGCACTTCTTGAAGCCCTTGCGGGTCATACTCGCGGTGCTGTCGACATATTTGTCAAATAAGCCTAAGAGATTCTGGGCTTCTATTTGGGTCATCACTTCTGCTTTTTCTCTGTCTGCTAACCAGGTCTCCACGAAAGGCCTCCAACCAATATCAGCCTCGTTGATGTACAAGATGCCCGCTCGGGAGACCGTGGCCGGCGTCGCGTTCTTGAGGGAGTTGATCTCGAACACCATGCGCATGGCATCACTCAACGGCACGCGCTCGTTGGACACGAGCGTCAAAACCTTGTTGTCGTCCATGACCGTGTTCATGGACTCGATCCAGACCGCGTCAATGTCGCCGTCTAATACCGCCCATTTATAGGTCTGGTACTCGTAAAAGCTCTGCTCGGCGAAGTTCTTGGCCATGCCGCGCATGATAATACTTAAACAGCCGTCCTTCCAGTCCTTGGCCAGGGTCATGTAGCCGTACAATTCGTCGCCGCCGACCGACTTGGGATTCACCGTCTCATAGACGCACGTCTTCTTGGGCTTGTCCAGGTTGTGCGTGCCCGCGAGGCACTTCCAGATCTCCGTCTTCCCGCACCCGGCCGGGCCCAATAACATGACGGAGTGGCGGACGTCCAGGAGCTCCTGGAACTGACACGTCTTCAGAATGAACAGGTCGTCGTACTGGATGCCCGTCTCGTCGGCCACGCGCACGATGCGCTGCTTCAGGCCCTCGTCCACCTTCACGGGCACCTCCATGCCCATAAATAAATCGGAGATCAACCGGAGGAAGATGGGCGAGTCGACGGCCGGGATCTTCGGCGTGTTGAAGTCGCGTAAGGCGCGCATCAAGATCTGGGCCTCCTCTAGGTCCGGCTCGGCGCGCTTCATCTTGCCGGCCACTCTCAGCACGGACTTGACGGCCCGTAAGCCCCAGTCGTAGTGGGCCTGCTTCGACAGCAAGTCCTCGCTCAAGGCATATAACGTGACGAACTTGACCGCTAATTTCTGCGCCGTCTGGAAGCCCTCGGACATGAGCATGTTCTCGCAGATGGGTTTGAGGTCCGGCCGGATCATGGCGCATGATCTAAACAGCGCCTTCAAGTTCTCCGGCAGCGGCGTTCGCCCCGCATAGCCGGGGTTCATGGTGATCCAAAAACCACAAGTGGGAATCAACTTGATGTTTGTCCCAAAGAAGTCGAACATGCCCACGATGTTCGGCGGCGTGCCCGCGCTCAAATGTTGGTACTGGTCCACGCGGCGCGACGGCACGGAGTACTTCACGATGGCGTCTTGGACCGTTTTCACTTGCGTCGCGACGACACTCAGCACTTCGATGGAGATGCGGTTGAACTCGTCGAAGCAGCCCCAGGCGCCCGTCTGAGCGAGGCCCCTAAAGATGTCGGCCATGGACTGGTAGTTCATCTGGTCCGAGCAGTTGAAGACGTAGCAGGGCAGAGCCAACGCTCGCGCTAGGTCTTTTGTGGTTTCCGTTTTACCGGTACCCGCGGGTCCGGCCGGCGCACCTCCTAAAAAGAGTCGAAGACCCATGGTCAAGGTGATATAGCATCTATCGGTCAAAGCCGTGATCACCAACCGCCCCACGTTCCCCGTCCACTCGTAGAAGTACTTGGTCTTGAAGTCGCAGATGCGAATGTCGACGTCCATCACTTCGTGGGCCCAGTAGAACTTGAGCTGGCGCTGCCAGAGGAAGGCGCCGGGGCCCTCGATCTTGCTTTCGACCATCTCCTTGAGGACGTCGCGGCCGTGGACGTCCATGGTGATGAAGGTAATAATTTTGCACCGGTCGCCCGACGTGAGTTCTCCTAGTACCAACTGGATCAAGAATCCTAATCTTGTCAAGGAGTTCTGGTAGGTGAGCTTGACGGCGTCCTCTTTTCCGCCTTCCAGTTCTTCCAAGGCTTGCTCCGTCTCTTCGGTCCAGTAAATGAGTGATCCCGTGAGGACCACTTGGGCGGGGTACTTGAAGCACCACTTGTGCCTGGGGAGCTCCTCGCTCGTCTCCCAGTTCACGCCGTCCTCGATGCCTCGTAACATTTGATGCTTGAGGGTGATTTGCATGGCGTCTGTTAATTTATTAAGGTACAGCTCGACCTCGCCCTCCATGAAGAAGGGCTCGTGCATGGGGATGCGCTCGCGGTCCTTAGCGACCATGATGTCCGCCGTGTTGTTGGACTCGACGCCGGTGGCTTCGTCCTTGATGAAAATCAAGTTGGCTAGCGCGTCGTAACAATCGCCCAAATACGGCATGATCTTCCGGGGATTGGTGCCGTTGGCGAGCATGTCTAGTAAGGAGACCGCCGACACGAAATAGAAGCGAGGATAAATAGCCTTCTTCACGTCCAGGTACTCATTAAGAGCTCTTTGACATTTATTGAGACCAATGAACATGGCACTTAAAGCTTCCTCCTTGCCGTCCACGTTGCACGCCTTAATGACGTTGAACTCCGTGCACGACTCGGTCATCATGGCCTTGAACTCGGCGTCGATGCCCTCGAAGATCTTGGTCATCTCCGACAGCGACGCGCGGATGTCCGCGCTACCCAAGAAAATGGATTCGAGAGCCGCCCACGACTTCGAAACCTTCTCCCACACGGCAACGGTGGACTGCACGTTCGACAGCTTGACCTGCCACTCCTCGACGCCCGCTTTGAAGAACTCAACGAATTTGCCCATCCCGAGCATCGTTTGGAGTTCCAACATATGCGCGTCCAACGCTTCCAGGACTTCCTCCGACAGGGAGATGAGGGAGACTTCCGTCGCTTTGTGCGGCCGGTACTCGATGGTGAACTCCTTCCAGGCGCCGGAGATGTCTCCCAATTTCTTGTCGATCTTCTTCTCCTTCTGGGCCGTTTCCACGACTTCCTGCACTTCCTCCACGCGCGTGTGGAGATTCAAGGCCATCATGTCGAAGAGCTTGAAGTCCGGGTTCGTGGGGTCCACTCTAGCTACCGAACAGACTCGTGCCAACGCCGTCCAGTGCCGCTTCTCCAGGGCGTCCGAGTGCAGGTCGTTAATAAGGGGTAGTACAATTTGCATATTTTTAATCGCATCTTCAATGTCTCTAAAGACCTGCCACTGCTTAATAATTTGGTCAGAATTGCCGTTGGCCCGTAGCGTTTTTAAGAGAGTCTTGTTCTGGGATTCCAACTTGTCCGTGTCCACCTCGTCCCAGGCGCATCGCTTCCAGCCGTCGTAGGTGAACATGACCATGGCCTTGAAGTCCCACAGGGCCCGTAGCAGGCGCAGTTCCATGAGCGTTTGCGGTAGCTCGGGATATTTCGACACGGGCAGTTCGAAGAGTTCTTCCTGCTTGTTGAACTCCGCGGCCTGCGTGGCGAAATCCCCCAGCTTCTTCGCGAAGACGTCGATCTCCGCGTAGGCCTCTTCCGCGGTCCCCTGGTGCGCGAACGGCGCGTTCTGCCGGAACTCGCCCCTAAAGGCCCGCATGCCCTCGTAGTACGCCGTCAGCTCCTCCTTGAGCTTGATCTCGGCCTGCATCTTGAAGGGCGCGATCGAGTCCTTGATGGCGTACTTCACTTTCACGATGCCCTCCCAGATCTGGGGCGCCTCGTCCAGGTAGTCCGCCACGACCTTGCTGTTGGAGAGGTCGGGCGGTCCCGCGGGCACCCAGTCCTCGGGCTTGCCTCGCGCTTCGCGTCTCCGCACTTCGCCCTTCGACGGTATCTTTTCGCCGCCCAAGTCGACTTGGTGGTGTCGTAACAAAGTGCATAATTCGCGAAGAGGCGGGAACATGTCCATGGTGAACATCTGGGCTTTTGTCGTTTCGAGGATGTCCCGCATGACTTGTTTGAGATTACCGGCGTTTTCGCCGTCGTCCACCGGCATGGCTAAGCCCTCCTCCACTTGGATCGTGAAGGAGTCGAACCGATCTAACGTAGAAATGAGGTGGTCCCTCAAATAATCCGTGTGCATGCGCTTCCAGACCTGACTGAGATCCAACAACGAGTCCTTGATGGGTTGCGTGTTGCACCGCAACCATCCCACGTCGGCGGGACTCTTGGCCCGGCCCACGCGCTCGGCGATGTCCAGGTACTTGGTGATGGCCGTATCGTATTTAGCCAAGTCCAGGTACGTGGCGTGCTTGGTCTCGACGACGGCGTCGCCCGAGAACTCCTTGAAGAAGGCTTCGCGGTCCGTGGTCCACAGGAAGCTCAATTCATCGAATTGCCCCCGTAGTTCCACGAGCATGCGCTCGGACGTGTCCTGCGTGTCTTCGATGACGGCCATGAGTAAACAGATGTCGGGATCCGTGTGCATCTCTCGCATGTACGTGCCGTCGTGGTCCAATCTCTTGAAGAGCGTGGCGGTCTGGAAGAAGCTGGAGACCCAGTTGTTCGAGATGTCCCGCAGGCCCTTGCCGTTCTCCGCGCGGCCGATGCGCGGCGTGAAGCGGGGGCCCTCCTCCACCAAGTCCAGGGTGATCTCGAGCATCGGTAAAATGCCGGCCTCGCTCATGTGCTCGTGGTCGATCTGGTCGAGGAAGAACTCCAGGGACACCGTGATGACGCTGGCGAGGCCGTCGACGACGATGTTGTTGACGAAGTCGATGTACGCGTGCCAGTCCAGCGACGCGTTCGAGACGCGGAGCATCTTGTTCGTGTCCTTGAGCATGCGCTCCACTTCTTTTCCTCCTTCCTTAATTTCCGCGTAGCGCTCGCCCTTGGCTTTTTTGAAGACGCGGTCGAAGTCTATCAACTCAACGGGTTTCTTGTCCCGTTCCAGCAAAGGCTTGGCGCCCCAGCGCTCCATGATGTCGTTGGCGTGGTCCAGGTTGGCCTTCATGGAGGACGTGAATTCATTGACCACGTCCACGGCACTTGTCGCTTCCACAATATATTCATTGCGCTTCTCCACTTCAATAGCATCACCATTGGTCTCCCAGTTTAACGTTGTTAAACCGGCCTCAGCGGCCACGTCGAACTTGTCCAGATAAGGTTGGAGAAGGGGCTTTTCCACCGGTAGCAGTTTGGCGAGGGAGCCGTTATGCTTGGCCACGACCATATCAAGTTTCTGGGTCCACACGCGGAAGGTCTCGACTTGCGCGTAGATGGCTAACGCGCTCTCGGGCACCTGCAACTCCGCCAACAAGAAGTACTTCGTCTCACGTAGCAATCGGATGAGCGCGGGATCGAAATTGACCGCAATGTTCCAGGACTCCTCGTCTCGCGTCAGCAGGGGCTGGCCTAGCTTAGCACCGCTCGACGCTTCCACGTCCCGGCCCCACTCCTCGATCTTCTGGGACTCGTACTCCTCCAGCGACGCTTTCAGCGTGCTGTAGACCTTGGTCACTTCCTTGGCCTCCTCTCTCGAAAGGACGGCCTTGTCCAGCTGGACCAGCTTGGTCATCGGGACGCGCACGCGGTCTAAGAGGCCTCTACACCAGGTCAGAGCGCCGGAGATCGGAGGCAAGTTCGCAGCAATGGGCGGCTCCTCTCGATAGTGCAAAAAGAGCTCCTGCACGACCTTCATGTCCTTGCCAAAGGCTTTGACGAGCTCCACGTACCGCTTCTCCAACTCGTCCTGGATGGTGGGCCTTTCTAAGAGACCGTCAAACGTGTCGAACACTCGGAATCGCCCGTACACGGTCGAGCAGTCGTCGAAGCCCTGGCACACGACGTTGCCCAACCTCCGTTCCAGTTCGGTGATGGTCTTCCGGAAGGCTTTGAAGTCCTTCTCGAAAGCTGACTCATTAATGTCCAAAATTTCATATGGAACGCCCCGAAACTTCTCGACCGCTTCATTAAAATCCGCGAAGATCGCTTCCACGCTCGTCGTCAGGGCCTTGCCCTTGGTGCCGCCCACCTCGATGCGCCCTAATTTGGCGAACTGCACGACCGTCTGGGCGAAATCCAACACGTCGTGGCACCTTTCTAAGAAACCGTCGAGCCGGGAAAACAAAGCGTTATTTTGTATTCTCCATTGATTAGCGGGGCACTCGGCGTCCGCCGTCCGCTTGTATTCTTTGTACGTGGCCTTGAACTGGCCGCACACTCGTAGCAACGTCTTGATTTCAGTAACTGCGAGCTGCGTCTCCTCCGCGTCGATTTTCTGAAAAATCGTCTCTCCCGACACATAAACACAGGCCTGTTCGATAATCGAATTGCACACCTCTCGCATGAGCACCACGAGCCGTGCGGGGGTGTTATAATGCCGCGAGTTCTTCCAAATCAACAGCACGACGTGGAGCATGGGCTTGAACAAGTCCTCGGTCGCGGGGAAGTCCTCGGCGCTCGCCAATTTGTCGAACCAGTCCTCCAGCGTCCTTAGAAACTTTACGTTATCGTTCGCCTCGAGGCGCGCGGTGTACACTTCCTTGCATAAACGACTGAACGTGGTACAGTAGGTACTCTTGGCCAGGTCCAGGGCTCGTAAGACGCGTCGAATGCGCGGCGACTGCAATTGGTCGAAAATAGCATTTAAGTTATTGGCCTTGTGGCGCCAGAACATTAACTCAGCATCCGGCGTCGGATCTTTCCCGTCCTTCAAAGCTTGCTCCGGGTCCTGCTTGAGCACGGCCTTGATCTGCTTCGTCCACGTGATGACGGCGCCCTCCAGGAGCCCGACGCGGTTCTTCACATTGGCGCTCTGGCTATCGTCGGGCGGCATCGGGAGACGCGTTTCGCCCTTGACGTGGCCGCACATGATCGTCGTGGAGTTGAGGAACGCCACGAACTTGTCGAGGATCTCGCGCGTGGCCACTTCGCCCCACTTCCTTTGGTTCAGCGGGTTACTCAGAACCGGTAGATAACACTCGGAAGCGAGGAGTTCCAGGTGTTCGTGGGGCGCCGCACCTTGTAGTTCAGTCATCACGAGCTGAGAAGGCGAGAACTTGTCTTTGACTAAAGTGCACGGCGCTACTTTTAAAAACGCCAAAGACTTGCCCTTGTTGGCCAGCTTCGCGGGGAAGCCCGGTTCTAATTTACAATTAGGAGCCATGACCATGCACATACTAGAATCCTCATCGCAAAAGGCCTCGAGCCGATTGAGGTTGTCCTCATTCAGGAAAGACTTAAGGAACTTGGGCCGGTCCAGGCCCAGCGACTGCGTCGCGTGGGTCACGAAGTACTCGAGGCGGGGGTCGCCCTCCTCGATGGGCATCTTGTTGTGCCCGCGCGCGGCGGCTGCCTCTTCACGAGGGCTGCCTGCGCTGCGTCCCTAGCGCTGTGCGGTTCCTAACCACTGGCTGCTTCGTTTCGCTGCGTCGCTTCGTCGACGGGGGCTGCCTGATCCTTCGCCGGGACCTTGGCTGCTCCGCTGTCTACAGCTGATTTGCGGCGTTGCCAGCAAAAAACAGCCCCCCGCGACTAGGAGTTTACAAAGTTACATTAATTTTTAGTCCCGGTTTTCCTGCGGGCCCGCGCGCACTCGGCGTGCTGTGGTGCCCTCGGGAGGGGCTGCCCGGGCGGGGGGAAGCCCTTCGGTAGGCGAATCGCAGTATTGGTATCTGGGATGAGAAGTGCACCCGTTAGGCCTGGTGCGGCTCCCACTCCCTAGCAAGCCTCCCAACAGACTCGTCTCCGGACCCACGTGTCAGGTCGTCCCATTCGATTGCGCACGGGTATTTGCAGTGCAAAAGCTGCGCATCCAAAAAGCGCGACTATCTAGCACTTGCACCAAGTGGGCTGCACTACAGCGTTCTTGCTCCGGCACATCGGTCCTGCGAAGCATCGCTGCTCGCCGGCCCGCGCACGGACCGCCCTTGCCAAGCAGCCAAGCTATAAGATGCGCCGCACAACCCTCCTCCTCCTCGCCGCCGCATGTACAGCCAGGCTCTCCCTCCGCAAAGCCCTGACCTCGCCCACGACGTCGCGCAAAGTCTTCAAAAAAGTGAAAAGGTGGTCCCGGCGGACCACGAACCGCGCGGAGCAGCTCACGGCCACGGGCCTGAGCGAACTCGGCGGCCTATTGTTCGCCAAGGACCCGCACACGGACGACCACTCGCTCGCGGCGAACGTGAAAGCGGGCCTGGCCACGGCGGTGGCCGTGGCGCCGGAAGCACTGCAGTTTGCGCTCATCGCGGGCGTCCATCCGTTAGTGGGTCTCGGCTCCACGCTGGTGGTGGGCCTGAACTGCGCCTTATTTGGCGGCCGGCCGGGCATGGTGAGCGGCGCGTCGGCGACGTGCGCGCTCGTGGTCGCGCCGCTAGGCAAGACCCACCCCGAGGCCATCCCGACCGCGGTCATATCGGCCGGAGTCACACAGATGGCCGTCGGTCTCCTAAGAGGCGGCCGGCTCGTCCGCATGCTGCCGCACCCCGTCGTTTTGGGATTTGTGAATGGCTTGGCGGTCAAAGTGATTGTGGCCCAGGTCGACCACTTCCAGTTCCCCCACGGGACGTGGTTGGCCGGGAGAGCGCTGCGGGGCCATTCCTTCCTAGCTTTATTGTCCTTTGGAGTTATTGAGGGCGCGCCGCGTTCACTCACGAAGTGGGCGCCCGCGCCGCTCCTGGCGATGCTGGCCTGTTTGGGCGCCTCGAAGGGCACGCCGGGCGTGCCTCTGCTTAGGGACGTCGTGGGCGCGGAGGCCTTTGCGGGCGGTGCCGGCGCGTTGAAGTACGCCTTTCCGGCCTACACGTTACGTTCCTGGCGGTTGGCATTACCCTACGCGGGCGAGCTGGCCGCGGTCGGGTTGCTGCAAAGTCTCCTTACGTTACAGCTGGTCGACGGGTTAACGAGAGGAAACAAGTACGGGCGGGGCCGCGCGTCGCGCGAGTGCCGCGCTCTAGGGCTCGGGAATTTACTGAGCGGTTTGTGTGGCGGCGTGGGCGGCTGCGGGTTGTTGGGCCAGTCCTTGGTGAACGTGAGCTGCGGCGGCACCGGAAGAACAAGTGCTTTGGCGTACGTCGCGTTCGTATTATTTGGTCTGGTGTACTGCGGGCAGTTGCTCGGTTCCATCCCGATCGGGGCCCTGGTCGGCTTGATGCTCGCTGTGGCGAGGCACACGTTTAGCTGGTCCTCTATTCGATTACTGAAGGACCGGCGGTGTTCATTACTAGACGCCCTTACTATTATTGGAGTATCACTATTAACGGTGAAAAAGGGCCTGATGGTGGCCGTGGTGGTCGGCATCTGCGCCACGGCCTTGCGCTTCTGCTGGGAGACGGCCAACGACCTGTACAGCGCGCACGAAGAAGGCGTGGGACGGCGAGAAATAGAGATGCACGGGACCTTGTTTTTTGGCAGTGCGGCGGCCTTCGCGAACCACGTGGCGCCGACGCAGAAGGATCGGCTGTACGGCAAGAGCTGGCGGCGGAAAGTTTTAAGAAGGACCGTCGTTATTGATTTTCAACAATGTAGAGTGGCGGACGCGTCGGCCGTGGCCGCCATTGACGCGGCTTGTAGAGCTTATGGCGACCTGGGCGTCACCCTGGTTTTGAGACACCTTAGTAGTGACGCGCGGACGCTACTCCGGGCCGCGGCCGTCTACGAATCGAGGGTGCTCGAGGAGAACACCGAGGACCCGGTCTACGACGTGGCCGACGACATCCCCGTCCCCATCAAGGCGGAGCAGGTCTTGGCGAATCGGGCGCCGCGCGCGGACACCGTGGTGGTCAAGCCGCCCGATAGGAAGACGGTGGTCGTGCCTTCGCTGCCGGCCGTGTGCGTATTCTTATTGGCGGTGTGGAAGAGCGAGGCCATGGCCGCGTCCGCGAAGTAACACTGTGCGTTGTAGAATGGTCACACCAGAGTTACGAGGGGGGAGGGGATGTAGCGCGCGTGGTCACGGGGCGGCGGCGTCGGCGTAGCACTCCCCGAACCTCCGACACCGCTCCGACTCCTACGTCGGCAGCTCGGCTCCGGCGGCGCTGAGGCCAAAGCGCGCCCAAGGATCGTGGCGCTCGCGCGCGTTCGCGGCCGTCCGCGGTGGGGAGCAGCGCTCGCACTCGCCCCAGCAACTAGTGAGCTGCGACGCAAAGCCGTTGAAGGGCGCCGAGAAGATCTTCGCCTGCGTCGCGAGGACCGCCGCACTGAGCGAGAAGGTCGAGTGGGATATGAACAGGTACGGCGCCGTCACGAGGTGGTGGAACGTCTCCAGCGCGTCGCCGCCGAGGACTAGC
>Ga0114994_10000789_pt1 | contig 21998 bp, 37 predicted proteins | sample ArcticOcean_MG_C_9_FD_87043 | JGI IMG/M metagenome (GOLD analysis project Ga0114994, IMG submission 87043) | Marine microbial communities from western Arctic Ocean - ArcticOcean_MG_CB2_152 | ecosystem: Environmental > Aquatic > Marine > Oceanic | place: Arctic Ocean: Canada Basin | collected...
AAACTATTGTGTAGTTACTAAAATTACAATGATTAATGGAGTAGGATAATGGCAGAGAAAAAAAATAAAATGAAATTACCGTTTAGTATGATGCCTGCAAGTTGGGGTCTCAAAGGTAAGACTCGTGCTATTGCAGAGTGTGAATACTATTACGAAGGCGAAGAACTTGAAAAAGAATTGGCGGCATTAAACTTAGAAACAGCCGAAGAAAAAACTATTGCAAACTTAGATATTGATTATAAGAATGGTAAAATTGGTATCTCTGAATATGAAAAAGAAAGAGCAAACTTAAAAGATGAACCTTGGGTTAATGTATTAAAACTTGATGTAAATCCAGATAATGCAAAAGCCGGATACATGGAACTTGATTGGAATGATAACTTTGTTGCATTTTTACATGACAACGGATATACCGGTGAAAACGATGAATCAGTTGTTAATAAATGGTTTAATGACGTCTGCAGAACAGTACTTATACAAGAAGCAAGTGATCAGGATTATGGATTGCAAGATCAAGAAGAAGATACTGAAAGTAATATTGACAAAGACGGGTTAGAGAAACTATAATGGAAACGTTTTTATACGAAGCTGTTACACAGCAAATTATCAAGGAAGAAGAGACTGATGCAGAACAGAAACAAAAGTTAAATGACTGGATTAAAGGTCAGTTAGGATTCGGATCATGAGTAATCAATACGCATCATTAGAATCAATAACAAAAGCTAAGTTGGCTAAGTTAGTTGAGGAATTAGAAAACACCATCCTATCCAACATAGCCGAAATGGAATCTGCAGAGATAGATTATATATTAGAAAATTTTACAAAATATCTCACATACGATTTAAAAAGAAACTTTAATGAGGCCAGAGAAACAAATCTTAAGGAAAGTCCTTTTGATGCAATAATTAACAATGACCTTGACTTTAAACTATAAGAGTGCTATAATAACATTATGAAAAATTATATATTAGTAGACAGTTTGAACATGTTCTTTAGAGCAAAGCATGTTGGCAGTGGCAAGGATATAGACATGCGAGTAGGTATGGCTATGCACATTATTTTTAATAGTGTTAAAAAAGCATGGAATGACTTTGATGGCAATCATGTTGTATTTTGTTTAGAAGGCCGTTCATGGCGTAAGGACTTCTACACACCGTACAAAGCAAATCGTAAAGTATCAAGAGATCAACGTAGTCCACGTGAAATGGAAGACGACGAATTATTCTTTGAAGCATATGACGATATGTGCAAGTTCCTTGAAAGTAAATCTAACTGTACAGTTATTAGGCAAGCAAATGCAGAAGCAGATGATTTAATTGCTACATGGATACAGCAACATCCAGATGATAATCATGTTATTGTTAGCACAGACAGTGACTTTTACCAGCTTATAGCACCTAATGTAAAGCAGTATAACGGCACTACAGATCAAATAGTTACTCTTGAAGGGTTTAAGACTGCTAAAACAGGCGAATGGGTTATAGATAAGAAAACTGGTAATGTTAAAACTCCAATAGATCCTGAATTTGTGTTGTTTGAAAAGTGTGTTAGAGGTGACAGTTCGGACAATGTGTTCAGTGCTTACCCTGGTGCAAGAATGAAAGGTACTAAGAATAAGACAGGCATAACTGAAGCATACAATGATAGACACACAGGCGGTTATAATTTTAATAACTTTATGTTACAACGTTGGGTAGATCACAATGATGGAGAGCATAGAGTTAGAGATGACTTTGAACGTAACATGATACTTATTGATTTAACTAAACAACCTGATGAAGTTAAAGCAGAGTCACTAAGTATTATTAATGAAGCAAAAGCTAAAGAGCCAATATCACAAGTAGGTATTCATTTTATGAAATTTTGTGCAAAGTGGAACTTAGTAAGAATGAGCGAAAACCCAGGTGTATATGCGGAGTTCCTAAATGGACAAGTTGGATAAAGCAGTAGCAAGAATAAGAGGCGAATGGCCTTCTGATCCAATTCCTTGGATATATACTACACCAGACAAAGGAAAAACAATTTATAGGGCAATACGCAGTGATGTGTGCCCGGAAATATATAAAGGCAAAGATGGGCAATCATTTAAGCAACTTTATAAAATAGATGATAAAATAGTAGGTTTCGATAATACCTACGGAGATGAGGAGAAAAAATATGAATCAATTATTTGATTTTACAACTAAATTACTTGAACTATCTGTGGCAGTATTTGCCTTAATGGTGGTTTCGAGTGTATTATTTGGTTTTAACGTGATGACACCCACTTTAGAGTGGCTAAATAACAGTAGTAACTTATTAAACATTCTTGGAGTGTTTGTAATTTATACATTGTTTAAGGGCGAACTACAAGATGATTAAGACAAAGAATAAAGCAATACTACAACAGATTTCGGATACAGCATGGATCTTAAAGCAAGGCCCTCGCAAAATGGGTATTCTTAATAAAGATGTGCAAGATAAATATTTTTACATTAATGGTAAAACTATTGAGTACTTTACTGACGAAATAGAAGTAGCAGAGAAGTTTGGTAATGCAAAAATCTTTGAGGAACAAATTACTACATCTCCAGTTGTCACTGATACATTTTATATCAAAGGACATCCAATAGATTATGAAACACCGTTTCCTATTGATACTTCGCATGTAGATTACAATGAAGAAGTTCCGTTATACACAAAAACATCTGAAAGCGATATTTACTATGCCGCAGGTTGGTATGCTATTAACTTCGAGAAAGGTTGGAAACACGGACATGGGCCTAAGTACAGTACACTTACTAAGTACGGCTACAAAGGACCTTTCAAAACAGAAATTGAATGTAGACAAGTTTTACGCCAATTAAACAAAAAGAAAAAAGAGGACTAACAAATGGCTAATAATGAAAAAGATTATGCTGTCTTAGAAGAAACTAAACGGTTAGGCTTCTTTGCAAAAATTAAACAACTGTGGCTTAGATTAACTCGAGAAGAATACCATTTAACTGTTTACTTTGTTGTAGCCTCGGTAACTAATCAAGAAACCAGAGAGAAAACTGTAACAAGAACTAAAAAAACATTTAAGTTAAAATCAGTTAATAAAAGAAAACAGAACCATTTTACAGGAACAGACATCAACGGTAATTGGATTGAAATTAAAACAGTTGAACCGTTTGATTATTATTTAGAAAAAGTTTATTAAACAATGTTGACAGTTGGAGGATAATATGCCAGCAAACAAGCAAATAAGAAGAGCTAAATCATTACACGCACGAATAAAACGTAAAGTAATTAAAAAAGTTAAAACAATTAGATTAGAAAGTCTTTATCAAAAATTCAGACACCTTAAACGGAAAAAGAAAAAACAACCGTGAGTAACAAACAATCATTATTACTTCATTTAGAACAACTTATTGAACGTGGCCATAAAGAAGCCACATTCAATGTTCAGTATCTGTACAAGGCATTGAACGATAACGACACAGGCACAGTTGAAGTAACATATAACGATTATGATTCAGGACAGTTTAATCAAGAAAAATAACTCTGGTGCATCTGGTTATAATAAAATTTATAAACACCAGTGGGTTACCCATGTGAATGCACTTCCAATGAGTGCTATAGATGTTATGGATAAAGTATGTCTTAAGAAATATGGTTGGCACTTTACTCCTCATGAGGCTATGGATTACAGTAGGGAAGATTGGTATAAAGACCAGTCATTAATATTAACATTTGAGAGTAATATAGACCTGCTTGTTAGTAAGTTAACTATAACTCTAAATTAGAACTTATACAAAACTAAAAGAAATAAATATAAATATGAGCGATTTAATAATATATAACTTAATATTTTGGCCTATATGGGCGTTGGTATGTATGATGCCAGGTTGGATTATGCAAAGTATTATCGACAGAGAACAACCGTACGATAAGTACAAAGTAGAATATAGAGACGGAGATAATACATGAAAGTAGAAATTTATAGCAAGCCACAATGTCCATATTGCGTACAAGCAAAAGCATTAGCAGAAAGAAAAGGATACAACGTAATATATAAGATGTTGGACGAAGACTTTGACAGAGAAGCACTAATGGAAACATTTCCAGGTGCAAGGACTTTCCCACAGATTATAGTTGATGGCGAAAAGATTGGCGGGTTCACCGAGTTTAAGGCATTAGTAGATACTTATGGACATGAAGTCGATGGAAGTTAAAGAAAAAATTGAACAGCAGATAGCCGATACTCCTATCCTATTATATATGAAAGGAACTCCTTATCAGCCACAATGTGGTTTTAGTGCCAGAACAGTACAAGCTCTTATAGACTGCGAGTCAGAGTTTGCTTATGTAGATATATTAGAAAATCCTGACATTAGAGCAACACTACCCAACATCAGCGATTGGCCTACATTCCCTCAACTATTTGTTAAAGGCGAGCTAATTGGTGGATGCGATATCATAACAGAAATGCATGAATCAGGCCAGTTAAAAGCAGTTCTGCTTACCTAAATTAACAACAGTTTTAATTGCAAAATTAGATAAATAAGTGTATGGAGACATACACACTATGAGCAGACCAAAACCAACAATTTTATTAGAATCAGTTAACAAGCAGACATTTAAGGCAGAGCAAGTACTAAATGCTGATGCTATTTATAGTGTATTTTTTAACGATAAACCTATCAATCTACGCACACTACATACATTGGTTAGTTATCCTGGACCTAAATATAAGAAAGTTTCTTTCTCAAATCCAGGACATGCATTTAACCTTGCACAGCGACTCAACAAAATCTTTCAGTCAGATGATTTTACAGTGGTTAGATTAACACAGGGAGACGTAGTTACAGAAGATGAAATTAAGCAGTTCAAAGAAGAAGTCCCCAAACCTACACGATAGGATATTAGACCAACTTATTGATAATATCAATGAAGGCTTACTCCCAGCAGAAAACAGGAGGCCTGGTTATCCCCAAGATAATCGATTTTATAGACAATTTGTAGGGTTAAATAGAAAGCAACTTTACTATAAAATATTTAATAACTTTAGATATAAGAAAGGTGAGCCAGCCGGTATCCGATTAAGTTTCTTGGGTAATGAACTGTTAAAACGTAACTTTCAATTTTTTGAATTCTCTCATAGTGTAAACCCAACTCCGCGTATGTACTTAAAATTAGATCAACACATGGCGTGGCCATACTACTTTACTAAACGAAAATTTGTACTATTCCACCAAGACGATGCCGCATGGTTTAAACTTAACAGTAGCGATATTGGTGCGTTCATAGAGGTCATCTAATGTACACTTTTGTAGAGAGCATAATAGACCCTAACTATTGCTTAGAGTTGTATGTGCGTTACGTTAAGCGTTCTTGTAGCCTGTCTAACCAACGAGCTGATAACGATGAACTATTTCCATTAGACCCGGTTGAGTTCTTTGGTCGTAGTAAATTTAATCAATTTGAGCTTACTGAAAACACTTCAGTATATGTACATAGATTTGGACACGGCTTTCAAATGCCATGGCATCAAGATACTGCTTATATAAATCAAGCAACCATATATCTAAATCAGCATTGGAATGAATCATGGGGCGGATTATTCCAAACAGAAGATGTTATACATGTACCCAAGCATAATTGTGGAGTTGTTAAAGGCGTTGACGCTGTACCTCATGCTATTACCCCAATAACCACAGACCAACCACGCCTATCTGTCCAGATAATGCAGTTAGAAGTAAAATAAAGGTTGACAATAACACAAAATGTAGTATAATAGTTGTAATGTTTAGCAAGGTTGCTGAGCATAAATTAACGTATTAGGAGAAGTCAATGACTACATCTACAAAAGAAGCAAAAGTTTTAAATGCTTTACAATCAGGCAGAACTCTAAGTTCAGCTCAACTCAAATCTCAGTTTGGTACTGGTAACCCACAAGCGGTCATCCAGTCTCTAAGATTCAAAGGATTCCCAATCTATTTGAATGTTGTAACTGACACAAAAAATAGATCAAGAAACGTTTACCGTTTAGGTACGCCTTCAAGAGCTATTATTGCCGCTGGTTACAAAGCAATGGCAAATTCGTAAGCAATTACGATATATTAAAAGCACCTTTGGTGCTTTTTTTATGACTAAAATAAAGGTTGACAGTATTATAAAATGTAGTATAATATACGCATTGTTTAATTAAAAGGTAGGAGTAAATTATGCCAATAATTACAGATACAGACAACTTTGTTTATGACAACGATTTTGGTCCCGAAGAAAACTTCACAAAGTGGAGAATTGCAAATCACGAAGAACGTTCTGCTTGGGGAGACAAACTTTACACCCTTGAAGAAAGTCGTGAAATTTTTAATAGTTTATTTAAAAATATTTTAAAATAGGTTGACAATAATACAACCAGGTGCTATACTATGTGTATAGTAAGGTAAATTAGTTAGGAGTAACTACATGGATACATTAACAGCAAAAGCAAGTGACGTCAGACCGATTGTAATGAGAGCGATGAACGTCAATCGCCCAATCTTCCTTTGGGGAGCACCGGGCATAGGTAAATCAGAATTAATAGCAGACCTGGCAGAGTCAGGAGAGCTCGGTAAGTGTTTAGTTATCGACATGCGTTTGGCACTAATGGAGCCAACTGATTTAAGAGGATATCCGTTCAGGAATCCAGAAACAAATACAATGGAATGGGCACCACCGTGTGACCTTCCTACAGAAGAGCAGGCGGCTCAGTATGATACAATCATATTGTTCTTGGACGAGTTGAACTCAGCACCTCCAAGTGTACAAGCGGCGGCTTATCAGTTAGTTCTTAATAACAAAATTGGCCAATACGAACTTCCTAAGAATGTTAGGATTGTAGCGGCAGGTAACAGAGAGACTGACAGAGGTGTTACATTTAGAATGCCAGCACCGTTGGCTAACAGGTTCCGTCATATTAATATGGAAGTAAACTTTTTAGATTGGCAGAAGTGGGCTATTAACAATAGTGTACACCCAGACGTAATTGGTTACTTATCATTTGCTAAAGGCGACTTGTTTGACTTTGATGCTAAAAGCAGTTCACAATCATTTGCAACTCCAAGAAGTTGGACTTTTGTAAGTGAAATGTTAGGCTGTGATGGATTTGATAATGCAGATGCTTATCAACAAAAGTTAGAGATTGCAGGAGCAATTGGAGAAGGAATGGCAATTAAGTTTGTGGAGCATAGAAAAATTGCTTCTAAACTGCCTAACCCTTCCGAAATAATTGAAGGCGGAGTTAAGTCTTTAGATAATAAACTGTCTAAAGAGATATCAGCAAAGTATTCATTAGTAGTAGGTCTTGCTTACGAACTAAATGAAATGTTTAAGAAAGATGGCATTGACGATACCTTTAAGAAAGGATTGAATAATACAGTAAGGTTTAGTTATGATAACTTTGAACCTGAAATGGTAGTATTTTTGTTCAAGACTATAATGAAAGACTATCAAATTAGGTTTAATGTGAGAACTGATCTTGAGAAAGATTTACACAAGACCTTTTCTGATCGTTACACAAAATATATAGCATAAGGAGTATATGCTACGATCAAATCCTTGAGCACCTACCTATGTTACTCCCTACCTAAGAATGCTCAAGGTGTAACCCTCGCCCACAAGGCGGGGGTTATTTTTATTAAACCAGGAAGACAAGTACCGAAAACAGTAGGGAAACGAACTTCCAAAATGGCCAAAGCGGCCTTGTTGAACGATGTGCTACTTAGACGGACCTAAGTAGCATTTTTTTATATATAAAACGGTTGACAAATACAGTATATTTGCTATAATATGTAGTATAAATGTTAGGAGTAACAGTTAAATGACAACAAAAATAGAAAAGCCTAAAGACAGAAGTCAAAAGACTACTGTAGATATTCCAGAGACTACATTAACATCTGTAGAAATTGAAGACAGGCTAATTAAAGCAAGAATTGAAATGCTTATTTCGGCACCTTTCTTTGGTAACCTTGCAACAAGATTACGATTTAAAGATGCTACAGAATGGTGTCCTACACTTGCTACAGACGGCAAGTATTTTTATTACAACAGAAACTTTGTTGCCGCAATGAGCGACAAGGAAATTATCTTTGGTGTTGGTCATGAAGTATTACATTGTGTGTATGATCACTTTGATGCTGAAAGACGAGGCAACAGACATCCTATGCTTTGGAACATTGCAAACGACTATGTTATTAATGCAGACTTAATTGATGCTAACATTGGCGAGCAGATTAAACTTGTTCAAATTTGTTATGACTGGAAATATAGAGGAAAAATATCAGAAGAGATATATGATGATTTATTTAAGAAGTATGAAGATGAAGATGGCGAGGTTGGTAAACTACCACAAGGCATGGATTCGTTTGATGTACATTTAGATCGTGCCGAAGGCGATGATCAGGGTGCTTCAGGAATGGGCGAAGGCGAAGATGGTTCAGAAGGCGGAGACAAAGAAGGTCCTGCACAATATACACAAGAAGAAAAAGATGCTATTAAGCAAGAATTTCAGAATGCAGTAATGCAATCGGCTAAGGCGGCAGGTGCTGGTAACTTACCCGGTGGCGTTAAAAGACTATTACAGGATTTATTAAATCCTAAACTTGATTGGAGAGAATTACTTGCTATGCAAATCCAATCAGTAATTAAAAGTGATTACACATTTAAAACTCCAAGTAGAAAAGGATTAGATCAAGGCTTTTGGTTGCCGGGCATGGACAGAGAACAAACAATTGATATTGCACTTGGCATTGACACATCCGGCTCTATGAGTGATGCTATGTTATTAGATATCCTTAGTGAGACAAAAGGTGTTATGGATCAGTATACCGATTTTAATATTCACTTGTTCTGCTTTGATACAGAAGTACACAATCCACAGATATTTACTCAACATAATATGGAAGAGTTTATGGAGTACCAGCCAGAAGGTGGCGGTGGTACTGACTTTGAATGCTGTTGGAACTACTTTAAAGATAATGGCATTGAGCCTAAAAAGTTTGTTATGTTTACAGATGGCTATCCTTGGGATAGTTGGGGTGATGAAAACTACTGTGATACATTGTTTATTGTACACGGTGGAGGCTATGGAGGTAACACTCCAGAAGCACCGTTTGGTACAACCGTACAATACGAAGAGGCTTCCGGTGAATAGTATAGCAATTTTTATAGCATGGATAGTTTGGGTAGTGTCGTATCTACGCCTGCCTAAAATATCTTTCCCTCAGGTTAATATGGTACAGCGATTTAACTTTGCTACAATTAATGCTATTTTAGTTTTAATAATTTATATGGTAACCCAATACTAATAAGGAATAAGAAATGATAGAATCAATTTTAAATAACACATGGTTCATTAACTTATGGCCATGGGTATTAATATTCACGGTTGGAGTTTGGTTTGATAACCGAACTAAAAATAAGAAATGAATAAAGTTACATGTAATAAATGCGAACATACTGTTACACCGTGTAGAGAGCCAGATGTATATAATTGTGCTCACTGTGGCGTAGTATTAAACATCAAAGATGTACATCGTCCTATATTATCTGTTGCTGATTTAAAAGACAGAACCAAAGCAACCTAAAATGATTAAGCAAACTACAGTACTCAACGACTTAGACTGGAAAAACTTACACGGCAATGACGTGTTTGTTACTATGCTTCGTAATAAAATTTCTCTGAGTAATGAAATACCAATAGATGCTAATTTTCAGGAATCAGAAGTTAGGTCAGCAGTATTAGAATATATAAACACAACTCCACAGGACTTGGTATATTACAATATCGAACATGTACACAGTCATATTAATATAGATGTATATTTTTACAATGCAGTAGAAATGGAAAACTTCCTCCACTACTATAAAACCATGGTTTCATTAAATGAAATACAAAAGTAATCAAGAACGTACAGCAGAGTATCTTAAACGGTTTGATAGATCAACTGTTTTACAGTCACTTGTAGGCAATAGTCCTGTTATCTTTGATGTAGGTGCTAACATAGGACAAACATTAACTGAGTTTAAACAACTTTGGCCTAAAGCAGAAGTACATTGTTTTGAACCTCTTGTAGAGTTTTACAACAAACTACACACAACATCAGCAAACTATAATAAGGTTATTTGTAATAATTTTGCACTAAGCGATACACGTTCTGAAAGTAAAACGTTTTATTATCACAAGGTGCAACCTATGTTAAGTGGGTTTGAACAAATAAATATAAACAGTAAAGATTCTGTTGCAATAAACGACCCTAAGTTAGCAGGCTTAAAACAAAATGAGTTTGTTGATAATGTTAATGATACTACAACTGTTAGAACAGAAACACTTGATTACTATATGGGATATAATGATATTGACCATGTAGATATTCTTAAAATGGACATTCAAGGAGCAGAACCAAAGGTACTTAAAGGTGCAAAAGAACGTCTTGGTAACTTTGATATTATATTAACCGAACTTAATTTTTATGATCTATATAAAAAACAAGTTAGTTTTTATGACATAGAACAATACTTAAAGCCTGCAGGTTTTAAGTTATTTGATATTTCACACATATCAAAAAATCCTATTAACGGAAGAACTGATTGGGTAGATGTTATCTATACCAAATAACTTACCATTTTTTTATACAAATCATTAAAGCATCTGTTAAATAGTAGTACATTATAAACAAAGGAGAATTATAAATGTCGAAAACAAACAAAGAAACACCTGAAGTAAATGCAGAAACTCCAGTAATGGATGCGCCTGAAACAGGATCAGATTCAACAGCCTCAACCGGACCTGAAAGCATTAGCCTACAGGATCTCGGTTTGTTAGCACAGATTGTTGACCTTGCTACTCAAAGAGGAGCATTTAGAGGTAACGAACTTTCACAGGTTGGTGGAATTTATGATAAACTTACATCATTCTTGGCAGTAGTCCAAGAAAATCAGGCGGCGGCCGCTGAAGCATCAGAAGGGTCTGATGAAGAAGTAACTGCTCCAACAGGAGAATAATATGGACATAATGAAACATGTCGGCAATTATGGCGGTAAGCCATGTGTCGTTGTATTCAGAGAAGTACCAAACGAAACAGATCATTGCTTAATTGTTGAGTCAGCATCGCTGACAGATGTTAAACATGATAATCTAATGAATGTTGTACAAAGTCTTGAAGCTCAAGAAGCCAAAGATCTTTCAGAAGTACTTGCAAGAAGAACATTTACAGATGGAAGTAACATGCTTAATGACTTACACTTTACTAAGAAAATTATTAAAGTACCAGTCAACATGGTTATGCTTACACCAACACCATCTCAGAGTGTGTCGTTAGAGGAAGTAAATATAGAGATTAATAAAATTGATGGTAACTATACACCACCATTAAATGATTTAAACTCACCTCGAATGAACGAAGTACCAGCCGCAGTTGCTACACCAGAAGGTGCATCAGAGGCTGAAGGACTTTTAATTCAAGCAGAATTAATGGAACAAGATGCTAAAGCAATGTTAACAGAAGCAGAAGCAAAGAAAACACAGGCGTATACATTAGACCCTGAACTGGCTCCAAAGAAAGGACCAGGCAGACCTAAAAAAGTAACGGCTGAATAGTGTCTATTAGGAGCACCAAGGTTGTGCTCTTAGGACGCAAAAAAGAAGAAGGCGGTGAGACCCTGACTAATTTAGTTGGGTCTATATTCCCCACTGAGGTTCCTACAGAGTTTATTCATTCGGTTAATTTAATTTTTGATAGCGGCTCTACCACTGAAATTAATGGCGAGGACATTCTTTTTCCTATTCTTTTAGACAATCCAACATCATTGTTAGACGATCTACAAATTGATAAGCCTCTAAAAGTACTGGAAATTATTATAGATCTTGACTTAGTAAGTAATACATTAACTAACACAACCTCCTCAATATTAGACAAATTTATCGACAATTCAGACTAAAATTCGGTTGACAATCTCCCACATTATGCTATAATAGTTGTATAATTTAATTAAAAAGGTAGGAGAGTTTAAATGAATTTACAACAAATAAAACGTGAGATACTAAAAGGTGGCTTTAGCAATTCAGACTTGTCAGAGCTAATCAACTACATTTCATCCACTAAAACACAACAAGCAAAAGCAGACATTTTTGTCGGTGCTGATGTTTGGGTTGTGCAAAAAACAAAACGTACACCCGGTGTTGTTACTAAAGTAAACATCAAACGTGCCATTGTTAAAATGCAAGGTGGAAGTTACAATGTGCCATTAGCAATGATTGAGGTGGCTTAATGATTACTCAACGAAACACAACTGTTCTTGCTTCAGAGTATCAAGACACAGACGATATGAAGAAGTTCATTAAGGCTACAACAGGTGCTGTAATGACTCCTGTCCAAGGCAAAGATGATACTTTTTGGATACACGGTGACAAAAGAGGTAACTACCATCAAAAGAAATACTACAAAATTGAATTTGGTTTTGTAGAGCAAGTTTCTTATAAGCCTAACAGACAAGTTAAAGAAGGTTACGGATTTGATATCCAATCAACTGGTGACTTGAACGGTTGGCAGTTAATGGGTGAGTATCGCACAATGATTAAAGAAGCGATGGCTAACTATAAAAACAAGACGGTAGGTGCGTAATGATTGACGTATTACAAGAAGTAACAGACTGGGGTAAGTACTCAGTCAACAACGGCATTTATCATGTGAACGGTGCAGGACAGTTAGTTGCATATAAGCCAACCGATAAATCCAAACTTAAAACATTTACAAATCCAATTAAACAGTTTAGTAAAAGCAGACGTAAGTTTGTTCAACTGGATCAGTATCAAGAGAAATTAGCAGATGACGTTATTGTTGTACAAGGCAGTAACGGTAAAACTTACACAATCCAAGATGGTAAATGCAGTTGCCCTGGTTATACTTATAGAGGAGATTGTAAACATGTTAAATCATTATAATAAACTAATATCAACATTTGGTACATTATGGTTAATTTTAGTATTGTCATCTTGTGCAAGTGGTGGCGGTTCTGCACCAAGTCCTGAACCTACTACTACAACTACACCACCACCTACAACTACTGTTACAGATAAACGTATCGAGTTTGAAACTTTTATAAACAATTATACTGAGTATAATGGCATTGCTATTACATACGAAATGTCTCCGTATACTACAACAGGGTTACCTTCACCAACTGAAAAGTTTAGGATTGCTGATTATGGGTTCTTAAGAATTAGTTCAGAAGGTTCACACAACGGCTCAAATGAAGCAGAAGAAAGTAATGCGCCAGGACCATTTAACCCAGGCGGTTATTGGTACGAAGCAGACCTTAACGGTGACGAGCATGTAGACATGTACTTTATTGGACACATGGAAGGTGCGGCAGACTGGACACCTAACAGTTACTTAATGGCATTTATTAATGACGGTAACGGACATTATAGACTTGCACCTGAAGTATTTGAGAACGGAGAGTTTCCATGTGTTGCCGGCAACGGTCCTATGTGGGATAAAGAAGATCCATTTAATACATGTGGTTTCCAAGACGGTAATAACTTTCCTGTTGTTGCTGACTTCAATGGCGACGGCATGACAGATGTGTTTACACCAAGTATGTTATTTTTAAGTAATGACGGTAAAATACAAAACAAAAGTCACAGCAACTTACCTGATATCTTTTTCCAAGAGCATATTGGTCCTGTGTTTGTGCATAGAGTTGCACAAGGAGATGCAGATGGCGACGGTGATATAGATTTATTCTTACCAGTATTTGATACTACTAAAGTAGGCTATCGTTTAGACGGCAGTATTGATGCATGTTCAGGTTGTAATACAGAACTTCCATGGATGATGCTTGTTAATGACGGCACAGGTTTCTTTGAACTTAATACTAATTTTAATACACCTACTGTAAATGCAGAATTAGGTAAACGTATATGGGCAACATCAGCCGCATTAGCCGACTTTAACAATGATGGAGCCGGAGATATTGCTGTTGGTTGGGAAAGTCCAGGCCATGCACAATACTACGGTTGGTTAGAAAATAGTGCAGGTAATGTATACTTAAACACAGGTAATAACGATTGGAGAACAGACGCAATTAACTTGCCTGCTAACTGGTATGGTGCAAATGGTATTGCTACTGACATGAATACTTTGGACTTTAATAATGATGGTTTTATAGACCTACTGGTTCAAACAACACAACACTCTCCGTACTACATTGGCTCAACTATACAGTTTATGCTTAACGATGGTACAGGTAACTTTACAGACGTTACTACAACATGGAACGTTGACTATGCTAAGTACGAAATGGGTAGCGGTAACGACTACTGGAACGGTGGCGGTAAAATGCACATACTTGACTTTGACCATGACGGAGATTTAGACATTGTTAATACAGCAGGTCTAAGTTATGTATTGCTTAATCAAGACGGGCAGTTTACTTTATATGACGACTTTCCAATGTTTGATAATGGCGATGGCGGTGTGTTATGGCCTGTAGAGATTGACGGCAAGTACTGGTATGATTTTATTTCAAGTAGAACCGTAGTAGTAGATAGCGACAGCAGTTATGTAGACTTTTATCAAGTACTTGATCCTCCAGCAATGGCAGAAGTAATGGCAATGGACTTATATACTAAGCCTAATGCATATAGAGAATTAGGATCTATTGCTAACAGAAACTACGGAGATGCTTTTTATTACTCACGTAATAATGTACACGATTATAGAATAATTGCTTCTGAAGGTTCTAATCACAACGGACAAGGTATTACAAAATACTTTGATAACTTTGGAATTGCATATATGCAAGGCGCAGGACGTAAAAGTACTTCGCAATATCAACATGATTTTGACTCAGACAGTTTTGTAGTATATAAGAACACAGGTAATTTCTTTATTGGACTTGGATACAACAAAACAAAGTTTGATAGCGACACAAAAACTGTTATGTTTGGCGATGGTAACTCAAATACATCTGCTAAAACAGTTGGATTAGAAATGTCATATATTGTTAAGCCGTTGACTGGTTTAACAGTTAGCACAGGCGTACGTCATAACTATACAAAAGTTGCAGGCTTTACAGATACTAATGATAAGTTAGAGTTAACTTATGCACAACAGAAGTTTGGCAGTACGGAGTTTATTGGGGCAATAGATTATACAAAAATATTTCAAGTAGGCAACTACACAATGTATGCTGGGTTTGATGTTGAACATTCACAATATGTTTCAGAAGTTGATACTAACGTAAGGTTTACACAAGGTGGACATTACACACCAACTGCAAAGAAAGAATTCGATAATAGAGTAACTTATGTGTCTCTTAATACTGGTATAGTTATAGATAGTAATATTATAATTGGTGCAAGTGTTACAGACAATGCTGGATATAAGTCAGCAACAATAACGTTAACTCTTAACTACTAAGAACTTTATTAATTTGAGGAATGGCTACTTCGGTAGCCCATTTCTTTTGTGCCCAAGTAGTTAAATGATGACAATGACTATGATCCGGGTATTCAACACTGTCTGGATTATGTTCTAAATCCCATTGTAACGCATCAGCAATGCCCGGTTTTAACATGTTTACTTTTGGTATAAAATCAAACGTATATTCATCCATATAAACGTCAGCCATATCGGCATTAAAGTCTAAATTATTGAGCTCCATAAATGCTTGTTTCCATATAAACGTATTTGGAGACATTACATATTTAACATTATTTTTTTCAAGTAAATGTACAGCACTTTGTATGATAAAGTATTGGTTCATTGCCGCAAGTTCGCTATCATAGTTATGTAAAAAGTTTGCCCTATAAGCCTTAAACGATGCTTCTGTAAAGTAACGCTCACCTTCAGGCCAAAACTGCAAAACTGTTTCCCAAGTTGCTGTAGGATCTTCTGCATAAATTAATCCGGGGATACTTTGTGCAATAACAGTAGCATGACTATCCTCTCCAAACGGACTCCAGTCTTTGTTGTTTGTTAAATGGTCAACTTCGTAGTCTAAATTTTGTAAACCATTTTTAAAGTTAAAACGTTTGCCTGAATGATTTATTAAATCTCTACATGCGGTAGTCCAGTTTACAATTACAAAGTCTGCTTTTTCTACTTTAACTGCATGTTCGATTTGCAATCTAATAGCAGGATTTGAACACCCAGGAATACCTAAGTTTACATAATCCCATCCGTAATGCTCGGCAACAAAATGTCCAAACTCTGTATCTGGATAATGTCTATCTCTGGTACTCCAACTACAACCGCACACTACTAATTTCATTTTGCAAGACTCCTACGTTTACGTTTTTCAACATATTCAAATGCTACATCTACTGCCGTGCCATCTTCTAATCCTTTTAACCAAAAGAAAGGTAAGTTCTCATTTTTAAACATTTCTAAAATAGCATTATCAATATTAACACACCCTTCGAAGTCTTGTGCTCTGCCTGTTTGTGTAAATACTTGCGGACGATCAAGCATAAAATTAATATTTTCATATTTGTTATAACACTCTAACGCAAGTTTATCTATTAAGTCGCTGTATAACGCACCGTCATAAAGTTCTCTATAAATCCCACTTAGCAACACCGGAGAGTCAGTAATAACGTATTCAACTTTACCTTCTAACCTTAATATCTTTCTGTGTTGATGTGCTAACATGTATAACTGGTCTTTGAGCATAGGAACATTGTCTTCCCATACGCATTCTTTAGCAAACTCATTAACGAGTTCAACACTATAGCCTGCTAATTGCATTTGATAAAACATACCAGCCGCTTTGGTACTCTTGCCAGAGTTGGGTCCACCATAAAAATTTATAACTTTCATTTACTCACCAATTGTGTATATTTCCTGCTATAATAAAGAAGCATGTAATAAAATTAACACCAACAATAATTGTTCGTATCATTGCAATCTTATCTGCTTCTGCATCTGTTGTCCCTTCTTTCTCGCCTATGGCTTTAGCCCATAGTCTCCATAAGTTTTTCATTTATAACCTATCTGCATGAATCGTGTGTATGCAGGTGTTACTAATTGTCCTACATAATGTGTTTTTTCTAATGGATATTTAATTCTAAAATCTTCTATGTCCTTACACGGATTAATATGTCCGTCAAAGTCTGACGAGTTGTTTGACTGCATAATAATAAGTTGATCGTTGTCTGCAGACTTAAACCAATTGGTGTCCATATGTTCGCAACTGGTATTAATAATCCAATCAGGTTTAACTGTAATAAGTTCACCGCTTGTTTCAAACTGCATATTACTTGAATCTAAATTAGACACATCAGCAACAACACCTTTAAATTTCCAGTTGTCTTGTACATACTTTTGGTTAAGTTTTTCTGATAACTCGACTGCATTTGCATCCATATCCAGCCCGTAAATGCGTTGTATAGTCAATGCTCTGTGTAGTGGGTCAACTATACTTCCAATCCAAGATCCAAGCATACAGACGGTTACATGCGGTTTAAGAGGTACTATTTTGTACAGTTCGCCTAACAGCCAACTCTTACTTGCCATCTGTCCTTTAGTAAATGCATCACGCGGATATGATCCTTGGTGCTGTATAATATGTTCGAACCAGCTGGGTTTAATCGTTAAGAATCCGTTATCAATATAGTTTGATACATCATTCCAGTCGTTAAGTTCTATTGATTCCATTGTTCTTCTAACCATTTAAAGTCGTTAATTTTATTTAACTCTTTTAAGTTATCTTTATGTGTGATAGCGAATTTATTTCCTGCCTGTGCACCAGACTTAGCATCATTAACAAACTCTGCATCTGCTAAAGGATTTAACCAACTGTTTAATCGTTGTTTGCTGTCAGCATCATCGTTGAGTGTTAGTTTAACACATTCTCTAAATGCACTACGCCATGTGCTGTAAGCGTCTGTATTGAATTTTGTTGTGCAACTAATGTTAGTAAGCGACTTAAACCTTTTACTAAGTCCTGTTGTAAAGTCCATACCCCATGTAGTTGCATTTCTAACCATCTGCGTTGGGAACAGTTTAACTCCACCGTAACCGTATTCTTCACCTGTAACAGGATTTTTACTTGCCCATACATGTACAACTTCTTCGTCATATGCATCAGGTATGTAATCAAAATGGAAGTCGTCCTCTACAATTGCATCGGCATCTACTACCCAAAACATTTTACTTTGTACTCTATTAGATGCTTGTTTGTGTGCCTCAAAAATTCCATCTATATCTCTAATCCATAATAGATTTACTGTTGCATCTAATTGTCTAATATGATCTTGTAATTTAAGAAATCTCAAATCGGCAAATGGCTCATGGTAACTAAGATATACAACATCAAAAGTATTAGATACTGATGCAGGCTGTTTTACATATTGTAAGTTTTTTAACCTGTTTAGTTTTAGTTCATCGGATTTAATTGTAGAGTAATCAGCATTTGTAGGCCACAGTCTAACTCCACCATATGCATGTACCTTTCCGGTTATTGCATTAGTCTTTTGCCATGCGTGTACTTTCTGTATGTCAGTTATTGCAGGCATAAAACCTTTATCTAATAATGCTAAGTCCACTTTAATATCTGGGTCTACTGTCCAAACAAAGGGGGTTTCAATATCCTTTATCGCGTTAGTAAACTCTTTCTTTTCTAAACTATGCAAGTGGATTATAGGCCATTTAGGACGTAAACTTGCTATAGTATTTATTTCTTTTAACTTGCTAAACGTGTTGTTAGCAATCTCTTTGTCTGTGTATTCGGTGTTTAAAAAGGTTTCTTTTGGTACTAAACGTACATTTCTAAACTCATTATCTTCATTTAAAAATACATGTACTTTATCTACGTCCCATTGTGTAGGGTAAAATTCAAACTTAAAATTAGGATCTAACTGCGTATATGTGTCTATTACCCAATACATATCCGAGGTATATTGGTTGCTTAGACGCACGTAGGCGTCGTTTAAGCGGTGATTGTGGTCTTCAGGCTGTAAGTGGTATACTGGATATTTACATTGCGTACAAGCAGGTTCACGTATGTATTTTGGCCTACCTGTTGTCTGTGCTTCTTTAGGACATAAACTAATTCCACCGTAATCATACTGTATTCCTGTAACAGGATTTAGTTTTTGCCATACATGTTTCTTACCGCTATCCCATACAGTAGGCACATAACTAAAGTCAAAGTCTGGTAATACATCAACGTTCTTATCAACTACCCAGAACCAGTCTTTGGTAGTAAGTTCTCTGCCTTCTTCCTCGGTACTATATTGTTCAAACACAGGCTTACTAAATGGTGATTCAACATGTATTTTTGTTTCCGCTGTTTCCCAATTAAGAGGAATCCAACGAATTCCTCCAGTTGCTTCAGGATACTTATGTTCAAGTTGTCCGTCAACATGGAATGTGTGTATAAAACTTTTTTCAAAATTACTTGGTAGCCATTCTATGTCTTGATCAATAATATATTCGCCATCTATTAACCAACACTCACCTTTTGCTTGTGAGTAATCGTTAGGATCAAGTACAAAGTTTATTGGATAACGTTTTGCTTTAACAGGTAAGTCGTTATGTATAACTATATCTTTATTTCTGTCCACTGGTACCCAACGAACACCGCCCATTGCTTCAGGATATTTATGTTTTAACTGATTAGGAACATGAAATGAATGTACACTTCTAATGTCAAATGTATTTGGCGACCAGTCTATGTCGTCATCAATTTGATATTCTTTATCTATTAGCCAGCAATCTTCGGTTACAATACTGTAGTCGTTTACATCGTCAACAAACAGTATAGGATATTCTTTTTTGTGCTGTTGTAATGCACCTTTATATTTTTTAGATGTATTTGTATTGTGAGATTTTGGTACAAGATATATCCCGCCTTCTTTTTCAGGATACTTATGTTGTAATTGATCTGTTACTTTAAAATTAAGTAAATATTTTTGTTCATCTTTTGTTGGAACATATTTAAAAACACTACTAATAGAATGTTCGGCATCAACTACCCAACACATTTTTGTTCTGCTTTTTTTGATACATGCATCAAAGTTAGACGGTGTGTCTATATAGAAAACATCATACCTTACTGGCACAACATTTGCTTGATACTTATGTTTAGTCATATCAAAGTTTTTATTTACAAGTCTAACACCGCCGCAACGATTATCCCAAGCATCTGTATATTCTGCAGGATAACGTTCTTCTAAGTGATTTGGTATTTTAAATACATGTATATATTCTCGTTCATGTGTAGTAGGAACGTATAACAGTTTACCATTAAACTGAAACTCTCGGTCTACTATCCAGAACCAATCAGTCTTACTACGTTCAGCATACTCGCTGTATGTATCAGCAGTAAATTCATCATCGTCAACATAGAAAACATCATATGTTTCGTCCTCTATAGGGCAATCAGGATGTATTTTAACTTCTGCATTACGCCAGTCTGTAGGAACAAGTCTAATACCGCCCATTGCTTGTGGATACTGGTCTTGCAGTTGATACGGCATTCTAAATACATGTATCATCTTATCTTCAAATGGGTTAGGTACCCAATCAATAGTCGATAAATTTACATAGTGCTTTGCATCAATAATCCAAACATAATCGTCGTTGTAACTACTACGTTGTCTATAGTTTTCAACATCTTTAACAAGCATAATAGGATATTGCACACTTGCATCAAGAAACGTATGGTATTTTATATCGCACTCTTTCCAGTTACGAGGATATAGTTTTATACCGCCTTCGTCTTTTGGATACTTATGCTCTAATTGATTTCGTAAATGAAAACTGTGTATAAAGTTAGGCTCAAAATTATCTGGTGCCCAATTAATATTAGAGTCTAATTTGTATTCTTGGTCAATGCACCATACAAAATTAGAATAAGGATTAGTATCAAAGTAGTCTCCGGGGTTAGTGGTGTATAATTTTGTAAATGCTTTCTTACTAACTACTCTATTTACTTCTTTTGTGCCTTCTGATTTAGCCTTAGGTAGTAACGTTACGCCACCGTAGTTTTTACTATCCCATTTCCATACATGTGTATAGCCCATATCATAAGTTTCAGGTCTGTAATCAAATACGTCTGAGTCTATGATTTGTATATTAGGCTCAACAAGCCAAAACATTTTAGTATTAGGTTTTACTTCTCCAACATTAGAAACTTGTTTTGCAAAAGGAAAGTCTTCTTTTAATTGTGTATTTTCGCCAATGTAAAATATATCAAACATTTTTTATAACCTTTGCTATATTTTTGTCAATTGCATCTAAGCCTTCGTTAATTCCCTGCCATTTTTTATGAAGTTCTTCTCCATATACAGGACATACGCCTTTATGATTAGGTAACTCTCCGGAACAGTATGTGCATCTGCCTTCGAGTTTAAGTTGGATGTGACGCCAATTAGTCTCTGACATGGACCTTTACCCCATAATGTTTGGCAAAGGCTTTAGCATCTTCTTCATCGTTAACGATGGGTTGTCCTTTAATGTTTAAACTTGTATTAAGCAACATTGGACAGCCTGTTTCTTCGTAAAACTTTGTTAAAAGATTATGCAAGTCAGGATGTTCTGTTTTTCTAACTGTTTGAACACGGCTGGTACCGTCTTCATGTATTATAGCAGGAAACTCGTCTGGCTTTTTACACTTTGCAACAAATTGCATATATGGTGCATGTGAAATACCGCCCGGCATCTCAAAATAATCATGCACATGTTCTTCCAAAATCATTGGTGCAAATGGTCTAAACATTTGACGTTTTTTAATTACGTTCATTTTGTCTTTGACTTCAGTGCCTCTAGGATCAGCACATAGGCTTCTATTACCTAATGCACGTGGTCCATATTCAGCTCTGCCATTTGCTATCCCAAAGAGTTCCCCCTCTTTTAAACTTTTTAATGCTTTTTTAACTGGGTACTTACCTTCTATATTATATCCTAAGTAAAGTGTTTCCCATTTAACACGGTCTCCCGATGTGTTATACAATTCAAGTGCGGCGGCTCCTAGAGCACTAC
>Ga0114994_10000790_pt1 | contig 21994 bp, 16 predicted proteins | sample ArcticOcean_MG_C_9_FD_87043 | JGI IMG/M metagenome (GOLD analysis project Ga0114994, IMG submission 87043) | Marine microbial communities from western Arctic Ocean - ArcticOcean_MG_CB2_152 | ecosystem: Environmental > Aquatic > Marine > Oceanic | place: Arctic Ocean: Canada Basin | collected...
AAGAGGCGAGCGGCGAAGAACAGCGTTCTGGCGAGCGGCGCAAAACACACTAGGGGCTAGTGGCGCAAAACCTACTAGAACCGGTGTGCCCCGTACCGTTAACGGTACGGGGCGACTCCTAGCTGTCTTCGTCCACGAGGGTTGTCATGCCGCCGCCTGCCTCGCGACCGGCGGCCGCGTAGATGGCGTCGAGATGAATATTAACGAAGGAGGTGTAACGCGCTACCGCGGCGGCTGGCGACTCTGCGTTACGCCGGCCGGTTACTTGGGTGGCGCGTTCTGGGCCGCGATCTGCACGGCGGTGCTCGACTACAGGTGGGGCATGTTCGCCGTCGCGGCGTCCCTCGGGCTCGCATTATTAGCGACGCTCCTGAGCCTATTGTGGACAAAGAAGAACGGCGCAGTGTCCAAATCAAACCGTAGTCCGCCAGCGGATTATTGGACAACTCAGATTTGATTTACGCACAGGAACGACGACCGGACAACTACGGGACTTTTGTGCACGTTCTTCATTGGTGTCTGCGTGTTTCTCGCCTGGGCGAGTATCGCGGGCGGCGAGGTTCGCGTGGCGGCCCGGTACATCTTTCTTTTTGTCACGACGTACGTCTCCGTCTTTTCCGTCTACGACACCTACGACGACTGCGTGCGGCGGTACGTGAACGAGGCCGAGTGCAAGTCGGAAGCCGTCGTCTGCGCGCAGCTCTGTCCCATCTGCCCGGCGCGCGGCTGGGGCGTGATCTGGCTGATCATGTCGGCGGGCATGTGGGCGGGGGGCGTCTGCTATCTCGTGCTGCACACCGGTGGCCACCTCGACATGTGAGTGTCTCGCGTCGGAGGCGTTGACGTGGGTAATTTCATTATCTATTCTTACTCCGGGCGTCGTCGGCGTAGGCAATAAGTTCATTATCCATCATCCTTACTCCGCATGCCGAACGGGCAGGTCGCGGTCGTCGGGGGATTACTCCGCATGCGAACGGTCTGGTCACGGTCGTCGGGAGATTTCTTGTGGGGGTATTGGCCCGAGAACGTGTACTCACCGGGACCGTGCTGGTACTTGTTGAACACCAATAGGGACCCGAACGCCGAGAGGTCGGGCCGTTTGAGGCGCGTCTTGTCGCTCCAGTGCGTCCACGCGATGTCCTCGGGCGCTTCCTTACCCACCGTCCTTACGTTCGACCGTGCGCGCCGCTTCAGCTTGCCCCTGCGCGCCGCCTCCACGTACGCGACCCAATCGGAGAAGATATTGGGCTCGTACATGATGTGCCCCACCACAGGGTGACTCCCACCGACGAGGAACAGCAGATGCACGAGGTCGGGCACTGCCAACGCCCGCACGTCCAACGCCCGCGCCATGTCCAGGAGGAGGTCGCCACGCGCTACAGAGCTGCGGCTCTCGGTGCATTTGCTGAACGACCGATCCTCGCACTCGTAGTTGATGGGCGTCACCCACTGCTCCCCCGGCCGGCGGAAACCACACGTGAAGCTCTGGCTCAGCTGCGAATCATGCCCGCCGTGACACCAGCACTCCGGCACCACGACGACGCGAAGCGAGACCTCGTCGGCGACGGTCAATGTAGCGATAGAGATTAGTTTGGACCCCATGTAGTCCGTTCGGTCCCGCTTTCCTTGCCGTTTTCTAACAACTTCTCTTTCCGCCTCGGCGGTGATAAACACGCCGGGGATGCGCGCCTCGCAAACTCCCGCACAGCGGCTGCCTTGGCCGCCGGCAGGCGCGCGGCCCACGCCTCCTGCGCACCACGCAAGCGTCGCCAGTACTGAGCCTCCTGCGACATCACCAGTAACACGCGCGGGTGGGCGTCCGGAGCGGCGGTGTCCGACTTGGCGGCTCCCGACTCAGTGACGTCAGTGGCTCCCGACTCAGTGACGCTCGAATCCACGGCACCCGACTCCTCGGCATCCGACTGACTGTATTCGTCCGAGTCCGAGTCGTCGTCACCGAAGCCATAGCCGCCCGAGTCTGATTCCGAGTCCGAGTCCGAGTCGGAGTTGTCGGCTTGGAGTTCTCGGCTTGAGCGTTGGGCGAGGGCGTTGGAGCGCGCGGCTTCTTCGCTGACGCCGGGACCCTTGAACCTCCACGGACCACCGATTCCTACGCGAGGCTCCGCGGACGGCATGCCGAACCAATTATCCGCCTCGCTTTGCCGCTTCTCTTGCTCCCGTGCTTTTACCCTGTATGCCTCCCAGGCGCCCATGCCGTCTTGATCCATAGCCCGCATTTGCTCCTCGTGCGCCCGCTTCATCTCCTTGTAGAACACCTTGCGCTCGGCTTTGGTGCAGCGCCGGTCCTCGCGGTAGCACCACAGCGTGCACTTGGCGAATGCTAGGTGCGTGGACCGGAGCGTGCCCAGCGCGGCCCACGCGCGCGCCCAGGCCGGTGCTAACTCCAAGACGTTGCAGAAGGTCCTTGACACCGTCGGCGTGATCAGGGCAAATTCTGGCGTAGCCAGATAAGCAGCCACATTGTCCCAGGCGGCGCGGGGGAGCTGGCGCCGCAGCCGTCCCCCATCACTGTCGTCGGCAGCACTCGGAGGCGCGGCGCCTCGGTTCGTAGAGAGGCCATGGCTTCGGTAGTGCCAGCGCAACAAAACGCGCTCTCGAGTGATGCGCTGCTGCGCCTCGAGTGTGCACGTAATATTCACTGTGTTTGGCGCTGCGTTCGCTGTGCAGCTGTGTTCGGCAGCTTTTCTTTTGGCTTACGCCATCGGTAAAACCCGCTCGTCCGATTTTTCAGAGCTCGAGCGCACGTACGGCTGTCCCCGGACCATTGCGACACGCAGAGATAAAAAACAAGTCGCAGCGATCGACAGCCACCGCCGCGGACAGCCGATGCCATCGATGCGGCTGCCGCTAGCTCTACTCCTCACAAGCGCATGCGGCCAGCGCCAGCTGAACCGCTCGCACTACGCCGGCGCCCACGCCACTTACGCCGAGCAGCGGCAGCGCATCCAGGCCGCCGTGGGCAACTACACCTTTTACGTGTACGGGGGCGGCGCCTTCGACGCGATCTCCACGCGCCTCCCGCAGCTGCGGCGGCACTACACCATCGCGGAGGAGACGGTGGAGGTCTGGGTGCACCGCGCGCTCCTGAGCGATACGCGGCGCACGCGGGACCCGGCCCGGGCCAGCCTCTTCTTCGTACCCGCCTACCTCTCGTTGTCGCGGAAGGCGGGGCCCGGGCACGACCGGCGCGTCGCCGACTTGGTCGAGGCTATAAAAGCTCAGACGTGGTTCCAGCGGCACGGCGGGAGCGACCACGTCTTCGGCTACTCCTCGATCAACCCCAGCGTGGCGCGCCAACTGCTGTTCCCGCAGCTCCACGCTTGTTTATCAGAAAGCTACTTCGGCGCCTTCGAGATGAACCCGGCCTGGGTCGGCGGGCGGGCCGGGCCCGCCGGCGATAGTTCAACGCTGCCGCGCATGGTGCCCATGCCCTACGTCGTCGACGCGAACCGGTTGGCGGGCGCGGCCAGGCACGTCCACGCCCACGAGATCAGCGTCTTCTTCGCGGCGCACCGGCGGCCCAAGGCCATGGAGTGGTCGGGCTGCGACCGGAGCAAGGCGCTGGGGCTGCAGAGTATATCACGGGCCTCGATCCACCTCAAGAACAAGCGGCGGCGCTTATTGGACGAGGACGCCTTCGCCCATGCGATGCGCGCGGCGGACTTTTGCCTGGTCATGTGCGGCGACACGCCCACGTCCCGGCGCATCTTCGATGCCATCGTGGCGGACTGCATCCCCTTGATCGTGGGGACGCGCCTCTGGGGCGAATGTACCGAACCGTGCCACGACGGCTGGGGCTGGTTTGTAAGTGGGACGGCGCACCCCCACCTGCCCTTCCGGGACACGTACGTGGACTACACGCGCTTCCCGCGCGTCGACGAGGCGCTGCTGTACGAGGACGCGCCGCGGGCCTACGCGGACGCCGTGCGGGACGTCACGACCGCCGAGGAGGAGGACCTGTGGCGCTACCTGAACGCCATTCGGGACGACGTCGTCTACGGCTACGGGTCGCCCTTCACGTCCACGAGTTTCGGGCGCGCCGCGGCGAACTTGATGGACGGGGCGATGCTCCGCCGGCGCCACGAGGGCCCCGTGCCCCAGGCCCTGCGGCCGGAGGACCACTCGTCCCTCGGCGTCTACGCGAAGGTGTCGCCTGGCTAGCCGAAGGGGTCTCGAGACCGGACGCCATCGAGATTAACCGGTTTGTATAAACTTAGTAGCCGCCGTAGGGGTCGTCCTGCGGCGGGGGCATGGGCATCCCCCCAAAGTCGCCGCCGCCACCGCCGCTATTCCCGGCGCCCGACCCGCTCGGCACGAAGGGCAGGCTCTTGAGCATGACGCCCAGCATGGGGAACAAGTTCCCGAACAGGTTCAGGAAGCCGAAGGCCTCGACGCCGATGCCCAACAACGGCCGGCCCGACAAAATCAGCAGGAACCCAAAGGCGAAGACCATCGTCGCCCGCAGCTTGGTCGGGGCCAGCACGTACCGCGACGCCCGCTGGGGGCCCACCACGATCGGCGCGCCCAGCACCAAAAGCACGTTCCCGACCCGGATCAAATTCTTCTCGAAAAACAGGGAAATGCCCAGCATCGTCGCCATGGCGCCGGCCGCGCACATGATGAGGCCCGTCTTCCGGTCCGGCACGAAGCCCTTCGCATCCAGACCCGGTTTGGGCGCGTCCACCGGCGGCGCGCCGCCGTAGTCGTACGCGTCGCCGCCGGCGTAGCCCTCGCCGCTCCACTCGTCGTCGTAGGCGTCGTACGACCCGCCTCTCAGAATCAGTGCGCGCGACGTGTCGTCACGGCTGCCGCCAATTGAGCGGGCGCCCTGCCGCCCTGTCTGTGGCCGTCGAGAGTGCAGCTGCAGTTTCAGCGGCGCCGGCCGCGCAGTCGCGACGGCGGCGAGCGCTGCTACGCTCCAGCGTGAGCGGACCATTTGTGCAACACGTCCGCTGCTGCGGGCGCCACTTGCAGGCGTCGCGCAAGATTGAACTTGCCAAGTGGAGCTCGAGCCGGGTTTTTTTTTGTCGTGCGGGTTTTCTCAAATATTAATTCGACCTTGGCAAACGAGCTCTTTTTGCTGCCCCTTTCCGCCATAGCGATGGAACCGCAGCATTACATGCGCTCGCCGACGACGCGCCACTGAACGCTGCCCTTCCGCCCATCGCTGCTCACAAGGAAGCACCACAAGGGCTGCTAAACGCAGACGACGCGCTGAGCCGCTGATTACGCGGCCACGCTGCCACAGTTCTCATCAAATACCACCATGGCAAGCCTCGCATGGCTCGTCGTCGCCGCGGCCGCGGCCGCGGACACGTGCACCCTCGTCCCGGTAACAAAAAAGGACCCGCTCGACGCCGGCCGCGGCTACAGCTATGCCGACATGTACGCCGGCACGTGGCTGCAGCCGACGCAACGCTTTGTCAAATTCGAGCCCCGACGCATCGGGAACATCGAAGGCGCGGTGCACGCTCACTTATATAACGGTGGTGGCTTTATCCCGACGCCAAAACTTACGCGCGACTTCTTCGACTTCGGCGTCGAGCACTTCTCGTACCTGACGAAGATGGCGCCGTCCAAGGCGGGCCAGACCGAGTTCCTGGGGAACATCACGGGCCGGCTCCGCGGCTTCACGCGGACGCGCGCCGTCACCAATAACTTCTTGCCAGAGTCGATTGGCATGGTGCCCTTCGGCGGCGTGCCACTTAATGAGAACTGGCGCACTTTGTCGAGCGCGATGCTGCGGGCCGTCGTCTCAAGCATGACCCAGGCCCTGGCCCGCGTCGTGGTCACCACCTGCGACGAGGACCACGCTTTGTTAGCGAGGGCCGCGCTGGATGGCCTGGACCGCGTCGTGGTGCAGCGGCTGCGCCTCAAAGCGTGTGAGTTGCCGTGGCTGCCGCGCGCCACGCAAGCCACGCTCAAGCGGTGCCTCGTCCAAACCACAAGGGACGCGACGTGCGGGCGCTGGTTAGGGGAAGAAGACTACAAGTACGTGATGTACAACGACGCCGATCTAGTCCTACACGCCCGGTGCATCTCACAATTAGGAAAAGCGATGGACGCGGACCCTTCCTTAATTGTCCTACCACACAAGCTCCAGACCTTCGCCTTTGACGACGCGTACACCGACGGGGCGGGGCGGCGGCGGCGGCCCGACCTGGGTTTGGCGCCTAGTGTGCGCGACTTGCCACAAGACGTCGACGCCGCGTCGTGCTGCGACACCGCACAATACCCGGCCCTGTTTCACTTGAAAGACGGGGCCTTTGGCAGTTGCCGGAACTTTTGGTACAACTGCCCGGACATGCTCAAGCTGTACGACTTCGCCCGCTTCGACCAAGGCACGTACACGCCGCTTCTACTAGGCAACGAGCACGGGCGGCGGTGCGCGCTTTCGTTACAACGCGTCGCGTGTCCCGCGCCGACGCGCCGGCGGCTCGCGGAGCGGCGCCAGTACCTCGTGCCCCTGCTGGCCTTCGGGCCGAACAACCAGTTCGAGGGCCTGCTGGAGGCTTTGGCAGTCGCGAAGCTCGTGGGGCGGACGCTGTTGCTGCCAAAATATTTTGAGCCGCACTATCGCGACACTACTTCATCAAAGAAACGTTTCGAAGAGGTCTTCGATATTGAAGCACTACGCGCATTCACGGACGTGCAGTTCGTCGATGACGACATTTTGAAAGCGTGGAAGACCAGTCCGAAGATCCTCTCGTCGCCGCTACATAAGGATCGGGTGGTACGCGCATTACGCAACGTGGGCTTCGACCGGGCCCCGCGCCGGAAATCGTTTGTGCGGTCGCACTCGCGCGCGGCGGACGTGGCACAGGCGTTCAAGGGCTTTAGCGCGGCGGGGGCGGTCTTCGTGGCTTTGGCGCCGTTGTTTGTAATTGACGGCGAGCAGCCCCTGTTGGTCGAGGCGGCACGTTATAGGGTGCGGGCCCCGCGGATCCGCGCCCTGGCCTCACACTTGAAAGAGGCGCTCTTCCCCGGGAATGAGAAGGTGCTATGCGCGCACGTGCGCCGGGAGAGCGAGCCCCTCGGCTGCGTGCCGGGCCGGCGCTACGTCGTCTGTCCCACGGAAGCGGGCACGGTGCCCACAGCAACGCTGTTTTCGAACATCGTGGACCGGGCGGCCGCAATGGGCGCGTCCCGAGTCTACCTCGCGCACGCGGGCGGCCTCGGCTTCGAGGACGAGCCAACCACATTACTCACCAAGCTCACGGCGAGCGGCTTCGTTGCTCGCTCGGCGTCGGTGGACATGGCCGCCATACTGGCCCGTGTGGGGGACCCCTTTGACGTGTCATTGGTCGAGCAGGAGTTGTGCGCGTCCGTCGAGGCCTTCGCGCCCTCGGCGCGGTCGACGTGGTCCCAGACCGTCGTGCTGGACCGTTCTGCGCGCGGGCGCCGGAACGCCAAGCCTTTGGACGTGGGGCCGGCGCCGGCGAGGTGGCGGCCGGGCCGCGCTGAGTAAGACTGTGGAACTTCCAAATACCCCCTATAGGGGTTATTTGGACTTCGAGGAGCGCACTTCTCTCCTCGGGCGGGCGTGGTCCCGGGGGCGTGGTGCGCGGGGGTTTTCAATAGAGTTTTTTTTCGTGCCAGCACGTGTCGCACAGTTCCGTGGGACTGGAGGATCTCCATGTCGACCAGGCAATCACGGCGACAAACCCGCGTATGGCCCATGCTTAAGTTTGACAGCACGCACACAGCATCCAGCAGCCGCCAGTCTGCACACCCATCAACAGTCACGCCCGCAAGTTCCGCGCACACGGCCCGGAACCTCGGCAAAGCCTGTTTGATCGCGCGCCGCCGTTGGACGCCCTTAAATCCACTCCACAAGCGCATTTTCCCGCCCGCGCTCTTTTGGCCGCCCAAGGCCGACGCGCGCCCCCCTGCGACCACAGACGGCGCAAAGTCGTAATCTATCAAGCACTCAAACCCACGGCGACGTTGCGCCGCCAAAAGCACTGTCTGCCGCGGTTCAAATTCAAACGCTCCACGCCCGCCGCTTATTAATTTAGGTAACGAGATGGCGACCACGATGCATCTGCCACCCCAGCATGATAACAACCCCATCGACATGGGCGGTCTGCTCCAGGCCCTGCCGCCGACCCAGGAGGCGTGGAAGAACGACGACGATTTTCCCGCGCTCGGCACGGAGCCAAAGCCCAACAGAAGACGCCCCGCCGTCCTGCAGCAGACGGCCGCCTACACGTCGGGACGCCAAGTCCCCCCGCAGAGCCTCCACGCGCAGCGGGAGACGCGGGCCATGGCCACGCGCGAGCTGAGGAAAGGCCGCCAGGTCGGCACGGTCGTCACGATCAAGCAGAACTACGCTTTTGTAAGACCCTTAGAACAGGAGGAAGGCGACCACGAGGACGTGTTCCTGCACGCCACGGACATGCACGGCGGCGAGACCTGGGTCGATTTGTGGGACCGCGTGTCCTCCGCCGTCCAGGACTATAAGGATCGCACGAAGTGCGTGAACGCCCGTCGGTGAGATGATGCACGTGGCCCAGACTTAGAGGAGACCATCCGGACGGGCGGGGTGCAACAGGAGAAGAAGGAGCACCGATCTGATGACGATCGGGGCGGGAACTGGCGCGCGCGGCGGGGCGACGACCGGAGCCGGAGGAACCGCCGGCAGGAGGACGTACACGAGCCGGCGCCAATAACGCCCGAGCAACACCAGCAGCTCATGTACTACTACGCCTACCAGCAGCAGTACCCGTACCCCTACATGCAGCCGCAGGCGTACGATCCCCAAGCCAACGGCGGGGCCTACTACGCGTACCCCCAGTACTACTAGCCGGGCAACCCGGGCTTCCCGCAGCAGCTCCATCCAGTATCCCGTGAGGACGCCGAGGCCCTCGCCGAGGCGTCGGCTGCGGCCGCCGCCGCGGCCGACACGGCGCACTACTACCCGGCGCCCGACACGACGCCGGGCGAGGTCTACTACCCGCCCCCGGCGCCCGACACGCCGGGCGAGCCCGAGCACGGCACGCCGCAGCTCAAGCCCCGGGCGGACACCTTCGACGGGCCGCCCCTCTGATCCTCCCCTCGCACCGACGGCGTTACCCGACGTACCGGACGTCGCCATAGCACCCCCTTCCCCCCGACGAACGCGCCGGACTAATAAAGAAACACTAACACAATTTATCCGTCCTGGCCGGTACGCCGCGCCCGCCGCTCCTCCTTGGCCAGTCGTCGGTCGAGCTTCGCCGCGCGTTTGTTGTCCTCGGCGTCCCGGTCGGCCGAGTCGCGCGCGCCTTCCACGGCCACGACTCGCTTCGCGCCGCGCCGCTCCGCGCCGCATCGCTTCGAGCATACCGTGACCTCGTCCCAGCACCGCTCCCACTTCTTGCGCCACGTGAACGGGCGGTCGCACACGACGCAGATCTTCGACGGCAGATTTGCCTTTGACACCTTCTCGGGCATGCGTCCGCCGCCGCGCGCCAAGCCTTCTAATCGCACTATCAACATCATCGTCATCAAGCGGCGAAGCATCTCGAGTATGGAGTTTGTGCGATGCAACTAGTGTGCGATGGTAACCAGTATGTGACGCGATCTCAGCGTACAAATAGTCGACGAGGCGATGCGATGACGTGTGCGATGCCACAGGTGGCAGTGCTCTCTCAGAGTCTGCCCCAACGAAACCTAAGGCTTCAGTCTCGGTGTGCAGCCCGTCGAAAAACTCGTAGAACGGCAGAAGACCGAGGCACCGAGGCTGGCGTGCAGCTATGCGGCTGTATGCTCACGTGATCACAAAAAGCCTTTGAGCACGGGTTTTATACGGGTTTATTTACGGGTATAGACGCGCGGCATTCTACGGCCCCACGGTGGCCCACACACACGCGCCAAACGGACCAGGACGTTGCAGACCTCTCCACAGCCGTGCAACCCTATCCCAAGACTCCGCGACGCTGCGCAAGCCGCAAAAGTAATCCAAGCGTTCGGGTCCCTCTCGCCGACGGTCGCACAGCTGCGCCGCAGTAGGACAATGAACTTCGAGGGCGCCCCCGTGTGCAGGATCGTGCTCTGCGGCGGCCTCGCATCGACCTTCTTCCTCCCCTCAAATGCAAAACAGCGCCTCGCGCTGGACCTCGGCGTTGTATTGGCCCGGGGCGAGTTGGCGCGATTGTTGACGCACCACTGGGCCTTTGACGGCCTGGGCGAGGCGGCCCTGGGGTCCATCGCCCTGTTTCGGATGCGGCGGTTCGAGCGGTATTTGGGGAGCCGCAAGTTTGTGGGTTTCGTGGCTGTCACGCAATCGATCGCGACCTTACTGCTAGTGGGCGGCGCCGCTTTATTCAACCGGCGGAGCTACGGCCAACCGTACTTCGCGCCCGCGAGCGGGCCCTATGCCTTGATTTTTGGGCTCTTTGCGTTGTTCCATAAACTGGTGCCCGTGGCGCAGCCCCAGCTCGTGCGGATGTTGGGCGTCACGCTCTCGGACAAGAGCCTGATGTACCTCGTGGGCGCGCAGCTGTTCATCTGCCAAGGTAAAAGGTCCGCCGCGCCCGCGGCCTGCGGTTTACTCGCGGGGTGCCTCTACCTCTCGGACACGCTGCCTTTTTTGCGGTCCTTAAAGTTGCCGCGGTTCCTGGAGCCGCTCTTCGCGCCACGTCGATCAGCCGCGCCGGCGCCGCCGGCCCCGGACGAAGTCGTCGAAGCCGCGCCGGCGCCGCCCGCGGAGGAGCGCTTCCAGAACGTCCAGCCCTCCGACGACCACGTCGCGTCGCTGGTGTCCATGGGCTTCGACCGGGACCGGGCGTTCGCCGCGCTCCTCGCGTGCCACGACGACGTCGCCGCGGCCGCGGACCGCCTCCTGCAGGGCTAGTTTGACGTTTAATATACCGAAGTGAAAGCGCCTCTGATATACGCGGACCGCTTAACATAAACTATAAATTAAAGAACCCCTTGAGCCGTTTGAGCGTTGATTGCGCGGCCGACTCCTCCACGGCCTCCTCGTCCCGGAACTCGGTCAACAGCTCCTTCTGGCGCTTCGTCAGACTTGAGGGCACCTGGATGTGGACCGTCACGATCTGGTTGCCTCTACCTCTTCGGTTCACGGAAGGCAAACCCTTGCCCCGCAGCCGCAGCTTCGCCAGGGGCTGGCAGCCCGGGGGGACCTTCAGCTCCACGATGCCGTCCAACGTCAACACGTCCACGGTGGCGCCCAAAGCGGCATCGGCGAAGGGCACTTCCAACTGCACGTGCACGTCGGGCCCGTTTCTTTCAAAATATTGATCAGGCTCGACCTCAAAGTGCACAAATAAATCACCGGAAGGGGCGCCTGGGTCGCCCTGACCGCCCTTGCCGCTCAAGCGGATCTGCATGCCCGAGTCGACGCCGGCGGGCACTTCGACATCCACAGACTTCCTATCGCCTCTCCGTCCATCCCGCGCCACCTCGTGCCACTCCATGGTCTTCTCCTTGACGCCGCGAGCGGCCTCCATGAAACTCAAGCGTAGTGTGAGTTGTAGGTCGGCGCCTCTCCGGGGCCCTCGTTGCCTCCGCTGGCCGCCGCCAAAAAAATCATTTAACACGTCCTCGAAGTCCCCTTGGCCCTGCCCCTGGAACCCGAACCCGCCCTGCCGTTGCCGGAAGGCCTCGAAGGGGTCGCCGCCGCCGCCTAAATCCTGGGCGCCGTGGCCGTAGGCGTCGTAGCCCTGGCGCTTCTCGGCGTCACCTAACACCTCATAAGCTTCGGAGCCCTCCTGGAACTTGGCGGCGTCGCCGCCCGTGTCCGGGTGGTGCTGCTTGGCGAGCTGCCGGTAGGCCTTTTTTACTTCCGCCGCAGTCGCGTCCCGTTTGAGGCCAAGGACCTTGTAGTAGTCGCGCTTGGGCTTGGAGGAGAAATGACGATGCTGGCGCTGCGGCGTATGCGCGGCCACGGCGCGCCCCGCGAGGCGGTGAAAGGGTCTGCGTGGCACAGGGCGAGCGGCCCGCAGGGCGCCACGAAGGGCGGCTCGTTGCAGCATCGCTCGGGCTTACGTGTGCAGAGGTGCTTTCGCGTCGATCCCAGCCAGCCACGCACAATGCAGCGAGTCAAACACCTGAAGTAAAAGCTATCACTGATTTGGTCGTAAAACCCGTCTCTTAGCAAAACCCGTCCCGACTCGATTTATTTTGAAGGTGGCACGCAAAGCGCGACTATATAACCCACGCCGGTGCAAATTCATGCACCTAGGACCGTTGCCGTGTCCCTCATGAAGAAAAGTTAAGACCGGCCGGGATCACAGTGGTCAAATTGATAAATGCCTACCAAGAGCTGCTGCGGCAACTGAAGTTCGTTCGGCGCGCGTACAACGACCTGGGCCACCTCTACAAGGAGGCCCTGGACTTCTGCCTCGAGGCCCGGATGATCTACTACGAGGACCTCTCCGCTGATACATCAAGCTTTGCGCAGCTCGCGAACTGGCTCCAGGGCGGTGCGTCGAAGTGCCCATCCGCCACGAATGCAAAGGTCAACGGCCCCGGGGCGCACACGGTGCGGAATATCCACTCGAAGCGCCTCCGGGACACGGTGGCAAACTGGGACTCGGTGGTGCGGAGGCTCAACGGGACCGTGTTCGAGGAGTTCCTGGCGGAGGAGTGTGACGGCGGCACGGTCCCTCAAAGTAGTGACGTCGCTGATACTCGCTGGTCCAGGTTTTGTGCCCGTCTTTATGTAAACGCCCACCGCGAGCGGCTCGAAAACGAGACCGACGTCGCGGAGGAGGACCCCCGCGAGCGGCTTACAAACGAGACCGACGCGGCGTATATCGGCCGGCTCAAGGGCTTGCTCGCCACTAGCCTAGGTGCGTGAGAAACGCAAGGTCCACAGCACTGTAAGATATTAATACCACTAGCCGCCACTCCGCCGGGGCTCCTGCACGAGCCACTCGTCCGCCATGTGTGCGTCGTCGCCGCCGCGTACGGCCTGGGCGTAGCCCCCCTGCGACGCCGTCTTCGCCCGCATCGCCCCCAAAACCTGCGCGCACATCGGCGCGACGGCGGCCGCGCCGTCCAGGTGCGCGGCGTTCTCGAGCGCGTTCACCACGACGATGGCGTCGCCCAGCGTCGCCGCTCGGCACCAGACGCGACCGTTCAAGCCAATCGCCACCTCGAACGGGAGGTGGGCCGCCAACGCGTGCAAGACGGGCGCGTCCCGCGCCAGCAGCGTCTCGGCGAACGGCGGCGGCACGACGGCCACCAGGGCCTCGGCCGAAGAGAGGGGCCCGAAGGTCCCGCCCTTGGTCGTCCACTCGCGCCGCGGGCCCTTGGGCGCCGCGCAGCACGTCAGCTCCGCCTCGCCGCCCCGCGGCACGCGTAAAACCCGACAATACACCAAATCATCAACATTCAGGTGGGGCCGCGTCCTTTTGGTAGCGCCGTCGAACGCGATGGCGCCCAGCATGCCCGGCACGGCCGCGCCCATCAATTTTACGCGGTAGCCCTCGGCGTTGCTCGCCTCGACGCGGCCCACGACGTAGTCGCCGGGGCGCGGTTCGTAAATGCGCGGGCGGCGCAGCGGGACCTTGCCCTGTCTTATTGTCTGCACGTCGGCGAAGGCCGCGGCGAGGTCCTCGGCGGCGGCGGCGTTGGGCATGGCTGAGCAGCGATGGCGTCTCTCGTCTTGAGCGACCGCGGCACGTGGAGATCGCAGCGATGGTCCACGTGTTCTCGGCGATGAAGTGATGCAGCAGCCAGTTTTTTAGCGTCCACTGACCGCAGCGGGCGACGCGCGGGCCCTAGGCCTTAGGCTGGGCGTGCGGGTTTCGTTTGCCACAGGTGTCGACGTCGACGCGATTGCTCGGCCGCACACGGAGCCATTCACATTGTGCAAGAGCTCGCGAACATCACACGAAGCAACACAAGACAAGCTAGCGATCCAAGCCGCATCGCTGTGGGAGAACTAGCCAGCGACAGGCACAAGGAGCGAAGATGGCCGACCACGCCACGGCCCACGCGCTGGACGGCGGCCATAGGCTCGTGCACTGCCCCCTCAACCTAGATCATGTGGCCAATGTGGACCTGAGTCAGGCGGACGACGGGAACTTGGAGGGCGCCTCCGCGGTGATGAAGTACAGGTGCACCAGGATGGACCCACCAACGGACGCGCCGCACGCGCGCTGGGCCGTGGGCGTCTACGACAGGACGACGGGCCGCGTCGACTTCAAGTACGCCGACGAGTTTGACATGTACGCGGACCCCCTGATCGCCAAAGAGACCGAAGCTGGCAGCGCTTTGCCGGAGTCCGGGGACTGGTTGGATCGCAAGATCGCTATTGCGGATGCGTTCCAGACGCCGAAAGCCCAACGGCAGCTGCGGCAGCGCGCGGCGAACCGCGTGGCCCCGGAAGCCACCTTCGGCGGCGCCGACCTCGCGGGGACGGTCCGCGAGCTCGAGGAAAAAGCGTCCTTAGTCACCGCGGAGGAGGAGAAGTCCGGCGTGGAGGTCGTGGCCACGCTGTTCGACGGCGCCTTTGCGGCCCACGCGGACTCCCTAGACGCGCAGAAGCGGGCGCTTCGAGCCCTCGCGTCCGAGCGCGGGCGGGACTCGTGGGTGCCCGAGACCTGGCCCGTGTTCATCGTCACGCAGCTGCAGCGCGCGGACGAGGCCCAGACGCGGGATCTTTTGCTAGCGCGCCATGTACTGGAGTTCCGGGCTCTGGAGCAGAAGGGCACCTGCCGCGTCGTCGCCATCGCGCGGGAGCGCCAGATGCCCGAGGCGGTGCTGGGTGCCATCCTGGAGACGTACGCCCAGGCGTCCAAGACGGCCGCGGGCGCCTATAAATACGACTGCCGCGCGGCGCCGCTCCAGGACGCACTCACGGTTGCGGTCTTGTTTTCGTTACTGCGGGCGAACGGCGGGCGGCTCGAGGTGGAGGACGCGGCGCGCGCGCTGCGAGCCACGGTCAAGCGGTGCACCGCGTTACTGAGGACTCGTTTAGGCTGCGCCGTGTCCGCGAAGCGAAAGCGCGGCCAGCCGCACGCGACGACGGCGCGCCTGCCGGGCGTGGAGGAGGTGGTGGTGGAGGGCGAGTAAGGGGACTAGTGTTTTTTACGCGCTTCGAAGTTGTCGAGGGTTGCACGCGACTGTCGCAGCGAGGTCTCAATGTCCACCACGAGCGGGTGCAAATTCCGAAGACGCGCCGTGCGGTCCGTGTCGTCTCTTCAAGCGTGGTCACGGCCTCGCGGAGATCGTCGAGCGTGGCACCGGGGTCTGTGTAGAGCGCATCCGCATAACTACCCCTAATTTTAAGCGTGATTGCATCACTCTTCCCGAGAACGCGTAGCGCAACTGGTATCGTTTTGCGAAGCAGTGCCTTGGCTTCTTCGAAGCGCAGTAGTTCAAGTAAGGACAACGCGTAGTTTCTGGCTTCTGAGAGTGTGATCTTATGCTCTTCGCCGTTGAGCTTCAAACGTTCAGAGTGTACCTCTCGTCGCAGGTCCAGGGCCGGTTCGCGCCGTCCAAGCACACTATACACGTTCGCAAGGTTGCCCTGCGCGACAAGCATATGTTCTGCGGGGACTCTAAAACGCCGCATCGTAGACAACTCGGCCTCTCGCACGGACAAGGCGCCTGCGTAGTCCGCCGCGTCATACAAACCGCTCCCAAGCAGGTTCATCGCCATTGGTCGAAGATTGAAAGCCTCCGGGCGGCCCAAGTACGTCTTCCAGCACGCCCAGCCGAGCGCACACCGCACAACGCCGTGGTATTTTTGCTCGCACAGGCCGCACGTGTGCCACCGCCGGAACCTCTCATCAACTTTGTCGTCCAAATTGTTCTCCTCGGCCTCCGCGACCAAAATCTTCGCCTGTTCCACCAGGCAAGACACGTGTACGAAGCCCTCCGTCGTCTGGCACGCGCACCCGCGCACGAGACCTTCTCCCGTGCGTGAATGCACGGCCTCCATGCAAATGTAGCACGTCTGGCCCTTGGGTGTCCTCCGCGCATTTCTCGACCGCGACCGCGACGGCCTCCGTGTACTTATCATCGGCATGATACTGCTCTGCGCCGCCGCCTTTCCTTATCTTTTTGCAGATTTTGTCATGGCCGCCTTCTTCCCAATGCTGCTCCTGGCAAGCCTGCCCACAGTAGCGCGTTTTGCAGCGGCTGCACTGCTTGGCCAAATGTGGCAAAGGGGCAGCGCACGCAGAGCAGATAGTTAGAATCATTTGGGGTAGCGTGAGCAGCAAGAGTAAGTTATGAGTAGAGCCGTACGTAGTGTGTGCTCGTTTTTTGCGTACGTGCGGGTATTTCTGAGATTAGCGCGCCTCCAGAGCCGCCCTCAGCCCAGAGCGAGGTCCCGACCGGGGCAGCCCACCACAGTTATCATACAACCGGCCCGCGCGCCAACACTACAAGAGCGCAGCAGCACGCAACCATCAGCCTCAACGCGGGCTGCCCTAACAAAAGGAGCTACCAGGGCAAGGAGCAGCCATGTCGCGCCCGAGCCGCGTGTCCTTCGACTCGACGCCCGCGGAGTCGTACTGCTTGTCGCTCACGCGGCGCCCCAGCAAGGAGGAGAAGCCGATTCCAGAACCGCTGAGCCCCGAGACCGTAAAGGCGTGCGCCCAACCCTTTACCGACGGCGTCAAACGGAACCGGACGAAAGTGATGGACGAGTTCGAGGCGCGCGCCGACAAGACGCGGCCCGCGGCTAAAATCTGCGCCAAGCGCATCGACGCCATCAGCCGGCCCGACCCGCCCAAGAAGCCGAGTATTCATGATGAACACATGCCCGAGGAGCTGCCAATGGGGTCGACCGTTTTGAAGTTGAAGAAGGTCATTTCCAAGGCCCAGGCGTTGCAAGCGCTGGACTTCTCGGAGGCCCTGGCCCGGGACGAGGTCGGCGTCAATTGGGCCGACGGGCTGCGCCTGTACGCGCCTTCCCGCGTCGACCTGGAGCCGCTCCTGGAGCCCATCCTGGCGCCCATGCGGCGCGAGAAGGGCGCGACACCGGCCTATCTCCAACGGGCCAAGGCAAGGAAAGCCTATCTGAAATCGGGCAAACGCCCCCTCAGGCCGCGGGCCGGGCCCCTTCAGATCAGCTTCGTCCAGGGCATTTGCGTGGCGCCGCCGGCCGACGACGTGTTTGCGGAGAACCACCGGCTGCGGACTAAAGGCTACGATGACATCTTAGATATCCGGCCGGACTCGACGATCCCCCCCGTTCCGATGCCGACGCCGCCTCAAACGCCGCCGCCCACGCCGCCGCCCACGCCGGTCGGGAAGCGCACGCCCTGGCCGACCGAAGCAGATACGCAGCGGCTGTCTCCTCGGCAAATTGCCACGTACTTCGGCGAGAGCGGCCGGGACCGCTTCCGCGGGGCCTTCCGGCGCATCGCCCAGCAGGCGTCGTACGTGACGTGCACGGATGACCTCGTCGTCCAGGGCCCCATGCCCTCTGACGCAGCCCTGGACGCGGAGAACGAGCGGGAAATGGGGCTCTTCGCTCCCGTGACCTCGCCGCGGCACCGGTTCCTCGCGAAGCTCGCGCGCCTTAACCTGCCACCGGAATGCCTCTTGATCCGACCCGCGCCGCCACGTACACGGGCCGAGGCTTTGTTGAGACCGGACTCGACGGCGCTGGACCTGAGCCACCGTGGTTTGGGCGACGCGCTGGGCGAAGCGCTGGCGCAGGTGCTCCCGGCCCTTCCCGAGGTCGGCGAGTTATTAGTGGCGGGCAACCGCTGGTCCGACGAGGCCCTCGTCCCGGTGTTGAAGGCGTGCCTCACCATGCCGAAGCTCAAGACCCTGGATTTATCAAGGAACGACCTGGACGGCGCGGCGGTCGCCCAGCTCGCACTCCTCCTCGATGACAAGAAGTGCGGCCTCGTGTCCCTGGGCGCGGCGGACGCCGACTTGGATGATGCTGAATTAGCGCCGGTTTTGGAGGCCTGCGGGCGCCTGAATACGCTGGCGATTTTGGACGTCTCGGGCAACGGCGCGGGCGGCGCCCGGGACTTCAACTTCGCGGCCGAGGTGGCGTCGGCGAAGGACGTTACGAGGCCCCACGACCGCAAGGCCCACCAGACCGTTGGCAACGTCGGCGAAGCTCGGGGCTGGGCCACATCGAAGCAGAGCTTTTTAAATAAACGCGCCGACCTCAAGCTGAAGGTGGCGCGTTCTAAAATTCTCGGCGGCGTGGCCGAAGGGTTGGAGCTCCTGACGGAGAGCGGCTGCGGCTGCTTGGAATTAGTGGCATGTTTAGGAGCCTCGGCGTCCCTGACGTGCGTGGACCTAGCGTGGAACCGCATTGGATCCAAGGACGGCGCGGTGCTCGGGGCGTTACTGGCGCATAACGGCACGCTGCGGAACGTAAGTCTGGCCTTTAACACTTTGGGCGACGGCGGTCTCCAGCACCTCGCGACGTCATTGACCACGAACACGACCCTGCAACGCCTCGATGTACGCGCCAACACCGGCGGCCCGCGCTGCGCGAGCGTGTTCGCGCGGTGTTTGCGCTCGAACGAGACGTTGACCCACCTCGCACTGGACGCGAACCCCTTGGGGGAAGAAGGTGTAAGGGCCTTTGCGCGCGCGGCCGGAGACTTGAATCCCAACCTCGATATATCATTAAGGGACTGTTTGTCCTACGTCAAGGAGCCGCCCGTGACACGGGGCTTTTATACGGAGGAATTCAAGATCGGTAAAGGCAAGAAGGCGATCGTGGTCCCGGCGAAGCGCGTCGACGCCGAGGCCTCGCGGAGTTTAGCCTTAGCGAAAGCACGGGGCTCCTGGGGCTTAGAATTACCGGACCAGCGCCACCGCGAGGCGTACGACGCGGACGCGCTACAAAAAATTACAGATGCGCAAGCGGGCGTGGACCAGGCGACGCCCCTCGACCTCGCGCATACGTTGTGGGACCCCGAATTTTGTAGCGGCTTCTACCAGCTGGAGCTGAATGACCCGTACCAGCGCTGCGTCATGCAAGACGTGCTGGAGCTGTGTGCGAAACGACCGGGCCTCTCTCTCCTTGAGGTCGTGATGGCCGACGGCGTGGAAGCGGAACGGAAGCCGGAGCACTTCAAGACGAAGCTCACTTTAACTAATGAGGGGCCGCCCGAGTTCGGGGACGCGTATGCCTTCCCGGACCCGTCGGACCCCGGGCCCGCAGTTTGTGTGAGGGACGACGACGAGGACGACGCCGACGAAATACTTAGAGAGGGATTGGTCGCGGCGGGCCGGGACGCGTCCGTCCGGCAGGTGCCACGCGGGCGCCGGCACCCGGTCGCGTCATATAATCGAGCGGAGGCGCATAAGATGATGAAAGCCCACGCTTTGGTTGATGCGGAAGGCAACGTCTTTAAACTCCCGCCGGTTGAGGAGGGCGGGTGCCTACGGTTTAAGATCGACATAGTGCCGCGCGCGCCCTCCGCGCTCGAGGCGCCGTCAGCCGTGGGCCTGGCTTCACTGGCAAAGTTTGTGCGGGAGGATATTGAACGAGGTACACCACCGGAGGCGGCATTATCCGTCTGGACCCGCGACTGGCGGCTCCTGTGCTGTCAGGTTCCACAACTCATCAAAGCTATTGACGCCGTCGCGAAGCCGCCGCCCGGAGCTATATTAGCGGTCCTGATCCCGCGCCTGCTCGATCCCGAGGGCGCGGAGGCACTCGTGGAGGACTTGTCGGCGCCGCAGTGCGACATCCTACTTAATACGCTCGACCGCTACGCCTGTGTCTTCTTCGGGGCGCTCAACGGGCGCTACGCCCTGGACCTCGCCGACCCGCTAGAACGGGAAGTTGCGAGGCGCCTCGCGGCGAAGAGCGTCTATGAACGGAGGTGGTGCATTGCTCAAACGGGGGACGAACTGCCAATTCCACCAGAGGGCGCGCCCTTCGTCCTGGACCAGCCCCCCGTGAACTACGACAATGCAACCGAAGACCAGAAGGCTGCCTTCTTTTGCGAGGGGACGGCCCAGCGCTACGCGAGCGGCGCGCTGCGGAACGTAAGTTACGGCAACACGCCCCTGACGGGTCTGCTGGACAACACGTTCTTCGGTTGTATAGTGGACGCGCGGAAACCGCGAGGTGTCCTACGCTTCGACTACGCGTCATTGATTCCCGTGGCCGAGGGCGACCCCATCACGCACGCCGCGTTCCGCCGGACCTTAAACGAGTGCGGCCTGCCGCTGGACGCCGTGGTGCTCGCGGGCCGGCCGGCGCGGTCGTACCTCGAAACTTGTGACGAGGACGCCGCTGATACGAAGTGGCGCGCGCGGGCCAAACTTATAGATGAGCGCTTCTTGCACGATATTGATACGGGGGCGCACGACCCGCAAAACACCATGGCGTTCCTCGATCCGGCGCCTTCCTTAACCGTGTCGACGGCCGTCGCGCCGGCCGCCGCCGTGCTGCGGAGCGCGCGCGCGGATGCGACGGGCTTCGTGGCCGGGCCAGCGGCGGCGGCGCTGCGGGCGGTCCAGCGCGCGGGCACCTTTTCGGGCGACGACCTGGGCGAGAGCGGCGACCCCGAGGCGCCCGCGACGCCCGAGTCGCGGCTGCGGGAGACATTGACCGAGGCGCGCGTGGATGTGGAAGGCTGGGTCGACGGGGCCTGCGATGCGCTCTGGGCCGAACTGTGTAGGCGGGAGAGCTGTTTGGGAATAGACAAGGGCGAGGTCGTGCGGGTGGCGCACGCTGTTCGCGTGCGCGTCGTGGCGGGCGGCCGCTGCGTGTTACGAGTGCGCGGGCTAGACTCGGACCAACTCGATTCGAGGACGTTCCTCGGGGCGACGCTTCCCGTCACCCAAAAGGTCTCGGGCTTCATAACGCCGCTGCAGGCCCCAGCAACCGCCGCATTTATGCTCGCGAAGCAAGCCATCTTGGAACCGCTGGGAATGGCTGGAAAGCTGGTCCCTCAGGGCGCCTGCGAATGTTCCGTCGCGCCACGCGCCCCGCACCAGCTGCCCGGCATTGCTACGCGGGTGACCTACCACTTCTTCGACGTGGTGCTCCCCAGTTTTACGGACCGCATACAGGAACGCCGGGCCGAGAAGTTACTCGACGCGGCGTCGCGCGACCCCGCTGAGAAATGGCGCTTCGTGGACCGCGGCTTCGGCGACGACGTGCCCGTGCCGCCCGCGAGCTGTGCGACGACGCTCGCCGGGCTACGTCGGAGCCTCGCGCACACGAAGCTGACGGCGGCCCAGCTCGGCGTGTGCATGGCCTTGTTCCCCGCTGCCGCGGTCGACGGGACCTATTACCGCGACGAGGTGATCGCGAGCCTGGCCCACCTCGTGGTGGACTTCGAGCAGCTCGAGGATACGGTGAAGGTCGTGCCCTGCTTTTTGAATGAGGAGGCCTGGCGGCGAATAGTACAGCGGCTCGGCGTACTGAACCTGAAGGACCCTCGCATTTTAGGAGGCACCTACAACCTGAACCTGCAGCAGCCCGACGAGCGGCGCTGCGCCGGGGTCCTCATGGCGCTCGTCGAGGACCTTTCGGTCGTACAGCCCCCGGACAAAAGATCAAAAAAGGAAAAAAAGAAGGACAAAAAGGTGCCCGGCTCCTGCCCGCTCGTCGTCCTCCCGCCCAAGGAGCCCACGCCGGGCACGGCCGTGTTACAAGACCTCGTCCTCCGCCCGACCGAGAAGACGGAGCCCGAGCCGGGCTGGATTATACCGAAGGTCTGGCGCGCGACGAAGGGCGACAACGTGGGGATCCCGACCGTGGGGCGCCTGGCCTGCGCGTACGCGCCGGGCGACCGGGACTTCGAGGACTCCATCGAGCGGTCGAACCTCGTGGAAGAGCAGCGGCAGTGGTTCAAGGTGTCGCTGCCGCGGCCGCCGGCGGACGCGTAATTGTTAAAACACAACAGTCTCACACTAGCTCGGCACCGCCGCGCCGCGGAGCACCTCGCTGCACGCCCCGGGCCGCGCCAGCGCCGCGAAGGTCGCTGCGTCGCGCGCGAGCAGGCACCCCGCGAAGCCCAGGGCGTTCACGTCGACGCCGCCCGCCTCTCGTTGTTGCCGCGCCACG
>Ga0114994_10000791_pt1 | contig 21971 bp, 11 predicted proteins | sample ArcticOcean_MG_C_9_FD_87043 | JGI IMG/M metagenome (GOLD analysis project Ga0114994, IMG submission 87043) | Marine microbial communities from western Arctic Ocean - ArcticOcean_MG_CB2_152 | ecosystem: Environmental > Aquatic > Marine > Oceanic | place: Arctic Ocean: Canada Basin | collected...
AGGCCTGGCGCCAGCTCGGGCCGCCCAACGCGAACCCCCTGGTGGTGGCCGATGCGGACGAGGCGGGCGGGGGCGGTGGGGTCCAGCTCGCCGTCATCGAGCGAGGCCCCGGCCCAAGGCGCGCGGACGGTAGCTTTTAAAATTATTCCTAGAAGTGCGCTTTCGGGGTCCAGTGCTTGGGATGGTGCCCCATGCACGCCCTGGCCGCGTTGTACTCGGCCTTGTGCGGGATGGGCTTCGACGGGTCCCCCCACTTCCACTTCTTCCCCAGAAACTCCGCCAGCGCTCCTCCACTGATGCTGCTCAGCTCGCTGATGTTCATGATGTGGCGCCTACTTTCGGGCACGCTCAGCGCCGCCCGCTCGTTGATGGCGAAGGCGGCCGCCGCTTCCTCGCGGGTAATGCACGTCGAGCCGTACCCGATGCAGCGTGCGAGGTCCGACTCTAGATGATAATGTCTGTTACTTTCGCACTTTGGTGACTTGCCCTTGTGAGAATTCTTTTGGACCCGGTGGTAGTCGCTGCGCGTCGTGTGGACGATTTTCGAGTTTGGAAACGAGCATAATAAACGGGGAAAGATGTGGAAGCCCGTCCGCAAAACCCGACCCGAACCCGTTTTGGCCGCCGATTTTGTGCAGCCGCGAAACGGTTGCAAGGAGTCAAATCATGAGCACACAGGCGCTGTCGAGGGGTGCCTTTGAACCGCTGTCGTTCTATTGAGCATCTGTTCTGGCTACTGCTCGCATGCTCCCCCAGAGCATCGAGATCAAATCGTGCGCTCCGCGCGCTGGGTCGCGCAGAACTGCTGCCCGCATCGCTGCGGCTGCACGTCGCATCACACCTCTCAAGGCTCCCGGCCTGCTGCAAGGACCATGCTCATAGAGGGCCTCCTCTGTATCGTGAGCCTCTCGCCGGTGCGCGGCCCGGGGCCGCGCGCGACGCGCCTCGGCGCCATCGCCGACACGCTCGGACGGCGAGCGCGCATCGCGGTGCTCGTCGCGCCGGCGCACGAGGACGCGGCCCGGTCGCTCGCCGCGCTCGCGCAGCGGAACGCGACCGGTGGCGTCGAAGCGTGGGAATTGCCGGCAGCCGACCACGCTCCGCAGTTTAAGCAATTCCGTGCCCACGTGTACGCCTTGCGACGGGCGCTGGCCGAACCGTCCGTCCACTGGTACTTCTGGATGAACGATCACACCTATGTAGTGGCGGAGAATTTAAGATGTTACGTCGCTGGCCTCTCTCGCACGAAGCCGATCTACGCCGGCCTGCGGCTGTGGGGGCCCTGTTGCGGTCTGTTCAACTCCACGGCCGCCGGCTATGCGCTAAATAGGAAGGCCGTCGGGTTGCTCGTCAACAGGTGGCGCGACATCGCGTCCGGCGAGTCCGATGAGCAGTGTGATCCACATTCGAAAAAGGCGCAGATCGCGCTCTGCCTGAAACGGCTCGACGCTCGCGCCGCTCCCATAGATACGCGCGACGCAAACGGTGCCGAGAAGTTCCACGTCTACGGCCCGATACGCCTCGCGACGGGGTCCATCGACGACTGGCTCTTGAACAAGAAGAAGAACATCGTGCCGCCGGAAACGTTCGCCGCCGACGCGTCCGCGGTGTCGTCAGATGCTATATCGTTTAACTACGTCGCCGAAAAGGAACACCGGCTCCTCGACCGGCTCCTCCACCGCGACGCTTCGATCCTCGACCGCGCCGACGCCACGGCGGCCCTCGCCAGCATGTGGCCGCGGGGCCGCGAGGAACTGGGGGGCTACGCGCACCCGTGGCCCGGCCGCAACGAGCGCGCCGCGGCGCGGGTCGTGGGGCTCCTCCGGCGGCTCCGCGTCTGTCCTCGATAAAGTACAATTACTGTTAGTCTGCTCACATGATGGGCCGGAGCAGCTGCGTGTGGAAGCACGTGGACAGGTCCGTGATGTGGCTCACGGCCTGGCGCCACGTGGCGGCTTTGCGCGAGGCGATGCGCGACCGCTGGGCGCCCTGGGCGCTCTCGTGGCGCCACAGTTCAATAACCGTGTTGAGAGGGGCTACGCCCGCCTCCGAGTGCAATAAAGAGATCAAGCGCGATTCGCCGGAGTCGTCGTGCTCCATCTTGTCCGCCAAGCCGCCGGCGTACATCTCCAGGAAGTTGGGGACGGTATCGTAGCCCAATTGCAGCTCGTACGTCCGCATCTCAAAGGCGCAGCCCCGGACCGCGTCCAGGCCATCGGCGAGCCCGGGCAGCCCCGCCTCATTTAGAGTAGCAGTAGCCTCCTTGAAGACCGACGTCTCCAGGTCCCGGACCCCGTCGTGCGCGCACCGCAATCCGGCCGTGGCCTCCCGCCGGTCGCGCGCGTCGTAGTCCTCGAAGGTCGACAGGTGGTACACGCTCGTGGCGCGGCCCACGTCGACATTAAAACTCCCGAGGTAGCCCGCGTCTATTTCTTTACGCGTCGGCGCGTGCGCCGCGACACGCGCGCAGTACGCTGACAACATCTTTGGCGAGACATTATCCGTCTCGAGCTCGACGTAGCCGAGGTGGCGCCTCGTCGTGGCGCGGCGCAGGGCTGTTGTGCGGCGCAGGAGCATCATCCTAGTGCAGCGATCGGCTGCACGACGCTGTGATACGCGTCGAGCTTCCTCAGCGAGCGCTCTGGTAAGAGCAAGGCGTGCTGCAGGCGAAGGTGAGCGTCAGTGAAGTGAGCGTCAGCAAAAAAAAAATGAATCACCTGACCTGACGGGTTGTACTGGCATGCGACTGCGCGGGTTTTATTGCACGGGTTTCTTTGAGACTGGAGATTTCGCGGGCCGGCGCTCTGGCTGTACATTCCATAAAATCACGTCTGCACAACTGTAGGAGACGTTCTCTTGCAAGCGCGGGGCGGCAGGCGGTCGTTCAGTCGGTGTTGCACGGAATAGGAGCGCCAGAGCGAGGCCAGAATAGCGGATACTCGTGTGGACCGCGCACCAGAGCGAGGCCAGAGTCAGCACCATGTACCGCAAAGCCGCAGCGGTGGTCCTCGTGGCCTGGAGCCTCCAGGCGCGGAGTTTGTATCCTATCCTGCTAGCGCTCAAGCTGGCCTTAGCGGCCGCGTCCCTCGTCGCCGCCTTCTTGGTCCTGTTGGCACTAGGCGCGGTCCTAGTGTTCAAGTACGGCCCACCGGCGGAGGAGGGCGACCTGGCCTATAAGGGATCACAAGCGGAGGGCGCGCCCGGCAACGTTTATGCGAGCGACGAGAAGTGCGGCGCGCAGCTCGGCAATTATACGGAAAGGGAGTTCCAGACGTTACTAGACAGCGTCCCCGAGGAGTACCGCTTGAAGTTGATCGATGCGCGGGCCCTGCTCGAGGGCAAGCCGGTGTACGAGGTGCCCGCGGACTTTGAAGACGACCCCTCGGACCCGCACCCGCTGGCCTATGCCTCCATCGAGTCGGCGCCCCTCGCGGACGCCTGTTTTCGGAATGGGTCGCCCATCCTCGTGGAGGCGTTCGGCCTCGCCTCGGAGGACGGGCGCAGGTTGAGCGGCGCGCGCGGCTGGGCGGTGAAGCGGGTCCAGCACCGGCTGAAAGTCTGGTTCGACGCCGAGCGCTTACAAGCACCGTCCCCGACGCTCGACGTAGTACGGAAGGCGCCGTCGGCCTTTTCCAAAAATATACGGCCCGCCCATTTGCGCTTGTGCCGGAGCGCCGTAGCCATCACGCCCGTCGCGGCGCACCGCCTGCTGAGCGCGCGGGCGGGCGACGTCACGCACGGGCAAAAAGCGGCTCCGGGGGAGGGCTTCGTCGTCTTCTTTCCCGGGTTGCGGGAAGGCGTCCATGGCGTAGAGGGCTTCGAGGCGTTGCGGTGCTGCCCCGCGGACGTGGGCCGCTGGGGTTTGGACAAGCCGCTGAGCGAATCAAAGGTGCGCCAAAAGCTTCTAGAAAAGAAGGGCTGGGACGCCTGGGACCCCCTGGACGGGCCGGGCTGGCCGGGTATTTATGACGACCGTCGTAGATTAGGCGCGGCGAGCGCGGATCGACGGGACGTGGCCCGGCGGGCCACGTTCCGCGAGGCGGTGCAGCTGTGGTCCCAGGTGGACTCTAGACTGTCAGGTACGAGCGGGTACCAGCCCTACGTCGTTATCCTACGGTGTCGCACGGCCGCTTCATCAGACCTGTTCCGCGCGGCCGTGGACTGGCTCCTTCAGACGTGCTTCCGGGACCGGCTCACTTCGACGTGCGGCCTCGCGTTACTCTGCGCGACCGTCGTGAATGAAACGGGGTTTGTGGTCTTGGCGAGCCAGGGCGGCCAGGAACATAGTGCGCTCCTAAACGATATCGAGGCTTCCACTGCACCCTTTTGCTTCGCGATTGACGACCAACGGATCGCCTTCGAACGTGGTGTGGACGCACTAAGCGAAGACAAAGTTATGGAGGCCCAAGACAAGCCCAGGCGGCGCGAGTGGCGCCGGTTCCTGCGGAGCCCCTGCAGCCGCTTTAGTTTCACGAGCTGGTGGCGCGACGGGAGCAACTACCCCTTCGCGGACGCGCTGTTGGAGATGAAAGGGGACGCGGCGCCGGACCGACCAACTTCTGAGAAAAAGAGTTCGGATGGCCCGACGTCGGCCTTCGCGTACGGTGCGTCGAGCTGTCGCATCGTTCCCGATATTCTTGCGGATCACGAGGAGGAGGTCAGAGAAGCGAGGGAGCGGTGGGCCGAGTCGGACGAATTTGTGGGCGGACTGTCTTCTAAAACGACGTCCGCAGCGCCCGACTTGTACGGCGAGGTCGAGCGGGAGGACTACGGCAAACCGACGCACCCCGCCGCACAGAGTGGCGACGACTACTTCATGAAGGCCAAACGAGACGCCGAGGAACGGTTCAAAAAGCAAGAGCAGGCGGCGCCCCCGCCACAGCGGCCGTGGAAGTACCAGGACGTGGACGAAGAGGTTTTACCGGAGGGGAAGCGGGCCTGGAAGATGGACGGCGAGCAGCCGTTAGAATCATTGTTCGCGGGGCTGCGGGAGATGGGGTGCAACGTCGAGACGGGCGCGAGCGATTCGGGCTTCCGCTTTTCCTACGGCGGCGGCGACAAGAAGCCGGCGCCGGCGCAGGCGGAGAAGGTGAGGGAGCACGAACAGGCGTTCGAGGACCGCTACCCGGGCGCGCCGGACCACCTCGGGACGCGCGCCCTGTTCGAGAAAGCTCAACGGGCCGCCGAACAAGCGCGCGAGCCCACGGTGTCGCTCGAGACGCCGCTCGACGAGCTGCTGGACCCCGCGACGAACGACGACCGCGTCGACACGAAGACGCCCGCCGCCGGCGTTCCCGAGTCGAAGGGCACGCCGCTGGAGCTCCGGGAGGACTACATGTAGTTGTGTGAATAAGATGTTCAAAGTTGCCTTTGCTTAGAGCTAGGCGACCTAGGCACCCGCCGCTCGAGGCAAGTCTCGAGGAGGCCCGGGGGCCTGCGTGACCGTACGCCTGGCCCGCCCTCCGCCGCATACGTTAACTAGTACAAAATTTATGTCTCCGCCCGCGCGTCCTCGACGGCTTGCGTGATGATGGGGTCGCTCGGGGCGAGGCCGTGTTCCTGCGCCAGTTCTGCGCGTATTCTCTTTTCGTTCCGTGCCGCGTCGGCCGCCGCGTGTCGCCGCGACATGCGGTCGTATTCGGTGAGCTCGTCGTCCTCCTCCTCCGACGCGGTCGCCCGCGCATTCTCCTCGTCCTGCACGAACTCGGGGCCGACGTTGCCGAAGTCCACGGCGGCCGGCGGGCGCCCCGCGATCACGACGTCGTCGCCCAGCGCCAGCGTCTCGACGCGCCTTAAGCGCAGCGGGGCCGCGAGCGGCCCCGCCGGCGGGCGCCGGCCGCCCGCGAAGAGCGGCGCCACCGTCACGACGACGTGGTCCACTAGCGCCGGCTTTCGTAAAAACGCGTCGATGACGTCCAAACCGCCCTCGACGAAGACCGAGCCCAGGTTGAGGTGTTTTAGCGTTCTCAAAACCTCCTCGAGCGCCGGGCGCTCCGTACCTTGTGAAGGCGGCACGCAGACGATCGAGGCGCCCCTGCATACGAGGGCCGCGCCCCGCTGGATCTTGGCCATGGACCACGTCTTTGGCGGCCGCTCCGCGAAGTCGCACACCTGGACATCCGGGTCGCCGCCCGTGACGATGATGACTCGTCTCGTTTTCGCTTGCGCGATGATCTTCGAATCCGGCGGCGTACTCAAAGAACCGTCTAAGATCACGGCCGCGGGCTGCGCGTCCACTTCCAAATCCTTGCCGTCGACGTCCGTCCGCACAGTTAAACGGGGGTCGTCGCCCTCGACCGTGCCCCTACCTACTAAGATTGCCTCGTGGACCCGCCGCAGCCCGTGCGTCAAGGCCATGCTTTTCGTCCCGCTCAGCATCAACCGCTCGTCGTCCTTACCGCCGGCGAGCGCCATGCTGCCGTCCAAACCCTGCGCCCAGCTCAGGGTCACGAAAGGTCTCGCATTTCTCGGCTCCTTTGCCCTTGCTTCGATAGCTTCCACGAGTTCCCAGGCGGGCTCGTTCGGGTGCGTCGGCGCATCGAATTGGGGCGAGGGCGGTCGCGGCTCCTGGGAGACCTTGGGTGGGGCGCCGAACCAGGACGCCATAGCGATACAGCTATGCGTCCGATCGCAGCTCGCTGTACGGTTTTGACAGCTGCGCAAATGCCGTTTACAGGGCCAAAAGTCTACAAACGTATCTAACTCGCGGGTTTTATTGACGGGTTTTCGTCGCCCACATCACTGCGCAAAAGTTGCTGCACGTAGGCATTCGCTGCACATCGCAAGCAGCGATGCGCGCCGCCCTCAGTCTGGCATGCCTCGCGTCGGCCGCCGCCTTCGTCCTGCAGGCGCCGCCGCCGCTGCGCACCGGCGGCAAGGTTGCATTACACGCCGTCGACTCGTTGGTCGTGCAGCCGATCGCCAGGGTCGGCGGCGTCGTGCGGCTGCCCGGTTCGAAGTCGCTGTCGAACCGCGCGCTACTTTTAGCCGCATTATGCGAGGGCGAGACGACGGTCGAGAACTTGCTGGCCAGTGACGACACGGAGCGCATGCTCGAAGCGTTAGATGCCATGGGCGTGCAAGTGAAGGACCTGGGCGACTCCGCCGTGAAGGTGACCTCAACAGGTAGCTTAAAACCCCCGGGCAAGGACCTGTTTTTGGGCAACGCGGGCACGGCCATGCGGCCGCTCGCCGCCGTCTTGGCGGCCGTCGCCGCGACGGAGGGCTCCAGCTTCACGCTGGACGGGACGCCGCGCATGTGCGAGCGGCCCATCGAGGACCTGATCGACGGCCTGCAGCAGCTCGGGTGTGCTGTGAAATGCACGCAGAACGGGGAGTTTGGAGGCTGCCCGCCTGTTATGTGTTCGCCGACGGAGAGCGCCGTGGACGGCGGTATTTGTAAAGTCAGTGGCAAAACTAGCTCGCAGTTCCTTAGTGCGCTCTTGTTGGCGTCGCCCTTGTTGGCGCGCACCAAACCATTGGAGATCCAGATCACGGACGAGCTCATCAGCCAGCCCTACGTCCAACTTACTATAGATTTGATGAAGCAGTTCTCGGTGGACGTGGACATCGCCCCGGGCTACAAGAAGTTCACCATCGGCGCGGGCCAGAAGTACACCAACGCCAAACTCCCGTCGCAGACGTACTTCGTGGAGGGCGACGCGTCAAGTGCGTCTTATTTCTTGGCGGCGGCGGCCATGACGGGCGGCGACTTGACGGTGGTGGGCTGCGGCTCGTCGTCCACCCAGGGCGACGTGCGCTTCGCCGACGTGTTGTCGAGCATGGGCGCGCGGATCCAGATGAACCCCACAAACATAACTGTTGTGGGCGGTCCCATAAATTTGAAGGGCGTGGACGTGGACTGCCTAGATATCCCGGATGCCGCCATGACGCTGGCCACCGTCGCTTTAGTGGCCAAGGGCACCACGACCATCCGGAACGTGGGCTCGTGGCGCGTCAAGGAGACGGAGCGCATGAAGGCGATCGTGGCCGAAACGGCCAAGTTCGGGGCCGCCGTCGTCGAAGAACCGACGACGTGCATCATCACGCCGCCGTCGGTCTTGACGCCGAACTGCGAGATCGAGACGTATGATGATCATAGAATCGCCATGACCTTTGCGCTGGCGGCGTGCGCCGGCGTGCCGGTCACGATCCTGGACCCGGGCTGCACGTCCAAGACCTTCCCGACCTTCTTCGAGGAGCTCGCCCGGGTTACGATACCGTCCGGGAAGCGGGCCCGGGCGCGAAAAGCGCTGTCGAAGCTGGCGTTCTGGAAGTAAGGTATTACCCAGCTACTTCTTCTTGTTTTCCTCGTCGAGAGCCTTCTGCTTCGCGGCGATCTTCTCGGCCATGGTCATGCGCTTCTTCGGCGCCGGCGGCGGGGGGGGCGGCGCGGGCGCCGCGTCGTCGCCGGCCGGCAGCAGGTCGTCCTCGTCCTCGTCCGCGTCGTCGTCCGCGAGGCCCGAGGTCCGGTTGCGCAGGGAGGCCATGATGTCGGCGTCGGACTCGGCTGTGCCGTTCACCGACATGTACTCGGCCTCCTCCTCCTGGATCTTTTTGTAGGCGCGCTTGATGCGCTTGATCTCCTTCTTCTGGATGGAGCCCTGGCGCGACGTCGTGAAGAGGATCCCGAAGATCGTGGCCGGGAGCACGATCTTCATGCTGCCCGAGTCGGCCCTCATTTTGTCGAACTCTTCTTGTTGGTACCCCACGTACGCGAGCGCGGGATGCACACTCGTGAGGAGCGGGGAAATGGCCGTCGTCCAGACCAGCGCCTTGGCGATTTTTCTCGTCGTCCGGGCGTCGGGCGCCCGGTCTCGGAGGTAGTTGACGGCGCGCTTGACGCCCCGCGGCGGCGCGGCCAACGCACACAGGGCGCGCGTCCCGCGGCCCTCGGCCCTCATGGAGAGGCGCGCGGCGATTCTGCGCTGCGGCGGCGCTAAAAGCCGCGGCGCCGGCGCGAAGGCCGCGACCACAGCGCAGGTCAGGAGCACGCGCATCGCCTCGGTGACACTTGTAAGTAGTTGAGAGCACTTTAGGTAGCGAGCTAAGGCACGCTCGGTACGACGCAGCAGCGGTGCAGCTGGTCGCAGCTCGCGTGTGTTACGCTCGTTACCTACGACGGGCTAGGCCGCGGTGCAGGCTTTGATGTTGTAGTTGGGTGATAAACCCGCGCGTTATTTTGTGGAAGCCTCCGCCGCTTGGCGTGACGGCTTGAAATATGCTTGCGGTGCTTCAGCTGCCATATCGTGTCCGGAGGCTTATGGCATAAACGGGTTCACGTTCGGGTTTTGTGGCCAAATTTATTTTGGGCAGTTTTTGTTACCTATTCATCATCCCGCTGGCATCACCCAAGGTCAGCGCGAGCAGCTAGCTCTGCTGCTCGAGTCCGCCGCAGCTTCGACAGATAATCGCTTCCGCACACGTCGGCTGCTCGTAACGAGAGCGGCCGGCCCGGCGCCGACGGCTGCGTAAAAAATGGACACCTTCGAGCGCGCCGCGACGCGGGCCATCGTGACCTGCCACCCCAAGGAGGCCGTCGCGCGGTTGGGCGGGCACGCCGACGACGGCCTCAGTAGCGCCGAGATCGCGAGGCGGCGGGAAGTGAGCGGCCCGAACGAGCTCGCCAAGGGGGACGGGGAGACGGCCTGCGCCAAGTTCCTGGAGCAGCTCAAGGAGCCCCTCATCTTGTTGCTCTTCGGGAGCGCCGTCGTGTCCTCTTTATTAGGCCAATACGACGACGCCCTCTCGATCGCCGTGGCCGTTTTAATTGTAACGACGGTGGCCTATGTCCAAGAAAGCCGGTCCGCGGAAACATTAAAAGCGCTGGGGAACCTGATTCCGCCTAGATGTCTAGTGGTGCGCAGCAGTCGCCCGGCGTCGGACATCGCGGCGGCGGATTTGGTGCCGGGGGATATTGTAGTTATTTCTACCGGTGATCGTGTCCCAGCGGACTGCCGCCTCGTGGAGGCCGTGGAATTGGTCGTGGACGAGTCGAGTTTGACCGGCGAGTCGGAACCCGTGTCAAAAACGCAGGACTGGAGGGGCCCTCTGCCCACGTGTGACCAAGTACCGTTAGCGGAGTGCCAAACCATACTATTCGCGGGGACCTTTGTGCGCTTCGGGCGGGGCCGGGCCGTTGTGGTGACCATAGGCCCCAAAACGGAAGTCGGCGCCGCGGCGCAGGAATTGGAGTCCTTGGAGCCCGGGCGGACCCCGCTCCAGCAGGGCATGGACGCGTTAGGCCGGAAGCTGAGTGCGGCGTCTATTGCCGTGATTGTCGTGATCGGTGTTGTTGGTTTGATTAGAGGCGAAGCTTTACTGGACGTCTTCACGGTGGGGGTGTCGCTGGCGGTGGCGGCGATCCCCGAAGGTTTACCTATTTGCGTGGCGGTGACGTTGGCACTCGGTGTCATGAGAATAGCGCAACGAAATGCCATTGTGAAGCGGCTACCGGCGGTCGAAGCTTTAGGGTGCGCGGACGTTTTGTGTTGCGACAAGACGGGGACCTTGACAAAAGGGGAGATGCGCGTCGCGGAGGCCAAGTGCGGTGCTTGGTCACTACGACGGACATTAGAAGGGAAGTGGGAATGTAAACGGGACGGCGACCGGGACTGGCGGAGCGACCTGGGGCTGCCCGGTAGTATAGAAGCCTGCTTCGACGTGTGCTGCTTATGTTCTAATGCTACAGTGGCGCATGGCAACCCGACAGAAGTCGCGTTGTTAGCGGCAGCTCAAGAGCTGGGCGTCACGGATAGAAGACCGAGCACGGTGCGAGTCTCGGAAGTGGCCTTTTCGTCGGAACGGAAGCGCATGGAGGTGCGCGTCAAAGATGGAAATGAGACATGCACGTACGTCAAGGGCGCGCTCGAATCTTTAAACTTCGACGCGGAGAGTAAGTGGCGGGACGAGAGCATGGCCATGGCCGTGCGTGGATTAAGGGTCCTCGCACTACTCAAATCTGATGGACGGTCCTCCCAGTTGCTGGGTTTGATTGGCTTGGCGGACCCGCCGCGGGAAAGCGCCCGGTCCGCCGTGAAGCAGCTGCAGGCGCGTGGCACGCGCGTGGTCATGCTCACGGGCGACGGACGAGAGACGGCGGTCGCCATCGCCAAGAAGGTCGGTATATTAGGGGGGGACCAGGACGGCCTCGTGCTGTCCGGCTCGGAGCTGGACCAGCTCGCGGCCGGGAGCCTGAAGGCGTCGGACCTGGCGGACGACGACACGCCCGGCGGGACGTTGTTTTGCGGGAGTCCCCAGCGGGACCCGGATCGAGTGTCTAGTGTCGTGCAGCGGGTGGCGGTGTTGTACCGGGTGTCCCCTCGACATAAACTGGCCGTGGTCCGACTGTTACGGCAAGCGGGGCGCGTGGTAGCCATGACGGGCGACGGCGTGAACGACGCCCCGGCCTTACGAGCGGCCGACGTCGGCGTCGCGATGGGCAAGGCGGGCACGGACGTGGCCAAAGAAGCGGCGGACGTCGTGCTGGCGGACGACGAGCTCGCCAGCATCGTCCACGCCGTCGACGAGGGGAAGGCCATCTTCCACAACATCCGGAATTTCCTCACCTTCCAATTATCGACTTCTCTCGCCGCCTTGGGTATTGTGGCCGGAGCGAAGGTATTGGGCTTGCCCCCGCCGCTCAACCCGACGCAAGTCCTGTGGATCAACATCATCATGGACGGGCCGCCCGCGCAATCCCTGGGCGTCGAGCCCTGCGACGCGGCGGTGAAGCTCCAACCGCCTCGGAAGCGGGACGAGCCCGTGATCACGGATAAGATGGCGCGGCGGGTCCTCTCGTCAGCTGCTCTCGTGACCTTTGGCACTTTATACGTATTTGCGACGGAACTCGCCAAGGATTCCACAGGAGAAACGTCCACGCGGCACGACACGACGATGACTTTTACCACCTTCGTCTTCTTCGATTTGATCAACGCGCTGACGTGCCGGAGCGACGTGGCTTTGGTGGGGACGTCGCGCCTGCCCTTGTGCGCGAACACGGCCTTCGCGGTGGCCATCTGCTTCTGTTTGGTGGGCCAATTGCTCGTCGTGTACACGGCCCCGATGCAGCGCGTCTTCGGGACGGAGGCTCTCAGTCTGCACGACGTCGGAGTCTGCGCCCTCGTCGCGTCCACCGTGCTGCCCCTTGATATTTTTAGGAAACTGGACCTGCTCCACGGGCGCCTGCCGTGCGTGCGGCCGCGCCTCTTTTCTTCCGCGCCGTCGAAGAAGGACGATGATGAGGAGGAGGACTTCCTGGAACGGAAGAACTCGCTCGGCGTCGTTTAGGTTAATATAGTTTGGACTCACTTATCAGTGGGGAAAAGGGAGGGGGGCTCATCGGTCGTCGGCCAGGATCGCCCGTAAATGCGCGAGCGCGCGCTGTCCGGCGCGGAGGTGGTGCGCGTCGTCGCCGCCGCCGCGCGAGAACGCGGCCGCGTCGTCGATGGCGCGCGCCGCCGCGTGGACAACCTTGCGCGGCGACGGCGACCCGTCGGCCCGAAGTAGGGCCCGCGCCTTCTCGGAGTGGTGCACGAGCGCCCACAAGGCGGTCGCGGAGGCGGAGACGACGGCCGGCGGCGCTTGCAAGGCATCCAAAAGAAACGCGACGAGGGGCGGCTGCGCGAGGATGCGGCCCTTGTTGCGCCGCAGCAATGCCAGGTTCCGCAGGAGGGACGCGGTCCGCGCGCGCGCGCCCGGGTACAGCGGTTCGGTTGACGGCGTATAGTCGACGCTGCCCGGGGACGAGTATTTTTGCACAGATTTGGGCGTCCCGTAGTAGTGGCACAGGTCCAAGAGGAGCTCGGCGGTCTGGGGCTCGTCCAACAGAGCGCGCTGCGCGTCGGGGTACATTGTAGCAGACACAAGCGTCCCTAATAATGCCTCCGCGCGGCGGTTGCGCGACGACCGCACTTCATAGGACGCGCGGCTCGCACTGACGTGCGCCGCCGCGGCGAGGCGTCTTAGTGCAACGACGCAGTCCTTCACAAAACCGCCCTGGAGCACCGCGCCGCGGCACGGCGCTTGACTGAGTTTGGCCAAAGCGGCGCACGCGAGCTCGCACCGGCTCGCTACCACTAAAGCGGTCGCGTCCGCGTCGCGCGCTGCCGCGGGCGCCACGGCGAGCTCGCCCCGCACCGCCGAGTCCATCAGGCACCGCGCCAGCGACGCGTCGCCGGCCGCCCGCCGTTTGCTCGGCACCGAGGTATTTGAGCAGCCGCCTCGAATACTTCCGGCCGCGACGGCGACGCAGCCCCCGTCGCCGGCGGCGGCTAGAGCCAGGGCGCACCGGTTCAAGGCATCAAACGCGTCGGCGCCGGGCCCGCTATTTTCGTCCTCGGTCTGGCAGGCGGCCTTGACGCGGGGCCAGGCCTTCCTTAGAGTCGAAGCGACGCTGGCTAGATCCATCTGGTCGAAGTCCGCGTCGTCGCGCGCGCCCCGGCGTAATGAAGCGGCAACAACGCGCGCGTGCGCGGCCACGGTGCGACACGCCTTGTGGTCCACCGTATTCGTGGGGTGCGACTCCGCGTGGCCCGCCGAGGAACAGCCGTCTGCGGCGGTACTTAACGCGACCAAGCGCCGCTCGATCGAACAGCCGTCCGTGCGCGCGCGCTTCCGGCACGCGGGCGACGCGTCCAGCACGGCGGCGAAGGCGGCGCCGCACGCGGCGTCCGCCTCGCTCGCGTCGGCGTTTTCGTCCGGGCCCTCGAACGGCTGCGCCGCCACCCGCAGCGCGTCGCGCCGCATGAGCGCGGCCCCCAGGGCGTCGAGGCGCGGCTCGTCCAGCGCCCGCCGCCACCGCGGGGCCGCCACCACGGCGTGCGCGCACCGCGCGGCGGCCGCGACGGTGCCTCCCGGGGCGTCACTCGCAATGATCGTGGCGCACGCCGCCGCGACCGCAAGAGGGGCTTTGCCATCCACACCTAAAGCGTCCGAGGCCCGTAGGGCATCGCCTTGGGCCTTGGCATCTCCGCTAATAAGGATGGCGAGGCACTCGGCCGCCTCGGCGAAGGCCGAATTGGCGCTCCGTTCGCCCGCGGCGATCCTCACCGCCGCACCGGCCAGGCACTGCACGGCCTTGGCCACACTATCGGCGTTGAGCACCACGTCGCGCCCGCGGTGTTGGGTCACCAAGGCCCTTAAAGCCCGCCACGCGCGCGCCGCGGCCGCGTCCGCCGACCGCAGGGCACCACTTACAATACGCTGCGCCGCGAGGCTCGGGAGGCCGTCGCCGCTCGGAACGCCCCCGGATAAAGCGTGGCGCCACGTCCCGAGGTCGGCGGTGGCGATCGTTTGGGGTGCCAATCCTAACGTGGCGAGGTGCTGCGCGTCGATGACAATGTCACCGATTCGTGCGGAAGCCTTGGTGGCCTCAACACAGGCCTGCTTGCGCGTCGTGCCCCCGATCGCCGCGAGGACGCCGCAGTGGCGCTGCACGGCTTCTTGGAGGGGCACGTAGCCCGCGGAACGAGGTGCCGTCGAGGGCGCGGGCGCGACCGTCAGCGCCAGGGCCAAGTGGCACGCCCCGACGCAATGGGCCGGCTCCCGCTTGCCGTCCTCGCTTAACGCAGCCAGGGCGCGCGCCGCCGCGTTCGCTGCGTGCGCGTCCCGCTTCGAGGGCGTCACGAGAGCGGCTAATAAGGAGCACGCCGCCCCTCTTACAGAAGCGGCTTCCGTTGCGTCCGCGGCGCACCGCCCCGCTAAATGAGATGCGTCTAAGGGGTCGCCCTCCCTCACCAACGCTTCGTAGCCGAAGTCGAACGACGCGCAGTCCGCCGCTAATAAGTAGGCGGCCGCGCGGCACTCGGCGCCCCGGTCGCACAGTAGACGCGAGAGCCAGACCAGGTGGCCCTCCGTGGAGCACAGGGCGCTCTGGTCGAAGTAGGCCGGCGGGGCACTAGACGAGTGCGAGATCCCTCTCGCTTGCTTGCCCAGGACCCGCAAACCGCGTAAAGCCGCCACCAACGCGTTCCGTCCGAAGAAACTGTCCGGCGGCGAACAACTTGTCGGCGCGCACAGGAGCACAAAGGCCTCGCAGAGGCGCCTTCTTACGATGGACTCGGTCGCATCTAACCTTTGTAGTAATGCCGTGGCCGTAACGACGGCCGCGACGCGGTCGCGCGCCGGCGCCGTGACGGATAACGGCCCCTTGTCCAGCAGCCTCATTAACAGGCGTTCCGCGTCTTCCGACGACAGGGCGAAGCGCGGCGCTTTACGACAGAGCGTGTGCAGGAAGGCGCACGTCTGCGCGGGCAGGCCGTCGCTCTCTCCCACCAAACCCGCGGGCGCGACAACCTCACATGCAGCCTTTGATAGGTCGCGCCACCGCGCGTCCAAGGGATCTAAAGCAGAGGCGACGGCGTCCAGGACGCCGAGCGTCGCCTTCAACGAACGGCGCTCCTTGCGGCCGCGGGGCTGCACGCTTAGGGGTCGTTCAAACGCGCGCGCCCAGTCCCGTGCGATAATTTGCTTTGTTGTAGAGTGCGGGTCGCTGACTAACGCCGCTAATAAACCATGGACCGCCTCGTCGTAGGCCCGGCGGGACGTGGCCGCGGCGCACTTTGCCAAAAGTTGGTCGACGGAGACATCTTCGCCTCGAGTCCCGCCTTTGGCTAACGAGGCCAACGCGGACCGCGCGGCGGCCGCACCCGCAGCACCAGCGGGCGTCGTTTCTGTACTGTCGTCGTCCCCGACGAGCGCCCAGGCTATTCTGGCACCGCTCGCGCGGCCGATCGGGGCGAAGACCTCCCCCAAAGGAGCGTCCAGGGGCCTTTCACAACCGTCGTGGGCTTGTAGATCCGAAAACGCGATGGCCGACGCGCACGCGAAGAGACACGCCCGCGCGCCTTGGTCGTCCCATACGGCGTCTCTATTGTCGGGTGCGACGAAGGCCGCCCGCAAGACAAGGTCCAATAAACTGCTTTCGTGGAGCTGGGGCAGCCGCCAGCACAGCGCTAACAAAACACGCGCGGCCGCGCGGGCCCGGGCCCCGAAGGGCGCATCTCCTAAACATCCCGCGCACGCCGCTGCCGCCGCCGCGAGGTCGCTCGACGCGTCCAGCGGCCCCTCATACGTTAAGAGCGCATCTCGCAACTCCCGCGCCGCGACCTCGCTCGGCAGGAAATCTGAAGAAGCGGCGCATCGCGCGTAGGCCTTGGATAACAGGTCGATCTGGTGTCCTGAAGCTGACCGCTGGCGCGGCCGCCCAATCATTGTATCTCTCGATGATAGTTCGGCCTCTACTAATTCGTCGGGCGCCCGCGCGTCCGTTTCGAGCATCACACTTAAGTCCGCGGCCGCCCGGCGCCGCGGTTCGGCCTCGCGCGCGAAGAGCGCGCGCGCTAACGAACCAATTGGAGTACTATCGCAGAGGCCCCTCAAACCTTGCGCTTCCAAATAGGGCGCGTCTTCACTAACAAAGGCACCCCGCGGCTGCAAAGCCGCCGCGTCCCGCACGAGCTGCCGCGCCGCGTGGCGGCAGCGGTCGTCTGCGTCGAACGCGCCCGCGCGACACAACCATCGGCGGATCCCTTGGGCATCATGTGACAGCAAGCGTTGCCGCAGGACCTGGGTGCGCCACGGCGACGACGACGCGGCCAGCCGGTAGGCCGCCCGGCCCGGGTCCGGCCTTGCTAACGCCTCGGGCGCCCAGACATTTGCGTCGGGCGGCGCGACACAGGCTGGCGCCGTCTCCGCTAGTAACGCCTCCGTGGCGGCCCGCCGCGTGTTCAATCTTTGTAATAGCGAGAGGACCACCGTGGTCAGCTGCGCGTCGGGCAACCTAGCCCAGGCGTACACGCAGCAGGCGGCGCAGTCCTCGGCTATGGAACCCTTGGACGGCGACGCGTCGGGGTCCGCTTGTAAAGCATGTGTCGCCCTCATGCGCGCCTCCGGGGTCAAGACCATGGTTTGCGTCGCGGTCTGCACGTCACTGGGCCGCTCGTTCGTTAATGATTCGACCACTATTAAAGAGGCGCGGCACTGGGCCGCCAGCTGGGCGCCGTCGCCCTGCCACGCGTCGCCTCTCAATAACGCGGACAACAACGGCGCCGCGCCGTCCAGCGCAGAGGCGTGCGCCCGGTCCGCGGCCCTTAATTCGTCTTTCCCCACAAAACCCAACACGGCCAACGCGGGCCGTAAAGCGTCGCCTCTTTTCGAAGCGTCCACGACCCGTAACCGAGCGCGTCTCCGCAAGTTCGCGGGCGGGCCGACGTGGGCGCCGCGCCGTGCTAAACCCGCTAATAAAGATGCGGCCAAGCGTTCCACGAGGGCCCCGCTCGTCACGGCGGCCGCGTCCAGGGCGTGCAAGCATCTCGCGACGCGCGCTCTTGATAGGGCCGCGCTGGTCTTCTTGCTCAGCACGGGCTCGACGACAAAGGGCGTGGCCGCGACGCACACTCTACTGGCCAAGTGGCGCGTGCGCTCGTCGCGCGCCGCGAGTAAAGGTGCCGCCGCTTCTAAACAAGCGCCGCAGGCCCCACCTAACGACAGGGGCGAATCCCGCTTCGCGCTCCTTCTGAGAGGATCGGCGGTCGTCTCGTCGTCGTCCTCTGGCACGATGACATGAGATAACCGCTTCGGGTGCCTCCTCTTAAACGTGTCCAGGGCCACGTCGGCCAACAAGCGCTCGTCCTGCGTCCGCGTCTTGAGCGGCGGCGGTTCGCACGCGCTCGACGCGTCGCACTGCAGGGGCGCGTCGTAGGAAGCGAGCTTCTCTAAGATGGAAGCTAACGCCTCCAGCGCGTCCCGCCGCACCTGCTCCACGAAGCGCGCGGGGCGGTCGTTCTGCGGCGACTGGGGCGACGCCGCGACGCTTACGAGACACGCGAGGACCCGCGGTCTTTCTAACCAGACGGCCGCAGGTAATTCAGACGCCGCGCCGTCCCTTAAGGAAGCGAGCACAACGGCGGCTTTAGCGGAGGCCGCGGCGTCGCCCCGTCTCGAGCCTAGGGCTTGCAAACCTTCGTCTACCCTCCTCTCGATGTCGAGGACCCTTCTTTCATCCGCGCGGCACAGCTCCGGCGCCGCCGGGCGCCAGCCTCGCTCCAAACGCGCGCGGTCCGACACGACTTCCTCAACTTCCTCTTCTGTGTCTTCCTCCTCTTCGTCCTCTTGCCGCACCACTTCCACCGGGGAGAACCGCGGGCGCGCGACGGGCGGCGGCGTCTCGGGGACCGTTCCAGGTGTCCTTAGAGCCGCCGCGAGCAGGTCCTCGACGGCGCGCGACGGCACGTCCAGGCGCTCCCTTAAACTTTCGAGGCGCGCGACGCCGTCGCAGCTCCGCAGCGCCGCGGCGCCCGCGCCGTGCGTCTCGACGACCGCCAACAGCAGCGCGATCGCCGTATTTAAACTCTCGACCGTGGGCTCGTTCGCCTCGTGCTCGGCGAGCGTGAGGCAGTGCGCCACGACGTCGTGCGCCGGCAGATCAGTTAACCGCACCAAACCCATCTCGAGCTTCGACCGCACGTTCTGCAGCGCGCGGCGCCGCACGGCCCGCAGCGGGTGGGCGAGGGCCGGCAACATCTGGCGCACGCGGGCCAGGGTGTCGTTGGCGTCCATGGTCGCGCGGTTTCAACACGCCCGCGCAGGCGCGTGCTGGCGGCAATCTAGAGACTTCCTCGTCAACAGCAGCGCTTGGCCTGCTTTTTTTGACAACTGAGAGAGCCGTCCGGCTTTTTTAAATGTTAATTGAGAAACCCGCGGCTTGATGCTGTAGGCGGGATGCTTTTGAGCTGCTTCTGAGCTCTTCCCGAGAAAGCACAGGCCTCCACCTTGCAAGCAGGCCGTCATTGCCGCGCGCAAACCCGCACGCAAATGTCATCCATGGGCAAAAACACGAAGACTTGAGGCAAAAACCTTCCTGCCGCGGCGCTGCTTTTGGGCCGTCTCGGAGCAGAATGGTCGTCATGGCACCTGCAGCGACTGCTGAAGCGGCGAGGAGCTTGAGGTAGCTGCGCCGCGCGCCCCTTAAAACGCGCCGACGAGGCCTGCGCCGGCGGGTTTTTACACCGCGCGCGGCCCTCCCATGGTCGCCCTCACGGAGCGCCAGCGCGGCGTCCTCGTCGCCGCCGCCGGCGTGCTGTGCGTGACGCCCGACGCCGTGCTGCTCCGCTGGGCGCAGACACAGGGCGCCAACACCTCGGGCATCCTCTTCTGGAAGTTCTTCTTCATCTGCATCTTCACGAGCATGTGGGTGGCTTATTTAGAATCGAGAAATAAGCCCCCGGGCGGCGTCCTCGCATCATTGTACAAGAGGGTGCAGTCGGGGCCGACGCACTTCTGGGCGTGCGTGACATTGCAGATTTCACTAGATGTGTTGTTCTCGTTGGCGTTTCTCATTATCGCGGCGGCGCGGGTCATGATCTGGTACTCGTTAAACGTTTTGTGGAGCGCGTTTCTCGGCTACGCGTTATTGGGCGACGTCTTGCCGCGGCGCACCGTGATCTGCTGCGCCTTTGCTTTAGGATGCATCGCCATGGTCTTCGGGCCCGAATTAGCTGATGGGTCGACCAAATCAAACCCGCTCGGCGATCTGGCGGCGATTTATGTCGGCATCGCCGTGGCCGTCTATTTGATCATTGTGCGACACGCGGCTCGGGAGCGGCCGCGCGTGCCCGTGACCTTCGCCACCTGCGTCGGCGCGCTCGGGGCGGTCCTTTTGGTGGCTTTGTCGTCGCTCGTGACCGGTGATAGATTGATGCCAATAGGCGTCACGTGGCGCTTCTACGTGTGCATGGCGCTGGACGGCTTTGCGATCGCTATTTTATTTGTGGCGTTCAGTATCGCGCCGCGCTACATCACGGGTGCCGAAGTTAGTTTGTGTTCGCTGCTGGAGACGGTCCTGGGGCCCCTCTGGGTCTTCCTGGTCTACCGCGAGGCGCCCGGGCCCTACACCCTGGCCGGCGGCCTGCTCCTCATCGGCTCGCTCTTCGTGCACGAGTACATGGCGGCGCGCGAGGCCGTCGCCCGCCGGAACAGGGCCCGGCGCGAGGAGGCCACCGCCCGGGCGATGGCCGTGGTCGCGGGCGGGCCCAGTAGTGGCGACGGGAGCGCGGACAGTCTCCCGGAGAAGCTGAGCGCGGCCGACTCCGTCTAGACACATTCCCCCTGCAAACTTTCGCTGATATCTCACCTGCGCGGTCGCAGCGCCGCAGCCCACAACTCGCATACGAATGGCGACTTGTGGGAGTACTAATAACATGACTATCTTTAACCCGACCTCCGCCGCACCGTGACCGTCGCCGACGCGATCTTCGCCCGCAGCTTGTCCAGCTGCGGGTTCCAGAGCTCGTCGACGAGGGCGCCGAGGCGGTCGATGTGGCCGGCGACGCGCTCGGCCGCCTGACCCGTCCCCGGGCCGTACGCGCGGCGCATCTCCGATAGGAGCGCGGCGTGATGCAAAACGATCCGGTCCGCGGCGGCGTCCACGGCCTCGTCCGACGGATCCTCGAGGTTCGCGCGGAACGATGATATTGGGCTCTCGAGCGCGAGCGCCGCCCGGAGGCGTGAACGACAGACGCCCCGGAAGTCCTCGTCGCCCGCAAGAAAACGACCCAAAGGCAGCGGCGCGTCGAAGGCGTGCAGGACCCGGGGCGCGAGCTCCCGCAGCATCTCCGCATCATCTAATGAATCGTACGCCGTTCTCATACCGCGCGCACAAACCCGCAACGAATCCAGGGACAGGCCGAAGTTCGACGTGGGGGCCAGGCCAAACGTGAGGTGCAGCGACGCTAGATCCGTGGTCGCCGTCGCGTGCGGGAAGCCCGCCGGGACGTAGAGGACGTCTCCCTCTTCCAAAGTGACGTCGAGCATGCAGCCGAGCGCGCGTTCATCTAAGACGTCATCACCTTTTCCGCGGGCGAAGGGGTCCGTTTGTGGCGAAAGCGGGGCGTGGGGCGGCGCGAAGACGCGCCATTGTTTACTTCCACTGCACTGGACCACGAAGACCTCCTGCCTATCCGTGTGGGCCGGCGCCGCTTTCGTTACGTTCTTTCCAGTCATATAGACGTTCAGGCCCACGGGCTGCTCGAAGGCGTCCAGCGCCGCCTTGCAGGCGCCGCCCAAGAGTTCCGGGAACGCGACGCCGCAGTGGTTCAATAAAACGCTCGACTTTTCGGACGACATTTGTAGGCGCGCGATGTTCGTGTCACCAGCGTCGAGTGCGACGTTCGTCCAGCCCTGGCATTTGCCGTGCGCCACGCGCGCCGCGTCGTCGAGCGTCGACGGGTCCGCGTAGATGGCGGTTGCCAGAGCGTCGAGCGTCAACGCGTCCGCCGGCGCCACTCCCCGGAGCGCGCGCGGCTCCCGCCGCCACGCCTGGCGCACCTCGGGCCCGTCGGCGAGGTCCCGCCAGAAGTCGCGCCAGGCCGCATCGGTGGCGCCGCGCCTCACTGCGCGGTGCGTGTGGGACGGCTGTGGGCTCCAGCCGGTGCAGACGCTGCACGTCGTGATCGATGCTAGAAGACGCATGCACGACTAGACTGGAGAGATGCTGTGATTGATAGTGAGAACGCGCTGCGTCGGCTCCGTGATCAGCCACCGTCTATTGCATGCACTCAATTTATGTTTCTAAGACAGCTCTGTCGCTATATATTGACCACACTACTGCCTTGCATGATGGTATCTCGTTTGGGAAACCCGCGGCGCAAGAAAACCCGTACATAGTTCAACAAAGTGTTGGGCATGCCAGCGAAGGATATCTGGCCGGCCGCCACACCCGCCCCCACCTGCACACCTGGCCCACCTCCCCGGCAAGATACGACGCTCCTACAACTTCTCCGTGAAACCCGATAGCGCCAAATTTGTGTCTTGGCTTGAATACCGCACATATGCCGCGGACCCCAAAGATGCATTATTAGCCCCCCGCTCGCCCGTATTTCGCGGAGGAGCTTGAGCCGCAAGATGAAGAGAACAACCGCGCGCACCCTCGTCGCCGCGCTGCTCTGCGCGACCGCGGCGGCCGCGGGCGCCGA
>Ga0114994_10000793_pt1 | contig 21937 bp, 19 predicted proteins | sample ArcticOcean_MG_C_9_FD_87043 | JGI IMG/M metagenome (GOLD analysis project Ga0114994, IMG submission 87043) | Marine microbial communities from western Arctic Ocean - ArcticOcean_MG_CB2_152 | ecosystem: Environmental > Aquatic > Marine > Oceanic | place: Arctic Ocean: Canada Basin | collected...
CCTTGGGGTGATATGGATATGGGGGAAAAGATAACTTGTACCGCTAGACAATACCTTAGACAAATGGTTAGGTTTTTTATGAAAAAAGGTTACGACCCTTTGGTTATGGATACGGACGGGGTTAACTTTTCCTGTCCTTCAGATGTGGAGGAAAGGTCATATGTTGGGTTGGGTGATAATGGGTTGGTGACTAAAGATAAAAAGTACCAAGGAAGTGAAGCTGATGTTGCGGAATATAACGATTTATTTATGAGGGGTGAAATGGGTTTAGATACGGACGGACAATGGCCTTCATGTATTAATATAGCAAGAAAAAATTACGCTTTATTAACAGTGGATGGTACAGTTAAATTGACCGGCAACTCTATTAAATCTAAAAAAATTCAGGGTTATCTAGAAACTTTTATAGATAAGGGTTTGAGAATGTTGTTGGAGGGTAATGGAGCTGATTTTGTAGAATATTATTATGAGTACTTACAGAAAATATATGATAGGGATATCCTACTAGCAAAAATAGCTAATAAGTCTAGGATAAAACAAACAATCGAGTCCTATAAAAAAAGGTGTACAAAAAGAACTAAGTCTGGTAGTTTAATGGCTAGACAAGCACATATGGAGTTAGTTATAGCTAATAATGTACAGGTTTCTTTAGGTGATACCATTTATTATGTTAATAATGGTAAAGCTATGTCTCATGGTGATGTGCAGAGAAAAAAGAAAAAAGATGGTACTGAAGAAATAATTTTAAATTCTTATCTAATATCAGAGAGTGATTTAGAAAACGGTATGAAGGGTGAGTATAATGTACCAAGATATATAAACACTTTTAATAAGAGAGTAGAACCACTATTAGTTTGTTTTAAATCTGAAGTTAGGAATAGTCTAATAAAAAAGAAACCAGAAGATAGAGAATACTACACCAATTCACAGTGTGAATTAATACATGGTATAGCAAGAAAAGAAGGGGACCAAGATTCTTTAGAGGAAATACTCACATTATCACCAGAAGAAAAAATATACTGGAAAAAAATGGAATTAAGTGAAAATTCTTTTATGGAGGATTTAGGAATCCTTGATACCATCTGAACTAACAACAATCCAGGACAATAACTCATCGACAAAAGAAAACTCAACACAACTATCACCATTAAGGTCTAGAGACTTCCATTTTAAATCAATTAAACCAATGTCTGGTATAATTTCTACAGAGGACAATGACTTTATTTTTATTTTCTTATCTTTTTTCGAGTTTAGTGTTACTTTACATGGTTTGGTGATAACCAATAGGTTTTCACCGTCAGTGGTATAATCCACATCAACAACCTTAGTTGTTACATCAGCTTCAGTATTTGGGTTATGTGGTGATAAGGTACCAGTTTTATACATCCCCTGTACAAGACTTAATAAAGCTACAGAAAGTAGTTTGTATTGTATATTGTCGGGCCTACCCTTACTATCGTAAATTACTAACTCCTTAAAACCTAAATCATCTAGTTCTTCAGCTATCATACCAAATCCATTAGCACCGGTCTCAAGATACCTAAAAAAGTAAATGTTTGAGTTTAGTAATGGGAGATATCTTTGGGGACCTATATTTCTTAGATTATCTTTATATCGTTTAGATGATGAAGCTCCTCTAACAACATTACCAGAGTCGTCCAATTGTAAATCCATTAAACCGGTACCAGTAGGCATTAATCCCATTTTACCAATCTGTAGTGTACTCGCACTAATACCTGGATTTATAGCTAAATTACTATTAGTACCACTAAGTGTTGGTGTTGGTAATTTACCTATGGCAACTACAGGTGTATAACCAGTTAATGCTGAAAATGCGGTAATCGTAACCATAGAAGACGCTGAGGTTGCTGAATAAGGTGCGACCATAAAGGTATAACCAGTAGTAGAAGCTGTATAATTACACGGCCCACATGTTTCAGTCCAATCCTTACATTTATAGGCCATAAACTCACCACAACCAGTAATTCCAGCTCCTACCGTACACGCAGAACCTATGGTCACACTTTGCTCAAAAGTGGAAGACCCGTGAAACACAGCTGTGGTATCACCACTTTGATTTAATTGTCTATTATAATCTACTTTAGTGTAAAAACCCATGTTATATTACAAATATAGAGCCAGGATTCATCGGTCTGTATCCTAATGATTTATTTAAACTTTCCGCTTCAAGAGCTTTTCTTTCTAGCATTTTGTCGTTCCGTAACCTTTCTAATCTACTCATTAATTCTTCCACTAATTTTGCTACCTCATCTTTAGATTCACTAAGTAGGTCAGCGTACTCCATAGTTAACTCAGAATCGGGAGTTTTTAAATTACCACTAAACTTACCCCTAACCCTACCTAACATCTCTTTTGCTTTTGCAAAAAAGTATCTCCTAACCCAGGCTTGTGCTGGTGGATTAAGTTCCGTAAAAGTCATTTCATCTAGAGTAACATCACTAGGTAATAATACAATATCTTTATTTGCCGCTAAACAATCATCCCTGCTTTCTGGACCAGAATCATAATACCAATACCAAACTCGTTGTCTGCCTATATTACCAAAATCAAATTTACCACCAGGTACATTCATTAAATGTACATACTTAGGTCCGTGTATTCCCCCAGCTCCAGCGGTAATCCTATAAGTCATTTCACCACCAATAAGTCTATTTTTAAGGTTCCTATCCTGCATTCTTAAAAGTATATCAAAAGCTGGCATTAAAAAGTAAGAGCCTTGGACACCCATTTGTGCCATACCAGCACCACCACCAAAAGCACCACCTCCGAAAGAACCTAACATAGGGTCAATAAAAGATTCGTTTAACTCTGCACGGTTATACCACATAATTTCATTAATTTCTCTCCCTGCGGGGATTTGGTAGATTTGTGTATCGGCACTTAAATTAAAATAGTCTTGTTTTAGTTGGTATGGTCCACCTGCCTGTAAACCAACAATTTTAGAATAAGCGTAAGTAAACGAAGTTTCAAAACTTAAGTCCCTTGTTAAAAAAGCACTAGTTAAAGATATAACATCTAAATCTTGGCCATACAACGAAGACCATTGGTTCTCTATTAACCAATCCTGGACATACTGACCATAGTCAAGTATAGCCAATTCAATAGCGGTATCCAACATCTCATCCTCAAGTTCTACACCCCTAAGTGGGGCACCTAATAAATGCCTTACTTGTAAAAATAACTTATCTCTTTTTGCTGGTTCAATTGTTGCTGGCATAATATATCCTTTCTATATAAATACTTGGAAGTTGGCATTAAAAAAGGCCCGTGTAGGACCTTTAATAATAATATTATATTTGTTGTTTAATTTAGAGTTAACACTTACCTGGTCTTCCAGTTATTTCATCCAGAAAACTATACATTTCTTTTATTTGTTCATCAGTTATATCTTCAGCACCTACACAGTTTGCATATGCGATAGGTAACCCAGTTTTCTGTTCTGTGATTACTCTCTCTACAATTCTTTTTAAAGTGTCTTCATTCATTTTAATAACTTTACTTTCTTTAATACCAGTTAAAGCATTATACATTTTTCCATGACCTTCAGATTTTTCATTTCTTTCGGTTACTTCTTGGTCAACCTCCTTTTCTTTTTCGGTCATTTCACTATCTACCATATCTTCATATATATCTTCTATGTGTCTAGCTGCAGTTTTAATTTTCTTTAAATCACTAAAACTTAATGTTGCTTCACCAGATTTGTGGCCAACTAATAAGGACTTAAGGCTCTTTAAAGCTTTATAAGCTTTTTTTAGTTCTGATTTAATATCCGCTTTAGATTCGGTTAAGGTCATCAACTCTTTTTGGAGTTGTTTTTTTGTGAATTCTTTTTTATTCATAACAATTGTTTTTATATAAATATAAGGAAATATCGGTTTTTACAAACCAAGAAGAATTTCACCAAGAATATCTTCCTCATTAATGTTATCACCCATAACAGTATCTATTACAGATTTCTTTTTATTTACCAATTCGTAGATTGTCCTTTCTATTGTATTATCATAAATAGGGTATATACAGGATACTTTTTTGTCTTGCCCTATTCTAAATGCTCTATCTTCACATTGGGACATATCTGAAGGCACAAATGATAAATCATTAAATATAACCACCTCAGCCGCAGTTAACGTAATACCTACTCCAGCTGCTTTAACATTACCTATAAAAACTTTTACCTTATCATCGTTTTGAAATCTATCCACACTTTCTTGTCTATCCTCTTTTTTCATAGTACCATTAAGGATAACAGCTTCTTTTTTATACTTTTCATATAAAGTCATTAGTGGTTCAGTAAAATTAGTAAAAACAATAACTTTTTTATCTTGTTGTAGACATTGTTCTATTAATTGTATAGTTTCTTTAACTTTTTCTAAAGCAATTATCTGTCTGACTTTCATTAGTTTGGCTAGTTGTATCGACAAACCACTACCCCTGTGTTGTCTTTTCCAATCAAGGTATTCACCCATTTCATCTTCGTATGATTTGGATTTAAGTTCCATATGTATTGGGGTTATGATTTTATCTGGTAAATCTAAAACATCTTCCTTTAATCTACGCAATACTTTATCATTTGTTTTATCACGTAACTCCTCAAGGTTAGTAGCCCCAAAAGTTAACCAAATTTTCCTATAACCCCTAAAGATTTGTTTACCATCACAATAACGTCTAACATAGCTAATCCAATTATTAGAAACTCTAGACTCAACTAATTTAAGTAAATTATAGTAATTCATAGGTCTAGAAGTCATAGGAGTACCAGATAACAACCATAACCTTTCTATTTTAGAAGCGATATTATTAACTAACTTAGTTCTTTGAGCTTTACCGTTTGACACATAGTGGGCCTCATCTATTATGACCAAATCAAACCCAGACTCTAAAATAGTTTTTTTCCTATCCTTATCGGATGGTAACGAATGGAAATTTTTAAGAATGTCGTAATTTACGATAACATACTTACCATCTTCCCACTTCTTACCTTCAACTATACCAACTAAACCATCACAATAATTTTCTATTTCTCGTTTCCAATTAACTTTTAATGACGCTGGACAAATAATTAGCACTTTTTTTACGTTACAACTTATACTAGCCATAATAGCTGAACTAGTTTTACCCAACCCCATGTCATCAGCTAATATATATTTTTTATTAGAGGCTAGTTTAGTTATCGCTGTTTCTTGGTGTGGGAAGGGTGGTCTGTGTGAAAAAACACTAAAATCAACAGTAACGTCAGGATTTGCTCTAGGTATAATTTGCTTTTTAGGTACCCAAAAAGCATTTAGTGGATTTGAGTCGATGATTTTTCCCCACACATGATAAGCCTTATCCGTCTCACTCAATAACTTCTCAATCCAGATAGATTTTGGTGGAGTTTGTAAAAATTTTGTAGACATATATTCTTTAGATAAATAATCGTCTATTTCCATCCACAACCTAACAACTTTAGGGTTTTCTTTATAGTTTTTAATTATGTATTCTGATTGGGAGTGTGTAAGGGTAAAGGTTTTACTATTAAGCATACCACGCCTAAGACCTATAATATAGTTATTGGCCCCAGTATAATCCGCTAATAAATTCTTAGCTTTAATTTCTTGTGGGAAACTTTCCATATTAAAAATATAATAAAAAGAGAAAAGAAAGACAAATTGTATTTATAATAAAAGAAACATTAATATGGCAAGTAAAAAAATACCAATTACAAGGATATCTAAATTTTTTAGTTCTGAAGATTTTCAGTTAGAACAGAATGTAGGTATGGAGTGGTTACATGGTGACATGCATTTTACTTTAGTGTTATTTAGAGTAGATGGTAAACTGTCGGATGTTGATGATGTCTATGGTGAATCTGGCCCAGAAGAAATTAGGTATAAGTCACCCGTTGAGTTTAACGCGTATGTTAAGATAGAACAACCAAAACTAGATAGTTATGCTGGTGGGTTAGTCAAAGACCTAGAACCTGGAAATATGACGTTAGGTGTTTATATTAAACATTTAAATGAGTTAGATATTGATGTTAATTATGGTGATTATATAGGATATGCTGAAACAGAAGATAAAATGAGGTACTACGTAGTAACCAACGACGGAAGAGTAACATCTGATAACCAACATACAATAGGTGGGTATAAGGCTTTCTATAGAACAATAATATGTTCTTATGTCAGTCCTAATGAATTTAAAGGAGTATAATGGCGTTACCTAAACAAGTAAAAAAGAATTTAAATATAACCCCGAACCCAGTTCAGGGACACTACCCTAGTGGGTATAATGGGATAACCACACCTAATAGGAGAAGAGAATTAGCTAACCTTATAACTGATGATGGTACTTATTTACCTAAATCTGTATTACATGCAGATATGGATAGGGGGATGTTGGATTTTGTAGAGGATAAATTAAAAACTGTATCTAACGGAAAAAAAGTTAATGTTATAGATAGAATACTTACACTACAAAGATGGGCAGAATTATCACAAACATGGAAATTTTCTACCTCTGATAAAAATGTTGACCTACCATTTATAGTTGTGGTTAGAAATCCAGAAGTACAGTACGGTACTAATCCAGCCTTACAGTACACTATACCGGATAGAAAACAATTTCACTACGCTAAAGTACCAACCTGGGACGGTAATAGAAAAGGGTATGACATATATACCATACCCCAACCAGTACCAGTAGATATAATATATGACGTAAAAATTGTATGTAATAGAATGAGGGAACTAAACAATTTTAATAGAGTGGTACTACAAAACTTTACCTCTAGACAAGCTTATACATTTATAAAAGGACATTATATACCAATAGTAATGAACTCCATAGGTGACGAAAGTAAAATAGATACAGAGGAAAGAAGGTACTATCAACAAAATTACCAGTTCCAACTACAGGGATTTTTATTGGATGAGGAGGAGTTTGAGGTTAAACCAGCTATTAGTCGTGAATTAGTTATGTTTGGTTTTGATGAAAAGGAAAGACAAAAAGAAGGTAAGGGTAGCCCTAAAAATCCAGATAAGGTTAATACTAAACTAACCTTTGGTGTTGGTGTTAATGAGTTGGTACTTAACTACGACTATAAAGTTAATATTTCAGCTTTAAGAATTAAGAATGTGGATTCTTATTCTTTTTATATAAATAATCTACCACACACCATTAATGAGGTGTTGATGATAAATCCTGGTGATGTGTTAGTGATTGAGGTTGTGAAGAATACAAGTGGTGTGGCTACATTAACATTACAAGAAAAATTAATATATTAGTTACTCACCGTATATATCCTTACTAGATTTACAATTTACTTTAATTAAGTGTTCCACAAACGCAAACATCTTAAGACCCTTCTTATTACAGTAAGATTTTAAAGTAGAGTGAGAGTCCAAACTTATCTTTATATTTTTTATTTTTGTTTTTTTGTCTTTGTTAGCCATGACAAGGTATATTTTTAATATAACTACACTATAGTATGAAAAAAGTATGAAAATTTACATACAAACAACAAAATAAGGTCATTTACTACGTAACTTTTGATAATACCCCTTGTATTTATAATAAAAGAAAATAAAATACTTATAAAAATTATTAAACATGGCAGACGGTAATAAGATATTTGTTTCTCCGGGAGTATATACTTCAGAGAAAGATTTAACATTTGTAGCACAAAGTGTAGGTGTTACTACATTAGGTTTAGTTGGTGAGACTCTAAAGGGACCAGCTTTTGAACCTATTTTTATACAATCATACGACGATTTTACAACTAGGTTTGGTGGAACGTCCCCAACAACTTATGTGGATTCACAAATTCCAAAATATGAATTAGGGTATATAGCAAAATCATATCTAAGTCAATCAAATCAATTATTTGTGACTAGGGTATTGGGATTAAACGGTTACGATGCTGGACCATCATTTAGTGTTTTAACTCTAGGTGAGTTAGACCCAGGTAGTTTTAGGACGGATTCGGGTAGTACTGTTACTTCTGCCATTACATCAAATACGGTAATGCCTTTCGTGATTCCATTAACTGGTACTAATACAACGATAGGTGAGACAGCATTTATTAATTCAGCAATGAATAGTGATTTCTTTTCACAGATTCCAGGTGTGGTATTAAACCACTTCAGAACATCAGATACTGATACCAACTTAGGTGAGGTAGTTACTTTAACAAATGGAACTACACTACCAACATTAAAACAATCATTCCTTAACTTCTTTTCTGCTAGTTTAGGGATTAAAACAGCAAATAATAACTGTTTAACAGCTACAACATCAGCAACTAGTGCATCCGCAGCTACAGCTTGGCCTTGTCCGGTTGTTTATCAATATGGGTGTATACCTAGTGCAACAACAAATACAGCTACAGCAAATACAGTAACTTCATTATCAGGAGCACCATCTGCAATCACAGTAAGTAATGTATTAGGGAGTGAGTGTAAAGACTGGAATTCCTATAAAAACGACGCTTGGTACTACGCATTATTTGATAATGATAATAGTACTACGTGTTGTACAGGTTCTACATATAGTGGTGTTTCATACCAGATATATGTGAGTGGTACACCGGCAACAATATCAACAAATTATACAGCAGCGACAGGAACAACAACAGCCGGTACTCAAGTGTACTCAGGTAATGTGGTTATAGATTATGTAACTTACCAAAACGTATCAGCTTATACTGAATATGATGGTATGGTGGTGTTAACATTAAGGTCACGAGGGTTAAGTGATAAAGCTTCTGGTGGTCCAGTTTATTCTATTAGTGCAAACACAGTAAATATGCAATGTACTGGTGATTACCATAAGGTTATGGAAGACCCATTTGCGTCATTTGGTATAAGTGCTGGAACTGTAAATGGTACAGCTTATTCATTTAAAACTTCTATGTCAAACACATCACAAGACTATGTCTCTAGGGTATTTGGTAGAAGTCCTTTTGATAAGAAGAAAGAAGAGGTACCTTTATTCGTAGAAGAAACTTACCCGTCTTTACTAAAAGATGCTTGGAGAAAAGGTAAAGTAAGAGGGTTACAATGTTGTTTACAATATTTACCTTCAGCAAGAAATACAACCAACACAAACACTATAGCTTGGTACATGCATCAGTGGTCAACACCAGAAACACCATGGATTGTTTCCGAATTACAGGGTAGTGATGTTTACAAACTATTTAAATTCGTATCAATCTCTGACGGTACATCAGCGAATAGAGAGATAAAGATTTCATTAATTAATATGTCTTTTGAAAGAGGTGAATTCGACATACTAGTAAGAGACTTTTACGATACAGACGCTAATCCAAACGTATTGGAAAAATACACTAGATGTAGTTTAGACCCAACCAAAGTATCATTTATCGGTAGAAAAATAGGTACATCAACAGGAGAGTTCGAACTAAAATCTAAATATACAATGTTATATTTAGGTGAGGGACTATTAGACGGTGTATTCACTAATTCATTACCATCAGGATTTGAAGGTTATAGATTTAGAGGTTATGGGAATTGTCCTACAAACCCTAAATTAATTTATAAAACAAAATACTACACACCAGGTGAAGTGATTTATGACCCTCCTTTCGGAAGTGGTACCGTAAACAACCAAACTGTAAGTGGTGGTGATAAGGTAAGTAAAGTTTACCTAGGAGTCTCCAACAGTACTGGAGCTGCTTATGACCCAGATTTCTTTAATTATAAAGGAAAACAAGTACCATCTACATTATGTACAGCAACAGACGGTGGTGAATGGAATGTAATAACAAAAGGTTTCCACATGGATTCTGGAGCTACAGTTGTAATAGGTGGTAGTGGAGCGTATACTGACTGGACTGGTACTACATTAAATGGTAAACCAGTGTTTGATTGTGGTGTAGGTCAATTTAACCAAGAACCGACACTAAGTACTGAACCTTATAAAAAACTTAGAAGTCGTAAGTTTACAGTAGCACCACACGGTGGATTTGACGGGTGGGACATATATAGAAAAACTAGGTCTAATAGTGATGATTATAGAATGGGTCTTAGTGGTTTCTTAGCGGGAGCTTGTTCTACAAGTGATTTCCCATTAGGTACTGGGTTAGGTACATTTAAAAAACTAAGTGCTACTGAAGCAAATACAGATTATTTTGCTTTCTTAAGAGCTATTAAAACTTTTAGTAATCCGGAATCAGTAGATATTAACGTATTTAGTACTCCTGGTCTTGATTATGTAGATAACTTAGGTTTAGTAAATGAAGCTATAGATATGGTGGAGACAGAAAGAGCTGATTCGTTATATGTGGTAACAACACCAGACTATAATATGTTTGTACCAAATACTACAGATACAACAAATCAAATTACACCAGAAGAAGCTGTAGACAATTTAGAAGACTCGTTAATAGACTCTAATTATACAGCGTCTTACTATCCTTGGGTACAGATAAGAGATACAGCTAACAACAAACAAATTTACATACCACCTACAGCGGAGGTTATGAGAAATATAGCATTAACTGATAATATTGCATTCCCATGGTTTGCGTCGGCAGGTTACACTAGAGGTATTGTAAACGCTGTAAAAGCAAGAAAGAAACTTACATTAGATGAAAGAGATACTTTATATGTTGGTAGACTTAACCCTATCGCGACGTTTAGTGATGTTGGACCAATTATTTGGGGTAATAAAACTTTACAAGTTAGAGAATCTGCTTTAGATAGGATTAATGTTAGAAGGTTATTGTTACAAACTAGAAAGTTAATATCAGCTGTTTCGGTTAGATTAATATTTGAACAAAATGATGATATAGTAAGACAACAATTCCTAGACTTAGTAAACCCAATACTTGACTCAATTAGAAGAGATAGAGGTTTAACAGATTTTAGAGTTGTACTTTCTAACGACCCAGAAGAAATAGACAGAAATGAAATGAACGGTAAGATATATATTAAACCTACAAGAGCGTTAGAATATATCTTTGTTGAGTTCCTAATTACACCTACCGGGGCTTCTTTTGAGGATGTATAATATTTATAAGAAAAAAAGATATGAAATTTAGTAAAAAAATAGTAGCAGAAAGTCTAAACCAATCAAATACCGGTAAAAAAGTATTTACGAAAGGTAAGGTACAAAACGTTGTACTCAGTGAAGAACAACTGGATAGATTACTAAGTAGTTTAGAAGAATCAAAACAAGACTCCATTAAAACAATAATTAAGGAGTGTCATAAACTAATTAGAGAGTCTATAACCAACGAAGGTTTAGGTTTGAGTGTAGATGACTATTCTGATGAGTTAATTGGTGAGGGTTTTAATACTGGTGGTTATAATCGTGGAGTTGCGGCTGGTGAAGGAATAGAAAATGTAATTAACGGTATAAAGAAAGCCTATGACATGGTTAAGGATAGTAATACTAGAAAAAAATTAGCTAATTCCATAACTAAGTTAGGTAACTTTATGACTATTACAGCTGACGCAATCGCTTCCGGAAGAGACCAAAGAGGTATGAGTGACTCAGATTCATTAAGAGACCCACTTCCTTACCCTGATTTAGATGAGGGTTATGATGAGGAGGTTGGTGAAGGACATCATGAAATGGATGAAGCAGCAAAACCTGACTTTCTAGATTTAGATAAGGATGGTGATAAAGAAGAGTCCATGAAGAAAGCATCTAAAGAGATGAAAGAATCAAAAGAGAAAAAAGAAAAGTTACTACAAGAAGAAATAAATAAAATGAAGCGAATAATAAAACCTATAGCAAAAATTTAAAAAAATGAAGAAAATTAAATTAAAAGAGGAAGAATTAGTTACACTAATAGAAAAATTAGTTAAAGAGAATCTAGGAAACGGAAATGGTACGAATTTCGGGATGATGGGAACACCAACAGCGAAATATAAAGAAATGATGGAGACTAAAGAGGTTGAAGAAGATAGTGAGGGTGAAGAAACTTATAACTATGGTGAAGATGAGGGTTCTGACAAAAAAGAAGAAGATAGATTAGAAGACGATATGGAAATGGCTCCACACGATAGAATTGGCGAGATAGAAAAACATCTTAAGGCTCTTAAAAAAGATATGGGGTACGATGAAGACCGTGAAGACCGTGATGAAAAAGATACTGAATTTAGTGAAGGTAATAAAAAAGGTACTTACATGGGAGCACCAAAAAAATAAAAAGATATGAATACTAGATTTAATTTAAACGAAGAAGAAAAAAATAGAATTAAAAGTTTACACAATATAAAAGTTATTAACGAACAATCAGGATTTTCAGAAAAACAAGAAGGTTCAGAAAGGTTGAGTAAGTTTAATGATAGGCAGGAAGTAGAGGAACAAGGTATGTCGGGTTTGCCTACAGACGGAATGCCTCCAGTGGCTCCTGAAAATGAAACTGAGATTTCACCAGAAATGACACATGACCAGTTTATGGATGAGTTGGGTGGTATGTGTCCAGAAATAATAGATGATGAAAAAATGGTGGGTAATCGTAGTTGTAGTAGGTGTCATACGGATATTATGTTATTACTTAAAAAGTACTGTAAAACTAGAGTTCGAAAATAAAACCAATATCAAAAATATAAAACTATGAGTGACAGATTTAACTTAAACGAAGAAGAAAAAAACCGAATTAGAGGACTACACAACATTAATGTAATTAACGAGAATAAAGTAGTTAACGAGAATATAGGGATGAAAGTGATGAACTCTATTGATGAGGAGACACCAAACGTTACAAGAATTGACTATGATGGATTTATTACGTGTCTTGAAGATTACAATATAGATAAAGATGTGATGTTTAATGCAGAAAATTTTGTTAGAGCACAGATGGCTTCTTTGGGTAAGGATGTGGACGGTCAGGAAATTAATGATTCAAAGCACCCATCTTATTATACACTGAAAATGGGGTTAATTGGTTGGAATTTGGTTAAGAACGGATATGATATGTATAACAGAAGGAGTAGTGAACCATCTACATGTGCTATGGATATGATGAATAAGTTTGGGATTGGAGACGTAGTTTAACTAATCTATAAATATAAAATTTAAAAGGTCCTTTTTGGACCTTTTTTATTCTACTAATTTACCATTATTAAACAATATTAAAATTAATATCATTGGTGCCAATAAAGGAGCTTTAAGAATGTGTGATATAATATAAAGTATAAACCATTTCGTTGTTGGAGAGTCATTACGCTTAGACTCAAAAGATAAATAACTATTACGTATACTATCTTCATTAATTATTAAAAACACGAACATTAGTAATTGTGATACTATAAGATAAGATAAGATATATTCTAACATAATTTTATTTTTTTTAAAGATTAAACATCTATTAATTTATACGATTTTTTTGACTGATTGTTACAGTTTTTGGAACTTAAGTTTGGAAAAATAGTAGCAGTTATACCCATCAATATTCTCGTACGTTTCTTGTATATAAATATTAATTACTTTGTTTTCTAAATTAACTACTTCGTAATTTATAGGTCTTGCTGACCCACCTATTAGTTGGTAGTTACCTGAAACATCCTCAGTAACCGTTATATTGTTTGTTGTTACATTTAAACCATAAGGGTATATTGAATCACCATCTAATGTGAAACTACCACTCCCTGGAATATTTTCAGGAAAATCAAAACACCAAGTAGTTTGATACCTTGTAATAGTCTCAATAGTAAACAGTGACGTACCGTCGTATCTTAAACTATTAACAGTACCACTACCAAATAAAAACACCTCACTACTTTCTTCAGTGTCTAGGTTTTGAATATACATAGTGCCACTTTGTAGTACCCAACAACCATCTAAAAAGTTAGTTTCTACATATTCACCGTTGTTTTGTGTTGTTGGATATGTTGTGGTACAAGGTGGGTATATAGTTTCTTTAACACAAGAACTTAGAATTAAAAAGAAAGATAGTATTTTTATTAAATTTTTCATACTACAAAGATAACGAATAAAATCGACTAAACCAAATTAATTGGTATTTATATTATATGTCACAAGAAATAATTATAACTAAAGAACAGTTAGAAAGGATGAGTAGGTTGATAGAAGAACAATCTAACGGTATTAGAGCATATAGCTTTGATTGGGATGATAACATCCTTAAAATGCCTACAACAATTAAAATGTTAAAAATGACTGATTCTGGTTGGGTACCCATCGATGTTGGTACGGAAGAATTTGCTTTAATTAGAGACAATAAAGATTATAAATTAGGGGATGGAGCCTTTGATAATTTTATAGATGAAGATGCGTTTCTCATAGATTTAGAAAAAGCTTTAACCAGTAATTCGTTTGCTCCTTCTTTTGATAAATTTAAAGAAGCTTTAATATACGCAAACCCAATATCCATTATAACAGCAAGGGGACACCACCCTAGAGCTCTAAGGAAAGGTATGGACCTAGTAATATCTAAGACATTTAACGAGGAGGAATTGGGTAATATGATTGATAATATACAACAAACTTACCCGGAATTAGAAGGTAATGCTCCAGAAGATATATTAAAAACATACTTAGACTCACACGAATACCACCCAGTTACCTCAAAAAAATTTACTGACCGGTTTGGTTTAGAGAGTGGTTCAGCAACAAACCCAGAAGAAAATAAAAAAATAGCTTTAAGAGATTATGTCACAAACATAGTTTCAAAGGTTTCACAGATGGTAAACACAGGAAACGAAAAACTATCAGTGGGGTTTAGTGACGATGATTTAGGTAATATAAACGCGATAATACCTTTCATAAAAGAAGTATTACAAGTAGAATTTCCAGATGTAGATTTTGTAGTTTACGACACATCTGAAGGTGGAATGAATAAAATAGTATTAAAACAAGTAAATTAAGACATTTTTTCTATTCCCGATATATTTATAGTATATAATAAAAAAGTAAAAACAAAAAATTAAAAAGATATGGCTGACTTATTGATGAAAATGCCTATACCTTATGAACCAAAGAAAAAGAATAGATTTATTCTAAGATTTGACTCTTCTCTGGGAATTAACGAATGGTATGTAGAAAGTACTTCTAGACCACAGGTTACAATTAACTCTGTAGAAGTACCGTTCTTAAACACCTCTACTTATGTAGCTGGTAGATTTGTATGGAACACAATAAACGTAACATTTAGAGACCCAATTGGACCATCAGCAGCACAAGCTCTAATGGAATGGGTTAGAACTCACGCAGAATCTGTAACCGGTAGAATGGGGTACGCAGCTGGGTATAAGAAAAATATAGACTTAGAAATGTTAGACCCGACAGGTGTTGTAGTAGAGAAATGGATTTTACAAGGGTGTTTCTTAACTGATGTTAACTTTAATGATTTAAGTTATAGTGATGATGGTTTAGCTAATATTTCGGCAACTTTAAGACCAGATAGGTGTATCTTAGTTTACTAAGAAACAAACACATATAAATTATAAAGCCCTTTTATTAGGGCTTTTTTATTGCAAACCACTTGACTTTAATTTTATTAATTCCGATGCTTATAGCGCAACCTATTTAAATCAATAAAAACTAAACATATATATTTACATATATAATATATTAATTAACTTATAAGCTATGCAAGAACAAATGGGCCAACAACCAGAAACAATACTACCATATGACATGGTAAGTTTACCTTCTCAGGGGGTTTTTTATAAAAATAAAAAAAAGTCCGTAAAAGTAACTTATCTAAATGCTTCAGACGAAAACTTATTAGCGACACCGTCACTACAAGCTAACGGTGAGTTAGTTAACGCTCTGATATCAAGGAAAATATTAGATAAAGATATACACGTTGAGGATATGCCAGAATGTGACAAGGAAGCAATATTAGTATTTTTAAGGAATACGGCTTTTGGTTCAGATTATAAGATTACCTTGACAGACCCAAAAACAAAAGAATCTTTCGAAACAACTATCGACCTATCAATTATTAGAACAAATGACTGTGGTGTGGAGTTAGACGACAAAAACGAATTTGACCACTACTTAGAAGTTTCTAAAAAGAAAGTAAAAGTATCTTTTTTAACACCACAAGACGAAAGAAATTTAAAAGTGGTAGAAGAACAAAACAAAAACGCGGTCATTAACCCATATATGACCAAACAACTAGAATTAATACTCAAAGAGGTAGAAGGTGTAAGAGAAACAATGACTATTGCACAATTTATCCAAACAATGCCAATTCGAGACTCTCAATCTATTAGAAAAGTAGTTAGAGAAAATTCGCCTTCACTAGATTTAACTATCCCCGTGTTAACTCCATCGAATGAAGAGATAAAAGCGAGAATCACATTCGGGGTTGAGTTTTTTCGTCCTTTCTACGGCATATAGGAATGCCCTATTGCAAGAATTCTATTATCTAATGAAACACCTCCACATAGCGTGGACAGACCTCCTACAAATGCCTACATTCGAACGTAGATTCTACGTAAACTCACTAACAGAAGAGTTCCAAAAAAAGAATGAAGCAATTGAACAAGCAAATAACAAGGCAAAAAACAGATTCTAAATATTTATAATTAAACGAAAACTATGTTGAAGTTTATTAAACAATTATTTATTGAAGGGTTTTTATCTGGAGCAAAACCTTATTTTGCGTCCCACCCTGAATTAGGGGTCTATATAGGTATTTTTAATTATAAAGATGAACCTGATAGACAGTCCCGTATTAACTCCATTAAAAAAATGGGTAAGTACGGTAATCCAAAATCACTAAAATTAGCTAAACTATTGGGTATAGAGAACCCTATACCATCATTCGTTTTGGATGCTGATGAACAACGTGAGGTGGATAAAATGATTAAGAAAGCATTTGAGGATGGGGTTAAAAAAGGTAAGACAAAAACTGATGTAGGTGGGGGTTCCGAGGGTTCCGTATGGGAAAAGTTAGGTAAGATAGCAACTGAAAGAACCCCAAAAGAAAGTGTATCAACAGCAGATTTAGAAAAAATGGCCACCATACTTAAAAACCCAAAGGGAGCATTAAAAGATATGGACAAACATATGGAATCAATATTGGACATGTTAGCTTTAGAAGATACCCTAAGGTTAGACATTTCCAAAAGTCTAGGAATGTCCAATGCACAGTTAATGGATACAGTAGATGGTCTAACTGAGGCAGGAATGTCAGCATCCAAATTTGGTATGACCGTACACGACTTATTCACGGTCTTCAAAGAAATGACCAAAGAAATTTCAAGAAACCTATATATCCCACCAGAAGTTAGTGAAAGAGCTGCACTATTAACTAAAACTTTAGAAGGTTTTGATGCTGGAAAATTTGCGGAAGGTTTTGATACTATAGGTTTAAGTCTAGATACAGCAATGGGTAAAGTGGACGAAACAGATAATTCAATGTCCGAAATACTACAGACGGGTAGAGATTTTGGTGTTGTAATGGAAAAATTCCTTAGTAACATAAGTGGTGAATTAAAATTAATTAACACCTACGGTTTTGAAAGGGGCGTGGAAGGACTAGCAAGAATGGTAGCTAGAGGTCAGTCATTAGGCATTGAAATGAGTACGGTTACAGGTCTGGCTGATAAATTCTTTGACCCAGAAGGGGCAATTGATTTTGCGGCACAAATGCAAGTAATAGGTGGGGCTGTTGGTGACTTACAAGACCCATTCAAACTAATGTACATGGCAACCAACGACCTAGAAGGTCTACAAGAAGCGATTGCTGATACCGCAGCACAAGCAACATACTTTGATAAAGAAAAAAATAAATTTTCCATTTCACCAGAATCCAGACGACAGTTAAAAGCGATGGCAGAACAAATGGGAATGAGTTACCAAGACCTAGCAGATACAGCTGTAAGGTCAGCTAGAAGAGCAGAAGTATTTAACCAGATAGGGGACTTTAGTGATATGTCAGAAACAGATAAGGAGTTAATAGCTTCTATGGCTCAAATTGGTGAAGGTGGTACCGCGGAAGTAAAAATACCAGGAATTGAAGAAATGGTAGACGTTGCGGACGTAACTGAATCACAAATGGAGTTATTACGAAAAGAAGGTATGACGGATTCAGATGTCTACAAACAACAACTTACCGTTGCTGAAAAAGCTAATCAGTATCTTGCAGCGATGGATGCGGGTATTAGATTAATGGTTAAAAGTGAGTTAGGTTTAAGAGGGTCAGCGGATAAACAAATTAGAACAGAAAGTTTAACTCAAACAATAGCCTCTGGAATGCCAACCTTAACAGATGCACAACTAGAAGCTTTAAGAAAGGGTGACCTAGACTCCATATCCGCTGAGATTGAAAAAGCTGGTACAGATGGAGCTAAGAAAGCTTTAGAAGAACTACAAAAAATGCACGCAAATGACGCGATAATCACACCAGAAGGCATAACAACTTTTGATAAAGGTGATATTTTAGTAGCAGCACAAAAAGGCAATGTAAAATTAGGTGAAGACCTAGACTCGTCAATAGCTAATAGAACAGACAGTCTAAGTAAAACTATAACACAAAGTACTAATACAACTAATAACACAACAACAATGAAACCTTTAACATTAGTACTAAAAGGTAATATTGATGTTAATAATGGGGAAGCTAAAATGAATGGTAAGGACTTCCTTAAGTTACTACAAATGGATAGGGGGGTAGCTTTGGAAACTGGTAAACTACTAAATGACGCTATGTCTTTAGGAGCATAATCTTATTTACCACAATACTCTTACGAAATTACGTTACAATCTATTTATTATAAAAGAATAATATATGTCAGTAGGATTAAATACAGGTGGTGTACAAGCTTTTGGGATGCAAGGTCCATACAAACCTAATGTGGCATCTACAGCAAAGCTAAGAGTTTTTCTACTAGGTAAAAACTTACAAAGTTCATATCTTTCAGATAGTAACCCAATCCCAGCACCATTTGGTATACAACAACCAGGAAAACAAAACACCAACATATATGAACAATCTGTAATAGACCAAAAAACAGTACAAGAATTAGCACCACAAAATCTTGTAAATTTATTTTTAGATAATAGTTATGGTCCAGAAGGTGGGTATTTAGACGTACAAACTATAAACGTTAAAAAAGTATTACCTAGAAGGGGGTTAGACTACGTCACTCAAAACACACTACAACCAAAATCATTTGTTTCATCTGAGTACACATCCGCTGAAATATTCAAAACCGTTAATATAACTAACGGAATGGTCAATACTTTAAATAGTAAAATTTTAAATGACAGTGAATTAGTACAAAAATCTAGTGGTAATTTAAGAAAACAATTAGGTTACAATCAAGGTTGGAATGATTTAGACTTAAGTGATAAAGGTTCTTTCATGTTTAATGTTAGTGTAAATCCTGGAGAAAAAGAATTAGATGGTACCGATTATCTATCTAGAATAACCAATCTGTATTATGGATACTCTAATATTCCAGGAAACTACTTCAATGGAATATTTAAACCAGACATTAATTTTTTAGCAAAAAATGGTATTAGTACGATGGCTGGTACGTTTGGTAATATACAAGCTACTGCTAATGCTGTGGCTAGTTTATTAACTGGTGGTGATAATGTACCTACAAACGCCGTGTCAAACCCAGTACCTAGTGATAGATTTATCACATATATGGGAGAGGAACAACAAAAAGCACTTTTTACATCACTAGACTTCAACAAATACCGACCAGACTACTCAAGAGTCCAACTAAGACAAGGAGTTACTAATGTAACCCCATACTACTATATAGGCTCTAAAAGTAATGAACCATCAAAAATACAGTCACCTATGGGGGCTATACCACAAGATGAGTTTGGTAGACCAATAAATGCCTTGGTGTACGGGCCATCAACCCTAGCAAAACAACTAGAAACGGTAGATGGGAAACAATTATGGCCATACTATATGTTTGGTTTACGTGGGTACACATACAATGATGGTGGTGGTTTAGCTGGTGGTTGGACTTGGATGGGTAGCCGGTCATTCGCTTCAACTAACGCACCATACGATTTACTAGCTACAAGGTCTTTTCAAAAACCATTAAGAAAAGGAGGTATATTAGACCAAACACAAAAACTAATAGATGCAGCACCATTAATGGGTGGTGCCAGAAGAAAACATGCTGGTCATGCAATTGACCAAACATCTAAAATATTTTCAGATGGGTATAAAGAAATATCTAAAGGTTCCGGTGTTAAATTTGTTGACGAATCAAATGGGGTATTCGGTATTGGTGGTGGATTAGTAGCTAGAGAGTTTTGTAGAACTTGGACTAAAGACGACCCATATTGGAAAATGGATAACCTACAAAAACATAAAGGAAATCATTTAGGTAAAGCAGGCTCAGTACTAACCAACACATTTAATTTAAATATAGCACCAATCTTTGGGGTTAATGTAGATACAGAAAAAACCGAAAAGAATGTAAGTAAGTACATGTTCTCAATAGAAAACCTTGCTTGGAGAGGTACTTCAGAATTATTAGGTTTACCTAAATCTGAAAAAGGACCTAATGGTGGTAGGGTGATGTGGTTCCCACCCTATGATTTACAAGTTGGTGATACAAATTCTGCACAGTGGAACTCAGTTAACTTTTTAGGTAGACCAGAACCAATCTACACATACAACTACACAGAAAGAATTGGTACATTAAACTGGAAAATAGTAGTAGACCACCCATCTATATTAAATGTAATTACGGAAAATACATTAAAAGGTGTACCAGATTATGTCGCTGACCAAGCTTTAGAAGCATTTTTTGCTGGGTGTAAAGAGTATGACGTATATGAGTTAGCATCTATATTCCCTAATTTATCTGTTGATGATATTATTAGTATACAAAATGATATTACGGACGAATATAACTCGGACCCTGAAACTACAGTTGGTGATAATACTAGTGGGGTAGACACACCAATAAACCCAGACCCATCGGGAATTGTCTTAGATGGTGGTGTCTCAGCAGATGCGAGCATAATTGATTTAGATGGCGGTAGTACTGTTGGTAGTGAAAGTACAATACCAGATAATGTACAAAATACAGAAATGGGAGGTTCTTGGAATGCTTTTGACGCTAGTAAGCCAGGGGAAACTCAAACAGATGAAACACAAGCTACAGCTAATAACCAAGCGGGTGCAGGTAAAGAAAAGAAATTAGACACAGCAAAAATATTAGCTAAAATGTTAGGTGAGGAAAACTACTTTAACGCTTTAAAACAAGACGACGAATTTATATATAATTCATTAAAAAGAGAATTAAAACACTTCCACCCATCATTTCATTCTATGACACCAGAAGGTTTAAATAACAGATTAAGTTTTTTATTACAATGTACTAGACCAGGAAACACAATACCAACAGTTAATCGTGACGGTAGTTTAGATACCGAAAGAGATGTTGACAATACAGCTTTTGGAGCACCACCTATATGTGTTTTAAGAATTGGGGACTTTTACCACACAAAAATAGCTATTGACTCTGTAAGTTTTAGTTACGACCCATTAATATATGATTTAAACCCAGAAGGTATTGGTGTACAACCTATGATAGCTAACGTATCGATGAACTTTAAATATATCGGAGGACAAGGATTAGAAGCACCAGTATCTGAACTACAAAACGCTCTATCAAACAACTTCTTTGCAAACACAGAGATGTATAATAATAATAGTGTCAAAACAACAACAGACAAACAAAAACCTGTAACTGACGAACAAGAAATAATTCTTGAAATGGCAGCTCAACAAGCTGAAGCCGCAAAAGGTAAGTCACAAGGAAGTAATACAGAAGGTAGTAGTACAGACGGTGAACAAAGTGGTAAGCGTTGGCAAAAATTCTTTGGAAAATGACCATAAAAATATAAAAAATGGATTATACAATAAATTATAAAAATCTTTTAAATACTTTCGTTGATGAGAGTAAGGCATATTCTTTGGATGTTAAAAATAGGTTACACGACC
>Ga0114994_10000797_pt1 | contig 21899 bp, 16 predicted proteins | sample ArcticOcean_MG_C_9_FD_87043 | JGI IMG/M metagenome (GOLD analysis project Ga0114994, IMG submission 87043) | Marine microbial communities from western Arctic Ocean - ArcticOcean_MG_CB2_152 | ecosystem: Environmental > Aquatic > Marine > Oceanic | place: Arctic Ocean: Canada Basin | collected...
CAGACTCCGCAGGATCTCGATCTTGGCGGCCTCGTAGCCCTTGCGGTAGTCCGCGCGCTCGGGCGTGGGCCGCGCGTCGCAGCGGGGCGGCGAGTCCCGGGGCGGCGCCATTCGGCTCCGATGCTTGCCGAGCGGCGGCGGCGAGTTCATGGTGCGCTCGCGGCCGCGCCGCGTCGCGCCGTTCGGGTGCCGGTTCTCCTCGTACGCGTCGCGGCCGCCCTTGTAAGGGCGGCGGTGCTCGTGCGAGGGGCTGTGCATCGGGGGCGGGGGCGCGCCGCGGCGGCTGCTCGTGTAGGTCGGGCGCTCCAGGTCATGGTCGTAGGGCATCGTGGCTGCGGGGCTGCCGGATAGATTGCTTCCGTGTGGTGGGGCGCGGCGGCAGCGTGTCGCGGCTGCCCTTTTGCTAGGCTGGAAGCAATGAGGACGATGAGGACGATGCACTCCGGCAACCCGGCTGTTATTACTTAACGGCTTCGCGCCCCTCCTTCGCCATGAGGGGCTCAGCAAACCCAGGCCTACCAGGTCTCGGCACGCGTATGAAGGCTCGTAGTAAATGCTGTGAGCGCTGCAGTCGAGGCGTAAAACCCGTACCAAGGTCAAAAGTCAAAAAGCTGTCAGCAAAGCGCGGCGCCATTCACCGTCACTGCTGCAACAAGGCACTGACAGCTTTAGTAGACCATAAAATATGCAACAGCGCTGCGCCAGCGACAACGATACTGAGACGGCAAGCAGCGGGTCCGCATAAAAAAAGCACCGCTGCAGCGTGACGTAAAATGCGCGCAGCGCTCGCCCTCCTCGCCGCAGTAAACGCAGTCGCCGCCGCGGACCTCTGCGCCCGGGGCCTGCGCGCCTCGCTCAACGACAAGGTCGTGTGCTGCCCGCGGGCCTGTAAGACCTGCGACGAGAGCCAGTGCCAGCTGGGCAACGGCCGGTGCTGCCCGGCCCAGATCCTGAAGAAGCGCGTGCCGTGCGAAGCCAAGACGGACGTGGGCTGCGCCTACACCCAGAATTTAGATAAATTGCACACGGCGCGCGCCGTGCGCGGGTTAATTGGACATTTTTGCCGCGAGGGCGTGCGGGGCACTTCCGGTGAAAGGGCCACGTGCTGCCCGAAGCATTGTAAGCGGTGCGACGCGTGCCCCGGGGAGTGCTGCGGTGCGCTCTTCGCCAAGAGCTGCGCGACGCCCTCTGATATAAACTGCCAGGGCCCGCGCCCGGAACTTGAGCTAACAGACTTCAAGGGGGCGCGGCGGGACCCGCAACAAAGGCCCGTAGACATTGTTATTGCCGGCGATCGCGTGCAAGCACTCGGTTTAATGGCCTGCGCCAAGAGCTGCGTCGACTCGACGCGCCGACCCGGTAGGTTGCGGTTCCGCCTGATCGTGGACCCGCCCTCGGTTGCTGTTATTCAGGCCGCGGCGGCCTGTGCTATTTCCGGATCGGGAGCGTCCGTGCGCGTGTACGGCTTCGACTGGAGCGCCTACAAGCGCAACCCGGAGTTAACGATCAGCGCCCCGGTCAACTCGCGGAAGGGCAACCTGAGTGCGGAGGCGAACTTCGCGCGGTTCTACCTACCGGAGATGCTCCCAAAGGACGTGGAGAAGGTCGTGTATTTGGACGCGGACACCGTGGTCCGGAAGGACGTCGCGCACTTATTTGACACGTCATTGACAGCAGCAACGTCCCCTAGAATGGCCGTGGCGGCGGTCTCGCGCCGCTACAAGCCCATGTGCGGCTCGTGGCTCGCGTGCCGCTCGACGCAGGTGCAATCATTACTGAGGTTGCAGGGCATCGACGACCCCGCCGCGCAATTAGACACCTTCAACGCGGGCGTATTAGTGCTCCACCTGAAGCGGTGGCGCGCCATGGACTACACGCGGCGCGTCGAGTTCTGGATGAAGTGGAACACGGACCTGCAGGACCCCTGCACGAACTGGGGCCTCTACAAGCTCGGGAGCAACCCGCCCCTCATCTTGACGGTGCGGCAGGATTTTCAAAGATTGGACAACCGGTGGAACTGCCAGCGGGGCCACGCCTGCTGGGACCGGGGCGACGCCGGCTTGTTGCACTGGAGCGGCGCGGCCAAGCCCTGGTACTTAACTTTTGCAAGGGACCACTTCGACTGGCGGCCGTTTTTGGAAGAGCCGTGCGTCGGTGTGTTTGGCGAGGATCTGGGGAAGACGCCGTCGTATAGCGCGGCGCCGAAGTTACGCAACGCCTGCAAGCCCAAGAACCCCATCCGACGTAATTCATCCACGGAGTGCACGTCGCCGGACTGCTTCCGCAAGAACGCCGAGCCGACCAAGGAGGACATGGACAAGTTGTGGGAGCTCCACGAACTGGTGCAGCGGCTGGACGAGCCCGGGGCGGTGGTTGAGGCGGTTTCGGGTTTCCAGGAACGCTTGGATGTTGACTTGAAGAGGCAAGTGGACGCGTGGCCTGTCATGGCTTTAGCAAGGTATCTCACTAAAGCACAACAAGAACTCCGAGCGGCCGCGGCCGCGTACAAGTGCGAGGCCGTTCTATTCTGCGTCGTTGCCGGGAACATACATGTGGACGGCGCGAACCACGGCCCGAACAAGCCGTGCGGCCGCGCGCCGTCCACGGCGTTGACGGCGTCGCTAGAATTCCTCAGCGTGGCGGTGGACGGCACGAGGGGCGAAGGCTGCGCTATTTTATATGCCCCGGAGGACGTGCGGGACACCCTCGAGGAGCCGTTCTCGGTCCCCTTCGTCGCACACGCGCGGTCCACACAAGCGCGGGGCATTCTGGCGCCGGGCCCCGGCGACGAGACGCCCGCCTTACATGCGCCCGTGCCCGGAGCGAAGCGGACGCTCGGCGCCGGCGCGGCCGACAAGGTCCGGCGCTGGGGCGCCGCGCACGCGTCTCTAAAAGAGACGTTTGAACTCCACGCGGGAGAGAGAAAAAAGGTCGCGTGGCGCGGCCGCATCGCCAAGCCCCTGGATTGCAGGGACGACGGCCAGTGGGCGCGGCTCCAGGCGGTGGCGACGTCGCTGTCCAAGCCCGAGGCCTTTGATGTGCGCATGGAGCACGAGGTCAAGAAGCTGGACCCGTGGGCTTGTTTAGAAAGAGCGCCGCGGTCGCCGAAGATCATCCGCTTCCTGCGGCGGATTTTTAAGATCGGCGCCGGGACGGCCCGGGCCGTGGGACTCGTCAAGTCCGTGGCCGATTATAAATACGTGCTCCAGGTCCAAAGGTCCGGGGGCTGCTCGGACGCGGAGCAGGACGCGGTGCTGTGGGGCGTCGGCGCGGTCGTGGTCAAGTGGGAGCGGGCCTGCGTGCGGTGGTACGACGCGGCCCAGAAGCACGCCTTGACGCATGTGGACGTGAACGTGCGCACGGCCCTGCCGATGGCCGACGTGCTCCAGAAGCACGACGCCGCCGCGCGGGTATTGGCGCGCCACGCGCGGGCGTTTTACGACCAGGTCCTGACGCCGGAAATGGCGTCCCGGCGCTGGGCCGCCGTGCTCGGGGCGTTTCGCGAGCGCTTCAACGGCGGAGGGTCCGTGCGGGCCGCCGCGGAGGGCTTCTCGCGCTTCGACAGCGACCGGCCCTGGGCCGCCTTCGACGCGGCGACGGCCGACGAGCTCGAGGCGATGGCCTCGCGCCTGGGGTGATGTTTGTGTGATTCTAAGTATCTCGGACTGTACCAGCCCACGACACGGGTTTTCACTGGCAAAATCCGGGCGTTTCTCTCTGCGCTGAGACCACGAGACTGGACCTCACGCGACCACCGGCGTCTCAGAGCGTCTCAGATCTCGGACCAAAGCCATACAGGACTAAATCTCGGCCGCTTCGCGTGAAACGGCTCTGAAAACTCACAGCTCAACACAGGCATTGAGCCACACCATGTCGTTCTCCCTCTCGCCTAAAGTGATGATCTGCGCGGCGGCCGCGCTGACGTTGACCACCCTAATCGCAGTGAACAGCGGCCCAAGCCGCAGCGGCGGACACGACCAGGCGCTGACGCGCGGCGGGGCCCGCCAACCCAAGTTCGGCGAGTACGCGCGCGACGAGGTCGTCGAGTTCACCCTTACGGTTTCCGGATTGGAGAAAATAGAAGATTTTGATGAATTAGAGCCGGTATTAGAAGGAGTGTTAAAGTCGTTCCTCGACGTGAAAGTGGATCAAGTTTCTGTCTCCCTCGCCGAGTACGACCCTGGGACAAAGGTGTCAACTTTCTTTTTATATTATGAGCTTTTTTGTTGTGGCGGCAATGGGTGTATCGGTGGGGAGTGGGAATGTGCCAAGGGCGTATGTGAAAAATTATCCTCGATGTCGCCCCGGCAACTTTTACGTTCAGGCACTCCTCGATGCGAAAACTACGTTCAGGCCAAGAATTTCAACATAGTGAATGGGAACATTTTATTAGAGTATTGCAACCAAATCAGCTTCATCGGAGTGCAATCGTGCGGCGGCCTGAACTAGGTTGATCCTAGGGAGGTCTAGTACTTAATACAGAAGATTAGTTCTCATCAATTTATTCCACCGCCAATTCAGGCGGCAGAAACGTCCGCGGGGTGCCCAGCCCGTCGTAGAGCGGCCGCGGCGCGTGCGCCTTCGAGAAGTCGATCTTGGACAGGTCGACGGCGCGCCAGGCCAGGTCCGAGTACGTTCTGAGTAAGAATCGTCGTTGCGCGGGTATCTTCACGACGGCCCAGTTCGTCCACTCGAGACCATCCAACCCACCCAACGATGAGACAGTGCCGCGGACGAGGTGGACCGTGTTCAGGAGTCCTTGGGCAACAACGATGGCCTCGTCGACGCTTGCCGGCGGCGCGTGAGCTTGCGCCATCTCGCGCAGCAGGAAGGTCTTGACGAAGCGGTCCGGTGGCGTCGTGCCGCCGGGTATGCCTCGCGTATTGAGGCCGTGGCCGGGAACCCTAGGTACGGCGCCCACCGTCGTCTCGATGGCGTCCAAGCCCCACGGCGCTTGATTTCGCGCAGTCGGGTACGCGGCGTACCTGTTGAGGTTGTGGAGGTGCCACTCGTAGTGAGGGTCGTTCGTCATCACGCCGATGCGACTGTTGTCGTGAATTGAGAGGCGGCCGTTGAGGTACTCAACCACCGCACTGTTCCCCGTTGCATCAGCCACGGACCAGTGCACGCGCCCGAAAGCCGCCGCGAAGAGCGGCGCGTCGACCACCGCGACGGCACGCAGTGCGGCCGCAACGTCGGCGACGGACGCGCAGCGTTCCAACAGGTACGCCGCCACCTGGTCGAACGGGACTGGTTGCGGCGCAGGGGTCGTGTAGTTTTCGTAGACCGACTGCTGCAGCGTCTGCACGCTCACGGTGAAGCCCCGCTCGTTCATGCCCTCGACGACCAAGGCCGCTGACGTGGCGCCGCCGAGCGCGGCGGCGATGGCAGCGTAGCCAAACTTTTTGGAGCTGCGTTGCGCGGCCACCAGCGACCAGATGGTGTTCGACGCGCGGTCGGGCAGCGGTATGCCGAGCTCCATGGTGCGACCAATGACGGTGCCGCCGTTCGTCGCGTTGACGACGACCGTGGTGCATGCGTCGGTTTGTGTCTGCAGCAATGCGCACCATAGGAGGCTACGAAGAATTCGCATCGTTGCGTGCTTTCCAGAGCGATCCGACGCAAATGCGTGCACACGAGCCCCAAGGCTCTGGAAGAGCGTGGTGCAGCGGGAGAGGAGCCTGTGGCGCCAATCGCTGTGAAATCAACAGCACAGTCGCACAGCTCTAAAACCGATCAATTGAGATGCGCATGAGAAGCGCGTACGGGCACACGATGGCACAATTGAGGTGTACGTGCGGGTTTCGCGCGCAAAACGGGTTACACTCGCGGACCGAGCTCATACAAGAGCAGTGCCGCGCATATTTTTGGGCATACGGCGATATTTTATTTGCCGCATTCATCGCAAGCATCCGCACGGGCGACACGCCTCATTTTGGAGACTCTGGTAAAATTTGACCAGGCTGACGCGCGCGCCGCACACACGCGTGACGCTATCGACACGCGTACCCGCCGTCGACATCGCCGATGAAGCGCCTCCTCAACCTACTCGGCTACCTCGTGAGCGACCTGTCCCAGAACGAGCTCGCGGCGAGCGGCCCCTGCCGGTGCCACAAGTTCCGCTCCGGCGGCTTCGGCATGGAGCTGCACATCTACGGCCAGGCGCTCTGGAACGCGAAGAATTTGACGGGCCGGCCTGCGTCGCCGTCTCGCAGAAGTGGATCTGGGACCCCGACGAGACCCTGTTCGCCCTACCCCGAGACAGGTCCTGCAGCGCGCACCACATTTCGTGGAAGGGCAAGCACGGGCCGCGGGGCTGGGGCGTCGACAAGCGGTTGCGGCGCGCCGCGACGACGCAGTACCTCTTTGCGCACATGAATTCAACAATCTACGAGAGCGCGGCCGGGACGGCGGCCTACCGCGCGTTTGAGAAGGCTAAGGAAGCAAAAAGGCGCGTCGTGAGCGTCCACGTGCGCTGGGGCGACAAAGGAAGGGAGATGACGTTACGGCCCATCGAGGACTACGTCGAGGCCGTGCGGAACGTGACCACGGAGGACGCCAGCTCGACGTCTTTTTGACCACGGAGGACGCCAAGGCCGTCACCGCGTTCCGCAACGCGGCGCCCGCGGCCTGGAACCTTATCGTCTACGCGCCGGCCGTGTCCAACGACGCCGAGCTCTATGGAAGGCACGGCTTGGCCGACCAAGCCAGGAACCACAACGACGCCGGCTACCACTCCCTCGTCGCTTTAGTCCTGGCCATGCAGGTGGACGCCTACGTCATCACGTCCGGCTCGAACTGGAGCCGCATCATGGAGGAGCTTTGCCTGGGGCGGGATATGGCGAATCAGTGTGCCATGGTCGACGTGACGCCCTGGCGGCCGCACGACTGGTGAGTAAACACAAATTCTACTTAGACAAAAATCCAACGCCCTCGAGGCTCACCCGAGGCTCTCCCGCTTGCCCATGGGGTACTCCGGCCCCGGCGGGGGACACGCGGAGAGCGCCACGCGCACTTGCAGCGCGGCGCGCTCGCCGGCGGCCAGCGCTCCATAAACGTGGCCGTGCGCCGGTTCCGTCTCCGTGCCCGCGAAGAAGACGCGGCCGTCGTGGGGCTTCTTCAACAACTCGTGGCCGTAGTCGCGCTCCGTGCCCCCGCGGTACGTGAGGTCGTCGGCCGCCCAGGCCTTGGCCTCGACCGAGGTGAGGTGCGCCTCCACGGCCGCCTGGCCGAAGGGCGGGCCCAGCGCGTCGACCACGACTTTGCGCAGGTCCGCCGGCAGCTCGACGCCGACGCCCAGACCCACCAGTACGCAGGCGCCGTCCGTCTCCGGCGAGCAGGCCTCCCACCACATCTGGAGGGGGCCCTTCGTCAGCACGACGCCCGACGCGTTCGCGGAGCGCCAGAAGGGCTCCGAGAAGGCGGCCGCGACCTTGACCCTGCGCGGACGAGAAGGCGTGAGCTTTCATCGACGATTTCATCGACGCCGCGCGCGGACCAGTCGCCGCACCAGGTGGCCGTCTGCCGCATCTTCGCCTTGCGGTCGTCCGGCAGGGGCGGCTCGAGCGCGATGTCGTCCACGTAGACGGCGGGCGGCGCCGCGAGGACGACGGCGCGGCACTGCAAGTCCTCGTCGACGCGGTAGAAACCCCGCGTGAGCACCACCTCATCATTAGCAAGCTCCTCCCGGGTATCCGGCGCTTCCCGGCGGATGGTCTTGACTTTGCGGCCGAGCCGGACGTCCAGCCCCTTGGCCAGGGTCGCGGCGAGCGGCGCGTACCCGCCCCGCCAGCGCGTCGCCCCCGGCCCGCACGGGATCTCGTCCGTGGCCTCACAGCGCTGCGGCACGCTTTGGGCGCCCACGCTTTCGCCTAGCGCGTGGACCTTGTCCTCGCCCCAGGCCCAGCTCCCACCCAGGTCGGCGCCTTGCTTGGTCGTGAGCACGCGGCCGCCGACGCGGTCCCGCGCCTCGAGCACGACGACGTCGTAATTGCGCGCCCGCAGCTCCGTCGCGCACCAGAGGCCCGAGAGGCCCGCGCCGACCACGACGACGTCGACGCGCTCCGTCGTCGGTCTGGGCTCGTCCTCGTCCTCGGTCTGCGGCGTTTGTGGCAGCCGCGTAGGGGTGGCAAACGTTTCTTCCTCGTCGTCGAGGACGCACGCCATCTCTACGTGTGCTGCTACGTGTGTGTGTCACCCAGTGTGTGTGGCACCCAGTCGTGGCTGGCTATATGGCTGGTTTGTGCCCTCAGAGAAACCCGCGCGATAAAACCCGCACTCTTACAGCGTAGGGTGCGACGCGGCGCTGCACATCTGTGCTGTAGTTCGACGCACCGCATGTACTGAACGCTCCAAACGTCCGTTTCCACTTCGCTGCCGCAGCGAAAGCACGCAAAGAACCACAACACTCGTGTTTGCAAACTTTTGCCCTGAGCTCAGACATGGCCGCGACCGCAAGAATATTCCGCCAGCTAGCCGTGCGCACCGCTGCCGCGACGGGCACAGCTACGTTGCTCGCACGCTGCGACGGCGTCGCACCGCGCGCGCCGGTGCCGCCGGACACGCGGGAGCTGACCACGCCGCTGCAGCGCCTCCCCACGAAGGACGCCGACCTTCCCGAAGAGCCGTCGACGCCGTCGGCCCCGGCGCCGACGCGGCTCCACAGCTTGGTCAGGAAGCGCGACGTCGAAGGCCTCCGCCGCTTGCTAGAGGAGGACGCGGTCGACCTCGCCGCGAGGAACGGCGACGGCCTCACCGCACTTTTGGTCGCGGCGCGGCTCAGGGAACACGAGGCGGCCACCATCGTACGGATGTTGACCGATGCCGGGGCCTCCGTGGACGACATCGACCGCCTGGGACGGGGCGCGCTGCACCTAGCGGCGCTCGCGGGCAACGCGGCGACGACGCGCGTCTTGTTGCAACGGGGCGCCGACCCGAGTCTCGTTGACGCGAGGCGCGGAGCAACTCCGGCTCATTACGCTGCCGCGTTTGCTCGGGTTGATGCGCTCGCGATGCTCTGCGCGAATGATGCGTCAGCTGTCGCCTCTGCGCGGGATCGATTAGGCCGCAGTCCCCTGCATTGGTCGGCGCTCTCGGCCCATCGGCCGTGGGCCGCGCAGGGGTCGCTTCGTGTCGCCGATGAGTTGCTGGCGGCTGGCGCATCGCCGCGGGCGCGCGATCGGTCGGGCGCGACGCCAGCTCATTCCGCAGCTCGGCTCGGCGCCGACGCTTGGATCGACGCATTAGCGCGCCGCGACTCCGGGAGGAGTAGCCTCCTCGACGAGAAGGACAACGCTGGCGTGTCTCCGCTGGACCTGCTCGACGCGCGGTACCGTAAATCGCGCGTGCGCAGCCGCTTCGCGGTCGACCTGGGTGAGTGGACGACGCAGCTCCAACTACGGGTGCCGCGGCCGTTTTCGCGGGGCGAATAGTATAAGATTGTATGGTGAATCCTCTGTGGTAGTGATGGCGCGACGCGTCGACATCGCGTACCGCCGCGCATGGGCACTTGCAAATATGGAAACTAAATGTCGCCGTGAAACTCTTCGGGAACGAAGACGTGCGTTCCTCGGTGCATCGGCTACGGCGCGTGTGCGGCGTGGCGTGCGGGGTGTAGCAAGTTTTGGATTTCCAACTTGAGGATTGTCAATACGCAAGTGCAAGCAGCGTAAGCTACCCGAGTCACGCCTGTGTTGCTAGTAGTGTGTCTCGAGGGCCCAGCGGAGCACTCCGCGGCGCGGCGCGTCCCGCTGGCGCGCCGATCTCTGAGCAGAGAAGAATAGCAGAGACTTTTGAGGAGGGGTTAAATAGGAGTGCGCATGCGGCGAGACGTCGCCGACGCCGGCAGCACGCCGTGCCACTCGGCCAAGCCCATTTGGCGGCCCGCCCGCGAGAGAGCGTTGATCATGTCGCCGTCGGCCCGGGGCCTTCGGACCGAACGTTGCCGAGAGCTCTGGTCCGGACGCAGGTAAACACATCATGCGCCTCCTCGTCGCCCTCGCGCTCGTGCCGACGGTCCGCGCCATCGGCTACGCGTACGAGCAGAAATGCTACGAGTTCGCGCTCACAAGCGAGTCCAGTGCGAGGTACGACACGAGCCAGAACGGCCGGGATGTGGGACGACTGGAAGTGTGACGGCGTTGCCAAGAAGGACGGGATGCCGTGCCTCTGCATGAAGCAAACCTCGTGCGAGGAGGAGTATTAAGGCCGCTACCGAGCAGAAGCACGGCCGCCCGCGCCCCCCGAACCCTCGCGCGAGGCCCGGCCGCACGGTTATAACGACGCGCAACCTTACCCGTCGTACTAAGTTTCCGATATATACCAAGTACATAATCCGCGCGGTGGCACGCGGACCTAGAGTGTGGCTCCTGCTCCAGTAAGAAGAGCACTCAGGCTAATAAAAGTTACGTGACCAAAATAGGACTGTGCGCCCGCGCCGCCAGGCCCTCGGCGCAGTCCCAGGACGCATTCACGGCCGCCATGGAGCCGTCCGACGAGGACGCGATGCGCGGCGACGCGTGGCCCGTCGGCGTCGGCGGCGCGAAGGAGAGCGTCGCGTCCGGCGGCGACACGGTCTCCGAGAGCATCGTCGCGGCCGCGGGCAGCGCCTCGGCGCGCTTCCGCCCCGACAGCGCCCGCTTCAGGGACTCGCGCCGGCACGCGAGCCACGCGCGCCGCGCGGCCTTCCGGCGGTCCCCGTGCTTGGCGAAGGCGTGGTAGGCCCGCGCGTAGAGCAGCGAGGCCTTCTCGTGGTCGCCCAGCTTGCCGTGGACCTTGGCCCCCAGCTTGGCGCACTCGCCGCTCAGGACGTGCGTCGGGCCCAACGACTTCTCCCAGATGCGCCGCGCGCGGTCGAAGCATTCGGCCGCGCGCGGGAGCCGCGCGTCGGCCTGGGCCGCGCCGCCCAGCTCCACCAATACAATAGCCACATCTTCCTCGTCCGCGTCCAATGCTTCCTTGATCCTTAACACCTCCTCGAAGTCGATGCGCGCGCCGTTGGCGTCGCCGCTCTTCCAGCGCGCGCGCCCGCGCCGCCACAGCGTCTCCGCCACATGCTCGTGCGTGGGACCCAAGGCCTCGCGCCGCAGCTTCAGCGCTTGGGAGTAGGCCGCGGCCGCGCCCTCGTGGTAGCCCGACGCGGCCTCTGCGGTAACGGCCCGCTCGTGCAGCGCCCGCCCCTGTAGCGCCGCGCCTGCCCTGCCACCAATACTAGCTGCTGCTACCAACGCCGCGTTGTAGCACTCCGAGGCGGCCCGGTCCTCGCCGAGGGCGCGGTGCACCGCGCCCAGGTCGAAGAGCGCCGCGGGCGTGTCGCGCTCCGCCATGACCGCGCGGCGCTCGAGGGCCCGGACGCGCGGGTCGTCCGCGGCCACGCCCCGGCGCGTCGCGGCCTTCAATGCTCCGCGGGCGCGGCGCGCGGCCCGCCGCGTGTCGGCCAGCGCGGCGGCGTGCGCGAGGAGGGCGGCCCGCGGCCGGGCCGACCGGGTTAACGCGTGCGCCAAGGAGCTCAGCGACGGGCCCAGCGCGAAGCAGAGCGTCAGCTGCGCCGCGCGCATAGAAACGCGACCCCGGAGCGCCTCGAGGCGCGCGTCCAGGGCCACGTCCGGCAGAAGTATTGCGGAAGGCCGGGGCGCCAGCGCGCGCGCGCCCTCCAGAGCCGTTGCATACGCCTCAAGCGCGGCCGCCGCGGCGTCGCTCAAGGGTGCCCCGAGCGCGTGGGCCCCCGGCCCCTCGACACTTATCTGCTCGCCGCACGGCAGCGCGTACATGGCAAACAGCGTCTTCAGGCGGTCCCACGCCTCGACGTCGTCTAGACCGCGGACCACGTCCAGCTTCTTCGGATCGAAGTACTCCCGCACTTTTAGTTTCGGCGACGCCGCCGCGGGACCTCGACCCTCGAGCTCGAGGTAGTCGCCCACGTCGCGCAGGAGGCCGGCCGCGACCTGGGGCGCGTCCGCGTCGTCCGTCGCGGCGCCGGCACCGGCGAGGGCGCTCCGCAGCGCCCGCGTCAGCGCCGCCCCGGCCGGCCGCGGCGTCGGCGTCGGCGCAGCACCCGGCTTCTGCCGCCGCACCTCGATATCCAACGCCGCCGCGGCCTCCCGGAGCACGTCGCGCGCGTGCTGGAGCACGGTGAGCGGCGGAGCGTGCGGCGCCGCGAAGACGCGCTGCGCGAAGTCCGAGACCGACGCCTTGGGCTGGGGTTTCGGGAAGGGCGGCGGCGGCGGCTTCGGTTTGGCGGGGCTCGTGGCGGCCGGCGGCGGCTTTGGCTTGGCGGGGCTCGCGGCCGGCAGCGCGCGGCGGAGGTAGAGCGCCTCCGGCGACGGATCCTCCGGTGCGGCGGGCGCTTTTCCAACTGGCGTCAGCGCGCCGCCGAGTCCGGCCTGTCCCTCGGAGCACTCGCTGCCCGACTCGTCCGACGACTCGGGCGCGGGCGCCGCCCGGGGCAGCGTGTCGACGGCGCCCCCGGCGATGAGGCGGTCGCGGAGCGACTGGGCGGCGTTTGCGGTAGCTTCGACCGGCGCCGGCGCCTCAAAAGCGCTCTCCAGCGGCTTCGTCGCGGCGCCTTCCGCCGACGCGTCGTCGTGGCGCGCCGACTGCGTCTCGTCGCTGGACGTGCGGGACGGCGCGGAAGGCGCGTCGAAGGTGTCGAGCGCGTCGTGCGTCGTCGGCGCAGCCGCTGGTTCGGGTTCGGGCAGCGGCGACGCGGGTGCTTCGGCCGGCGCCGTCGGCCTTAGGGCGGCTTCGACAAGATCTAACGAGGCCGCGTGCGTCGGTGCGGCCGGCGCCGCTGCAGCTGGCGCCGCGGCCGGCGCGGCATGTCTCGGGCTGGCGAGCTTCATCGCCACGCGCTTGGCCACGAAGGGGTTCCACTTGTGGTGGTGGTCCGGCTGCGCCGGGAGAGGGGTCGCCTTCCTGGCGAACGGGTTCCACGGATCGGCACATGGCGGCTCCTTCGTCTCCTCGACGCCCGCCGCCATCGCTGCGGATCAATGCCGGCTTGTCGTTTCGAGGCTGCCCCGGATTTTCAAAAACCCGACTCGACGGGTTGATCGGCTCTCCACGCGAGGTCTGCCGTAACGTACCGCGCACGATACGGTTGCGGAGGATCCATGACCGACACCGCCCCCCGGACACAACGCGCCGCCGCGCGAGGGGGCGCCTTCGAGCCACGTAGTTAATGCACAGTCCCCACGCGCCCCTCAGCAGCACTTCTTCTTCTTCTTCTTCTGCATGCCCCCCCCGCCGATGCTGATCTTCTCGCCCCCGCTGGCGACGCTCTGCTTGGCCGAGCCCTCCTGAAGCTGCTTCTTGTTCATCAACCGATAGATCTCCGTGAGGATGTTCGTGAAGGCCACGTCCACGCCTGAGGCGTCCAGGGCCGAGGTCTCGATAAAAGCTAAGTTGTGCTGCTCCGCGAAGGCCATGGCCTCCTGCGTTTCCACGGCCCGCTGCGTCTTCAGGTCCGACTTGTTGCCCACCAGCATGACGACGATGTTCGCCTCGGCGTGGTCCCTTAACTCCCTTAACCAGCGGTCCACGTTCTCGAAGGTGCCGTGCTTCGTCATGTCGTAGACCAAGAGAGCGCCGACGGCGCCTCTGTAATACGCGCTGGTGATGGCCCGATACCGCTCCTGCCCGGCCGTGTCCCAGATCTGGGCCTTGATGGTCTTGCCCTCCGCTTGAATGGACTTGGTGGCGAACTCGACGCCGATCGTCGATTTCGAGTCGAGGCTAAACTCGTTGCGCGTGAAGCGGCTGAGCAAATTGGACTTGCCCACGCCGCTGTCGCCGATCAGGACCACCTTGAAGAGGTAGTCGTACTCGGCGTCGGCCATGGTGCGTACGCGCCGATGCGCCGCCGCCGTCGGGAAACCGCGCCGCGCGGTTTAATGGGGTGTGGTCTAGCTAACGCGCTAACCGCGTAGCGAGCCGGAATACGTCGTCTCGGCGCAAGACACCAGCGAATAGACGAACCGTCTGTGCAAGCGGACCAGACAGCAGCACGGTGGAGATCAAAAAGCCACGGTCAATTTTTAGGTTGAAAAACCCGCGAGAAAACTGTCAGCCAAAGAGAGCGAAATATCCGTCTCCAGAGGCCTCGGAGGGACAGGTGGCAGTTCCGGAGGCCTCCGAGCGGAGAAGAACCCGCACGTAAGTCTGAGCAGCAAAGCAGGCACTGCGAAGGGAGCGACAACGCCACACCGTCGCTGCGAGGAGACTTTAGACGTCGGCACACGCTCTTGCACATTGATCACCACGCGTCGAGCAATGATGCGCCGCGTCGCGCTGCTCTGCGCCTGCGCATCCCTTGCCGCAGCCTTTGCGCCGGTGAGCACCGCGGCCGTCGCGCGGCCCGGCAGGACACTGCTGGACGCCAAAAAGCAGAAGAAGAAGGACCTGCAGGCGCCCAAGCCCGTGCGCGAGCGCAAGGTGAAGGACGACATGATCGAGGTCGACGGCGTCGTTTTGGAGGCGCTGCCCAGCGCGAACTTCAGGGTGGAGATCGGCGCCACGAAGACCAGCTTGATGTGCACGATCTCGGGCAAGATCCGCAAGAACTACGTCAAGATCCTGGTCGGCGACTCGGTCAAGGTCGTGCTCTCGCCCTACGACCTGACCAAGGGCCGCATCACCTTCCGCGAGCGAAACTAGGCGTAAATTTAAACGAATAAGCCACCGGGGGCGGGGGAGGCGTGGTCTATACTCGGTAGGGAGGGAAGGAGAGAAGGCTAAATAGATAAAATTTAGGGCTCCCGGAAGGACCGGAGGATCGTCTCCTGCGCCGACCGCTCGGACTGGATCCGCGCGCGCGTCGTGGCGAGCTGCTCCTCCCGGTCCGCCAGGTCGGCGTCCGCCGCCCGCAGCGCGTCCACGGCCGCGGGCTCGAGGTCGCGCGCGACGCGCTGGCGGTGGCCCTCCACCTCCGCGCGCACGCGCGCGGCCAGGGCGTCTAAGAGCGCGTCCGTGGGGCCGCCCACGGCGCCCTCGTCGTGCAGGTCCGCTTCCAAGGCCCGCTGGTCCCGCGCTACTAACCCCCGTCCGGCTAACAGCACGTGCTCGACCGCGACGCCTGTTAAACCAGCGGGCGTGGCTAATAGATCGGTGGACTTGTAGGCCTCGCCGCCCGCGACCTTGCGACTGGACGCCTCCGCCGCCATTAACAAATTTTGTTTGGACGAGTCGCCGGCGTCGGTCGCCGCGACCTCCCTACACAGGAGCAACAGGGCCAGGGCCCCGGCCGCGTCCGTCGTGTGGAGCGCCTCAGCGTCTTCGGCGCACTCGTCCCACAAGGTTTCAGGGGCGTCGTCGTCGGACTCGTCCTCGCTCGACTCGAGGAGGTCCACCGCATTGCCTGTTATACTCCGTGAGGACGCCGCCGCGGGCATGGAACGGAAGGCTGACACAGCGCCCGCGGCCGACGCATGCAATAAAAGGGGGTCGTCGTGAACCCGGCGAAGAGCGTCCTCTACATCAGAAACGTCCCCGCAATAAAACCAGCACTTGCCCTCCGGGAGCTTTTCGTCCACGACCGCGACGCGGTAGGCCCGCAGCAAGCAGAGGGGGTCGTCCCCAGTGGGGGCGTCCCTTAATCTCGCGTCCAGCCACCTAAAATCCGGCGAGTGCTCGCCCAATAGCTGGCAGGTGACCGTCGCCGGGGGGAGGAATTTCGGCGCGTCGCCGCGTTGAGATCCAAGAGCGAAGCGCGGCCCGCCGTACTGGAGGGAAGCGATGACCAGGGCGATCCGCCGCTCCCCCCGCGCGCGCCGCTCCAACGCTAGTAAAGCCGTCTCGTCGCGGCGCTCCCTTCTATCCATTTTCACAGACGCGGCGTCGCAGGCCATGGCGTGCTCCGCTAAAGCCGCCGCTAATGCCGCATCGAGGGACCGCTGCGCCAGGGCGCGGGCTCTCCTATGCTTCGCGTGCTCGGCTTTCACGGCCACCCTACCTTCGTCCACTAGTCGCTCCAGCTCCGCGAACGCGAGGCGCATTTCTCCATCTAGACTTCGGGCGTGGGCGCTCGACCGCCTTCTTCTCGCTTCGATGGCCGCCGCGTCGTCGCGGTGCTCCCGCTGCAACGCGTCGACTTTTTCGTGGAATTCCAGTACGTTCTCTAAATGTGCATCTCGCGCGCGATGTCTATCTTGCCGCGTCACCTCCGACGCGTCCAACGAGGTGACGTGCCTCAGGGCGCCTAAGACCGCGTCCCGGTAACCGTCTTTCTCCGCGATGGGACACGTGCCAAAGTGCGCGTCCTTGAAGCCCACGCTTTCTAATGAGGGTAAACGGGCCAGGCGCGGTAGATCTCTGTAATCGGCGATGGGGTTGCCCGCCACTTGTAAATCTCGTAACGCCGTGAGAGCTTCCAGGCCACCTAATCGTTTAATGGCGTTGTTCTGGAGCCACAATTCCCTCAATTCCGCCAGTTCCGTGAGCCCCTCGCACCGTTGTATTTTGTTGTCAAACAACCACAAAGCGCGCAAGCGAGGGCATTCGTCTAAACCTTCGATCCTCGTGATGCTATTCTGCTGCACGTAGAGCCATCGCAGTTGGGGCAGCGCCCCCAGATCCTTCAACGACGTGAGTTTCTGGTCGGCGACGCACAACCGCTCTAATGTATGGGCGATGGGCTGCAGGCACCCGAGCTTGACCAGCCCGCAGTCGACCAGCGAAAGTCGCCGCAACCGCGCACACCGCGCCAGCCCGACGGTGTGGCCATGACCGTGGTCGTTCGCGGACGGCGCGGCCTGATTGAGCGGCGCGAAGAGAATCTCCAAATCATCCAAGCAGTTGTGCTCGTCCACGCCGACGCCCGTCGTCTCCTCGATGATGGCCGAGGTGATCCAGGGGCTCGGCTCGGGCGGCGGGTGCTTGCTCTTGGAGGACGGCGGCATCTCTTGCGACGCTGGCGCGCTTTGCGACCGGTCGAGCAGCTTTGCCTGATGCTTATTTTTTTAGCACAGCGAAAACCGCTGGCGCGAGAGACGCACGAATTACAGACGCACGCGTCGCTTCTGCGGCAGCGTGCAACCCTGCGGTGCTGGGAGCTGCGCAGTCGGCGGCCCCACAAGTTGGCGGGCAAGCTTTGTCCAAAATGCGGAGGGCATGGCTTTGAGGCAGGTCCCGCAGGCGAGACTTACGAGACGCGCTCCGAGGAGGACCGGACGCAAAAGACGGGTGAATTCAAACACTGTGAATTCAAAACGGGTTTCACCAGCATCGTAAATCGACGCGTCAACTCCGCATAAGCAGTGTGCATTGCAAGCACTGCACAAATCATCACTCAAAGCAGCAAAAAAGGCTCCAGCAAAGCATGCAAGCCGCTGTCGACGCCGCCCAGGAGCGCACCAAGGGCTACCTCCCCCAAATTCAGGCCGCGCTCGACAAGATCAAAGCCGGCGACGCCAAACCGCCGCCGCTGATCAAGGACGCCGAGCTCTACACGGGCAAGGTCCGCGACGTGTACAAGCCGGCCAAGTTCCCGGCGCACGTCGTCTTAGCGGCGACGGGCCGCCAGTCGGCCTTCGACCGCGCCCTGGCGACGGTCCCCTTCAAGGGCGCCGTGCTCAACCAGGTGTCGCGGTGGTGGTTCGACGCCACTAAAGATTTAGCGGCGAACCACGTGCGCGCGTCGCCGCTGCCTGACGTGTTAGTGGCGGCGCGGTGCGCGGCCTTCCCCGTGGAGTTTGTTGTGAGAGGCTACATCACGGGGTCCACCGATACTTCACTGTGGACGCACTACAAGAACGGCGAGCGTAATTACTGCGGCCTGGACTTTCCCGAGGGACTCGTGAAGAACCAGAAACTGGCGGCGAACGTGTGCACGCCCACCACCAAGGACGCGGTGCACGACGAGCCCATTTCCGGGGAGAATATTGTCTCTTCGGGCCGTATGACCCAGGCCCAGTGGGACGAGTGCCGTAATAAAGCCCTGGCCATCTTCGCGCGCGGGCAGGAGATCGCGGCGTCGCGCGGCTTGGTCCTAGTGGACACGAAGTTCGAGTTCGGCCTGGCCGACAACGGGACCTGCGTGCTGATCGACGAGGTGCTGACGCCGGACTCGTCGCGGTACTGGCTTCCGCACTCGTACGAGGCGCGCTTCGGGGCGGGCCAGGAGCCCGAGAACATCGACAAGGAGTTCCTCCGGCTGTGGTACCGGGAGCGCTGCGACCCCTACAAGGACGAGACCATTCCCGCGGCGCCGGACGAGCTCGTCTGCGAGCTGTCGCGGCGCTACATCCTGCTCTTCGAGCTGATCACGGGGGGGACGTTCGACTTCGCGGAGGCGTCGGCCGATACGGACCGGCCCGCGGCCGTCGAGGCGTGCCTCGCAGGGCTCTAGGTGGCGTGCCCGTTCCTAAGTTGACTTATCTACACATCGGTTACCCTAACGCCATCGAAAAGTGAGATTGGACGCTGCCCTAGGACTTCTTCTGCTCTTTCGCGAGAGGCGTGAGCTGGGTGACAATCAGGCAGGTGTGCAGCGCGATGTCGTACCAGACGTGCCCCCCGATCTTGTTGAACAGCGCCTTGCCAGATCCATCGCAGCAACCCATCAGCTCCCAGAGAGAGACGGCGCACGGCGCGATGAAGGATAGTCCTTGCTTCTGGGTCCCGGCGTTCGGCGGGTTCTTCGGGACGAACGCACCAAGAACGGAGGCCAGCAGTTGAGTCCCGCCGAAGATCGTACCAACATTAGCGGGGTTGGCGTGTAAGCTGGCCTTGACGATGAGATAGGTGAAGCCGATGCTCACGAAGAAAGACGGGACCGGCTTCACCGAGCTCGTCGTTGAATAGGCTACAAGGGATAGGGCAAAGATGAACGCCGCGTAGAGCGCGATGTCGAGGACCGGCGCCGGCGCCGTACTGGGGGGCGACGCGCAGTCTTTGATGTAGCCGAGGAAGAAATGAAGCAGGCCGTGCGCGATGATGATGAACGCCAACGTAATGGAGTTCGCTTTTCCCTGCTGCTTCGGGAACAACTTCGGGTTGAAGCCGATGAACAGCACGGCGATCGTGAACAGCACGTCCACGCTAAACGCCCTGCGTGTACATTGACTGTGAGCTATGGTGGCATAGTACAAACACCACGCTATCGCCGCGGCGCGCTGACTTCGAGTACGCCGAGCCGCACCAGAAGTGGGAGTTGTCCGTCTTTGAGGGGCAGATTCCGCTGTCCAGGTCGGGCGCGTAGTTTGTGATGCAGAACCCGCTGGGTGCGTAAACGCATCCCTCGCTTTTGAAATAAAAGTAGAAATACGAGAGCGATAGAACCGCGCTCACCGTCCAGGGCAAGACCAACGGCTGGAGACACGCGGGTGCCATAATTGATCTGCGGGACCTGCGCGGCGATCTGTGCTTCGCGTGAGAGTAATATAGGAGGCGCAGGGCTCGCACGTGACTACTTATGACCTTTGTTGTGGTGCTCTCACTGCGTCTGCGCGGGAATATTGCTAAGGACGGATAGTTTTGCTGTTGTGGGGCGAGTGCGTTTTTTGACTTCAAACGCGAGCTCGCGCGCGCGCGGTACACAGAAAGCTTGGAAACATCACCGTGCTGGCTGTGTTACCCGCTCACCGACGCTTGTTTTGTGTTACGGACTCCGCTGCCAGCGTTGCAAGATGACGCGAGATGATCCTCGTTTGTTCCTGAGAACCCGAATTGACACGTCAATAATTTATGCCAGAGGCCATGAGGGACCAAGGCGTAGTAAGTGCCCGGCAGCTTTGATTATAGTAAGTTCACTCTGAAACCCGATGCGCTCATCAGAATGGGGAGAGTAGAATAGAACAACACAAGCTTACACGCTCTTCGCCTCCGCCTTTCGTACCACCGCGTCCGGCAGCACCTTCCGCGACGAGGGCAGATAGCGCACGGAGAACGCCGACGCCGCGATGAGGAGCGACTCGACGACGGCCCCGAAGCTCCCCCCGTCGCTCCACGCCGCGACGAGCGTGAAGATAAACCAGAAGAGGACCAGCAGCAGGACGAGCGCCGTCGCGACCGCCACGGTCACGAACCGATCCGTGAGTCCCGCCGCCTCGAGGGCCGCGTCGACGACCTCCGATTCGACCCAGGTCCACGCGGCTTCGAACTCCGCGGGAGAGATCACTGCGTCGAGATCCTCGTTCGCGTAGCGAACACTTGATCTACCTTTGCGTGGTCGAACGTCGGCAGGTCCAGCAGGGCCACAAGCGCGCCCAGCTCCCTGCGCGAGATGCCACCCGAACCGTCCGCATCTAAAACGGCGCACAACGCCTGCACGTCGTCGTTCGCGCCGGCCACGTGTTGGGCGAAGGCGACCTGCTCCCGCGCCCGCGCGGCGACGTCGCCTGCTTTAGAAGAAACCATGGCGTCGCGGGGGTCCCGCAACCATGTCTCGAGGCACCCGCTCAGCCGCCCCCGCAGCGTATCCCGGACCGACGCCTCCTTGGCGGCGGCCGCGCCCCGCAGACTGTTGGCGACGCTCGTCAGCGTCGTCACGAGCGCGACAAACGCCGCCGTGCGTGGCAGGAACGCGTTCGGGTCGAGGATCGCCGATCCGAGCACCCATGTCGCCGCCAGGATCAGGGAAAACGGCAAACATCAGCGCGAAGGGCAGGGTACACAAAACGAAGGCCCACTTCACGAGCCGCCGGAGCGGCCGCGGCAGCGCCGGCGACCGCGCCCAGCACCACACCCCCATACCCGCTGGCACGCCGTCGCCCACGTAATCGACGACCATGACGACCCACGCCACGACGAGGTAGGCGAGCAAGACCGTCGAGACGACGCCACCGGCGGCGCCGTGGTGTCCATCAAAATAACGCTTGACGATGTCCGCGTCGTAGGGGCTCCAGGCGTGCTCGCGCTTCGAATCGTCGGCGGCAACGTAGGCCCCGAGCTTCGCGTGCCGAAATTGAAAGGAGAGGCAGAGCCAGAGCACCCAGACTGCCGGGAGAATAAAGACCGCCACGTGTAGGAGTACCGAGACGACGTGCTCGAGGTAGAACGAGTACGGTAATCGCAATCCCTCTCCGCCACCGCCCGGAAAATTCCGAAGCTCCAGCCCAAGCGCCGCGACGCGGTAGCTCTGCGCGACGCCTTGCGCGGCGATCTCCCCGGCCAGCTTCTCCTGCGATACGGCGGGGCGCCCCGTCCCGTAGCACCACTGGTCATACAAGCGCAGCAGCCCCGGCTTCCAGCCGTACGTGCCCTCGCCCAGAACTACCGGTTCGTCCACCAGGCCGATGACCACATCCTCGTCGTTCATTCCAGCGGGCGCCGGCCGTGTGCGCTCGTTGAGGAACGTTTTGAGGTCGCCATTTGCTTCGGTGGCCGTGTCAAGGATCCTATTCACCCCCGCGGCCGCCTCGAAGCAGCGCGCGTGCTCGAAGAGGCTGCGCGCGTCGCCGATCAACGCCGGGACCGCCGTCCAGACGCGGCCCGCGAGGCGCGGGAGCTTGTGGGTACGCAATCGCAAATTATGCGTCGCCACCAGATACCGCTGCACGTCCCCGATCGTACTAAACGCGTCCGCCTTCAGCCGTTTCTTGGGACAGAAGACGCGGTAGGCTTGGGTGAACATTTTCAGGTCGCACTCGGTCGTACTCGTGGGCGCGACGCCGTGTCTCTGCGCTACGTTGCACCGCATGCGAACGAACTTGGACCGCCCGTCGACAAAATGCCGTCGGATGGGCGCGACCACGATGGCGTCGATGGTCGCGATCGGCCTTAGCAGCGGCGTGCTCAGCTCGACCGCGACGTCCAGAAAACTCAACCACCACCGCGGCGCGTTCAGGTAGCGCGCGAACCGTCGCGCGTCCCAGGCGAGCGCGTCGGAATCAATACCTAAACCCTCCTCGTCCTCGAGCTCGTTCGAGAGGACCCCCCGGTCCTTCGCGGTCGCCCTGGACCGCCGC
>Ga0114994_10000800_pt1 | contig 21879 bp, 12 predicted proteins | sample ArcticOcean_MG_C_9_FD_87043 | JGI IMG/M metagenome (GOLD analysis project Ga0114994, IMG submission 87043) | Marine microbial communities from western Arctic Ocean - ArcticOcean_MG_CB2_152 | ecosystem: Environmental > Aquatic > Marine > Oceanic | place: Arctic Ocean: Canada Basin | collected...
GCGAAGAACAGCGTTCTGGCGAGCGGCGCAAAACACACTAGGGGCTAGTGGCGCAAAACCTACTAGGACCTGTGTGACCCGTACCGTTAACGGTACGGGTCAGTTGCGCGCCGCAGCGTTCTTCCGGGGCAGTGCGCCGATCTCCACCACACTAAATTGGGCCGCGGCCGCGCATATCAACTCCCAGAGCTTCTTTCGGGCCCTGGAAACCCCGCTCTTGGACTCCACGGGCCCGAAAATCGCAAGTAAAGCGTCGAAGTCCACGTTCGCGCGCGCGAGATCGCCGACAGTAGGCAAGTGCGCGGCGAAACGCTCGACAAACTGCCGACTGGGGCGTGCCCACCACCCAATATTGTAGAGGACCGCCCCGACCGGTTTCTGGGCGACGGCAGCATCGGCGGCCACGGCCTTCACGATCTTCGCCTCGACCGGCGACGTCGCGTCCGCCAAGACCGACGCCTGACGCAACTGATGGGCCGCCGAGATACCCTTACCGCGGGCCTCCCCCCGGGCCCGCTTCTCCTCCTCCGAAAGCAACTGATAGGCCGCCGAGATACCCTTACCGCGGGCCTCCCCCCGGACCCGCTTCTCCTCCTCCGAAAGCAACTGATACGACGGCGTCTCGCAAATTTTTTGACCGAAGAAAACCCGTGCATACTTTTGTGCGGGTTTTACACCACGCAAATCCTGGCTTGTTAACCTTGTTGACCTTTTTTAGCAAGCCGCAAAAGTTCAAACTGCTGGCTGCAGCACTGATGCGCTCGTTAATGCAAAGACAAACGAGTTTATGCCAAGCTGCAAATACCCGCACGTAAACTCTCGGCACGGCCGGAGGGCCTGCCTCATGACGGAATCGCCTTTCTATGTACGCCAGAGGAGATGTTGCTTTGAAAAAAACGACAAAAACTGCACGGGTTTCTCCCTTGATTTATTGTCAACCCGGATTTTGCGGCTTAATAGCAAGGTCTCCCGCCGTGTCTAGCCCTTCTGAGGCCACTTTGCTGTACTATTATATCGTAGCGGTGAACAGCTGTGCAGTTCGACGCGCGCGGCGGCCTAGGCAGCGAGATCTTGGTCAGGCAGCTGCAGTGGCGAATAGCGCGCGTTATGGGCCCGCCAGCGGCGAACCGAGACCAGCCAAGCATTTAGAGGGACATACACCACTCACACAACCGCGCGCACTACATTCGGGGCGTTTCTCTCACCGCCACCCACCGCAGGTCTCGTAACGATGGTCAAGGCTGCGCTCCTCCTCGCGTCGGCGGCGACCGCGCTGGTCGCGCCCTCAGCACCGGCGACCGCGCGGACCGTTTTCCGCGGCTCGATCCAGACGCCGCCTATTTTGTCCCGGGACGACGGCCTGACGACGCGGCCCATGGCCGCTGACATGGCGGGCATTGGCCTGGAGACGGGCGGCCAGATTTTCGACCCCATGGGCTTCGCGACGTTTTCCGACGAGTCGCTGATTTGGTTCCGGGCGTGCGAATTGAAGCACTCGCGTGTGGCCATGCTCGCGACGGCGGGCTGGATTGTGAACGGGCTCCATTTAGCTTTACCGGGCACGATCGACTACTCGACGAAGTTCAGCGATTTGGCCCAGAAGCCGCCCCTCGAGGCCTGGGCCGCCGTGCCCGCCGGCGGCAAGGCCCAGATCCTGGGCTGGATCTTCTGCGTGGAAATCGCCTCGGAGATGGGCAAGCCCCACTACCTGAAGGGCGGCGACTTCGTGAACTACGACTGGGCCGAGCTCTCCAAAAACATGTCCGCGGAGACCTTGGAGCGCAAGCAGGAGGCCGAGCTGAAGAACGGGCGCCTGGCCATGATCGGCTTCATGTCCTTTTTGGCCGCGGCCAACATCCCGGGCGCCGTGCCGGGCGTGCCGCACTAGGTGCATTCGCGGGTAAGGGTCCTCTAGAGCTAAGTCCGCGTCGGAGGCGTGGGGGCGCGGCGGGGATGTGTCCCATAAGCTGCGCGCGGCGCCGGCGCGCTGTTGACAAAGCCGCCATGGCGTGCTGCCAATTGTCCGTTCCGCACATAGCTCGACGCGTCGTGGGCAGCAGCCGATTGTCCGTTCCGCACATAGCTGCGACAGCAGCCAACGGGGCGCCAGTGCTGGGCAGCGCGGAGCGCCGAGGGGCAGCCGGAAGATCAATAGGTATACAGCACCCGGAAGCCACCGACTAGTTCGATCGGACAGCGGAAGCACAAACGCAGCATGGAGGTCACCGTGCGCCACGAGTACCACACGCAGGAGTCACGACTTCTTAAAAAACTCCAGCTCGTGCGGACCGCCCTGCGCCTCGACAAAGACGTGCTACATGAAATGCGCAACGAAATCACGACCTTCCGGGCGCATTTCTCTAGAATGGCGGCGCTCGCGCTCGAGCGGGCCGCAACGTTAGAAGCGGAGAACGCACAGCGCTTCGCTATGAACGCAGTCGTCGCCGCGGGCTTGCAACGAGACGCGGCGATCATCCGGACGGAGGCGGAAAGTGCGCGCGAGGCCGCGGGCAACGCGACGGTAGCCCGTACCGCCGGTGAGGCGGCCTTCGCGGCCATGCGGGCGTCGCAGCGCGCGCAGGCCGTCTCGCGCGCGGCGGACCTGGACGCCGCGAAAGCGGACGCGGACCAGGCCCACGCCCTGGTGCGGCAGGCCCGCGCCGACGCCGACGCGGCCTCCCGCCAGCGCGCCGAGGCGAGCGCCGCGGCGCGGCGTGATAACAACACGGCCGCGGCCAAGGTCCGCAAGAGCGAGACCCGGGCGGACGCCGCCGAGCGCCAGGTGCTCAGCCTGCGCGGGGCCGCGGCGCAGGCCGAAGCCCGCGCGTCCGACGCCGACTCACGCGCCCTCGAAGCGGCCGAGGACGCGACGCGGGCGGCGGCGCGCCTGACGGACGCGAGAAACGCCGCGGACGCCGCATGCGGCGCCGCTGCTGCGTCGGCGCGTGCCGTCGCGTCGGGACAGGACGCGCTCCGGGAGTCCGCGAGCGCCTTGGAGACGATGACCTCGACGGAACTAGGGGACCTGCGCGACGCCGTCGAGACCGCTCGGACGGCGCGGAAAGCGGCCGAGGCGCGCGAGATCGAGGCGCTCGCGGCCGCGCAAGCCTCCGGCGCGCGGGCCGTCGACGCGGAGACGAGCGCGAGCGCGGCGGCGCAGCGCGCGGCGGAGGCCGAGGATTGGTTGAAGGAGCTCGAGGAGGCCCTCGACGGCGTCTCCGAGAGTAGTCAGGCCGAGCTCGCGCGGCTGAAGAAATGCGTCGATGGCGAGCGGAATAAGACGATGACCCTCGTCGACGACCTGGACGCGGCGCGCGACGAGAACGAGCAGCTGGCGGAGGCCCTCGCGACAGCGACGGGCGAGCGCCGGCACGACGCCGAGAACCTCCAAAAGCTTGCCGACGCGCTCGCTGCATCGAACGCCGAGCGCCAGCAACTGCACGGGAACCTCAAGCAACTGGCCGAGGGCCTCGTGGCCGCGACCGCGGAGAAGGAGACCGCGCTCGCGGAGAAAAATGCCGCGCTCGCGGAGCTCCGGCGGGCGCCGCCACCGCCCGCGGCGCCCTGCGACGAGGGCGCGCTCCGCGAGCAAATTATGAATCTCGAAAGACACGTGCACCGCCAGGCGGAAGAAAGGGTAGAGTTGCTGGCGCGGCTCGAGGAACGGCATATGCCCCCGATGGCGAACGTGGGCAACCTCCCGGCCATTTCCCGGACGGCGACGGCGCTGACGGCCGGAGATGCCTTCGTCCAGCGCTCCAAGAAGGCCAAGGCGACGGCGCAGCGGCGGCACCAGTCGCGACGGGTGTAAGTGCACCTTGGGAATCGTAGCATCGCGGGGCATCCCGAATGGCACGGTTTATTACCTCATATTACACCCCCTCATCCTACTTCCGGCACGACTCGTAGTTCGCCACGAACCAGTCGCACGCCTTTTGCAGGCCCTCCCGCATGGGCGTGAACTCGAAGTCCGGCCGCAGGCCCGCCAGCTTGTCGTTGCACGCCGTCTTTTTGTACTGGCCGTCGGCCTTGTCGGTGAGGAACTTGACCTCCCCTTCAAATTTCATCGCATCTCTAATCATGAGGGCGACGTCTTTAATGGTCACCTCCTTCGCCTCCGGCACACTGAGAATGATGGGGTCCGTGCTGTCGTAGTCTCGCAGGACCCACACGGTTAAAGCAGCCAAGTCGCCCGAGTAGATGAACTGGCGCAGCGGACTCCCGGTCCCCCAGACATCAAAGGGCGTGCCATTTTTCTTCGCTAAGTAGCACTTGTGAATTAAACCGGGTACCACGTGTCCGTTCTCAATGGAGTAGTTGTCGTGGGGCCCGTAGATATTGGTGGGCACGACCGACGTGAAGTTGCACCCGTACTCCTCCTTGTAGCACCGGTTCATGACGTCGATCATGCGCTTCGCGTAGGCGTAGCCCTCGTTGGATAAATGGGGCGGGCCGCTGTGGATCATGGTCTCGTCGATCGGATACGTAGTTTTGTCCGGGAAGATGCAAGTTGAGAGACAACTGACGAGCTTCTGCACCTTGTAAATCCTACAGCACTCCATGACGTTGTCGTTCATGAGCATGTTCTCCCGGTAGAACTCGACCTTCTTCGAGAGGTTCGCAAATAATCCGCCGACCATCGCGGCGAGATGGATGACGTGCGTCGGTTGGACCCGCTCGAAAATGGCCTCGGTGGCCTTGCGATCCCGCAGGTCGCCGTCCTTGGACGATAAGAAGACCCAGGTGGCGTCCTTCTCCTTTTCGCTGGCGTCGACGTGGGACCGGATGGCCATGCCATAGAGGCCCGAGCCGCCGGTGACCATGCAGACGACCTTGCCGTCGGCCATGTTTGCACGCGCAGCTTGCACGTGTACTGGACTGCTGGTTGCGTCTGCTCAATGCAGTGGTATGCAAGCTACCCGATGTGCTTGGCCGATGCTGCCAATTTTTGAAGACGGAAACCCGTCTAAAAATATTTAAGCTTTGGCGGCTCTGGATGGTTCCTTCCTAGTGATAGTGTCGCCCGAGACGAATCCCAGCGCTCCGCGCGACGGTTTTGCTCCGACTCACTTTGCAGAGCAGCAAAGTATAAAACGCAGTGCAATGCGAGCTCTGTCGCTGCTTCTCTGCATCACACGTCTCCAATTAAAACGCACCGCTGCAATAAAAATGTCAGCCCGCAACGCCGCGTTCAAAGCCGTCGTCGACGCGCTGAAGGCCCGGGGCAAGACGACCACAGTCGTCGAGAGCACCACCGGCGGCCTTATTAGCTCCTCGATCATGGCCGTCGAGGGCTCGTCGAGCGTGTACTACGGCGGCAGCGTCAGCTACAACACGCGCAAGTGCCAGCCCGTGTTGCTCAACGACGCCGCGCTGCACGCCTCGCTGGTGGGCGCCTCCGCGGCCGATGCCGCCGCCTACAAGGACTCGAAGCGCGACTGGACGGCGAAGACGGCCGTGGCTTATTGCGAGGCGATGGGGACGGATTTCGCCGTCGCCGAGGGCGGCGCGGCGGGTCCCACTTTCCGGCCGAAGGGGCTGGATGCGGGCTTCTCGGCCATCGCCGTGGCCGAGCGGGCCGCGGACGGCTCGGTCTCCGTCGTCCGCCAAACGTTGTGCGAGTCGCCGCACGCGCGCCGCGGCGACAACATGGAAAGATTCGCGACCGCCGCGGCGCGCGAGTTGCTCGCGGCGGCGACGGGCGACCGATTGGATAGGTGCGCCCTCGAGCGGGATAACGCGGAGGCCATCGGGGCCTACGCGGCGCGGGCCGACGCAACTTATGTGGTCTGCGACGGCGGCAAAGCTTTGTTTGAAGCCGACGGGAAGCTGGAACGCCTCTCGCGGGCCGACGCGGCGGCTTTTGGGGACGTGGAGGGCGCCACGTTCCTCGGCACGCTTAATGGTGCTCCCATCTTCGCCGTCGACGCGACCATCGAACTGGACGACGCCAGGTTTCGCGATTCCAGAGTGCACGCTCCGTTTCTCAGCTTCAGCGAGAACCAAGTTGTACTTGCCGCGTCAGCGCTTGTCAATTGGAAACGGCGCTCGGGCTTCTGTCCGATCTGTGGGGGACCGAGCACGCTGGGCAGCGCGGGCCACATGCGCACCTGCCAGACGTGCAAGACCGTCTCGTTCCCGCGCTCGGACCCCGCAATGATTTGCGCTGTTTCTAATCGCGCGAACGACAAGATCTTGCTGGCCCGATCACCTAGGCATCCGGAAGGCGTGATGACAACTTTAGCTGGTTTTGTGGAAGCTGGGGAGACTTTTGAACAATGCGTCGCGCGCGAGGTGCTGGAGGAGACGGGCGTGCGCATCGACGAAGGTTCGGTCCGATACCTCAAGTCCCAACCGTGGCCGTTTCCTCAGAGCTGCATGGTGGCGTTTCAGGCCACCGCCGCCTGCGACCAGGAGCTCGTCTTGGATGACGAACTCGTTGAGGCGCGCTGGTGGGACCGCGCGGCCGTCCGCAAGGCCTGCGCCGTCCCCGGGGCCGTCATGAAGCATGAAATAGCTGCGGAGGCGTTCGCGACGGACCCGACCCTCGAGCTCCTCGTACCGCCCAAGAAGGTGGTCGCGCGGGAGCTCATCGAGGCGTGGCTGAGCGAGGATGACGCCGTGTAACTAGACTCGATACTTAACTACAGGTCCCGACCCGCGCCACGCCCGTCACGTCGTCCGCGCCGCGCTCGAAGTGCAGGACCCCCGTGAAGAAGTCGAAGGACGGCACGCACGCGCCGACCTCGGCGTGGAAGATGGCCAGCACGACCGACGCGGAGCAGGCGTCCTTCAAAGCTTTCTGGGCCGTCGCTTTGGACGCCGGGTCCAATGGCGAGAAGATCTCGTCCAGGAGCAGCAGCTCGGGGCACACGACGCCGCGTTTATGCGGAAGGAACACCTGCCTTACTAATTCGAACTTGACCCGTTGACCACCACTGAGTGAACCACAGAAGTCGTCCTGCTCTTCGCTTAGAGCGGTCTTGTTCGTGAATGACCCGGGGTACATGTCCAGCCCATCTAGCAAGGACGCGACGTCGTCGAGCACATCCGTACCTTGAACGCGCGTCGCCGCCCACTCGATGGGCGTGGCGTGGAGCGGGCAGTACGGTTGTTGCGCAACGTGCACTAACGTGTTCGGGACGGCCACCACGCCCTCTTTCTCTAACACGAGGCCGGGTGGCGGCGCCGCGTCGCCACGCGCGCAGGCTTGTAACAAAGCGAAGAGCGACGACTTGCCGCCGCCGTTCGGGCCTGAGACAGCAAGAATGTCGCCCGGCTTGGCTAATGCCTTCGCATTTACGCGGGCCGCGCCCCGCGTGAAGGCCACGTCCAATTTTAAACCGGCCGGTCCCCCGGGCAATAGAGAGCGGCACGTCCGCCCTAACGACGCGTCCTTGGACCCCCGCGCGTCACTCAACGCCTGCGAGAAGGTCTCCAGCCGCTCCACGTCCGCCGTGAGCTCCCCCAGCTCGGCCTCGGCCCGCGACCGCGTCAAGAGCGTGTCCAGCCCATCTTCTAATGCCCTAGCGGTCACCCAGACGTCCCCGACGTCAATCAAATCTCGCTCCAGTAACCCGGCCAAACCCACCTCCAAAGCGGGCGTCAAAAAGTCGGACCAGTAGAGCCACCGCACGTACCGTCGAACGGTCTCGTAAAAAGTCCCAAACGCCTTTTCCTTCTCGATGGCCGACGCGAGCGTCGCCCACCGCGCTTTCACGAAGGCCTCGCCGTTCGCCGCTCTTAACGCGTCGGCGTCCTGCACGTCCTTGGCCTCCACCTTGGAGCGGATGGAGGCCAAGGTCTTGGCCGCCTTCCGTCGTCGTTCCACGGCTTGGGTTAACGCCGCAATGCCTCTTGCTTTCGCGCCGTCCAACGCCAGGAAGACCGGTAGAGCCGCCAAAAACGCCCGGGGCTGGCTCGCGATCATCGTCGGCAGCAACAACAATTTGGGGACCGAAAAGATCTTTCGCGAGCAGAGCTCGTAGCAGCGCCGCGCGCTCGTCTCCAGGGTCGCCGCGTGGGCCTCGAGCGTCAAGTCGGACGCCGCCACCGCGGTAAGCGCCCGCGCGTCGCCCCCCAGCACGCTGTCCAGCCGCAGGGATCGTGTCAATGAAGCCGTGTAGCGTTTGAAGCTTAATTCGTACGTCGCCTCTAAGGCCGTGCGCTGCACGATGTACGGGATGGCCGCGCTCGCCACAAACACTAACACCTTCCGTCCGTAGAGGCGCGCTCCTAAGGGTTTCTGGCCGCCCGCGCCCACTAACAGATTCTTCCGGCGCTGGGACGCGCGTAAATAGTCCACGCCGAGCTGCCCGACGCCCAGCTGCACGCGTAGCCCGACGAACGCCAGCGCCACGGTCTGCTCGCGGAAGCCTCGGCCGCCGACGGCAGCAAAGGCCTTGTATGCCCTCTCCAATTCCGCGACCGGGAGGAGATATCTCGCTATTCTAGGCGCGGCGACGAAGGCGCCCACGCACGTCAGTAGCGTGATGAGGAACCGGGTGACCATGAATGCTTGCGGCGGCTGTTGGTTGGCGACGACGCGCTCAACGAGGTCCGCTTTGAGGCCCGACGCGTCCGCACCGGCAGCCTCTAAAGCTGCGCGCAGCTCCGAGACCTTCATCTTCTTCACTTCCGCCGTCGTGTCTGCGTCGACGGTAGACGTGGGCGGCGCCACCGCGTACGCGAGCGCCAGCGCGCAAAACGCCCTCAAAGCGAGGCCGCTCCGGCCGCTCGCGATCGACGCGCCCGTCGCGACACTAGCGACGACCGCGCCCAACACATGCTGCGGCGCGAGGAGCGACAGGACCTCGCACGCCGACGTGATGGCCATGTCATGCCAATAAATGGCGCCCGAGGTCTGCCTTGCGTTGGCGGCCGCGAGGCACGCGAGCAGTATCGCTTGCACGTAGACGACGGCGAGGCGCTCGTGGCGGCTGCGCAGCGCTACCCTGGCAAAGGCCGTGGCGATGGGGATGGCCACGGCGTCCGTCGCGGCGCGCTCGAAGAGCTGCTCCGCGGAGAGCATTGTTGCACCGCAGGCCTGCGTCTTGCGAAATAGCTGTCACAAGACACGTTTCATGAGTTTCATTAGCGAAACCCGTCTCCACGGGTTTTTGCTACAATCTGATATTGCAGCGCGCGACGACAGCTGCGTGTTAACTGTGGCTTGGATTCCAACATCACTATTGCTGCTGGAACCGATCGAGCGGTCAGTGTGCTCACGCATCGCACTCAACAACATGCCCACTGCAAGCACAGTCACCCCGGACGCCGGCGCGCACACGCACGAGCACTCGCACGGGACCGAGGCACATTCGCACAGCCACGCGCACGTCACGGACGACGCCGACGAGACCTGCGACCCGGACGCTCTCCTGAGCCCGTTTGTCGCGAGCAGCCCGCTGCCCGGCGTCGTGCTCCTCCGGGGCGCTTTGGACGCGGCCGGCCAGCGCGACGCGCTCGCGTGGGCGCTTAAACATGGCATCGACCGACGCGCGTGGTTGGACGCGGACGGTGGGCTGAATGCCCCGCGTCAACACCGCGGTCGGTGCTACGACGCCGTCGAGACGGTCGGTAGTCAAGCAGGCGCGCTCAGCGACGCGTTGCAAGCGGCGGCGCGGCGCGAGTACGGCGACGTGGATCCCGTGGGCGCGTCGACGACGCATCTCCTCATGCTCTTCTACGCAAAATTAGAAAGAGGACTGGGCTGGCACCGGGACGACGGCCAGAGCGACGGCCGGGACTTGAGTCCCGTCGTCTCATTGTCCCTGGGCGCGTCCTGCTCGTTCCGCATGAAGCACGGGCCGAACGACCCGGAGACGACGGTCGTGCTCGAATCGGGCGACGCCATTCTCTTTGGCGGGCCCGCGCGGCACATCATGCACTGCGTCACGGACCTCCAAAAAGGCACGTGCTCGTCGCACTTGCGCGACGTCGTGCGGGGCTGTGTGCCCGGCGACCCGGCCGAGTGGCGCCTCAACCTGACGTGGCGGCACGCGCCGGAGCTGCGGGGCCTGGAGGGCGGCGACCGCTTCCACATTCTCGGTGCGCCCACCTCATCTTTCGTGGCGACCGTGCGGGAGAAGGGTGTAGACTTCGCGCGAAAGGAGGCGAACGCGCGGAAGCTCGCGCGAAAGAAGAAGAAAACGAAGCGGCGCTTCGGCACGGACTGCTCCTTCGGCGTGCGGTGCGCGCGTCCGTGCTGCGAGCCCAAGGCGACGCTCACGCATCTCGACTTCCTAAATGCGGCGCCGACGGCGGAGGAGAAGCCGCCGGCCTACCTCATGGTGCTGCAGCTCGTGGGGCCGGTGGTGCTGGGGGTGGCCTGTGTGCGACTGTTGAAACGTTTTATTGAATAAACTTATTTACCCCCCCAGGCCCCTCAGCAGCGCCCGCGCCTTCTCTTTTACATCGTCGTTCTCGAGCTTCTCCTCCGCCAGCATCGCGCTTAGAGCCGCCCGCACCGATTGCGCGTGCGTGGCCATGGCCGGGTGGTTTTGTAAAGCCAGGTCAACAAAGAACTGCGCGCACGTGTCGTTCTCCCCGGGATCCTCCTGGAGCGGCAACCGAGGTAACACGAGCCCCAGGACCTGGTCCACCGGCGCAGACTGGATGTCCGCGGCGCACACGCGGAACATCGAGGCCAAGGCGTTATCCGACGCCGCAGCATCCTGCGCCTGCCGCTCCGCCTTGGACGCGTCGGCCTTCTGCACGACGGGGAACAGGGCTTGTAACGCGGACTGGAGGTGCGGCTTGGCGTTGGCCGGCGCCCGTTCACAGAGAGCGCCGATACCAAAGGCCGCGTTGCGCGCGACATTTGCGTGGCCATCCCCGCACGCGGAACTAAACAGCGGTTGCAGCGTCCCGAAGTGCCGGTCCGCCGCCAACACGGGCGGTAACTCCACGCAAAGCTCCGCGAAACACCCCAAAGCCATGGCTCTGTCTGATGCTGAACGAGAAGGCTGAGCATACCTAGCAAAAGCTCTAAACATGGCGTCCGTCGCCTCGGCGCCTAATCTAGCACCGGTAACTTTAGCAACACCGCCACATAAATCGGCCACGTTGTCCATCAACACGTTGTCGTGGTCGTCGTGGTCGTCGTCCTCGTGATCGTCGTCGTCCCCGAGCAATGTCTGGCACGGGGCTTTGCCGTTCGCTAACAGTATCAACGCTTCCAGTAACTGCGGTAACCGATTCATGATGCACGCCGGCCCGCAGTCCTGGATCAATTCGTTGAGCGACTCGCACGCGACGGCCGCCACACCTTTCGCAGTGTCCTCAGCGATGAGTCGTAAAAGGAGCCCGACGCAGTCCTGCACGAACTGGGCTAACTGAGGTGGTAAAGGTGCGTCCTCGCCCTTGGTCCAGGCGATGGCTTGCGGTTCCTTTTCGTCGTTCGGAGGAGCAACATAAGCCGGGTCCCGCGCCGCTCCGCCGTGGGCCAGGCACGCGCCGTGCACGAGCTGTTGCAAGGCGATGGCGGCTCTCTCTCTAATTTCGTGGTGGAAGTAGTCCACTAAAACTTTCAGGCATTGCAAAGCGGCATCTAAGTGAGGAGCAAAGAGCCCTTCGGTGTACTCGGCTAAATTGCCAATCGCGACAATGGACGACCGTTTCACGTTCATCATGGCCGTGCGCACCGTCACGACCGCCTGGCCCGCGAGCGAGTCGTCGTCGCTCTCCTCTTCCCCCTCGTCGTCGACCCACTGGTCCCCGTCGTCCCCTTCATCTAAGAACGCAGCGAGCCCGCCGCCCTCGTCGTCCGACTCGGCGAAGTCGAAGGACGCAGCGTCCTTTCTCGCGGCGACGTCTAGGAGATGCGGCACTAATTGTGGAAGCAGCGGTCCGAAGTCGGAACGCATGACCTTGGCGCAGTTCGCGAAGAAGCCGTAGGAGTACTCCGCCAGCTCCGTGGAGTCGATTTCCAAGTTGGCGGCCGCGGCCCGTAGCGCCGTGTCCCGGTACGGGGCGAACTTTTCGTTCCCGACGGCGAGAGCCACGTGGCCCAAAGCTTCTAAAGAACGCCCTCGCAACTCCCAGGCCCGCTCCTCCGTGAGCTCGACCATGGCCGCCAAACGCGGCGCCGTGCCCTCCAAATAGGGCCCGAACTTGTCCGACGCGGCGACCGCCGCGCTCCCGACCGCCGCGGCCGCCATCTCCCGGATCCCGAGCAACCGATGGTCCAGTAACGGCACCAACCGGCCCATCAACGGTGCTAATAACGGTTCGAGTTGCGACGAGTCCATGGACTCGCAGAACGTTTCTAAGACGTAACACGCCGTGCCGACGACCGCGGCTCGCTGGTCGTTCAAGAATTCGAACACGACCGGTATCACGGCGCCCGAGTGGCCGATGATTTCCGGCTGGCAGTGCTCCGCGAGTTGACCATACGCGAAGCACAAACATTCTCGTGTCGGCGCGTCCGTCGCTTTCTGAGCAGCTTGGGCCAGTTTCTGCAGCACGCTGCCCAGGTGGTGCTCTCTTAGTGGATCTTGAAAACCTTCCGCCACGACACCCACGGCCGCGGCGCCCGCGCGTCTTGTCGAATCATCGTTCGCGTCGAGGCACTGGAAGGCCAGGCCGAGCGACGGTTCGAGCGACCACTTGTGCGGCACGTGGAGAGCGATCTGGTCCAGCGTCGTCTGGGCTAATTCTTGGGACGACGGCCCTTCGTAGGCCTCGTCGTCACTATCGTCGTCGTCGCCACCTACTTGTCCTGAAGCGATGCGCGCGGCAAGAGCCAAGGCTTTTTCTTCTTGCCTTAACCGTTGCAATGGAGTAGAGACAAACAACGCCCCCGCCCCACCACCGGACTTGGCCGAGGCGTCCGCCCGGACCATGATCTCGCAGCACGCGTGGACGACGGGGGTCACGAGGTTCGCCTTGCCCAGCAATTTGGGCTTCCACTCGGCCAGCGTGCCGATGACACTTGCGGCGCCGTCTCTTGTTGTTCTTTCCAAGTCGTCGTCCGACGCCTTCATCACTTCCAGGGCCAGTTGGACGACGGCTGTGATGTGCTGATTTATAACGGGTACCGGGGTCTGGGCTAACTCCGAGAAGCAGTCGAAGAACTGCTGCAGGACCTGGTCGTTCTTTTGTAAAGCGGCTTGTCTAGCTACGGAGACCATGGGCGGGACTAAATCTCTGAATAATAAAGCTTCGTCATCGGTCGATAAAGTAGAAACAAAAGCACAGCACGCTCTCAACGCCGCGACCGCCACGGCGTTCTCCGCGTCCTGCAAGGCCGTGGCGAAGAGCCCCGCTAATCTAGGGAGTTCAGGAGCCATCGCAGCAGCTACCGTCTCGGACAACTGCACTAGCAAAACATAAGCGAGTTCCCTATGATTGGGATCCACGTGCGTCGCGCACTGGGAGATGAACTGGAGGAGTTCGGGCCACTTGTTCGACGGTAACAGAAGCTTGGCTAATGCCGACGCTAGGGCGGCGACGGACTTGCGCACGGCCCGCTCGGGCTCGTTGGCTAATCGTTCGAGTAAGAGGCTCTTGGTCCTCTCTCTGGCGTTCTTCTTGACTTTTTTCCACAACTTGCCGATCTTCTTCCGCAAGATGACGGCGGCGATCTGCCGCACCGCCGGCGACTGGTGGTTCGCTACTTGGGTTGTTAAGAGCCCTACAGCTTCCGGTCTCTTGAGCACAGGTCTTAACGCGTCCTCGGCCTGCTTGATGCGCGTCGTGTCCGGCGCCGTGAGCGCGGCCAGGATCTCGCCCAGCTGTCGGTCGTTCTGGTTAGCCGCCATTTGGGCTGGAGGGCGATTTGCCTTTTATGAATGCAGCACGACTGGTGGAGTTGTACTGGTCGCTCGAGTGTTTTGACAGTGATCCCTGCGAGCTACGCAAGCGCTCACGTCCACCGCTGGCGACAGTTTTGACCGCTGCGCTCGAGCTGCGGCGATAAATGCAATTTTAGTGCATTGATGAATTAGCTAGTTTAGTGAAAAAGCAAACACTCGTAGACGACGCGTCCATGAGCTCACAAGAGCATAGGTCTTCTGCGCAGAGGAGCCAGAGCCGGTTCGGGTTTCACTCTGCAGTTGACTGCTGCGCATCGCATTACGGTGCTGCCTGCCTCGTCGGTGGACGAAGTCGTCCGCGGGTGCTGTTCGACGCGGGTGCTGACTACCGGGCGCGCTCGTGCCGCGCCAAGCTGCCTCGGGCCGCGCTGGTGGCGAAAGAGCTGCCCAAAGGTCCAACGATGGCCTCACTCCCATCCGTACTCGCGACGGCCAACGAGACCGAGCAATCTATAAAGGACGCGCCGTCAAGTGTTAGACTACTCATCCAGTCCTACGAGCCGAGCCGCGTGGGAAATTACGACGGCGCCGCCAAGCCTTATGTAAGAGCCATCCTGCGAGGCACCGACGGCGCCTTCGCCAAGACGCGGGGCACCACGCGGGACGCGGACGGCACGGCGCGCTGGTTCGAGGCCCAAACGCTAGAGCTGGACTTGAGAGGCGGTCGCATCATTCGCCTGCAGTTCCTCGATGAGGCAGGTCGAAGTAGTGAAGCGGAGGTGGCCCTCGGGCCTTTGGTCCAGGCGTGGTGTCACGCCCCGCACGGGGTGTTACGAAGGTGCGTCACGTGCGTGTGTCCGTCAGACGAGCTCGAGCCGCTTTCCGGAAACGACGAGGTCCGGTACGCGCGGCCCGCCGGCGTTTTAAGATTTGGCGTCGTGTTTTTGCAGGAAGGGGTCGTGCCGTCGTCGCCAGCGCCGCCTCGGGTCAAAGCGCGCGTCCGGATCCGCTTCGAGGCGTCGAGCGGTGCGGTGGTCAAGGCGGCTTTGGGTGCTTCCGGAAAAGCGGTCGAGTGCGCGTTAAACGAGTCGAGAACTGTTGTGCTACGCTCGAGCCATAGTGAAATAGACGTCCTCTGCATCTCTTCTAGTGACGGAGAGGTGCGGGTGCCCCTCGGCTTCCTGCCGGACGGCCGCTACCCCACGGAGCCGTGGACCCTCGGCGATAGGGAAGTGTTCCTGTCGATACGCATGGAGCGCGCCGCCGACGAGCGGCCGCCGACGCCCGCGTCGCCGTGCGTCCCTACGGAGCCCAAAGCGATTAAGCCAAAAAGCGTCGCGATCGCCACTTCCGCGAAACGCGTCGAGAAGACCGTGAGCGTGCGCTGTTCTTTAGTTGGGGTGGTTGAAGACAATGCGTTAGTGGACTGCGACCGGTGGCGGCTCGTGGCTACATTAAATGGCCAGGCCCCCCGCAAGGTCGACGGTGCGTCACTAGTATTTGACGCCAAGCGGCACTCGTTCCTGGATATTGCTTTAGGGCGGACCTCGCCGCACTCGTCCTTCATTGGGGACGGGTCGACCCAGATCCACGCTTCTCCATTATCGCTGGACGCGCTGTGTCAGGTGGGCGGGGAGTGTGTGGTCTGGCTACCATTGAGCGAGTCGCATGCCGAGTTGGGCGTGAAGCCTCATATAGGCGTGCGTCTGCGGGTGAACGGCCCGCGCAGTTTTAAGAGAAAACCGTTTCGCGGCTGGGTCCACTGCGTCGCTATTTGTCAGCAGGGCCCCCTCACACTTTCATTGGATGGACATGAAGCGGAGATGCCGGGCTGGCCCGCCGCGGCGGACGGCGTCGTGCTGCCCCTCTCTACACCGAACGAGGGCGACGCGGAGACCATTATTCTGCACGTGGCCCTGGGCGACGCCGTCGGCGCGCTGCCGCTCACGACGTCCATCCTGGACGGCGGCGACGTGGCGTCGGCCACGCTCGATTTAGACAGGAGCGACATGTGCGTATCAACAGCGCGCGTGACGGTCCAGGCGCTTCCGGGCGAGACTGTATTACAGCGGAAACTTACTTGTCCTGAAGCGGCGCCAAGTGACGCGAGAAGCGTTCGTGTCCTCGTCAAGGCGGCGCGGTTCCTGGAGCACCCCCGGTGCCGCGGGCGTCTGGAGCCGTTCGTGCGGCTCGGCTTACGTTGCGGCGACGATCGTTCGACAGCAAAAGGATCGATCTCGACGCGCGGTACGGACACCCACCCCCAGTGGGCTGAAGCCGTGCACTTATCATTGCCGCGGGCGCTCGCTTTACTCCTGAACGCGCGGGACGCCTTGCGTCACGTGGAGCTGCCCTCACTGCATGTAACAGTGGCGGCCTCGACGATGCCGACATTAGATAATGACATCGGTGGCGCGAGCTGCCGCGTGCCCTGGGAGGTTCTTACTAATAACAGTGCCGAGGAGGTGACGCTGGAGCTGCGCGACGCGGCGGGCGCGTTTAGAGGTGAAGTGGACCTCGTCGTGAGTGCCTCCGAGCGGCGCCCCGCGCCAACCAGAGCGATGCTCTTCCTCGCAACGGACTGCAAGGCGCCACTCATTGCGGAGTTGGCGGGTAGGAAGTGTTCATCAGATGCGCTGTGGCCCCTTGGTGGCACTGATGATGAGGCGTTGATTATAGAAAGATGTGATGGTGCTGGCTGTGCGGATCTAAGTAATCTAGCGGCGCGCGCGTTTGCGCACCCGGGCGCTCTGGAAACGTGCGAGGACACGCTGGGCCGGGGCCACCAGGCGTCGCACGTCACTTGTAGAGCATGTGTCGTCCGGCCCACAACGGGCTCTCTCGAAGTAATGGTGGAGGACCTGGACCTGGACGAGGAAGCGTGTAAACGGGCAGCTTTACTCACGGACGGCGAGAGCGACGCGCCCAAGGGGCCCTCCCGGACTTTTTGCCGCGTCTCCATCCAATGTGCGTTGGGCCATGGTTCCTTTGCGCGGTCCCAGACGTCCTTGGTGGGTAAACACGCCTGGCGGCCCGGCCACGCGGAGCGCTTATCGTTACCTGTCGACGCTTCCGAACTCGTGGATTCGACCTTCGCGGCGCCTGCCTTAGAAATCGCCGTCTTAGACGAACGGGGCGGGTGGCGCAATCGCGTGGCACGGGGTTCCGTCGCGCTGGCGCCCCTGATCGCCCTGGAAGCTTCATCACGGAGCAAGGCCCAGCGCGGCATCATTGTTCAGCTAGAGGATCCGGTCACCGGGGCAGCCCGGGGCCGGTGCACCCTCTCCACTGTGTTCAAAGCTACTTCGTTAGAAAAGGGAGGCGCGCCGGCACCGAGCACGTGCGCGGCGGCCGCTCTGCTGAAGAAGGCGTTTTTTGACGCGGGTGGGGGCCCGTCCAAGCCCACTCCTCGAGCGGCGTTGTTAGAACACCTCAACCCGGACGACGCGCCCTGGGCGACTTTGTTAGATGCTTCTGACGTGATTACGTGGGACGCATGGCGCGACCTCGTGGCTTGTGTCTCGACGCGGGCGGATCTGATTGCCTCTATGAATACGTCTTCTCCGAAGAAGGTCGTGAAACGGCGGAAAGGAGGTGGTCCCGGCGTCGTGTTTAGCCTGGCATTTTCTGCCGCCGACGCCACCGCTCTTAAGACGGACGCCGCGCGCAAGGCCATCGCTAAAGGCGCTTTGGATTTGGTACGGGGCGTGGACGGCCGCGTCGCCACGACTGTCGGGTCCTCGTGCGCCGTGGCTATTAGTAGAGCCGGCTTCGACGCGGACGGCGTGAAGAAAGTGTTAGCTTCAGTTGATGAAGAGGCGCCCCTCGGCGCGGCGGTGCTGCGTTTATTGGGGCCGTGCACGGTGGAAAATGTTAAAATCGGCACCGAAGCGGACCGCGTCCGGCGCACCAGGGACAAACGGAGGGCCTGGGACCGGACGCTCCAGACAGAAACGGTGCACGACGACGCCAAACTGCGGGCGGCTATCGCCGGGGCGCGCGACGCGCGGCGGGCCTTGAGACGCGAGAAGAAGGTCCTGGAGGCCGTGGTCTGCGCGGGCGGCGGCCGGCGGGCCGCCGCCGTGTTACTCTTGGCGGCCGCGGAGGCGGCGCAGCAGCCCCCGACGACGCCGACGAAGGGACGGAGTCCTTCGATGCGACGGACGCCGCCGTCCTCGCGGCGGTCGCTGGCGACGGCGGAAGCTTTTAGTCCCTCGTCGGTCTGGGCCGCGCATGCCAGAGAAGGCGCGGCCATGGAGCGCGAGTCGCTGGTCAACGAGGCCGAAGCTCTGAAGGCGCAGGCGGAGGAGAGCGAGGCCCACGCCGACGGCTTTAAAAGGGCGGCGTTGCGGGCGGCGGACGACCTGGAGGACGCGCGGCGGCGCGACGCGGAGGCCGACGCACGGTTGCGGGCGGCGGAGACGGCGCGCCGACGGGCCGCGATCGCGCTCGAGGCCCGGGACGCCGAGGTCCGGGAGCTCCGCGGCAGGGAACGAGCGGACAAAAAGGCGTCGGGCTTGCGCCGGGACTACACGCAGAAAGCGGCGCTGCGGGCCACGGAGGCGCTCAAGGAGCAGGACACGGCGGCGCGCGTCTTCCAGCGGCGCGCGCGGCCCTTTTTGGCGCGGAAGAAGATGGCCATAGAGCGGGAGGACGTCGTCGAGCGGAATCGGGCCGCGTCGACGCTCGTGAAGCGGCGGCGGCGCGTGAACGCCCAGCGGCAGGAGAAAAGTGCCGCGACGTGCGTCCAGAAGACGTACCGCGGCCGGACGGCGCGGCGCGCGGTCACGAAGGCGGCGCCCGCCGTCGTGGCGCCGGCGCCGCGACCAGCGCCGGCGCCAGCACCCGCTCCGCAGTCGCCGCCGGCCGCGCGACCGGCCTCGCCCGACCCAATAACCTTAAGGGCCCAGGAGCAGAGAGCCGCGGCGCGACGGGCGGGGCGCGCCGAGGACATTTTGCGGACGCGGCGGGCCGAGCTGCGGCGCGAGGCGGAGCTGCGGGCCGAGCAGGCCGACGAGGACCGGCGGAGACGGGCGTACGTTGCCGGGGCGTCTTGTTTGTATCGTGGCGTGGAGCGCGTCGTGCTCCGGCGCTGCCGGGAGGTCTTCGTGAGCTGGCGGCGGGGCGGTGCTGCGCCGACGGCGGCGCCGCGGCAGCCGCGACAACGGCGACGGCGCCACCACGACGACCGCGAGGCCTACCGCCGCGCCGACGCGGCGCGCGATTTGGAGGCGGAGCGGGCGGCTCTGTTGCAACGCGCGGACGTGGCTCGCGCGCGGGCCGACGCGGAAGAAGCGCGGCTGCGGGCCGCGCGCAGGGAAGCGGACGCGGCGGCGGCGCGCCTGCGGGAGCTGGAGCGGCGGCGCCACGATTTGTCGCGGGCATCCCCCCCGGCGACGCCGCGGCGCGACGCGTCGGCGGCTCCGCCGAGCCTCGCGGGTCCCGGGCCGGCGACGCCTCCCGTTGATCCCTTTGCGAGGCTCGTGGTCCAACCTGAGCCGGCGGCTCCGTCGCGCGTCGACGACCCCTTTGCGAGGCTTGCGTCCCAGCCTGAGCCGGCGGCGCCATCGCCCCAAGCCACGCCCCGCGGCGGCGACGACTCGTTCCCGTCCTTTCGGGACGTCTAGGAGCCGCCCCGGCGCGATGGAGCTCTCTTGCCTGCGGACCAAGGCACACCACGTGTCGACAAACCGGCGGCGTCGCCTCGGGTGACGGCACCGCTTGACCCTACTCCCGCGCCGACGCCGCGCGAGTGGCCGCCGTTCGGGCAGGGCTTGATCGGCGCGGGGGTCAAGGTGAACATCAAGGGCGCGTGGCTGTCAGCAGAAATTGTGGAAGTGGGCGCGGCGATGGCGGAATTGGACGGCGGCAGCGGCGTGTGCATTCGATTCACGGACGGCGATGAACATGCCGAGTCTGAAGAGTGGCACGAGTACGGGACCGACGAAATCGCGGTCCTGAACACTGCAGTGAAGGAAAGGGGACGCCCGCCCTTCGGCGAGGACCTGGTCGGCGCGTACGTCCAGGCGCATGTGGCCGGCGCCTGGCTCGACGCCGTGGTGGTAGAAGTTGAAGCTGCCATGGCCGATCACGACGGCAAGGACGACATCTGCATCCAGTATGCAGACTACCCCACGGCCGACCCCGAATGGCATTTGTACGCTTCAGAGGACATCCTGTACCGCGAGGACCCGCCGACGCCGGAGCAGCGCAGCCTTGTCGACACGCCGGAACGCTTTGAGCGTGTGGACGAGACGCCGGAGCCTGATTCGCCCCGCGTGATCCACGCGACGCCCCGGGACCGGCCCGCGTCGCCGCCGGGAGGTATATACCAGTGGTATTGGTGCGCTTCTGCTTCAAGTCCGGGTCCAGGCGGGAGGATCCCCTACGCCGACGCCGTCCGGGACAAGCTCGAGGCAGCCTACGCGAATTACAAGGCCGGGCGCGGCGCGACGTATCCATCCGTAAGGGTAGGTGGCGACTGCGAGGTGCACCTCAAAACGATGAAGCAGAGGCATACGCGGACGGGCGTGCAGCGGGACGTCGTCCGCGAGCGCGCGAGCATCGTGTCCGAGTGGAAGAAAACGAATCGCGCGTGGCCGTCGTTCGGATCTGGCCTCGTAGGGGCAGCTGTCAAGGTCCACGTGGACGGCGCGTCTCTGGCGGCCGAGATCATTGAAATCGCGGCGGCCATGGCGGAACTCGACGGCCGGGACGGGGTATGTTTGCGATTTATGGACGACGCGCATAGCGACGAGGAGTGGCACGAGTACGGGACGGAGGACGTAGTGTTCGTGCGCGGGGAGCCGGTTGCATCGCCTGGTTCGTTCTTTAAATAGTTGTGCTTTGCCTGTAGTTTCTTGGCGCGGGGGCGTGGCAAGTCTGTTTTGCGAATGAACAACCCGAACACCAACGGGTTTTTCAGTCTGCAATCGCCGCGCTCGCTTGACCCTATGCGCAACTTCCGGTGGATTAATATCGGGGAGGGTACAAGCAGATCATCAGGTATGTCAGAGATTGACGCCGACACCATTAAAGCCTTTTACTGCGCGCTGGGTGATGGGAACCTCGATTTCGTGCGCCAATGCCTCGACGACGGACGCGTCGGCGTAAACCAGCACATACTATTTAGAGAGTACTATGTGACGCCAGTGTGGATGGCTTGTAGAGACAAACATATCGAAATGGCGAGTTTTTTGTTGAGCCGCGGCGCCAATGTCGACCAGCCGCGGAGCCCACCGGCGGCTATAGAATCCGGAGCATCTGCTTCCACACCGCTCGCCACGGTATGTGCTGTCGTTGAGGCTACGGGACCTGAGACGGGTTGCCCAGACTTAGCGCAGCTGTTATTATCCCACGGCGCGGACGTCCACCTGGGGAAGCCGCTATACCGTGCGGTCAGCTTTAAAAGGATACGCAATGCGGCAGATGAACAGGTTTGGTTACGTCTGCTGCGGATACTTTTGCACCATGGTGCCGATATCCACCGGGTATACGTCACGCAATATTTTCAAGAGAGTCCGCTTGATAAGCTACTGGAACCATATCGACATACAGGTGCATGCTGGTCGCGCCTGCGTTATCCTGGCGTCCCGGTGCTCCTCCGAAACGCATACGCCATACTCGTGCGGAAGTGCGTGCTCGGACCGGCCGCCGAGCACCCGTCGCGTCGAATCGAGCACCAAGTGCTACTCATCGTGTCCTTCTTGATCTAGTGAGCCTAATTCTATGAGTCTTACAACTAACTGGTCGTTACGCGCGGGTATTTGGGCGACAGAGAGCGTTTTATCTCAAAGCCTCCTGCGTCCTGCGTGAGCGTCTATCATAGACGTGCATTGCTTAAGAGTACCAGCAATACTCTGTCTCGCAGCTCTGCTCGACAAATCAGCAATTCTTGCGCTGCGTAGGGCCTGAACAAGCGCCACACGCGCTGTCGACGCGCCAGCGGCAAGCGCCACCATGGGCTCCAAGAAGCTCATGGCCAAGCTCACGACGAAGCTCGGCCGCGCGCCGACCGACGACGAAGTCGCCAAGGCCAAGGCGAAGAAGGAGAAGAAGCGCGCCGCGACCGCCGAGCCGGCCGACGCCGGCGACGCCAAGAAGAAGAAAAAGAAGGCCAAGC
>Ga0114994_10000801_pt1 | contig 21862 bp, 16 predicted proteins | sample ArcticOcean_MG_C_9_FD_87043 | JGI IMG/M metagenome (GOLD analysis project Ga0114994, IMG submission 87043) | Marine microbial communities from western Arctic Ocean - ArcticOcean_MG_CB2_152 | ecosystem: Environmental > Aquatic > Marine > Oceanic | place: Arctic Ocean: Canada Basin | collected...
AGCGTATTTGACGTTCACGGGTGCTCCCGAGCCCAAATAAAACACTTTTTTGGGATGCAGACCGGCTCTCGGACACCCTATGGGTTAGGGCTGATGGTGGGTGGACGCCTACGCCGCATACGCTGGTGCTTGTGGCTCCCAGGGGGCTCTGAAGTAGATATTTGGGAACTTCTGCCAGATGCATTGGGCGAGCTGGAGATGCATCCTGGTAGATGCATCTGGAGACGGAAGCGGCGGCGTATACGGTGTAGGCGATTGAACGTGTATAGTACTGACCCTAGGCGACCCCAGGGAGACCTGCGGACCACGAAATGATAGCATTCCACCGGCGCGACTGGCCACTTCAGCACCGCGAATCAAAAAATTAAAATTATTTTTTTCGCCCCCAGTAACCGTCCCATTGGCCTCTGGACCAGTATCGAACCGAAAGATTACCAAACTCTCGGCGTTTCGAGGCGCCCCCGGCTCGAACACGATGCCCTGGTCGGGCGCGAACCGATCCAAATAGCTCTGAATCCATTCGACCTTCGCCGAAGTTCCGTCAGGGTGCGGTTCAATCGTGAACGCCGGCTTGCCCTGTTCAGGATCGACGAACGCGGCGTCGAAGTTCGGCCCCACAGTTATCCCCTCGCCGCCGCCCGTTTCCGCGACACATCTGGCGCTCCGCTCCAGCGGCAGCGCGGCCTCTACCCCGCGTACAATCGCCGCGAGCCGCGTCCCGAGGGCCAGGCCCGCCTTGTACGCGAACTCCCCAGCTTTCGGAATGGGCACGCCTGCCGAGGGGATCAGCGCCGCGCACGCGTCGCCGACGGCGTATACGCCCTCCTTGCTCGTAGCATTGGTCCTCAGATCGACGGGCACGCTGCCTTTGGCGGTAGCTAGGTCCTTAAGGAACTCCGGCGCTCTGTGCGGGAAGGTCGCAAGTACTAAGTCGGCGACGAGCTCCGCTGCCCCAGTCGTCACGCACTTACGGCCGTCTCTTTCGACGATCGCCGTTAATGGCGTGTCGGGAAGGTACGTAATACCCTTGGCCGCCATCGCGGCCGCGAACGCCTGCTTGGCTTTTGGACCGCCGAAGGGCCACGGGACGGGCGATGTCACCTTGATCTCCAAAGCACCGCGCACGCCGCGCCGTCGTGCCGCGTCGTCGATCAAGAAGGCCACCTCGAAGGGTAATGGGGGGCACTTGTAGGGACACTTCGCGATGCAGATCGCGACCGTCTTGTTGTCTCTTCCTTTTTGGACGCCGTCCAGGAAGCGCTCTATATCATCCGTGAACCCTTTAGCCGTCAGGTCAGTGGCGTGTTCCGCCAAGCCCGGGATGGTGCTCGGGTCCGACACCGCGCCGCACGCTAACACTAAGTGATCGTACGGTAGGACCCCGAATTTCATGTTGACGTGCTTCGCACCGTAGTCGATGGACTTGACGCTGCCTTTGCGTAAATAACGCGCCGCGGACGTCTTCGCGAGAGGCACGTCGAGCGGCTTGGCGCGGCCATCCAGCGCGAATTGCCACGTCGCGCCGACGGCGAGCGTCTCGCTCTCGTCGATGCAGGTGATTACGGTGTGGGACAGCGTCTCACTACCGAGCGCCTCGCAGACGCCCTGGCCCGCCCAGCCCGCGCCGACGATGACGATGTTGGTGGTTTTGGGGACGTTTGACATCGTTGCTGCTAGTTTATGTAGCGCGGCCCAGTGACTTCGCACTGATCTATGCCAGACTATGGCGGCAGAGCCTGCTGGGAGAGCACTTGGTCCTTTGAGAGCTGATGGGTCTGCTTGGCCCGGCGCTGTTACGCAGCGCAGTGCAGCCGTGATATATCGCCTCCCGCTCGGAATCGTGGTATAACGTGAGCTGTAGAGGCCGCAGAGGAGAGGGGAAGAGCAGCCGTGGATGAAGCTGCGAAACCCGCACGAATTCGGGTCGCGAGAGACCCGCACGAGTACGCTGTCGACGCGCCATCAACCAGCACGTCAACCAAAGCTAGTTCTGCACCTAGGAAACGACACACTAGAAGTAGCGTTACGCGCTAGCAGCCGCGGCCGAGCAGCTCGCACAGGTCCTCCCGCTGCTCGCTCTTGCTCTTCTTCTTCTCCGTCTTCTGCTTCTCCTGCTCGCTCTCCATCTTCTCCTTCACCGTCAGGCGGCCGCCGCCGGGCGTGCCGCGGTCCGCGTTCTGCGCGGCGAGCTTGCGCGCGATGCGGCCCGCCTCGACCTCCTCCTGCGTCGGCATCTTCAGCATCTCCTCGTCCAGGACCCCCGCCCAGGCGCGCGGCGCCAAGACCAGGGCCACTGCTGGCACGAATGCCAGCGCTTTGCGGCGCGACGACGCCTCAAGAGCAACACTACTCCTCTGCGGTGCGAGCGCACTGGTGCACGCGAGCAGTGCTGCTGTGGCGAGAGCGCTTCTCATCATGTTCTTCTCGAGCTGAAGCGCCGAGCACTGTGCACTGATTTTTATGGCTGCGTAGCAGAGCCTGCAAAACCCGGGCACCAGCGGAGGCATCTGAAAAACATTACTTGAGCACTGTGCATCCATGGGTAGGCAGTGCTGGAGACCTTTGAGGCGCTGCTCGTGTCGCTCCGGAGACGACCCGCACCAAGACAGTAGAATATTGCCGCGGCAATAAAGGCCGCAGAGGACGCCTTCCGCCACCCTGATCGGTGCCCTCGCAGCGTCTGATCTTCGTACGCACTCGCTTTCCCGGTCCCGACGCGCGGCGCGCCTGTCAGACGCGCACGTGCGCAAAAATTGGACCTCCAACGACAAAGCCTGTTTGCGGTGTAAACGACCGCAGCGGTGGCAGCGCGCAGCGAAAACGCACTCGCACGCACGCCACAGCCCGCGCCACCACGGCCAGCCGCCCCAAATGGCGCGGCGCCGGCGGAAGCGGTTCGACCGGGCCGCCGCGGTTGCTCCGCCCCACACACACCCGCCGCCGCGCGCATGACCCTCCCGGAGCCCCGCCCACCGCCATAGCTCACCGCAAACAACGCAGGCCGACGCGACGCGGCCATGACGTCCATGCTCAGCAAGTTCACGGCCATCGGCGGCCTCTCCGGCACCGACCAGGCGCGCAACCAGAACGACGTGTCGGGCCTGGCCGCCCTCTCCAGCTCCACGCCCAGTGGCCTCGGCAAGACCAAGGCCATGACCAGTGCGAGCCGCTTCGGCTCCGCGCAGCGCGTGCCGCTCAACCAGAAGAGCCCGGGCAAGGAGACGCTGCGGCCCCTGGACGAGGACGCGGCCATGGACGCGGCGGACGCGCCGCCTCTGGACCCGGCGGGCCCGCACAACGCCTGCGACATGACGCTGGATGATTTTGAAGTGGGACGACCGCTCGGGAACGGCAAGTTCGGCCGCGTGTATCTCGCGCGAACGAAGCGCGACAAGTACATCGTGGCCTTGAAGGTCTTACGGAAGTCCCAGCTGGAGAAGAACGGCGTCGAGCACCAGTTGAGGCGGGAGATCGAGATCCAGACCCATTTAGTGCACAAGAACATCTTGCGCATGTACGGCTACTTCTGGGACGACAAGCGCATCTATTTGATTCTGGAGTACGCGCCGGGCGGTGAATTATATAAGCGCCTGACGGCCAAGGGCCGCTTTAGTGAGCAGGAGACGGCGCGGTACGTCCTAGAGATGGCGCGCGCTCTGGGCTACTGCCACCAGAAGCACGTGATCCACCGCGACATCAAGCCCGAGAATTTGTTATTAGGGCTCAATGGTGAATTAAAGATTGCGGACTTTGGCTGGAGCGTGCACGCGCCGTCCTTACGAAGGGAGACCTTCTGCGGCACCTTAGATTACCTGCCGCCGGAGATGGTCGAGGTCCGGGGCTACGACGAGAAGGTGGACCTGTGGTCCCTGGGTGTCCTGTGCTACGAGTTCCTGGTGGGCGAGCCGCCCTTCGACGCGCCGGGCAAAAAAGCGACCTTCAAGCGCATCTCGCGCGTGGACCTGAACTTCCCGGCCTACGTCTCCGCGGGCGCGCGCGACCTCATCACCAAGCTCTTGGCCAAGGACCCGAAGATGCGCGTGTCGCTCTCGGAAGTGGAGCGGCACCCCTGGATCGTGCGCAAGACGAACCCGGACCCGGTCGCCTGAAGAAGCGTTCCTCCCCCTGTCCCACCCTCTCTTTCAAGTAAGAGTACACCAACGTAGTTCGTGGTCGCGGCGCGGCGCCGTCGCTCCGACGGCGTGGCGTGGGTGGTCTGTTTACGGTCCGTGGAGTAGTTGGCGGGGCCTGGTGGGCGGGGGAGACAACGCCTCGCCGCGCCTGTGGTGTGATGCAGGAAACCCGTGAAGGAAAACCCGGCACCAAATTTCGCTGCGTCGACTGCTTGAATGCCCTCGGTGCTACATATCTTTGCACCCGGCGCGCACGTATAGGCCACAGGCGACTAGTGCTGCATTGCACGGCTGTCCTCGCCGCGGCACGACGCCTCGGTGCAGTCTGAGCACCAGCACAGTGTTGTTGCAGCACTGCTGGCTCTGTGCTGCCCGGCTCCATCTCGTCCGCCAGCATGTGCCCACGGGTCGCAATGTTGCTCGGTTTTGTGCTACTCGGCTTCGCCGCGGCCTACGCGCCGTGCACGCGGCCCTTGCTCCGCCAGGCGTCTAGGCGAAACGCGGACCCGATCGCCATCGCGGAGATCATGAAGGAATTGGACGTCGGCGAGGCCCTGCGCACCGTCGAGGACGGCTACGAGACCGGGCTTGTGTTGGAAAGCGTCGGCCGCGACATCCTCATCTTTTTGGCAGCGTCCGTGGCCGTGACGCCCGCCTCGAAATTCCTCAGGATCACGCCCATCCTCGGCTACCTGCTCGTGGGCGCGGCCCTCGGGCCGCACGGGCTCGACGTCTTCGCGAATTCCGAGGCGGACCTGGAATTAGGGGACTTTGGGATCCTGTTTTTGCTGTTCGCGGAGGGCCTCGAGGTCAGCGCCGCGCGCTTGCGGTCCCTTGGGTCGTACGTGCCCCTCGGCTTTGCGCAATTATCCCTAACGACGGGCGTGCTGACCGCCGCCGTGCTTCTAGGCGCGCCCGAGTTCCTGGAGCGCTTTCTACCGCTCGACTCGGCCCTGATCAACGTGCGGAACCCCGCCGAGGCCGTCGTGTTAGCCCTGGCGCTCACGCTCTCCACCTCGGCCTTTGTCTTCCCGGTGTTGGAGCAGCAGGGCTGGGCCGCGGGCACGGCTGGGAGAGCGGCGACGTCCATTTTGCTGCTCCAGGATTTGGCCGTCGCGCCGTTACTCGTGGCGATGCCCTTTGTTGTCGGCGCGGGCCCCGTCGACCCGACGACGATCCTGGACTTGACGTTACGGGCTACCGTGGGTTTTGGTGCTGCATTAGCCGGGGCGTCCCTGATCGCGCGGCCGTTATTCAGGGCGGTGGCCGAGACGCGCGCACCGGAGGCGTTCGTGGCGCTCTGTTTGTTGGTCGCCGCGGGCATGGGCGCCGTCGCCAAGGAGTTCGGGCTCACGGACACGGCGGGGGCCTTCGCCGCGGGCGTGCTCCTGGCCAACACCGACTATAGGGCCCAGATCCAGGCGGACATTTTGCCCTTCAAGGGTATTTTACTGGGCGTCTTCTTCATGGTCGCCGGGAGTTCGTTCGACGTGGAACTGGCGGCGCGGGAGTGGCCCACGGTCGCCACCGGGGTCGTGGCATTAGTCACGTTAAAGGCCGCGACCGTGTTGCTCGCCACGCGCATCCCGCGCCGCTTCGAGGCGAATCGGTTGCCGTGGCCCGACGCCGTCAGGGTCGCGTTACTGTTGTCGGGTGGCGGGGAGTTTGCGTTCGTGGTCCTTGCGCTCGCGGAGAAATTGGGCGTCCTGCCCAAGGATTTGGGCGGTCTCCTGACCGCGATCGTCCTCGTCACGATGGCTTTAACGCCGTTATTAGGCGACGCGGCGGCCCTGATCGCGGCCAAGGCCGAGGAAGGGGGAAAGGAGGGGTCCGAGCCCCAACTCATGGACGCGGACGTCGCGCCGGACGCGGTGGTGGTGTGCGGGTACGGCGACGTCGGGCGCGGCGTGCTCGAGGCGGCCCGCGGCGAAACCAGCGAGGGCCACGCGTGCGTCGCCTTCACGACGCGCTTCGCGGCCGCCGCCGAGGAGGACGACGCGGTGCGCTGGGGCGACGCGGCCAACCCCGCCGTTGTGCGCGCCACGGGCGTCGCGCGGCCGCGGGCCGTCTTCGTGACCTACAAGGACCCGGACCGCAACCGCAACGCCGTGACGCGCCTGCGGGCGGCCTTCCCGGCCGCGCCCATCTTCTCGCGGGCCCTGACGCGGGCCGAGGCCGCCGCCCTTAAATCCGCGGGCGCCAACGAGGTCGTGGTCGAGTTCGACGAGCTCGCCAAGTCCGCGCCGGCGTTGTTGCTCGCGTCGTCGAGCAGCGGCGGCCGCCCGCTCTCGGATTCGGAGCGGAAGGCGCTGGGCGTGGCCGAGCCGCTCGACACGCGGGACGTCGCGGCGCTGTCCTCCGACTGGTCGGACGCCGACGCATAACCTTATCTGTGTGAAATCTCGGTCGACGGCGGAGCGCGGGGGCTTGGAAGCGCACGGAGGCACCTGTGCGGAGGCTCTGGCCAAAAACCCGAACAGAAAACCCGCACACAACCATAATTTTGTGCTTTTTGCCGCACAGCTGTAACGCGTTGCAAGGTCGCATCAATGCATCGCGCAGCGGTGCTCGCACTTATGGCAGCGCTGGCGCCGCAACAGGTCCTTGGCGACCTCTCTAAGCTCGCACCACCTGCAAAAGGCAAAGTGCGGCTCTACTTGTGTCGGCACGGCCAGACGGACTGGAACGCGGAGAAGAAGATCCAGGGCTCCGTGGACCGTGACCTGAACGCGCTCGGCGAGCGGCAGGCGCTGCTGATTGGGGAGGCGCTGAAGGCCGTGCCCGTGACGCTCGTCGCGGCGAGCCCGCTCCGGCGGGCGTTCCGCACCGCCGACCTCGCGATGGACGTGGCGTGCCCCGGCGCGGACGGTGTGCGCATCGAAAATGGGTTAAGGGAGATGCACTTCGGGGTCCTCGAGGGCGCCGTCGCCGCGGAGTCGGAGCTGTACGCGGCGACGAACGCGGCCTGGGCCTCGGGTCAGGTCGACCGCGCCTGGCCCGAGGGCGAGAGCCCGAAGGCGGTGGAGACGCGCGGGCGCCTCGCGCTCGCCGGGCTGGGCCTCCTCGGCCAGCCCGTCGATGCGGTACCGCCCCACACGCACGTCGCGGTCGTCTGCCACGGCCGCTTCAACAAGATCCTGCTGAGCTCGATCCTGGGCCGGGGCGTGTACCAGTGCGGGGCAATCCAGCAGGGCAACTGCTGCATCAACGTCGTCGATATCGACGTGTCCGCGCCGGTCGACGCGCCGGCGCCCACGACCGTCGTGGTCCTGGACTCGCGCGACCACCTCGCGGGGCTCGACCAGTGCGACGCGGATAAAACCTAAATATATTACGCACAAGGCTCAGTCGAGCTTCTCCGCCTGCCAGAGGCCGTCGTTGAGGAAGTGCCTGCGTGCGGAACGTGTGAGACGAGCACCATTGGCGCGATACGACGACACGACGGAGCGACTCGGTAATATTGGTGGTCTTCAGAGAGGCGCTCGGACAACGTCAGGTGAGACTATTTTAATCGTCATCGTCGCTCTCGCAAGTGATAAACAGGACGCCGACCCATACAGGTTCTCGACGCAGTGGCCCTTGTTCTTTGAGCGCACGTCGTCCCGCGTCATCAGGACCTGCCCGACGGCCATGGCGTGCTTCTTCCCAAAAGCGTTGATCACCACCGGAGAGCCCTTGGCGAGCTCGTGGTCCAAGGCGCCGTCCTCCGAGGTGAAGCCGGGGCACATGATGTTCGCGCCGCCCACCACAAATCTAATAGCGCCGGCGTCCGTCTGCCACGCGGCCGTGGCGAAGCACGATTTGCGCCGGTGGACCAAGCGAAGAGTGGGGTACCAGGGCCCGTCGCGCTGCTGGAAGAACAAGGGCTCCGCAGAAGCGCAGATGATGTTGACGTGGTTCTGGCACTTGGCCATGCTGATGTCCTTCTTCGGCAGGATCTCGTCCATGACGTCCTCGATCAGCGGATACTGCTCGATGATCGCGGCGCGGATGCCGCGCACCACGCTACTCTTCACCTGACTTCGGCTCGAGACGGACTCGGCGGGGTCGAATTTCTTGAACATATTGTAGGGCGGCGGTGGCTTTGCTTGCGTATGCTGTGGCTGTGGCGCGGCGATTCGGGCTGCTGCACAGCGGCTTGTCAAAAATGGTGCAGCGGCGGCGAATGGTAGCAAACCGATGCGGAGGGTACTACTAATAGAGGCGCTTGCACAGCTTATCACTGTGAGCTAGACGGAAGCAAACGCCGGCGCCGCGGAGCCTGAAAAACCCGTTTCTTTGGCTTAGGCCTCAAGCCTCCAATCATACGTGCCTCTACGCCCCAGCCACGCCTCTCCGGGAGGTAGTTCGGAGCCCAGTCATGCCACTTTTCGCAAATCGACGGCTTTGCCCAACTGGCTTTGCCGGACTCCGATGAGCCAAAGCGGCATGGACGCAGCCCAACCGGGTGTGGACGGCGCACGGCTAGCTATTATGCGACGAATCGATGCTTCGATAGAACCATGAGCGGGCTGTAAGCACAGCCAAAAGCTGCTGAGGCTGCCCACCAGCACGCCATCGCAATACGCGTGCGGCTCGGGACAGCAACTGTTTGGAGCTTGCCATCGACGCGCCGCAGCGATGGCCTGGACCCGGGAGTTCGACCACACGTACCAGACCCACTACTGGCACGACGCCGCGACGGGCGCGAGCAGCTGGACGGAGCCGCCGGGCTGGAGCGAGCCGAGCGTGACGGCCCCGAATCCCGAGACCGACCGCTTAGTCGTGGGCGACGACGCGAAGGACGAGGAGCTGGAGCTCGTGGACCGGGGGCCGCGGCGGCGGGCGTCGCAGGACAACACTGAATCGGACTCGGACGACGAGATGCTGCCCGCGAGCCGAATCGACGCCCGAGCAAGACAAGTGCACACTGAGACGGAGCCCGTCATGCGGACCTGGCGCTGCTGCTTCTACTTCCACGCGAACTGCTGCGAGGGACCCTGTGCCGCTTTAGAAGCGTTTTTGAGAGCGCCCTGCTATATAATAGCGGGCGTCCTATGCTTCTGGCGACCGAGAGTAGGCTACCGGCTGGTCCGGGAGGGGCTGCTCTTCGCCGCTTTGGGCATTACTTTAGTCCTGCCCGGCGCCGTGGCCTGCGGCGTGTACGGGGACCACGCCGTCGACAAGGACGCGTGGCTCATGCGGCCCGTCTGTACACTGCTAGGGTGCGTGGACGCGCGGCGGCTCTTCTCGTTGACGTGCGGCCAGGGTTCCCTGGCCAAGAACGCCACCTTCAACGCTTCCGACGATTCGCAGGACTGCTGGCCCGGCGGCATAGCGCACCCGCCCCTCAAGTACTGGCGCCGGGCCGCGCGCGCCTTCAGTCGGGCCGAGGCGGCGTGTAGCGCCGCCCTCTGGTGGTGCGTGACGGAGGGGGGGCACGCCGCGGTGCACTACGGCCGCGAAGGCTTTGATTGGGCGCGCGACTACTTCCGGAGCGACGGGGGCCGGTGGCGGCGCGCCCCGTCCAGGGACTTCCCGGCCGCGTTCTCGCCGGAGAAGCGGCCCGGTGTCCACGGCGGCCTGGAGAGCGTCGTCGAACTTGTGTAAACTTAGTAGTGGTTGATGACCTCCCGGCCGGTGCCGCGTCGTTCCGTCGCGGCACGGACACAGGGCACTAGGGATATATGATCTCCTAGAGTCATACGCCAGGGTCCGTTCTGGGACGACAAGCCCGCTTGCTTCTAGTCAGGGGGCAGCGTCAAAGTTCCCGAGGCCTCTTGCTTTGGTATACGGGTTTTGAGCAGCTCTAGCCGGCGCACGTGCTTGAATCGCTAGGGCTCATAGCGCTACGCTATCGGCGTAATAAATAACGTGGTCGCAACAAGCTCCTTCACTGCTGCTCCAACGCGCGATCAGCGGTGAGCCAGCGAAAGCCCTTGTCAGGCCCCATAAGCTGTCGCCGCCAGCGCGACGCCCGATCCACCGCGCGCCCCCGGCGCGCAAGTTCAACATTGAGTCCGGCACCACCGACCGCGGCACGCCCCTGCTCGGCGAGATGGGTGAGCACCCACCACCACCAACGCCGAACGCCGACCCGAACGCATTGAAGCTCACGAAGCGCGAGGAGTACACGCTGGGCTTCACGACGGTCGCGTTCATGACCTTTTCGATCATCGAGCTCATCTTCGCCTTCTCGAGCAACTCCATGGCGTTATTAGGCGACGCCGTGGCGATGATGGTCGACGCGTTCACGTACATGTTCAACGGCTTCGCCATTCGAAGGGCGCGCATGAAGGGCAAGGAGGACAAGTGGGCCGTGCTCGGGCCCGTCATCTCGACGTCCGTGCTCATCGGCGCGATGATCTACATTTTTTACGACGCCGTGTCCACGCTCGCGTCCGGCGCGTCGGGCGACGGCGTGGACCTGGTGGTCGTCTTAGCCTTCGGCCTGGCCAACTTGGCCATCGACATCGCGTCGGGGATCTTGTTTTGCGCGTACCCGGACGCGTACCGCGCTGTTTTGGTGCTGGAGGAGCCCGAGTCCTTGGAAGCCGACGGCGGCATGAACATTAGATCGGCCCTGACGCACGTCGTCGCGGACACGTATCGGACGATCGCGGTGCTGGTGACGGCCTCCGCGGCGATGGCGGACAACGACATCTCCGGCACGCAGGCGGACGCCTGGGGCGCCATTGCGGTGGAGGTGCCCGTCTTGGTGCTGGCGGTCAGTTTAGGGAGGGCCGCGTGGAAGCGGTACATCGCCCGGCGGGGCGTCGCGGCGCCGCCGGCCCCACACGCGGCGGCGCCGGGGTCGCCCGGCCCGTCGCAGCCCGCGACGCCGGCCGCGCGGGACAGCGACCTCGTCTAAGATTTTCTCGTTCGACGTGGATCCGGTTTGGAGTTCGGTCAGTGCGCGGTCTTGCGCGGCACGCCTCGTCGATGGCGTCGAGCGAGAGCCTGAGCCCCACGCGCGCGGGAGCGTGGAGCTCGACTTCGGTACTAATCGTGCTTGATTCGCGGGAGTTCCTGTCTACTACCTCTGTTGCGCACCCCTGGAGCGATGCTGGGATGTCTGCGCGTCTAACCCCAGCGCCTCCACGAATTGCACCCCGCGGCGAGGCCCAAGTTATTGCTGCTCCTGTCGCCGCTTGCTGTCACTACGACTGCAAGGAGCGTCTGTTACGCATCAGTGAAGTCTAGTTTCGATCCGGAACGCTGCCGGCTCGCGCACGCGCTCCACAGCACGCTAAACAGCCTACTTGCTGCTACTGCTCTCCCAGAGTAGTAACACCGCTTGCCGCGCACCAGACGGCTTCGCGGTGCTCTCTACTTAGCTAGAGCACACGCGAACGTACAACCGCCGCGCAACCACCGCGCAAGCCTAACATGGTCCGACGGCCACCGACGCTCGCGAGGGCGGCCCTCTGCCTCGCCGCGGCCTCCGCCGCGGCGGGCCGCAAGAAGGGCGGCCACGACGCTTTCTGGATCATGGACCCCTCGGACCAGCTCTGCCTCACGACGCACGGGACCCTGGGCCCCTGCGACGGCGACGCGATGTGGGTCTACGTCCCGCGAAAGGGCAAGGACCGGTGGAGCCTGGCGTCCGTTTTGGAGCCGGTGACGAGCAAGATGTGCCTGACGCGCAACAAGGCCACGGCCCGGGGCGGCTCCTGCGGCGGCAAGACCGCGCAGCGCTGGGAGGTTGTTAGAGATGGCCAGCAGTTCGCCGTGACGGAGGACCGGCAGAAGCACTGTGTTGTTAGAGATGCCCACCTGTGGAGCCACCGCGCGCAGCTGCAGCAGGCGGTCAAGGCGGGCAAGTCTATTCAAAGAGGACATGATGCCGCCACATTAGTCAAGAAGGTGCCCGCGAACGTGGCGCACAACACCGTGAGCCTACACAAGTGCGCCAAGGGCCACACGTCCTTCGAGCTGCACACGTCGAACGTGCACGAGCACGGCTTCATGCTCGCCTCGGCGGACACGCAGTGCTTCGACGGGGCCCAGTTCCGGCCGTGTAGTGATGAAGACGCGCATTTGCGGTGGGGCTTTGGGGTCACTTTCGATTGGCTGAGCGGGACGCCCAAGTCCTCGCTCTACAAGTTCTACAACTCCACCGCGTGCTTGGTGGCGGGATCGGATGGCGGCGCTACTTTGGGCGCGTGCGACTCGCAGAAGGCGGCGGGCTGGGGGCTCCGGGGCGGCCGTCTCTCGCGGGGCGGCGACGGCCAATCGTCCGGCCAGTGCATCGTGCGCACGTTGGACGGGACGGGCGCCCTGGCCAAGTGCAAGGACGGCATGTTCGAGCACCTCACGTTGACTCTGGACTCGGACGGCTCGGACATCCTCCAGGCGGCCATGGACAAGGTCGCCGCGATCGACAAGCAGAAGGCCGCGGCGGTGGCCAAGTAGGGACCGCCTAAGAGGGTCGCAAGTAGTGGTATTTTGCACAGACAGGCGTGGATGGCATCGTGTTCCCGCCACCGGAGGGGGACTCGAGACGCCTGGGCGGGTGCAAAAACCCGGTTCGATATATTTGTGCCGCGCGTCATCCTCTTTGACTCTTAAGCTCGCATTTCAGCGGCGCTATTGCCATACAGCCACAGCACCGGTTGTCAGCGCGTTGCACCAGTCTGTGTGACCGGCTCTCGCTGTCGACGCGTTGCACGAGCCCAAAAAGCGCCAGTATACCAGTAAGCCGACGCGCGTCTTTGCAACCATGCGCGGGCTGTGGCTCCTCGCGGCCCTCTGCGCGACCGGCGCGCACGCCGACAAACCCAGGGAGAAGAAGCAACCGAAACCGAAGAAGCAGAAGGAGCAGAAGAAGAACTGCCCGGCGTGCCCTGCGGACCTCGCGGGCGAGCTCGCCGCGGCCACGGCGCGATATGAAACGGCCGAGGCGAAGACCTGCCCCGCGGACCTGTCGGACCAACTGGCGGCTAGTGAGCAGCGCGCCGCCCAGGCCGAGGGGAAGGAGCGGGCCATGTGGGAGGTGAAGGAGGCGGAGATCGCTAAAGTACTGGAGGCCCAGGCGGATGCCGCGCACTGGAAGGCCCAGGCGGCCGGGCTGGAGGACCAGCTCCAGGCCACGAAGACCAAGCTCGAGACGTCGAAGAGCGAGCCGGTCGTGCCCGGGGTGTCCATCTCGCACGACGGCACCGTGGCCTTCAACGCCACGGACGGCTTGCTCGCGGCCCAGGAGACGGGCGGCCAGGCGCTGCGCATGGCCGGGGAAGCGGTCTCCACGGGCTACCGGGCGTTCGTGGACGCGATTCCGACCGAGGAGGCGAAGAAGCTCGGTGCTGATGCAGTGGCCGCGGTCCACGGCGCCGTGGACGCGGGCAAGGCCAAGGGTGGCGAGGTTTATGACCACGCCTGGGGGTTCATGATCGACGCCGGCCACGTCTCGCCCACGACCAAAGCGAGCGTCGAGGCCAAGGTGGGCGGCGCCCACGCCGCCGTGAGCGAAGTGGTGGCGGATGTCTGCTACGTCAAGCTTCCGGCTTTATACGACCAGCACGCCGAGCGCTATGTGGACGCGGCCCTGGTCGAAATGAGCGAGCGCAAGGATCTGGCCCAGGTCGAATTGCGGGAGCTCTCGACGCATTTGAGAGCCACGCTCGCCAAGCAAGTCGGTGCCCTGAAGGCCAAGGTCCCCTCCAAAGGTGAAATAAGGCGGCGCGCGGACCTGGCCCGGGAGATCGTGGCCATCCGCTTCCACGGCGTCCTCGTGGCGGCGGGCGCCTGCGACGACGCGTACGACCAGCAGCGGGACGCGTACATCGGCGAGCCGTGCGCGCCGGCGCGGCGCCTGTCTAGTGCGTGCGTCGCGTGCTGGACCGTGGCCTTTTGCGTTTTATTGGCCATCGGGTCGTACCACGTAGTAGCCATGCTGTTCGGATTGGCGAAGGGCCTGGTGATCGCGGGTGGCAAGCGCGTCGTGCGATTACCCCTCATGGTCCTCCGCCTCGGCGTGGCGCTCGTCGCCTTCGCATTACTGTTGGCGCTGAAGCTCGCGCTGCTGCCGCTGCGGATTCTGCTATTACCCGTGACGCTGCCGCTGGCCATGCTCGCGCGGAAGAAGGGGCCGCCGGCGAAGGCCCCGGCGGCGCGGGCGCCGCGCAAGAACTCGCCGGGCCGCGTCCGCTAGATCGTCTTGCACGTTCCTTCCCGCGGTCGATTGTAAGATGACACATCTAGATTACACAAACTTATATATGCACATGACAGTCCGGACGACAGAGGCTATGTTCGCGTGGACGACAAGCCGACAGAAGGGGCTCAACCGGGCGTGCCCACCGCAATGGCGAACGCGACGACCCCGAACGCGGCGACGGCGTACTTGGGCCACAAGCGGCCGCCGTCCGGCGTGTAGCGAGTCGTATCCATGCGCCCGTCGCCAAACGCCGCGCGGCACTTGCGCTTGGAAAGGACAGAGAGCATAGGGGGAAACCCGCAGCAAATGGCGAAGACGAGCAGGCCCGCCGTGTCGATCATCGCGGTCAGATTCGCCATGCACGCGGCACCGAGTATGGGCGGCAGCGCCACGCAGGCGCGCATCGCCCGGCGGTACCCCACCTGCCGCTGCGCGCGGTCGGCCCGATCGCCGGCGAATAACGTGACCAACGTGTCCGCGGCGATGGACACGTTGAGCGGATAGACCGAGACAACGTCGATCGCCGGGAAAAGCACCACCAGCCACCGGATCGCCTTCAGCGCCGGGCGATCTAATCCGACGCCGAAGGAGTCCCACACGACGTTCGCGGCCTCCGGGATGGCGCCGAAGGAGTAGGCCATGGCCACCGCCAAAATTGCGTAGAGAATAAACGAGCCCGCAAGGCCGGCGAACAACGCCGTGCCGAGGTCGTCGCGGTTCCGCATCTCGCGGGCGACGAGGGGCACCTGCGTGGAACTTCAGGTGACGAGCGTTCGCAAACCCTCGCTTATACGCGCTATGCGTATGCGGGCATCAGTTACTGAATGGATTATGCCTGGTGTTCTCTGCATCGGATAGTCTAAAGTTCGTCATCTAATTACAATTCTTCATCTGCCTCTTGTTTGAATGATTTCCACACTGATTCAGACCTGGCCGCCCATGTTCTGGGCAAAGACCGTCGCGGGCAGCAGTCCTCCTAGACCGGCGAAGCTCACGAGCGGCGTCGTGGACGTCGCGGCGCCGGGCCCGAACCCGGGCCCGAAGTCGACCCCGTACGCCGCCAGCAGCGCCGTCGCCGCCATGGCCACCACCACAACCACCCGCATGACCGACATGAGCATTTGGAACGCGATCTGCTCGCCCGGCTCCAAAATGGACAGGGGCACGGCCAGCATCGCGAAGGATAGCGCGCACTTGCGGTAGGTCCCGCACGCGACGTCGTGCTTGCAGGCTGCGTGGCCGAAGAGCGGCGCGAACGTGCTCAGCGCCTCGGCGAACACAAACGCGTATGCCCACAATGTAGCAAGGTAATACAGGAGAAAGGTCCCCGCGTAGGCCATCTCCAGCCGCGTCCCGCTGAAGATCCGGCACAGCTCGCAGACCTCGTAATTTCTGTTCGAGAGGGCCGGGGGCCGTTTTGGGGCGCCGGGCCGCCTCCGGACCGCTGGCAGCAACAGAGAAGGCGACGCTGTCGCGGAGGCGCCGGCTTTCCGCAGCACGCGCGCCTCCAGCGCTTCGGCGCGCGCCATGGCTTCGGCCTCCCACGCGAGAGACGTGAGCATCACGAGACAGACGACCGCCATCGTTATCGGGGACAGGAGCAGGCCGCACTTTGCCACGGCTGCCGGCAGCGCGAGAAAGCCAGAACCCATGACGAGGTTGAACGCGATGCAGCACGCCGCCACGAGCGACAGGCCCTCGTTGCGCCGGTTCTGGTGGTAGAGCTCGTAGCGCTGCGGCAGCGGCGTCGAGGTGATGAGTAGCCGCTCGCCGCGCGAGCCGCCGCGCCACCAGCGCAGGAATGCGTCCATTGGTTGCTGTGCAGAGCACTCCTGCAGTCCGCAGTGTGTGTGCGGCCGGCGCGCAGCAGCTGAAAGATGACGGCTGGTATCTTTCTGCTCAATCACGCAGCTAAAGCTGTACGCTAACAAGGCCCTGAACCAACTTGCCTGATGACGAAACCCGCACATACACGAAACCCGCACGCACAGGCCAGCAACTTTGCTCTGCTTGTAATTGCTTGCTGTGTTGCTCCCAAGGTACGCAAACGCTACGTTTTGCAACCCTAGACCCAGCTTGAAACCGTCTTCGCGAAGCAAGCAGCCGTCACGACGCCGTCGCCGCGCACAGCCAAGACCATGGCGGCCACCGATGTACCAGCGGACCTCGTCGCCTTCGCCGACGAGCTCGCCGACGCCGCGGGCGCGCTCATCCGCACGTACTGGCGCACGCGCGTCGAAGTCGTCTCGAAGATCGACCCGGACCGCCCCGTCGCGGAGTCGCCCGCGACGATCGCGGATCGGGAGGCGGAGCGCGTCATGCGCACGCTCATCGAGACGCGGTACCCGGCGCACGCGATTCTTGGAGAAGAATTAGGAGAAAAGGGCGACGGCCGCACGAGCGAGTGGGCCTGGGTCCTCGACCCCATCGACGGGACCAAATCGTTCATCACCGGCAAACCCTTGTTCGGCACGCTCATCGCGTTGCTGCACTACGGCGCGCCCATATTGGGCGTCATCGACCACTGCGCCCTGAACGAGCGCTGGAAGGGGACCATGCACGGGACGACCTTCAACGGAAAGGCGTGTACCACCGACGACTGCGTGACGTTGCGGGAGGCGATGGTCTACGCCACGACGCCCGAGATGTTCGCGCCCGGCCTGGAAACGCGGGCCTGGGACGCCTTGCGATCATACTGCAAGCGCGCCCTGTACGGCTGCGACTGCTACGCCTACGGCCTCTGCGCCTCGGGCTCCGTGCAGCTCGTCTGCGAGGCTGACCTCATGCCCTACGACTACCTCGCGGTCGTGCCGGTGGTCCTCGGCGCGGGCGGAAAGATGACGGACTGGGAGGGCCGGGCGCTCACGCTCCCGAACCACGACCTGTCCCGGGGCCGGGTCCTCTGCGCCGCCAATGGGACCTTGCACGCGGAGGCGCTCGCGGCGCTGAAGCGGGCGCCGCCCGTGAGTGCCGCGGTGCGGAACGCGTTCGTCGCGGGCCTGGCGTGCGGCGTCGCGGCGATGGTTTTGATGCGGACGCGGGCGTAAGAATCGGAGGTATTCTGTGCGTGTGTGCGGGTTGCCCTAGATAACACGACGTGCGTCGACGCCCTGGCCACCCGCGAGGTCGTCGTTCGTTCGGGTTCGGGTTCGGGTCGCTTGGCCGAGGAAGCAGAATCTGATTTTGCGCTGCCGCGAGACAGACCACACGTATAGCGGACAACACATTCGTTTAGTACCGAATTCCCATCGCTGCGCGCCGTGGCCAGGCTCCCATCGCTGCGCGCCGTGGCCAGGCTAAACAGGGGTCACCTTGCTCCTCCCCAGCGCTCACACTGCCCAAGCATGCTGCGCATCCTACTACTCCTAGCGCTCGCGCCGCGCGCCGCAGCCGTCGGCTGGAGCCAGTTTAGAGGCGGCCCGTACCGCGACGGCACGACGACGACGGTCGGCCCGACATCGAGCAACCTGTTGTGGCGCTTTTTGTTGCGCGGCACGTCCCAGGGCGCACCGACCGTGCACCCGGACGAGTCCATGGTGTACGTGGGCGGCACGGACGGTTTCTACGGCATTAATAGTGACGGTACCTTCGGCTGGTACCTCCGCATCGACCAAGGCATTGTCAACTCGGCGGCGGCCGTGTCGACCAAGCACAACCTAGTCGTCTTCGGGGGGATGAACGGCGGCATCTACGCCGTGGACGCGCGGACGGGCCTCACGAAGTGGACGGTCTGGACTAAGAAAGCGACGAAAGGGACCCGGTCGGACCCCTACATCTATTCATCGCCCGTGCTCGACGATCGGGAGGACTTACTGTACATAGGAGCAGCGGACGGCCTGTACGCCGTGGAGCTCGAGTCGGGCCGCGTCAAGTGGATCTTCGACGCGAAGGGAGAACCGGTCTGGAGCTCCCCCGCCTTGAGCGCGGACCAGCAGACGGTGTACGTGGGCGGCATCGACAACTTCGTGCACGCCATCGACGCGGCCACGGGGACGAAGGTTTGGGAATGGGAGACGGGCGGCTTCCCCGACGACCCCGATGATCCGGACGTGGACTCGAGCCCAGCCGTGTCCCGACGGGACGGCACCGTTTACGTGGGGTCCTTCGACAATAGGCTCCACGCCATCGACGGGAGGACGGGCCAGGTCAAGTGGTCGTACCGCACGGACGACGACGTCATCTCTTCTCCTTCTGTTGCTAGAGATGGGAGGACCATCTACATCCCGTCGATCTCCGGCAAAGTGCACGCGGTGTCCGACAAGGGCGAGAAGCGCTGGTCCACGGACCTGGGCCACGCGATCATGGCCGAGCCGGTGCTCGATGGCGCGAACACGCTCTACATCGGGGACGACGACGGCAAGGTGTATGCCCTGGACGCCAAGAACGGCAAAATCAAGTGGAGCCACGACTTCGGCGACAGGGTGCGGGGCGAGCCGGCCGTCGCGAACGGCCGCCTCTACGTGGCCACGATCAACGCGGACGCCTTCCTCCACTGCATCGGGGGGGAGGGCGGCTCGTCGGCGCACTCCTCGTCGTCGAAGGCGTCTGATAAAGAGGAGGGCGGCTCCTCCTTCGGGAAAGTGGTGGTGTGGCTCGCGGTCCTGCTTGGCTTGGGCTTCGTCGCGTACGCCGTGCTCACGGTCGGCCGGCCGATGCTGGAGCAGCACGGCTTCCGCCTGCCGCAGTCCATGCAGCGCGACGGCTTCGAGGCGGCGCCGCGCGACGACGGGACGTATGCCGCGCCCTTCGTCGAGCTCCAGGAGTCCATGATGAGCGACAAAGAGCCGGGTGGGGCCGTTATCTAGTGCCCCGTGTATGTTAACTATAAAATATGAACAAAACAAAACAGCAGTCTTTTGGTGAAAACCTGGGTGCCCGAAACGCTAGCTCGACAATTCTTCAAAACCCGTTTTGTGGCCTGTTTTGTCTTAGGAAATTCCCCAGTTGTTGACGCTGGACGAGTCGTCCTTCGCGTTTGGTGCGGCCGAATTGATCCAAACGAAAATCCCCATCGATTCGATAAAAGACGTGTCGCTCTACGACGTGCGCCAGCCCGACGCCTTGCGGTTCAAGTCTAAGTCGCTACTGAGGCGGTGCGGGTGCGGGCGTCATAGGAAGTGGATCTTCCGGTGCGCCGATGAACGGGACGCGGAGTTGTTGGTCGGGGCGCTGCGGGCGCTGACGTCGTTGCGGGCCACGGACAGCTTGCGGTGGAGCTTCAGTCGGGAGTTCGACACGTCGGGGGCGTCGCGGCGCGACGGCGTGACGCGCCTCGACGACGAGCTGCTCGTGCCGGCCAAGCAGTTCGGTTTCCTCGCGGCGGCTTTAAACGAATACGAGCCTGCGCGTCCCGAGGTCCACCGCTCGCACGTGCGGCCCGAGCCCCGGCGGGGCCTCCTCGAGCGAATGAGCTTCCGCGGCGAGCCAGTTGCATAAGAATTATTAATCTAGCTTAGGCCGGCGACGGTGCAGCTTATGCACGCGTCGAAGACGCCTGGAACGAGCTCAATAAAGAGGACTGCCCCCTCGAGCCTTGTCCCCCGCGAACCAATCTTGAACGTAGAATTCGTCTTGACTTTGCACCTACCTCTCCAGCGCAGATTAGCCACGGGGCTGATAAAGTAGAACGGTGGAACGATGCCCGGCGGATCGGGCGCTTGCGCATAAGCTCCCGCGTCTCGTTTAAACAAGAGGTCGACCGTCCCGACTGACTTAGTCCCTTTGTGTGTGAGATCGAGGCTGTCGGGCTTAGTTCCGTTATAGTCTCGGACGTCACGGATGCGCCTGACTGGCGGCCGGCTCTCGTCGTGGCCCCATCCCATCTTCCGAGCTTCAGCGAGGGAAAACGTGGATCCAAGCCTATCATCTCCATTCGCCCAGGCTTGGATCCATGGCTCCGCGGAGCGCGGGTTCTCAGAGCGCTCCGTCTCGGACCCGAATAATTGTGCGAGCCTCGCGTCCACCTTGTCGTAAGCGGCGTCGTCGGCGTCGACCAATTCGCCTTCCTCCGTGGCGCCCCGGTAGATGAGTTGGACTGCGTCGGCGCGAAGCGTCCACGAATGCTGCGCAAACTTCACACCAAAACGCCCCACCGTACTGTCCAAGACATCGGCGAGGGCGGCCTTTTCGACGGGCGAAGAGCGCTCGGCCTCGTCGCGAGTACTGACGCGAACGTGCGCCCAGGACGAGGCAATGCCTTCATCGAAAAGCTGCTCGACCGCATCTCTCCGCTCTGCAGACCAGCGCTCGGGCGTCTGCAAGCGAACGTTCCGGGCGGCGCAGGACGTCGTAAGGCGGTTCCACATTTCGAGCACGAGGTTCGCGTGCGCCCCAATCTTCGCTCGCGCGCGGCACTCCCCGAGCACGCCCTCGCGCGACCGCCCCCCCGGCCCTGAATCGTGCGGGGGTTCAACGTCCCAAAGGCCTCGGAGCCAAGCTCTTGGCGTCGCGGCCCTCCGTTCAATGAGCCGCACGTCACTGGCGATTGCTTTAGATACGGTTTTGATGTCCCGCGCGTGAAAGATCAGCGTGTCGAGCGACGCCGCGGCGGAATAGGGCACGCGCTTGTCGGACCCAGGGTCGGCCGGACGTGCTTCCGACGCGCTCAGCAGATATTCGAGCGCGCGTCCGCGCACGACGGCGGGCAGCTTCAAGAACGGGAAAACGTCGCAGAAGGTGTCCGGATTATCCATGATATACTCGTATTCATATGGTTCATATGGACTCCCCGCCTCCAAGCCGCAGTGCTGGCACACGCCGTTCGCGTCCGTGACCGCGCGGCCGCATCGAGCACAATGTGAGCAGGCGTGGGTCTTGGAGCCCGCCCCTGCCCTGTCCTGTTCGAGGGCAGCCTGCTGGGTGGTGCGATCCACCGGTGCGCTTTGCCTGGCCCCCATCGATCGCTGCTGTGCGAAGATGCAGCGTGATGCAGGCGCGATCTCCAATGGGCGGCGGAGCTCAAACCCTCAAACTCGTCGCTGGCGGAGCTCTAAACCCGTCAAGCTAGCAACCACTTGGGCGTCTCTGGCCCAGGGCTGCTTGTTGTATCTCTCGAAACCCGCGCGATCTCCGTGCGCGCGCGCGCGCGAGGCTGCTCTGTTGCCGGCAGCGGCGCCCTGCGACACGCAGCGATGAAGCGCCTCGCGCTCTTCTGCTGCTCCACCACATGGGCCGCAGCGCAGCGCCAGTGGGTGCGCGGCGAGGCGCGCATCAATGCGGCCGCCGTCGTGCTGCCGCCCCAGCTCCTCTGGCCCTGGGTCGCAGATAACGATATCGAGGGCCTGTGCGCGACGGCGTCGGGCCGCGGCGCGGACGCGGCGGCGGCGGCGCCGAACTGCTACGACATGAAGGAGGGCATCCAGAACACGCATCCCTTAGTGATCGCGCCGCTGGCGTTCGCGGCGAAAGAAGCGAACGCGACGCGGCACGCGGTGCCGGCAATGCTGTCCCTGCAACCAGTCGACGGGCGCGGGCGCGCGTGCCGCCCGCCCGCGCACCTCGACGTGCTGGTCCAGCCGGCGCCCGAGGACTTTGCCACGCCGCGCGTCATGATCGCATGGCCGCCCCTGGGATACGTGCAACACCACAACGC
>Ga0114994_10000803_pt1 | contig 21785 bp, 21 predicted proteins | sample ArcticOcean_MG_C_9_FD_87043 | JGI IMG/M metagenome (GOLD analysis project Ga0114994, IMG submission 87043) | Marine microbial communities from western Arctic Ocean - ArcticOcean_MG_CB2_152 | ecosystem: Environmental > Aquatic > Marine > Oceanic | place: Arctic Ocean: Canada Basin | collected...
AAGAAGCAGTGGTTGAATCTGTAGAAGAAATTAAAGAAGAAGTTTCTACTTCTCTAGAAGATCTTTCTAAAGCCGAACTTGTTGTGAAAGCAAAAGAAATGGGTATTTCTATAAGAAAGAACTGGAGTGCCAAGACTCTTATATCTAAAATCAAAGAGGCAGAGTAAATTGTGGAAGAAATGGTTGTTGAGATGTTTTCAATATCAAACGGGTACGGGTTTTGTTTATCTCCGAACCTTGGGAAAGTCTTCTTTAGAGTGGAAGACTTTCGAAAGCTAGGGACGGCAGAACCACAACCAATTCTAGGAGAATCTGTTCTTGTTGGCCAGATAATATTTTCCGAAAAGAGTCCTAAGTCTTTCGAAGTAACAAGAATTAAAACACCTTTATTATTGACAGGTGAAGTCAAATCTTTTGATTCAACTAAAGGATGGGGTTTCGCAGAGTCTTATACAGGTTTATATTTTATACATAAGTCCGACTTTATGGAAAGTTTTATACCAATCATAGGAACTGATATTCAGTATTATAACGGTAAAAAGAAAGGAAGAAAGAGGGCTTGCTACATCAAACGGAGCTACAATGACAGATAAGAATATATTTGGAGGGGGGAATAAGAATTCCATGTACACCCCTTTAACAGAAATAGAGCAAGAATGTGTACTACGGTTAATCGAAAGCAAACAGTTAATTGTAAATATCGTTGAATGGGGTTTCGTTGAGGAACCAAAATCAAAGTTTGGTGATTTAAGGTTAGGTTTGCAATGGCGGATGAACTTTAACAAGCCAGAAACTCCAATGGCTGTTCACTATTTTGATTTAGAATTAAAAACAAGATCTGGTATTCTTCTATATAAGGAAAGACAAAGCATCTCCTACGGAGGACAACCTCTAATGGTATCCGCAGGAATGTATATTGACCTTATTTGGGATATAGCAATTACCTCTCTAAACCCCAAGATTGTAAAAGAAATAATGCCCATGGCTCGGGGATTGACTTCTCGTTGGATTGACCGGGATACAGGAAACTTTACTCTTTTCGGTAATACTAAGATGAACGAACGTAAGAAAGAATCCCTAGTAACCCTAAGAGCTATGGAAAGAGACAACAAAAAAGACACTGCAGAAAAATCACGGAAAGCAACAAACTCCGCAAAAGGTCTATAACTAATTAAGGGACCGTTCATGAAAGATCAAAAGGTTATATACATAACTCCTCTTTTAAGGAAGGAATTTAAAGGGACTAGTCCTCAGAACTTTAGAGGTAGTTTATATTTAAAGTTTTCGCAGGATAGTGCTACTTTTACGGTTCATGTTGAAAATGCTAAGGGAGACGTAGCCCTAACCTCCACCGTTATGGAAGAAGTCATATATCGGATGTTTGAAGTCATAGAAGCGTTGCAAGAAGAGTTTCAAATAGACCTGTAGAAGTTTGAGGTTTTAACTGTAAGGGTAGTATGTGAACGGCAATAAGCCAATCAACCTTGTTAATAATATGGAGATAATATGAAAGTCGCGACAAAATTAGGTGCTTTAATCGTAATTTTAGAAGAAGCAAAAGCAGATGCAGAAAAAGTAGACGCTGGTAAATGCGGTGCTCCGGGCACTCGTCTTCGTAATGCAGCTCAAGTTGCTAAGAAAACTCTGGATGAATTGCGTAAAGACGTTCTTGCACTTAGAAAAGCTGGACCAAAAGAATAGCTTACAATAATTTGCCTATATTATGGTATCTTTGAGAGGTGTAGTAATATGCTTGTTGAAAACTGGGCACGGGATAGGAATTTGGTAGTTCTGGATTCTATGGAATTCAGAATCTACCTTATTTGTTATGTGGCTAAATACCCTGAAAAAGCGACTCCGGATATGTGGGTCGTTTTTGCGTTATTGACCCACTCCGTTATAGAATGCTAAGTTCAATAGAATACTTATACACAATTCAATAATGTAAAAGTTTAATTCTTAGGAGAATAACATGGCGAATCAAGATTTAAATCCTCAAGGTGGTGTCCAAGGCTCTTCCCCCCTTTATAGGTTTGGAACTTCCCCTAACACCAGATCCGTTCTTTCACAAAAGGTTCGTGTTTTAACTCCGGCTTATGGTGGAGATGCTTCAGTTATGTATCAAATGGGTGTTTTAGGTTCTTTTGGTATTTCCGAGTCAAAGACAGTGGAAGCAATTAGAGGTATTGGTTTTGGAGACCAAATCGCTGAGTTGGTTCCTGGAGTTACAGACCCTCAAAACTTGAGTTTCTCAAGATCTCTTCTATACTTATCAAATATATGGCAGGCTACTGGTTATGCCTCTGGTGTTTCAGGTCCTGTTAGATCTCTTAAGCATCACAGATGGCCCTTTGATGTTCGTCAAGAAATCGTTTTCTCAACTCTAGCTGACCAAGAGTTCTCAGAAGGTCCTGCTCAAGGTTCTACTGGATTTAGTGGAGGGGTTTCTACTACTACTTATGCGGATAATCTTGGTGGTTCTTCGGTAGATGCTCAAACAGGAACTCATAATATACTTGTAACTTTTTACGAAGGTTGCTGGTGGACTTCTTGGGGTCACACTTTTGAAAAAGACTCAGCCCTTATTTCTGAAGAAGGTGAGGCGGCAATTACCGATATACATGATGCTTCTACTTTATACGGTGAGTTCACGGCAACCGGAAATGATCCTTCTCAAGGACAGTATGAGTCTCAGATGTATGCTAACGCTGGTTTCTAAACATGATTTACTCCTAGTTGGTTTAAAGGATCCTAGAAATAGGATCCTTTTTTTTGGGGGTACTATTTAAGTTACACAACCTTAAGAGTGTAGAGGTAGAGGAGTAACATGGTAAAAGACTTATACTTAATGCAAGCCGATAACTCTGGTGCTATTAAGATCGGGATAAGTGTTAACCCAAAAGGAAGGTTAAAGCAACTTCAAACAGGGTGCCCTTTTGAAATTAGGCTTATCGCAGTATTCGCAGAAAAGGGTTATCTTGAGAAAAGGCTACACCGATCCCTCAAGCAATACCAGATAAACCCTCTAACTGCTAAGAAAACCCGAGGGGAATGGTTTGATTTTTCTTGTATGGGAAGTTTTCCTGATTGGATAACTGAAGCCTTAGATTTAGAAGAGGTAAATACTTGGTGGGAAAAGCAATAAGAGTTTAGAAATAAGGAGTCCTACCATCTGCTATAAAGAGGACCTCTACTGCTTTTTTGGCTTTGAACCCGTCCTCCGTTTGTTTTCTCCTACCCAGTGTATAAGTTATATCTAACTCGTGCCTATCATTAGTACCTTGGAGCTTTTGAAAGAACCCATCACCCGTTTTCCGATTACATACAAAAGCAAGAGCACTTTTTTCTTTACAGTTTTCAGCATATTGTATAACAGACTTTTGAAACTCATCATCGTTTTGTGTTCCGTAGTTTGCAAAGCAACCCCTATAAGGTGGGTCTAGAAACACAAAAGAGTTTTCTGAGACCTCTTCTAGAGTTTCTGCGAAATCCTTATTCGTAAGGGTGACATTCTGCAAAGCCCTATGCCAATTCATAGCATTTTCTTTATCATAGACTTTATCGGTTTGGCTCAACAAACCTGCAGCAGTGCCAAACCGATTATTGGTATTTTGGTTTATTTGCCACAGGCCATTAAAGCCTGTCCTCATCAAAAAGAATAGATGCGCTGCTTCTTCCGTATCATTCCATTTCTTGAACTCGAAGGCATGTTCTTTTCGGACTTTATAATAGAACTTTTTCCTATCTCCTTTATCCAAAGGTAAGTATTGTTTGGATAGAACCTCTAAGACCCCCATAAAGTTTTCAATATCGTTCTTAACGGAGGTGTATATTCTCATAATTCCTTCGTTGCAGTCATTCAGGTAGAACTTTGCAGTTGGGTTTTTTGAATAAGCCCAGATAAACATCGCCCCTCCTCCTAAGAAGGGTTCATGGTAAGAAGAGAAGTATGTTGGTAGCCAAGGTTTATATTTCTTCAACATCTTGGTTTTCCCACCAGCCCACATAAATAACGGCTTCATATATTCTCCTCGCGTTTAATAGTACCTCAAAGAAATACCCGTACAGTAAAGAGTATGGATTCAACTTCTCCTAACAAGTTCCTTTTCAATAGAAAGTTTATAGGATAAAATAAAGGTATTTAGATTTAACCGAAAAGACTTCAGGAGTCTAGAATGTCAAATAAAAGAGAGATCGCTAAGATTGCTAAAGAAGTTAAGCAAATTAAAGCCCAGTTACATAGAGTATTACGTGCAAGCCCAAGAGATTCTGTTGAACGCGAAACTTCCGGTGTTGTAAAAGCATTAAAAAAGCTTGAAAATGGGGGGTTTTTAACTCTAAGGGACCCTGACTTTGAGGAAGGGATCCTGGCTTATGAGTGGGAGGAAGTCCAAATAGATATTATTTGGACCGGAAGTGGTTGGATGGTCTTTGTATCTGATAACAACAGTTGTTTCCGACGCTTAGACGGAAACCAATTTGCTACTAAACAGTTATATGGAGTTATAAGAAAAGAACTTCAATCTTGTATGCAATCTTATTTTTAATCGGGTATGTTTTTAAGCTCTTATAACCTTATGTATATGTAACTACTAATAAGGAGAAAAGATGCTTAATATTGATAACTTAGTCAAACAATTGAGGGTTGCCCGTGATACATATTATCACGGAACCCCTTCCATAAGCGACGCTGCTTTCGATGCCCTTGAGAATGAGTTGAGAAAGAAAGACCCAACTCATGACTATTTCTCAGAGGTAGGTGCTCCTGCTTCTAAAACAGGTTGGGAAAAGATTTCTCACCCAGTAGATATGGGTTCTCTGGGTAAAGCCCAAACGAAAGAAGAACTACAAGAATGGGCACGACTACGAGGAATACAGGACGGGTTCGTAGTAAGTGAAAAGTTAGATGGGATAAGTATCCTTCTAACATACAACCAAGCAGGGAACTTTGTTTCGGCTGCTACAAGAGGGGACGGAGTTCAAGGAGAGGATATTTCCCGTAATGTTCTTCTAATGAAAGGTGTTCCGAAGAAGATTGAAAACAAGACTGGTGGGTCTATTTATGTTCGAGGAGAAATAGTTTGTCACAAGTCTATTCACCCTATTGAGTTTCCAGATGACTCTAACCCTAGAAATACTGCCTCTGGAACTGCCAAAAGACAAAACGCAGGTTGGATGAAATGCCGACACCTTAATGTATATGCCTATCGTATGGACGTTGGGAATGGTTCGGCTCTGATTACAAAATCCACCCAGTTAAGATATCTAGAGGACTTAGGGTTTCAAACTCCAAACTGGAGAGTTGCCAAGACTCTTGTGGTTGTTGAAGGATTATATGACTTTTATATTAAAACTACCAGAGAAAGTCTTGACTACGACATTGATGGCTTGGTTATCGAAGTTAATGACCCTTTTATTGCTGAGAAGTTGGGTTCTCATAACGGTACTCCGAAAGGCTCAATAGCCCTTAAGTTCCCTCATGAGTCCGCAACTACTACTTTGATAGATATCGTGTGGCAAACGGGTAGAACAGGGCGTGTAACCCCTGTAGCGATCTTTGAAACAGTTAATCTTGCAGGAGCGAATGTTTCAAAGGCAAGTTTGCATAACTTAAAGAGACTAGAGCAACTTAAACTTTATGCCGGATGTGAAATCTTGGTTAGTCGCCGAAACGATGTTATCCCTCAGGTAGAAGGAAATATATCGGAGGGTGTATTTGTTCAATAGAAGAATAAAATAAAGGTATATAGATACTACAATAAAAGACTTCTATCATAGAGGTCTTTTTTCATTTATAGGTATGTTTTTATCCTTCCCTAACCTTATGTATATGTAACTAATAATACTAAGGAGAATGAGATGTCTATTACTTATTTTGGTGCCCCTACCGAATGCCCTGCCTGTGGTGGGGCTATTCACAAATCCGGGGAATACCTTATTTGTTCCGATAAATATGAGTGTCCTGCCCAAGTGGTTGGGCAAATCTCTCGGTGGATTGGAGGATGCGGAGTTAAATACTTCGGTAATGGGTCTATCGAAGGATTGGTAGAACTAGGACATATAAAGTCTATTGGAGATATTTATGACCTTACAAAAGAAGAGGTGGCGACCCTAGAGATTAACGGTCGTAAAATCGGTTCAAGTCTCGACCGAGGACTTGACTCTTTAAAAGCGAATATGGAGGTCACCCTCGATGTATTTATTGGAAGTCTCGGAATAAATACAATCGGTAAGTCCATGATCCGTATGATGATGGCTGCTGGTTATGATGAGTTAGGAAAGTTTGACACTCTAACGGAAAAAGAAGTTGCTCTTGTTCCCGGATACTCTACTGAAAAAGCAAGGTATTTGGTAGAGGGTTTCAATACCCGAAGAAACCTTATGATGGAAATCTTGGCTGCAGGGATTACTATTGCGAAGCCTCAAGTGATTGAGAAAACAGGTTCCACCTTAGACGGTAAGGTTTTCTGTATTACAGGAGTTCGGGATGCGGAACTTAAAACCAAGATTGAGTCCGAGGGAGGTAAGTTTGCTAGTGGTGTATCTGCAAAGGTGAACTACCTTATTTGTAAGGATACTTCTAGTACCTCTGGAAAGGCTAAGAAGGCTCGCGACTTAGGTTGTACGTTACTATCCCTAAGTGATGCGTGGGAACTTGTAAAATAAAGTTTAAGGGGGGTTGTACAACCTCCTGTTAACATAATAGGTATTATTCAAAAGGAGTTTGATATGGACGTTTACATTCAAAAAGTTATTCGAGATTACGTTAAGGAAAATGGGAGGAGTGCTTTACGCAGTAATGCTAAAAGTATAGCCCAGGACTTTCCTGGGCAGGAAACCAAAGCAGCCGAGATTATAAATAAGTTTTTGTCAGTTAGAGAAACCTTTACTGAAGAAGGAGGTTCCAGATGAAGGACCCTAAATCCAAATGGTCAAAAAAAGGTAAGATCGCTTATATGGGTATTCGGTTAAACTCTGCCTCGGAAAAAGCATTAGCCGATTGGTGGGAAGCTAATATTGGAGAACTTCACGAGGATGTTAAATCACATCATATGACAATCGCCTTGAAACCGAGTGTGGACTTGTATGAGAGCTATTGGGATACCTTGGGAAGTCAGGAAGTAGCCCTTAAAGTGGATGGTTATGTAGACACTCCGAAGGTTCAGGCAGTTTCCGTTCAAGATGGTGGTTTGAGTACAAAAGATATACCACATGTAACCGTAGCCGTTGGTCCGGGAGGATCTGCTAAAGACTCTAATGAGGCTTTAACAAACAAAACCAAGATAAACGGTCCAACTTTGAAAGGCACTCTTATGTTGTCTGGCCGAGGAAAAGAAATAGTTGGAGACATTCCTTGGGAGTAACCTCATATACTATGCATCAGTAGCTCAGTTGGATAGAGCAAATGCTTCCTAAGCATTAGGTCACAGGTTCAAATCCTGTCTGGTGTACTTTTTTTAACCAAGCAAGAAGTCTTGTTTGGTCTTTTTTTGTACCCCTCCTACAAGTCTCAATAATTTGAGTATGTTTTCATAAGTCTGAAACCTTATGTATATGTAACCCCGAATAAAAGGACAATAAGATGAGTAGAGAAAATAACCCAATAACAAATATCCTCGCAGTATTAAGCGAGAAAATAGAAGAACTTGCATGGGACGCTAGAAGAGATTTGGAGAAAGAAACCTACAAGTTGGGTAAGATGGAAAAAGATTTGATAGCCTTGACCGAGGAAATCTTAGGAGGAGTAGACAAGTTCGAACTTGTAAACGTGTTCGAACTTGAAGATGACGAAAGAGAGGAACTTGAAAAAAGTGCGAAATGGGTGGAAGCCTATGAAAACTTTTACTTCTATGACGAGAAGTATAAGATATCAAAGAAGGCTCAGAACCTTTTAGAAAGAGCTGCTAACGATCTAGTAGAGTTAGGTCATAGTTAGGCTAGGGGAAGGGCTTCTTAAAGCCCTTCCTTTTAATACACGGGTATTGTATAGCATTTAGGAGGAACTATGAACTTAGAAATGTTAAAGCAAGCCATGAAGCCCTTAGAGTATTTTGGTAAAGTCGAAATCCAAATAGAGGTGAACGGATCTAAGGTGGTCTTAAAAACCTTATTGCCTGCAGAAGAAGTAGCCTGTCAGAAATATGCTTCCGGAGTATTGGAGCAAATAAAGGAAGAGATTGATTTAGAAAATGATGAGATGTCAAGGCATGGAGCATTAGATTACTTTGACAAGTTCCGTATAGAGGTTATTTCTTATTCCGTTATTCAAATTGGAGACTTAGATTTCCGTAATGTTCCCTACTTGGATACGGGAGAAACCTTACCCAACGGCAAGGAAAAGAAAATAACGAGACAGTTAGCCTTACGTCAAATAATAGAGACTTCATGGTCTAGAGCTATGATAACTATTTGTTTTTCCAAGTACGGAGATTTGGTTACTTTGTTAAGCGAGCAAGCCGAAAAGATAGCCAACCGTTCTATATCTGACTTAGATGCAGAGATACAGAGATTAAAGGCGAAACTCGAAAAGACCTTACAAGAAAGAGATAAACGAGCTGTAGGAGATCCCTCCGTCACAGCAGTTCAAATAAAGAACCTTGTAGAAGTTGGAAGGGTTATGGAAGATGAGTTAAGTTCCGCAACGAAAAAAGCAGAAGAACTCAAAACAGAAAGAGAAATAGAAAGAGAAGTAGAAAGAGAAGTAGAACGAGAAATAGAAGAGGAAAGAATTAAAGAGGAAGCATCCAAGAGAGAGGAAAAGGAAACCCCTAAACGGAAATCCGTAATTCCTGAAGAAGTTCCTCCCCCTACAGCACCTCCAACAAAAGAAGAAGTTAAGGAAGCAAGGAAAAGGGCTACCCAGGGTTCCGAGGAAGCCGAGGAAGACCCTCTAGGAACAGCAACTCCCGTAGGTAGTATAAAAGGGGTAGATGCCTACAGGCTACCTTCCCAGACTATTTCAGAGAGAGGTCAAAAAAGTGCGCCTAGCCCAACCCAAATAAATAAAGACCCTAGCGCATCCTCCGCAAACCCGAAATTCAAACCTCGAAGATAATATGAACGACGAGGAAATCCTTAGAGCAGCCGAAGAGGATTTCCGAGGAGATTCGAATAAGAGAAGGTTCTTATACCGAGACCTAGAAGAAATTTTAGTGAATGAATTCGTAACCCACACCATAGTATTAGGGACTAGCCGTATTGTACTGCGGTCCTCGCTACCCCAAGATCATTTCATATTAGGAACTTTGGGGGAAGTCGAAGACGAGACTTATATGCAGTGGTTTGTAGCACATCATATTTACATCTTAAACGGAATGGTTATTCCAACAGATAAGAAGGATAACGGGGCATTCGCCTTATATCATGGCTGGGTTAAAAGCTGTAACTTACAGTTTTTAGATGTATTATTTTTTTGCATACTCGGACTTAGAAACAGAGTATCCAGAGCAACAAAGCTGGTCGGGGCTTTTTGCTACGAGGGATACTCAAGGTCTTATTGGAGGATGCATGGAGATACTAAGGATTGGTCTACGTGTTCTGTTATATCGAGGCTTTGGAGAGCTTATAACTTTCAAGAGGATTTAAGGCAACGGGATGAAAGGGAGTGGGAACATACTAAAGTTATAGCAGGGTCAATGTCAAAAAAGGCATTTGAATCCATAAATAAGTTTCTAAATGAGGGGAAAAGCAAAGACCGTGAAAGAAGACAGCGAGAAATAGAAGAAGCAGTAAATTGGGCTTTCTTTGGGGAATTTGAGGAACAAAAGCAAGAGACTATTAAAGTACAATACGGAGGGGAAGAGCACGAGATACCTGTTAATTTAAAAGGTTCGAATTCCGTAGAAAGTATGCTTGATGAAATGAAAAAGGTTATGTCCGGAGAACAAGATTTACACGACATCTTAGTAGAAGAATACCATGAAAGTATCCGGAATAGAAGAGAAGCCGAAAGGGAAAGAAGAAGAAAGATCCTTGAAGAGACCTTAGAAAGAAGATCTGATCAAGAAGTTTCAGGTGGAACAGTGCTTACAGGATATACAAAGGAACAAATGGATTCTCTTAATATGCGTGGGGCTAAGAAAACAGGAGTTCTCTCAGATGAGAAAGAGGGGTACTTGTTTGAAAGGTTCTTCCAACCAAAGGTTGTAGTTGGGGTTCTAGGTAAAACAGGACCTGAAGAAGCAAGTGTTAAAAACACCGGAAATAAGGAAAACAATCCTGAACCATCCCTACAGGATAAGATTTCTCAAAGGAACCCAAAACTCAGCAAGAATAAATAGCTTATGATAAAATAGAGGTTAAAGAGGGGTCTATGCCAGCAGTTTCAGAAACAGTTGATATTGGTATCGGAGTGGTTCAAGGTGAGCCAGGAGCATTTACGGCTTTAGAGCAAGGTATTGCAGATGCGGTTACTAGAGGTACTTCAAAAGCTCTTTCAAAGAATAAAGCAGTTCAAGACGCTATTTCAAAGCTATTTTCAGCAGGGTTTAAAACCGAGGCGAAAAAACTCGGGGAACTAAGTAAAGAGCAAGATAGGAAAAGGAAAAAAAGTGCTCAGGAAATAGCCAACCTAGAAAGAGAGTTAGAGTCCGATATAACCACTGATAGAAGGAAGACCTTAGATAAGGAAATCCGAGATAGGAAAAAAGCAATCCGCTTGGAAAACAACGCCTTGGAAAAAAGGATATCCTCAAGCATGGAGGCCACGGAAAGGCAAATAAGTTTATTAGCAGATGCCGATAAGCGTTCTCAAAAGTCTTGGCATGAGAGGGCAAAGACTGCAGGAGGTGCTCTAAGTGGGGGCGTGGAAAATGTTTCTTCCTCTATGGTAAGTGGTTCCATAGACCCCGAAGCCCTTACAAAAGGTCTAGCAAAAGGAATTGGGGGGTTAGGGGAGATGATTGCTGGCAAAATGGCGCAAAGTGGAATGGCGTCCTCTGCTGCGGCACTTTCAACTGCGGCAGCCGTAATTGCGGGAGCAGCCGTTGCTTTTGGCGCCATTGTAGCAGTTTTTGCAGCAGCCTACGGTCAAACTAAAGAACTTAACGAAGAAATAATGGGAACAGCTAGTTCTGTTGATTTGCTTGCGGGGTCTGGGAAAAACTTATCCCAGACTTTGAAAGAAGTTAGGGGGGCTGCACTTGACCTTGCCTACTCAACTCGCCTAGAAACCAAAGAAGTAATAGCAATGATGGGAGCTTTTAACCAATCCGGAATAACCCTTAAAGAAGTGGGGAGGGTTGTTGGAGGTGTTGGAACTAACGTCTCGAAACTAGCGGACTTAAGCCATACTGCTATATTGGCTTCAAAAGGTCTTGGCATTGAAGTGCAGTCTTATGCAGAATTCACGAAGACTTTTATCGAGATGGGAAATTCTGTGGTAGATGTTCAAGGGGCTTTCGGTATGATTTCGGATAGTGCTAGAAGAGCAGGGATGAATACAAAAGATTTCTTTACGGCAATAAACGAGGCATCTACGGGAATGGCTTTATATAACTTCAGGGTTGGAGATACGGTAGGGTTATTTTCGGACCTCGTTAAAATCTTAGGGGAAGACCTTGCAAAAGAAAGGATCGGTCTTTCTAAAACTTTCGGAACTATGGATTTCGAGCAAAGGTATAAAACTGTTATGACAACGGGTAAGAAAACCACAAAGGGTATTGTTACAGCGGAAGCCGGAAGACAATCAGAACAGTTTGGCGAAAAGTTTGGGAAGGATGTAAAGGGTCTCGAGTCCGTAGGTGGAGCTGGGGCAATAGATGTTAAGGCACTTGGAAAGTTATCTGAAAAGCAGTTTGCTAAGTTGTTGGCAAAAACATATGCCGCAGAAGGAAAGACGCAAGACTTAGCCAAGCAACAACTTCAAACCCTTTACACCATATCTAAAGGAACAAAAGGAACAACTGCAGCGTTGGCTGCATCTTTAAGTGGTCTTTCTAAGTCTGGGGAGATTGCCATGGAGCTAGCTTCTGGGCAGGCATTGTTAGGAGGTAAGTCTCTTGCAGAGGCAGCGGAAAGTCCAGCGTTAAGAATGTTCTTAGAAAAAGAAATGGGGATGTCCGGAGAGCAGTTAGAACAAAACATTAGAATTGAAAGAGCATTACGAGAAGAGTTTGAATCCATGAAGTTGTCAGGGGAAGTGGCTAAAGATGCGAATTTCTCAGAGGAACTGGCCAAGGGAACTCTTTCTCAGACGGAAACCTTAAAGGCAGCAGCCCAAGCCGAGTATTCCATGGTAGAACAACTAGGGCAACAAACCTACATGGAAACCAAATCTATATCCGCTACGGTTAAGAATGTAATTGCAGGTCTTTTAGAAAAGATGTCCGGATACCTCGAATACATAGCATCTTCGAGCTTGTTCGGAGGGAAAAAAGGAAGCACCGAGGAAGCCGTGTTTAAGGAACTTCAAAGAACGAACGCCATTATGGACGAGGAGTCTGCGAAGATAGTGGCCAAAGAAGAGGCGATAGCGGAGCTTGAAAAACAGATAACAGCTACAAAGAAGGGGCAAGTGGTTGAAAGGAAACAACTAACCGACCAAATAAAGGCTCTCGAAGAGGGGAAGAAATCCTCCACAAGAAAGATTGCTGTCGCTAAGGGTACTCAAATGAATATAAAGACAGGTGCTACTGTGGAAGATGCAAAAAAACAAGCTGCGTCTGCAGAGTTTAGAAAGCAGCATGGAATGTCTCCGGAGGCATTTGCTTCAACGTTGCAAAAAGAAAAACAAATACGAATTGGTACTGCCGAAGCAGTAGTTACCAACCCATACCTTCCAAACCAAAAAGTTATGGAGATGGGTTTTCCAACCCAGCAAGAATTTTCGTCCGAGGGAGCTCCAGACCCCCAGTATGCCATTGATCAAGCTATTTACGACATAAAAGCTGGGAGTTCGGTCGAGGACATCGAAAAAGAAGGCTTTGAGGTTGCAGTGAAACAAGTGGACCTAACTGCAGAAACGGTTACAACTTTATCGCGAATGGCAGCCAGAGCAAGAGACGAAGAGAAAACTCAGGAGAAGCAAGCCACGTCACTAGACAAAATACTTAAAGTTTTAGACAATGACGAAACAAACAAACTTATTGCAGGGTCGGACCTTAGTAGAGAGAAGGTCCTGGAGAATTTAAAGACTGCAGAGGGTCGGGATGCTATAATAAGGAAAATTAATGCCAATACCGGAGCCGATGACTCTACCCGAAGAAGTGCCCTTGCGATACTAGGGGTTGGGATGGACCCCAAGGTAGAGGACTTTATTTATAGGGGGAATGGAATCTCAGGTAATATCACCCCTATAAATAATAAAGATGAGTTTTTCGGAGCCAAGCCTGGAGGAGCAATAGATAAAGCAACAAATGGTGGTGGTGGAGTTATTGTTAACATCAGTGGTGTGGGAAGTGCCAACGAGGTTGCGAGGGCAGTTGGAAGCACCCTTAAAAGACTAGGGTATGGTAATGTTAAAAAATATACGTCGTAAGGAGGCTTATATATGAGCCTTTTCAATACGAGTTTCCCTAACGGAGCTGCCGACGAGTTTTCAACAAACGGTACAAGACCCGTAATATTTGACATCATTGACCCAGACGGAGAATCTATACTCCCAGAAGGAGTTAGACTAGTCTTAAAAGTGAACCCTACTTCCATGAGTGTAAAATACACTCAAAAAATAAACCGTATTCAAACACGAGGAGGGTTTGTTGAGCAACATTGGGGGGATGGAGAAATAGGCATAGATTTCGATATGGTAACAGGATACTTTATGCGAGTTTATGTTGGAACTATATCAAACACTGACCCAACACTGTCGGGTGCGTCTAGAAGAGACACATTAGGTTATGATTCCTACCTAGATATGCTTGCACTTTTTCATAACAATGGAAGTGTTTTTGATGCAAACGGAAATATAGTCTTACAAGGGAAAATAAAGATTACTTTTGATGGTGGTGTATACACAGGTTGGTTTTCCTCGTTTAATGTTTCAGAAACTCCAGAAAAACCATATATGTTTACAATGAGTTCTGCTTTTGTATGTGAAGATGAGATTCAAAACTGGAGGAGTTTATAATGGCTAGAATAGAAAAAAGAGATGACCTTATAGCAAACCGATATGCAGGTTTATCCGTAGGACCTCGTTTGACTTACTCCTTTGAGACTCAAGACGTTCTCCCCGTCGACGGAGTAAGACCTTTACTTAGGAAATTATCTCCCTTCACACTGAGTTTTGTGCCTCCACAGATAATTTCTGATGGAGCAAACTCTATAAATGTTAATGTTCTTGCAAGAGCAAACAGATCCACGGAGGATTTCCAAGACAGGGCAAGTGAATACAGGGATAGTTTTGGAACAGGTTCTATAACAGGGAGTCCAAGTCAAAGATTAGACCGTTTGCAACAAATTGTATCCGCAGGTCAAATAATTAGAGGGATAAGTTCAGACAGAGAAAGAGCAGTTATAGTGGATCAATATACAGCTGCAGATATAGCACTTCAAGTAGAGCAAATGTTACAGTTCCCACCCTTAACTTTACTTGTTAACCCGAATGCTTTTTCGATTGACTACAATCAAGTTCAAGAGTATGGGGACCGATCTAGAAAAGGGTACATATTTGAGAGGTGGGGAGGGGAGCAACCAAGTATAAGTTTTGCAGGAACCACTTCTGCTTTTGTAACCTGTAAGTTTCCTAATTCCTTTAATGATGCGTTTTCTGGATACGGTTGGGCTGCTAAGAGAAACTCTGCAGCGTTTCAAAACTTTATGGCTTTATATTCTTTCTATCGGAACAACGGACTAATATACGACCAAATTGGAAGGACTGAGGCACACCATATGGTAGGAGCTATCGCGATTAATTGGGATCAATGGACTTATATAGGCCATATGGAGAGTTTTGATTATTCCTACAGCCCTGATCTTCCAGGAAGAATAGAGTGGAGTATTTCCTTCAAGCCGGATGTAATGTTTGATAACTCAAATGACCCAAGTTATTTAGGAATGCCCAAAAGTGTAGGTAACAATTTAAAACCGCAGGGGTTTGTAGGGAACGGTGGAGCTACGGACCCGTTTTCAGATAGTTTTACAGACGACCTTAGAACACAGGCAGCAGCAGGGATAGCCCAAACACCCTTTGGGTTATTACTGCCGGAGGGTAGATAAATGAGTTTAGGAAATAGACCTTATATTGGAACTTGGCAATTAAATAATAGGACCTTGGTTCGACAGGTTCCAGATGCAATTGTTTACATAAACGGATATACTGAGTTAGCCTCTTGTGCCTCTTGCAATAAGAAGATAGACTTACAAAAGTATATCACACAAGTTTCTTGTGATGCTTCAACGGACCCTATATCCTCCGGAAGTATTTCGTTTGCTATTCCAAGACATGCGAAAGAGTTATTTGACAGGGATGGAAACTTTTTATTAAAGCCAGGACTAGAGGTAATAATATTATTTAGGGGATACTTCCCTATGAAAGAGTATGCCGGAAGGGGTCAAGATCCAGAGGAAGGAGGGTTTGATGCCGACAATGTTTCCGTATATCCGTATTACCAGTGCTTTCGAGGTGTTGCCACTGAGGTTTCCCACGAGTTCTCAGGAGGATTTTACTCCGGGACTATGTCATGTGCAAACCTTTTACACATGTGGCAAAACTTAAAAGTCTCCGTAAATGGGGCTGCTTTTGGAAAGAGACCTGCAAACTCTTCCGTACAACCCCACCTTATAGGGCACAGGTTCACAGGTGCCAATCCTTACTCCGTAGTTTACACTCTTACAAAGGTTGGTTTTGGAGCTGCTTTTGGAGTGGAATTTCAAATGGCTCAATCAACTAATATTGCTGCAAAAAACGATGCAGGTACGGAATCCTTGTACGCCCATGCTGCAGAGTGGTGGGAAAAACGATGGCAAGAAGCCTCGGGAAGATTAAGGATGTACGGTTTGAACGGTCGTATATTCAACGCTGCAGAGCAGGCTTACTTAGGTAGGTGGTATGACACGAGGAATAATTCTAAAGGGGTTCTCGCAACCACTGTTAAAAATATAAGGGAAGCATTCAAAAATGCAAACAGTGATCTAAACTTATTAGGGTATACAGAAGTAAAAGAAGCTCTTAGGGAATACGCTTACGATAGGTATTCCGTTGCAGCTGGGGCATATTCTACTAACAGAGGTAAGAAAGCAGCAAGTGAAGACGTAGTTAAGATGCAAGCATTTACCCTAGACCTGGGTAAATATGGGAGCATGGATATGTTCGAGACGGAATATGTTTCAAAACTAGACATTGTAAATACAGTTTGTGCTTCAACAGGCTTCGAGTTTTATCAAGATGTGGATGGGGATCTGGTATTCAAGCCCCCTATGTATAATCTGGATACTAGGGAAGATCCTGTGTTTGTAATTAAAGACAGAGACTTGATTTCTATAGATGAAAGTTACAGTGAACCCGAAGTAACGATGATGAAAGGTACGGGTTCTACCTTTTCTAACCTCCAAGGGCATGGTATAGACGGTTGGGCTGGTGTTGGTGCAGTGTTTATTGATTATAAGTTAGTTGCGCAATTTGGATATAGGGAAGAAACATTCACCTCAAACTATATGAGTTCCAGACACTCCCTTTATTTGTCTGCAATAAATAGGTTGGACATCGCTAACATCGGAATGAGGTCGGGAACTATTTCAATACCTCTAAGACCAGAGCTCCGTCCAGGATATCCTGTTTATGTTGAATCCGAAGACTGCTTTTACTATGCTAAATCTATATCCCATAGTTTTTCCTATGGGGGAGAAGCGACTACAACCATATCTTGGGTTGCAAAGAGAAGTAAGTGGTGTCCTCCTATAAAATCAAACCCTGAAAACAAACTTCCCAGCATCGCAGATATAAGGTTAGATGCTCCAGGAGAGTATCCTTCCCACCCCCTTATGATATACCCAGAAGATTCTACTAGTTCTTCCCCTCCAAGAATGATCGGGTTTCCAAATGTCATCATGGCATTAGACGCAGATAAGTTAAACTATGACACCATAGACTTAGATAAACAGACCTTATCCGCTGAGGGGTTTATAGAAAGTGCACTTTCTTCAGGATACCTAGAAAGAGGAGATGATGAAGATACCTTTAAACTTCGCAAGGCAAATAACGACGTCGAAGTAATACCTTTAACGACCCTTCAGCAAGAATGGAGCAATGTTTCTGAAGCTTTTGCAGAGGGTTCCGTAACACCTGACCTCAGTACTACAATAGGTGTTGTATTAGCTAGAATGGCAGCGCAGTCCGGATTCCTTGTAAATGACATAGAAGATGCAAATAACCTTGTTAATTACCTCGCCATTCAAAACTCCTTGAAAAGTCAGTTCTCTCCTGGTTCTCAAATAGCTGGAAGATACAGGTATTATTCTTGTTCCCACCCAAGTCCAGAGCATCAAGCACCTAAAAATATTACGGTAAATCAAGAAACGAACATCTTGGCTACAGACGACCCTGAAGATGCCGAGAGACCTGCAACTACGGAAGTCCTTCAGTTTCAAGATAGGGGCGATGGGTTAGGCTTGGAACTTATTGCTACACCAACGACTTCAATTAAAGGTGTTAGAGTAAAAACCCTTTCTAGCAAAGCCAAGGGCGGAGACGACCGAGAATACGTGAATGTCATTTCATCCGAAATAAAGTTTGTAGTGTTCGCCCCACAAACCTTGAAAAAGAAAGTTCAAGTGTCTTCTGTCTCTGCAACGGACTCCGCTAAGGGGAACTTTACAATCGTACTCAATGTTTTCAAGGAAGTATTATCTAACTTTATATGGCGTGATCTTCTAGCCTCGGAACCAAGCAACACCTATTTAGAAAGAATAGCCGTTTACAGGGAAACCCTAGACGAAGCCTTTACAATTTTCGCTTCAACCTTTACAGATACTTCTTCAATTCGGAACAACAATAAAAGAATAACGAACTATTACAAATATAAGCTGTTTTCTCAAACAATGGCAGAAACAAAGAAGTTAGACAAGGTTTCCATAAAAAAACTATCAAGAGGTTTAGCAAGCAGATATAAAAACTTGTTAAGTTCTATAATGGCTCAAGGACAGAAGGAGTTAAAAAAGGATGCTGGAAAGTACCAAACTTTTATGGTGGCAAGACAATTGTTTTTCAATAGTATTTTTGGAGAGGAAACGATTAAAGAGCCTGGGTCTGGAAAATCTTATGTTTTTGTCCAAGACTATAAAGATCTAGTTTATTACACCCCTATATTCCCTGTTTCGGACGGTGGAGGTTATGAGCTGGTAGGTAACTTACCTTATGGCCGAGGAATTACTATAACGAAGTATGCAGGGCTTTTACAAAGCGAGATGATCGCGGAGGGGGATACCCCAAAAGAAAAAGTAACCGAAACCGAAACAACAATTCGGTCTCAAGGAACAAACGCTTCGGACATGGCAACTGTTGAGAAGTTTTTAATTGCGTATGAAGTGACCGGAATGGACTTAGCTTTAACGCTTACAATATTTAACGATACCCAAAAGAAAGCCATTTTAGCAACTGCAGGTGCTGCGAATGATCTAGAGTTAGCAGATTATCTCGAAACCCTTACAAGTAAAGACTTTTCCAGTCAGGTGAAAATAAGAAATAGCCCTGTAACTTCTTACTACCGAGGTCAAAGTATCTTTGGAGAAACTGCTGCAAAAAACTTAGCAAACATAGACCTAGATGGTGGGGTTTGTAAGTGTAAGGGGGCGGATGGTGCTTTCCTACTTCAAGCATTCAACCAAGAAAGGGTGCTATTATTTGGAGAGGAAGCAGTCGCAGATTATCAAAGGGAGCTAGCAATTCAACAAGAGATAGGTTGGAAGGTTACAAGACAGGCATATGCAGGTACTTCTACTAAAAGAAGTACAGGACTTTCGGATGCTTTAATTGCAGCAACGGAAGACCCAAGTAGACTTTTAGGTAACGCTCTGGGCGAAGCACGTCGAGCCGTAGATAATGTTGTAGAAGAAAACCCAGAGATATTTAACCCAGAAGAAGAATAAAAGGAGTAAGCTATGGCTTCGCCAAATATAACCGTTTCAAAAACAGAACTATCTCAAGCAATAGGGGAGAAATCTCTAAGGTCTTCAAGAGCAGGAGGAGACGGGACCGAGTTTCCTTTACGAGTCGCCAAAGTTACAAGAGTAGACCCGAAGCAACTTGTAGTAGACCTGATAACTTTTACAGGGAACCATGATACATATGAAAGTGTAGCCTTAACTTTCCCGAACGCTGGAGCTAGACATTTTCTTGGGGCAATTCCGGATGTAAATGACCTCTGTATAATTGATTATTCCCCTGCGGAGTCCGGAACTTCTAGAACTCCTTATATTGTAGGTTGGTTGGTTCCAGGAACGGATGTTGGATATGACTGGCTTGTCTCACAATTAACGGACCCAAAAGATTTAGAACTAAACCCTAAGACAAGAGAGGTCTTAGAGGGTGTTTATGGGCGAAGGAGACACAAACTTCGTCAGATGGAACCTGGAAATATAGTAGCCTCTTCTTCTCAAGGGTCTGACATAATACTAAGTGAAGACTTGTTATTAGCAAACCGTAGAGGGAACGAGATATTATTAAGAGATTCGGATCAAAGTTTAGTGGTTCGGACTTTACAACAGTTTCATGTAGGGTCTGGGTTCAGGGTTTATTCTGGAATGGTTCAAAGAGATTCAAATCTTTTACCTCGACAGTTATTTAGCGATGGTGTAGATTACACTTCCCCAAAGCAGTTAGATGATGACGGAGTTCCTATTCCTCTAGGGGAGCTAGAACCTTCTGAGCTAGAGGACGGATTACTTAAAACCTCTGAAGTCTTTGAGAATAAGGACTTAGAAATGGGAGTCTTAAACCCAAAGGACATTTTATCAAGGGGAATGTTTATAGATGAGGAGGGGCTATTAAAGAACCCTGAAACCTTTCGAGGTTCCACCTATGGTGGTAAATCTTTCTACAGAGTTTCTAAGGACTCTACAAACTCTGTTCCCGATACTGGAACGGAGACTTTTACCGAGTACCGTATAGAAGTTTCCCATACAGCAGATGGAACTTTACCTGTTACAGAGCAAACTGATGGTATTGACATAGACCGTTTACCCCAAAACCAGATATCAGATGACCTTGGGGATTTTGAACCCAACTCCCAAAACAAATCCATAAACACCCCGATGGTTGAGATGGTAATGGGAACGGTTATTGGAAATGACCCGATAAACGAACCAGAAAGTTATGGAGTTCCCCTCGTTGCTACTATTTTTGACGCTAACGGAGGTTACAACCCTACTATAAGCCCTGCTACTCCGGGAACACCGATTTCAAGCCACTTAGCATGGCTTGTTAAAATACGAAACCCTACATCTAACACCCCACCCGCATTCATGGCAATTACAAAAGGAGGAGCATTAAAGTCCTATTTTCCTGGAGTTGGTTCGGAATCCTTAGAGGAATACTTTGCAAAAGGTCGAACTACGGGGTTAGGTATCGGAACAGGGGGAGTTTCTCAATTATTTGATTGTGAGGGATCTTTTCATGTACAAACTAAAAACGCAGATACTTCAACAGGGAACGGCATAACTCTGGATTCCTCTGGAAGTATGAGAATGTTCGCTGGAGGATACAACTTATTTGGTTCTTCTAATACCTCGGGAGGGGACTCTCTCCTACCGTCAGAGCAGCAATTGGGTTTGCATATAGAAACACCTCATAGCACTTTAGTACAAGCAGGAAAGGATCTCCGACTACAAGGTTCGAAAAGGATTTTCCTAGAAGAAACAAATGTTATAAACATGACCTCAAATAACAGTATAAACCTTACTACGGAGAGTTCGAGTTTTAACTTTAAGACTTATGACACCACCGTACAGGGAGAAACTACAAACACTTATTCTGGAACTTTGACGGAAACTTTTAACGCAAGTGCCCTAACAGGCTTCAAGGGTGGGGCAGTAATAGAAAGATCCGCAGTGTACGGTGGAAGAGAAGAACAGTTTAAGGTTGGTAGGTTAGAAACAAGAACCGCAATTGGAAGCGTTGAGTTCATGGCAATGTCTACAGCTGCAGCATTTAGGATAACTCCAGAATTCGGTCCCGGAAACGGAATTTCGTTATCCTCCGGAGTTGAGTTTTTCAATAGCAGGATAGATGTTAAGCCACTATCGATCTCTATGGAAGTGAATTCTCCGGGAGGTCCTATTACCATTGAAGCCTCGAAAGGACCTATTTCCATACACGCAACTCTTTTAGACCTGAAATCTACAATCAGCACTACGCTTAGAACGAGGATGCTTAGTGTTAGAGGAACATTAGGTTTGCGAAAGGGGAATGTTTTAACGGATGGGTGTAAAGATACTTTAACTGGGAGGAGCTTCTTTCTTTCAGGTTGTTCAGGCCATTCAGGCTTTAAAGTCTCCTAAGAAGGGTATTGTTTAGCATGCCAATATCCGGAACAGCAATAACTACCTCAATTATAGCGAACGGAGCTTTAAGTTTGCGTGGACCTCAATTTAGAAGGGTTGCAAAAGTAGTCGGTAAGTCCGTCGCTACTTGGATAAAACTTCAAACTAACGTCTTGATTCTCGGTTCTACAAACGGAGCTGCTGGTGGGGGACCTGTAGTCGGGAAACTGGGGTTTGTCCCTATTCTTCCTGCAATGACCGCAGGGTTCGCTGCTTCGGGTCTTGTGGGACCTTCCGCTCGGAAACTCGCTTTTGCCATTGCCAAAGGAGTGAGTGCCAATTTAAATATTACAGCAGGGTATAGAGGTCAAGCA
>Ga0114994_10000804_pt1 | contig 21784 bp, 18 predicted proteins | sample ArcticOcean_MG_C_9_FD_87043 | JGI IMG/M metagenome (GOLD analysis project Ga0114994, IMG submission 87043) | Marine microbial communities from western Arctic Ocean - ArcticOcean_MG_CB2_152 | ecosystem: Environmental > Aquatic > Marine > Oceanic | place: Arctic Ocean: Canada Basin | collected...
CCGAGACAGACGGGGCAATATAAGCTGGGGCGCTGGGGCGCTGGGCTCGGCCGAGGCAACCCCTAGCTTGCAATGCGTCTCTGGGCGGGACAGCTCGTCTCGTATTCGTATCACGGGCAGCAGTGGAGCGCGACGACGAGCCTTCGACCGCGATCCCCCCGGGTTTTCTGTCCCGCCGCCGGTGCTCTTGATCTTTTGGCAGCTCTCTCGATCTCCCATAGCAATAACCAGCAGCAATGAAGCTTGCGCTCCTCGCTCTCCCCGCGGCGGCGCTGCGCCCCGTGCCGGTCACCATGTCGGCCGCGCAGCACCGGCGCGCCTTCATCGGTGGAGCTACCGCGGCGGCGGCGGCCATGGCCTCCAAGGCCAGCGCCTACTCCCTGCCGGACCTGCCCTACGCGTACGAAGCCCTGGAGCCGTCCATCGACGCCGCGACGATGAAGTTCCACCACGACAAGCACCACGCGACGTACATCGCCGGCATCAACGGCAAGCTCGACGAGAAGGACCAGCCGAGCATCGCGGACCTCATGAAGGACGCCAAGCAAAAGGGCTTCAACAACGCCGGCGGCGGCGTCTACAACCACGACATGTTCTGGCAGGCCATGGCTCCGAAAGGAAAAGGTGGCGCGCCCAGTGCCGCGTTAAGTGCGGCCATCGACAAGTCCTTCGGCTCCATGGACAAGCTCAAGGAGGACTGGGGCGCGCTGGCGGCGCCGGCCTCGACCTTCGGCTCGGGCTGGGTCTGGTTGTATGTCAAGGGCAAGGACCTTAAATTAGGCAACACGCCCAACCAGGACAACCCGCTCATGAAGGGCGCTTCCGTGGAGGGCATCCCGATTTTGGGCATCGACCTCTGGGAGCACGCCTACTACCTCAAGTACCAGAACCGGCGCCCCGAGTACATCGCGGCCTTCTGGGACGTGGTCAACTGGAACCAGGTCAACGCGTGGTACGACGACGCGCTCGCGGGCAAGGCGCCGCAGTTCTAGGCGCGGTCTAAGCAGTGATGCGTTGCGATGGCGACGGGTTCGATGGCGTGCTGATTTTGTTACGGTGCTAGGGACTAGTGGGCGGGGCCCGGGGGGGGAGACACCGCGCTGGCGCGAATTCCGGCCTGAAGTAAACTCGCGTTGCGTCGATGGCGTCTCCGCCGCGCACCAGACTAGATTAAGTTTTGTTATTATACGCCACGCCCGGGAAGCCGGCGAGTGGTCACTTCCGGGACGAGAGCTTGCGGAGGAGCTCCCGCACGCTACCGCCCCGCGTCACCTGGGGCACGGCATCATCCACCTCCTCGAAGGCGTCCGTTGCAGAGACCTCGCGCAGGAGCCGCCGGGTGTAGCCCGAGGCCGAATTCTTCTGCGTCATCGTCCTCAAATCGGCCACGTAGCTCGCATTTATAGGAACGACCACCCGTTCCGCGACCAGCGCCCGCTCGAGCAGCTCCACGACACCTGCATCAAAGGGCACCCAGTAGGGCGCCCGGACCACTTCATGTTGCGTAATGCGCTCGGGCGCCTCCTCCCAGTACCACCGTATGGCATCATCGAGCACGAAGGGCGGCGGCCGGACCCGGGGCGGCCGCGGCAGGACGGCGACCGCGTGCCGCGCCGGTCGCTCGTCCCTCGAGAACGGAGACGAAGAGTAGTTCCGCATCATGCGCCGCCTCTTGATCGTCTCCTCCTTGGTCCGCAGCTTGTCCGTTATAACACGCCACTTCTGGAAGAAGACGTTCACGTCGATGTCATCCGCGCCGTGCAGCTCGAAGACCGTCTCCAAGCGCGTGATGGCCTCCTGCACCCGCTTCTCCGTGTTCTTGAAGTGCCTCAGTTCAGCGGATTCGTCCGCCTTGAACTGGCCGAGGAACCACGCCGCGAGAAACAGAACGCCGTAGAAGAGCAAGAGTACCACGTTCAGCCAGAACAGGGGTGCCCGGAAGCCCGCCCTCTTATAGATGTACTTGTTCGTGTGTAGGCCCGACGTGAAGCCCGCGGACGGATTAATGAAGTTGATGATGATCTGGGACACGAAGAAGGAGGGCACTAACACACGCCGCGCGGTCCTGTCGAGGGAATTCGTTTCTAAACCCGCGAAGCACAGATTGAACAACCAGAAGACCCAGTCGTCCGCCTTGCTTCGTCGTCGAATCTTCCTTTGGGCCGCCGTGACTCGAATCAGGAACTTCTCGTCGCCGCCGGTCGCTTGTTGCTTCCGGTAGTTCCTGGAAGACTTCACTAAAAGTACAAAAGCCAAGAACTGGTAGCACAGCATGATCACGAAGTACCAGTCCAGCCAGGTGAAGATCTTACTTACTTTGGCCTCGTACATCATGAACTGGGCCGCTAGGATCGTGGTAATGGCCACGGCGGACCGGTCGATCCCCGCGCCCTCAGCGCGGATCCAGAAGACCGTGAAGCCTAATAAGTTAAAAGCCCAGCCCACCAACACATAAGACATGACCGCGAACTGCCAGTCCCGCTTGATCTTAAAGCGAAAGGCTAAAGTTTGATCTCTCTTAGCCGTGTCGATTTTACCGATCTTGTTCTCCCAGCCCTCGCAGCTCTCGACGCTCTCCAGGATCTCGCCGTCGCACAACTCGATGTCCTCGGACGATTCGGCGACGGCCACGTCCAGCGAGCACACGTGCACGTCGTACGGGTACGACCGTAGGTTGGCCTCCATATCGCAGCCGTACTCGCCCACGGTCCGGAAGGAGTAGGTCGCGGTGCCGTCCGGGAGGACCTCCACCGGCAGTTTCTTGATGGTCGTCAGCCCTTCGGGCGTCTGTAAGTTCGAGATGTACATCTCAGGAACCCAGATCTGCGCAATATCGACCCGTATCGGCCCGGCGAACAACTTGGCATCGTACTTCAACCGACTATCGATCCATGTCAACCCGACCCAGGCCGTGGCGTGGAAACTTCCGCCGGCCGTGTCCATGGTCTGGATTTCCAACTCGGACACGTGGGCCGTCACCGGTAATGGTACGGAATGGTACGCCGTCTGGGCGGCGACGTACGCCTGGTACGACGTGTGGTGGATCAAAGCGTCGACCACTTGCCCTTCCGCGTCCGCGTACTGGCAGGAGGTCTCCGTGTCTGTGGTCGGCTCTGTGTAGAAGGTGCACCGTTCGCTGCGTTCCTCGCTGGTGCAGTTCTCCCACCGGGTCTCCAAAACACCGTTGTATGAGGTATCGCTGAAGTGTGCTTGTAATTCACTTGTTGATGAAATAGCATAGTCCTCGACGGCACTTAGGACGTTTTTGACGGCGCGCCAGAGCCCTTCCCCAGCCACGCCCAGGTACTGGTCCGCACTCGCCACCGCGAAGTCGTCGCTGAGTAACTGTGCTTCTACCCTATCAAAGCCGGCGACCATGAGCTTCGAAGCGCCGGCTTCACTCAGCGTCTCAGAAATAGCCTCCTGCGCCCCTAATAACATGCGGTCGTTCGCCGCGATGATCGTGGTGATGGAGGGGTCCAGGATCAGGGCCTTCTTCGTGAGCTCATACGCGAGTTGTCGGTCGAAGTTGGCCCGAGCTTCAATGGTTTTGGTTATAGTGGCCCCGGGACAATTTAAAGCCAGCCAGTCGAGCTGCGCGTCGACGCGCACGTCGAACGCGGCGCCCTCGTTGCCATACAATTTGAGCACGCGATGCTCGACATTTTCCCCATATCTTCGACACGTCTCCTGCGCCACTAACTGTGCAGCCGTAGTAACGTCCGGGTTAAAGGTCCAATAGAAATTGGACGAAGGGTCCGTGTTCGTGATGAACGCGTCATAAACAAAAAACACGGTCGCGCCGGCACTTAACAACGCGTCGTACATGCCGAGGCCGACGCCCGCGCGCGCCGCGCCGACGACCGTAACGTCACTTATCGAACCAGCCGCCAGGATCTCGGCTAAGATCTCGTCCGGCGTTCTACAAGTCCCCACCGGCAGGACGCGGCCGTGGAAGCGCGCGGGCAGCACTGACTCATTAAGCTGCGCCAGGTCACCGACACACGCGCCCTCGGTCATCTTGAAGGAAGCCGCGTACGCCCCGTGAAAGGTCTCGTTGAACGCGAAGCGCACGGGGCCCCAGTAGTCCTGGAGGTAGTCGTCGCCGGGGAAGATGCCGTAGAGGCGCCTCGCTTGCATCATTGGGGTGCAGAGGAGCAGGAGTGCCCGCATCATGGCTGCCCGCGAGCAGCGGTCGCGCGCGGTCTTATGCTGCCGTTCCACTGATCGCTGCCCGTCGCTCGCGGTCGGCGATCGCGCGCAGTGCCTCTGCGCAACCGTTTCTTCCAATAACAAAAATGTGGATACCCGCACGATGGGCCCTCATCATTCCATTGGCATTTCACCGGTAATTAACAAGATCAATAGTTGAACGTAGAGCTCCGGTGCCTTGCGCCCGGTAGCGTCGAGTTTGACGGGTTTGGGCTCGCGAGCTGAGCTCGCATCCATCCGATCTCGAGGCGAATTGAGCTGATGGGAGGAGTTAAGCGGACACGCACCCTAAACATGCCTGTACTTACACTACGCTCCCACCCTTCGAGCCCCGCACCTCGAGCTCGAGCGCCGCCGGCTTGCGCAGAGCCTCGGCCTTCGCGGCTTCGCGCGAGCCGAGGGACGCCTCGAGCGCGGAGAAGCGCGACGCGACGGTGTCGGCGTCGAGGCCCAGGATCTGAGGCGCACCGAGAACCAGGGTCCTGATGTCGCCGTCGGCGAAGCCCCAGTCGTCTCGCAACATGTCTGTGGTCGGCGCGACGTCGAGCTCGTACCTCAAGCCAAGCGCCTGCGGCAACCGCAGAATGACTTTCTTCTTGAGCGTCACGTCGTCGAGGTCGAGGTTCTGTTGGAGTGCTTGCACGGCCATCTGCACACGCGCCGCCGAGTAGCTCAAGACCTCGGGCACACGCCGCGCGATCCGTCTGACCTCGGCGTCCGCGAGGCCCAAACTTCGGAGGCCGTCGCACCGCGCCTCGAACTCCGTAGTTACCTCGGCATAACGAGCTTCCAGATTCTCGCGATCGTCGTCGTCCGCGTCGGCCTCCGGCTTGACGGCGTATTTGAACGTCTGCTGGGTCGCCCGCGGCGACGCGGCGACGACGCGCGCCTCGATTTCGGACGCCCCGGCTGCGTCGACGTCGAACGTCGTTTCGCAGAAGTCCGCGATGGCGCCCGCGAGCGCTACAGGCCGAGCGCTGCCGGCGCCTGGGGTGCTGAGGGCTGCGGCACAGGCAACGCAGACTACTACTAACGCGTTGTGCATTTTGGGGACCGCTGGCAGCGGGTACGATTGATGGCAGACTGTGACTCTTGCGAGATCGACGATCTAACAAATGGTAATTCGCATCTCGACGCACGTGCTTGCAAAAGCACTTTTGCTCTGTGAAAAACCCGTGCGATACTCAATCGCGTCAGAGCTCGACTGCTTAGCAGACGCCACTTCACTTGTCCAGTGGTCTCGCAGCGATAATCGTTCAATAATGATGCAGTCGTCCACCGCTAAAATGTGCCTTGGCCTGCTGGCCACCGCTGCGGCGTTGCAAGCACCCACGCACAGCGCAGTGCGTAGAGTCGTGGCGCAGAAAGCACCGGTGGACGTGCTCGCGCCGACGAGCAGTACCGCTCTCTGCGCGGGCGGCGACGATAACTACAAGGCGCCGAAGATCGAGTTCGACCCCGACGCCGAAGGCGCGCATGCGGCGTCCCCGAGCACGGATCGCTTCCCTTCGACCTTGAGAGTACGCATGACTGCGGGAGAGCCCGATGTCGTGCGGTCAACGCGGTTTTCCGAGAGTTCTCTTACTTTTTTGACGCTGTCGTGCTAGAGGTTCCCGTCTTGCTTTCGGACGGGAGCTCGGTCGCCACCTTACTTTTTCCCCAAACGCAGCCAAGGGCCCCGACCTGTGGAGCCAGTACAAGAACGGCATCTACTTCGGATCCGTGCTCATCGGAGTGCTGCTGCCGGTTTTTTTCCTCGTCGTGAAGCCATGAGCCTTCGAGTGGGGAAAGGTAACTGCGACTCGCGTGTGCGCGGCGCGCGGGGCCCGGCTCGTGCTTGTAATGGCCGTCTCCTATGTTTCTAAGACTAGGCCGCCAGAGGTCTGACTAAAAAACTACCACCACAACTTAGTCTCCAGCACCGCCCTCCTCCGAAACGTCCATCACAAAGAGGTCCTCAAGGTACGCCTTCTGCGAATCCGTGTCGCCGGCCGGCCGCTCGTCCGCGATGGAGGGCGGCAGCGCCGCCCGCTCCAGCGCGACGCCGTCGAAGGCGTCACCAAGCAGCGCTTGCAACGCCGCGAAGTCCGCCGCGTCGCCCAGACTGGTGCAGGTCCCGCGCGCCGCCTGGCCGACGCGGCCCGCGCGGCCCGCGACGTGCGCGTACGTCGCGGCCCCGCCTTGTACGACGTCGCCGACCCGGTACACGTGCGACACGTTCGGGAAATCTAAACCGCGCGCCGCGGACGGCACGGTCACGAGAATGGTGGCGCCGTCTTTTGAAGCCACTTCAGAAAAGGAGAAGGTCTCGTTGATCACGCGCGCCATGCTGCCCGCGGCGACGGTGGGCGAGCCGCCGCTATTGGGGAGCATGGCCGCCACGGCGTGGGCGCCCCACAGCGACGTGCGGAGTTGCCTTGCCAAAGCGTCGGCGGTGGACTCGTTGGTCGCAAAAATCACGGCGCGGGGCCGCGGGCCCGTCCCGCGCTCCTCCCAGGCTTGCAAGTCCCGTTTCAAACAACGGGCCAGGATGAGGGGCCGCTTCCAGGCCGGGACTTCCAGGAACTCGTGCTTCACCGACGCCGGCGTGCGGATCCTTTCCTCCGAAGCAGCAAAGGGCGCGACGCCCCGTTCCGTCGCTTTGGCGGCGGTGCCATTGCGTAATAACCCGTGCGAGGGCGCGGACAGCGTGGCACCGACCAACACGCGCGGGACGTCCGTCAACCCGAGCTTGCTCAAGATTTCCGAAGCCATAGCACCGCACGCGTCCGCTTCGTCCACACAGACCAATTGCACTTGCGCCGTGTCGAAGAGGTCCGGCGCCTCCTTCAGAGCTTCTTGTAGTGTAGCCGCGTCCGCAACGAGCACGTCGCAGTCGGCCAGGTCGTCGGGCTGCTCGACGGCGGGGAGTGCGCTCCCGCCGTACTCGTCGAAGTCATTCAGAGGCTTGGTTACAATGATCCGCTTCGCCTTGGCCGCGTCCACGGCCCGGTCCAAGTCGGCGTCGGACGCCAGCGCCGCGACGCGGCACCCCTTCGGCCCCTTATAGGCGAAGAGCGAGCTCGAGTCTCCCGGGAAGTACGAGCCTTGATTTCTATTGGTGCCGCCCACGATCGTGAAGCACGCCGTGGCCAGTTGCAACGCCAAAGGACGAGACGGGCACAGGACTAGAGCCAGCGGCGCGCCGCGGGCCTCGCCGAAGCGCGGCGGCCTGAACCCTTCTTTATTTTGTGCGCTCGTCCAGAGCGCCGGCGAGAAGGTGGCCATGGCCGCTTGCGGGGTTAATAACCCGAGGTTCGCCCCATCATCTAATTGCGTCTGTTCCCGTGCCACGAGGGACGCGTCGAGGACGCTTAAGAGCGGCGCTAAAAAAGCTAACGTTTTGCCTGAGCCGGTCGGGGCGCTTACGACGACGTCGCTGGTGCCATCAATGGCGTCCAGCGCCGCCTCCTGCACGGGCGTCGGGAAGCGCATGCCCAGGTCCGTCAGGCGCCCCTGGAGCCAGCCCGGCGCCTTGTGGGAGGCCCAGTCGCCCCTTTTCGTGTCGGCGCCGCCGACGGCCGCCAATCGCTTCTTCAGCTCGGCGGCTTTCCTAAAGTCCTCGTTTTTCACGGCGGCGTTCAGCTGGGTCATCAGCGCGTTGACGTCGTCGGCGGCGGCCGCGCGCAGCGGCATGTGGCCGTGGCGCGGCGCCGGCGGTCGGAACGCGTGCGCGCGCAGCACGGCGAGGAAGAGGAGTCGATGCATCGTGGCTGCAGCGGTGCTGACTGTGCGGGGCGCGTCAGCGTTTCTTTGCGTTTGTTTGCGGCGAGGCGTTCGATCTATAGACCAGCTCTGCGACTCCTGGTCGAGTGCTGCGTCTAACTGTGGACTTTTGGTCGCTGCCAGCAGGCTGAAAACGTAGTCGCTCTACCGCACGGGTTTCTCTCACGGTTATAGCCCGCGTCCACCGCATGCATCCACGCGTTCTTCGGCGGCACAGAGCGCGTCAACAATTCACACAAGTCTAAAAGTGTGCGTTGCCGACGTCTGGCCGCTTGGCAGGCTTTCTGAAGCGCAGTGCACCGCACAGCCCGTACACAGTGCACCACACGGCTCAGCATTACGCTCATCGACGCGGCACAGCATTAACGCCTCGTCGCGGACAGTGATCCATGGCGGCGCACGTCGAGGCCCCGAACGACGCCGCCGCCCTCGACGCCTTCTTTGAGAAGGCCGGCGGCTGGCCCGTAGACACGGACACGGTCGCGGCCCTCGCGGCCTTCGCCGCCGACGCGCTGAAGGCCGGCGCGCGCGTCGCGCTCGTGACGTCCGGCGGCACCACGGCGCCGCTTGAGAAGCGGACGGTAAGGTACGTGGACAACTTCTCGACCGGCAATCGGGGGGCAGCTTTAGCCGAGGGCCTCACGGGTGGCTACCGCGTGCTGTACGTGCATCGGACGACGGCGGCGTTCCCCTTCACGCGGCACGTGGCGAATAAACTGAGCGCGGACCCCGCGGGGACGATGGGGGGTCTGTTGGCGGGCGATATGATTGAACAGCTGCAGCAAGGGGTGGACGCCTTGGCCGGCGACGCGTTCCTCGCAGTGCCGTTTGAGACGGTCGGCCAGTACCTCGGGCTCCTCAGAGCGGCCTGCACTTGTTTGGCGCCGCTCGGGGCTGAGGTGCTGGTCGTGCTGGCGGCCGCAGTGTCAGATTTCTACGTGCCCGATTTACACGAGCACAAGATCCAGTCGCGAGTGGGGGGTGGCCTGTCCTTGGAATTAGCACCGGTGCCCAAGTGCCTGGGCTTCGTGAAGCGGTGGGGGTCGCCCCACTTTTGCGTCTTCGCGTTTAAACTCGAAACGGACGAAGCGCTGTTGCGGGCTAAGGCCCGGGCGTGTTTATCTACTTATGGATTGGACGGTGTCGTGGCGAACTTGTTGGCGACGTACAGAACGCGGGCGACGGTCTACACGGCGGCTGGGGAGCGCGTCGCGGCCGGGGAGGACGTCGACGCGCGGCTCGCGGAGGAGCTCGTTCGCGTGCACGCGGTCAGGAGGGGTGGGGCGTAATGTGGTTTTGTGTTACTCTGCAATTGTTGCCAGTCTCCCGGTGCCCGCCGCCCGCCGCGGCGAGCATTCTTTCCATTCTTTTTCGCGCCTAGGTCTCTCGGCGTCTCGGTGGACACCTCCAGCGCGCCGGGACCGTGCGAGGGCGTTCCCACCTCGGCCGTGAAAAAACCCGCGTTATCAGTCCAAAATCGGCCTCATATAAAACCGCCTCAGCATGACAAAGGTAGGCCCTCACGTGCCCTAACAGACTTCTACGGACACCGCCTGGACCTAGTTACCCGGGACGACACGCAAGAGCATCGCTTCCGCGCCTGGTACCGAGCTCTACTCGCGAGAGCAAAACGCCCGACGGCACCTGCACTTGCCGTCAGAAGAAAGCATTCTCGCCGTGCAGGACAATCTTGCGAGCACGTATCAATTGCTAGGACGGGGTCAGCAAGCTCTACACATGCGACGGGAAGTATACTCCGGAGGTGTGAAGATCTACGGCACAGAACATAGAGAAACCCTTGTAGATGCCAACAACGTTGCGTCGTCGCTAATGCAACTAATTCGTTTCGAAGAAGCCAGATCGTTGCTGCGCAAGATGATACCCGTGGTGCGACGCGTACTCGGAAATAGTGATGAAGTCACGCTCAAAATGATGTTGATTTACGCGAATGCACTCTCCAGGGACCCCGGCGCTACGCTTGACGATCTCCGCGAGGCCGTGAACACGCTCGAGGATTTGGGACGGACCGCGTGGCGCGTGATGGGTGGCGAGCACCCGATCACCACAGGGATTGAGGACGATCTGCGAGATTCTCGTGCGACGCTCCGCGCCCGCGAAACGCCGCCGTCGGCGAGGACTCCGTAAATGGAGGCTATGTAACTTGCACAGCGGACATCAAGGATTCTCACGAACGCCAAGAGAAGCTCGCAGTGTCGGACGCCCCGCCCTAATAAGAATTCACACCTAAACTTTACGTAGGCAGCGCCCCCGCACTCAACCCGACCCCCTTCGGCATCTTCTGCTTTCTAGAATCCCGCAGCTCGGACGTCTGGTAGTAGTGAGGCGCGATCTCGCAGAGCCACTCCGGTTCGATCGGCAAGACGTTCCGCATGTACTCCTTGGACGTAAAAGCCAATTCGTGGTAGCAGACCCACTTGGGCAGGACCTCCTCGTGGGCCATGACCGACGAGGGATGCACATACACTGTTTTTTGTTGCTTCACCGTTTTATATTCCCCGGACGAGGCGAGCTTGGCGGCGTTGTAGAAGTAGCCGCCACAAATAGCTTTTGATAAAACTTCCACGTCCGACGCTTCGGACAATTCTAACTCCACCCGCTCACACAACCCAGCAAATTGATCGCGGACATCCCGCGCCCGGACCATGCTCTTCGCTTGAATATAATTCTCGAAGCACCACTGCGTGGACATGTCCGCTTCCCGCCACTGGTTGTAGACCCGCAATAAAGCCCCGTGATCGCCGCCGCCGCCGCGCGCGAAGTTCATGCGGGCGTTGTCCGCATGCACGGCTCGATCCTTCGGCCGGTAATAGACGGCATTGCCCGCATTCAACATCGCTCCCACGGTAATGCATTCGCTGACGCAGCCGTACTTGTCGCCGACAATAATAGTCTTGGAGAGTTGGGGATCACACGGGAACTCGGCCATGCGTCTTCCTAATTTGGTGAGTTCTCCTCGGTCGTTCAACGAGCCTAGCGCGTACAATTGCTCTAGGGCTCGTATCAGCATCTCCGCGGGCGGCGGGTCCATAAAATCAAAATGGAGTAAATCGTGGATTCCCAAACTTTTTAACATCAATACCACCGAGTTCATGTTCGTTCTTTGTATTTCAGGTATGGTGTCCTCTTCGAGTTCGTGGGCGAAGGACCATTTGGTGTACAATCTAAAGCAGGTGCCCGGTTGGGTCCTTCCGGCCCGCCCGGCGCGCTGCGCGGCTTGCGCTTGACTAATCGGAGTGACAATGAGCGACTCAATACCACTTCGCGGATTGTACGTCTTCTGCTTACAAAAGCCCGTGTCGATGACATAACAGATGCCCTCGATCGTTAACGACGTCTCGGCGATGTTCGTCCCGATGACGACTTTCCGCGCCCCTTCCGGCGTCGGTTCAAAAATCTTCGCCTGCTGCTCCGAAGGTAGAGACGCGTAAATGGGACATATCAATAACTCCTTGATCCTTGCCCCCAGCGCCTTCGTCCGCTCCAGCAGGTTCTCGACCGCGGCCTCGATCTCCTCCTGGCCGGTCAGAAACACGAGGATGTCGCCGGGCGGTTGCGAGACGTGCGTTTGTAATACGGAGACGACCGCCGCGTCCAAATAGTCCGCTTCGGGCGCTTTGGTGTATAAAATTTCCACGTCGTACGTCCTCCCAGGGATGTTGAAGATCGCGGCGTCGTCGAAGTACGTACTGAAGGCCTCGGCGTTCATCGTGGCCGACGAGATCACGATCTTAATGTCCTCCCTGAAGCGAGCGATGTCCTTGATCAACCCGAACAGAACGTCCGTGTGGAGCCTGCGTGGAGGAGACCGGTGAGTCACGGTATCGCACGCCACGCCATCTTCACGAAGTCCAAGTTGAAGCAGCTTCAACACTGCGTCGCGGACGTCCGCTCGTGCGCCTCGTCGATCATCATGACACTGTAGGTCTGCAGGTCCGGCTCGCCCAGGAACTCGCGCAAGAGCATGCCGTCCGTCATGTATTTTATTATGGTATCTTGCGAGGTGCAGTCCTCGAAGCGGATGGAGTAGCCGACTTGTTGCCCCAACACGACGTCCATCTCCCTGCTCACGCGCGCGGCCACGGACATGGCCGCCACTCTTCTAGGTTGGGTGCAGCCGATGCAGCCCACCTTGGAGTAGCCGACCTCGTGGAGGAACTGGGGCAGCTGCGTCGTCTTCCCGGACCCGGTTTCGCCGACCACTATCAACACCTGATTGTCCTGCACGGCCTCCAGGAACTCTTCTCGATAGGCGTAGACCGGCAAGGACCGTCGCACGGCGAGGAGCTGCTCGTGGGCGCTCAGTTTGGCGAGCTTCTTCGAGTCTCTACTCCCATTGCCGACCTCGGGCACCGCCAAGTCGGCCTTCTTGCCCTTCTTCACGTCGTCCTTGCCCTTGAGCAGCATGGCGTCTCTCACAAAGTCCACGTGGTCTTCAAACACGTAGTCCGCGTCGCTCACGTCGTAGCGCGACTTCTTCTTTTGGCGACTACTCCCGGCGCGGCGTTGTTGCTCGGCGTCCCACAACTCCTGCTCGGTCAAGGGCTCGGCCTCCTCTTCGTACCGTTGATTGAGAGCGGACTCTCTAGCTTCCGCTAAACTTTGGTCCTTGGGTCGGTCCTCGTACGCGTCCGGGACCCTATACCCATCATCATGTTTCGTAAAGCGATGCCGATCCTTGGCCATAGCAATAATCTTCTTGGACAAGGAATGCTGCTGCTTCTCTTCGGCCGTCACCACTTCATCGCCAAATAACTGTTCCTCCTGGTCGACCTCGGCCTGTAACAAATCGAGTTGCTTGGCTTCCCACTTGTCTAGGTACGCCTGGCGGGCGAACTTGCGCATGAGCGTGACGTCGTCCTCTTTGGCCAAGGGGTCCACGGTGCCCCGCGTCCCCAACTCAGCGATCTCCTGCTGCGAGAGCCCTTGCTCTGCCTCCAGTCGCTTCGTGCGAGCCTCATCCCGATGCCGCATCCGTTCCACCAACGCGTCGCGTTCCTCCAAATCGTCGTCCAGGTCGGCGTCCTTCTTCTGCGACTCGTGGTCCACCTCCTGCGGCGCCCGTTTCGTTCGTCTCTTTTGCTTTTCCCGGAGTTGTTCGATGCGCGCCGCGGCGTCGTCCTCCACAGCTTCGGGTAACGGCTGCCGTCGTCGACTCGGTTGCGTGGACGTGGCCGCACCGGCGGAGCCCCGTTGCGTCGACCGGCGCCACAGCTCGCCGCAGAACTCAGCGTTGTTTACGTCGCATTCTCTTAAGAGTGCGGCGAGCTGGTCGCGGGAGGACGCGCGCTGCGGCAGCGACGCGACGTAATTAGCAGTGGTGCTGCTGGAGAAGCCGGCGACACCGTGTAACGCGTCGGCGACCCAGGCCCGGAGGTCGTCGGCCATGGTGTGGGCGGCGTCCAAATGAGGCAAGGCTTTGGCTTCACTGCTGCTGTTCGCCGGCGACGCTGATTCTTCCGACCGCGGCGCAGCGATGCGTAGGTATGCTTCTTGCAAGTGCTTTTATCAGCAGGGCTATCACTGTACGAGCAAAGCCTTAGTAAAAGCCGGGCGCCGCGGGTGAAAATACCCGCGCGTTCTACCCGCACGTTTTAGCACGTGTCGAAACATCCTCTCCATCGCTCTGCACACGTGTCGGAGAGCCAGCGGCGGCCCAGACAGAATGCCAAAGCACCCACGGGCCCTAAAAAAACACTCACCTGCTCGCCATCGCTTTTATCGTCGAGCTGTATTTGTGTGGACGCTAGGACGATGGGGCGCGACTCAGCGTCTGTGGGACACATAGGGATGGCGAAGCGAACGCTGAAGCGAAGTCTGGGCCGCTAAAAAGAGCCAGCGAGCGTGAACACAGCTGTGGAGCGAGGCTGCTGCAAAAGCGCTCTAAGCGCGGCCGCGGCCGGCTTGACAGCACAGCCACCTCTCCTGGCCCTGCTGTGCTGCTAGCACGCCCATAGAACGCCGTCGACGCTTGCGCTGAAGCAAAAGACCGCTAAGCACGACCCGAGAGAGCCGACGATCACCCATCACCCACGCAGGTTCTCGCGCTTCGTAGAGGTCGGACGGGTCGTCCTCGTGAATTACGGCCCGGACGCCGGCAAGCTGGCGACGATCATCGACATCGTCGACGGCAACAAATGCCTCATTGACGGCCCGGTGCCCAAGACGGGCGTCGCGCGGCAGGTGATCCCCTTCAAGCGCCTCGCGCTGACAGACATCGTGGTGAAAATCCCCAAGAACGCGCGGCAAAAGACGCTCGTGAAGGCGTGGGACGAGACGAAGGTCGAGGCGAAGTGGGAGGCCACCTCCTGGGCGAAGAAGCTCGCGCGCAAGAAGGTGCGCGCCTCGCTCACGGACTTCCAGCGGTTCCAGCTCATGGTCGCGCGGAAGCAGAAGAGCGCGCTGGTCAAGGCGCAGCTCGCGAAGATGTAGGCGGTGCGTAAAAAATGTCGGGTTAAATCTTGTCGTCTGGGGGCGCGAATTGGGCACGTTGTCTCGCGAGCCCCCAACGGCAAAGTCGACCCTCGAGGTCCCGGGCGACGGCGTATGCAAAAATACAACACGTTAGAAAGACTCCCGCACATCGCTCCAGACACCGCCGTCTAGGCCCCGCTCGACGGCGGCGCCGCGGCCGTCGGCGCGGACGAGGAAGACCGTATGTGTGCGCGTGCCCCAGAACTTGCCGTCTCCGACGGACACCGGCGGCACGCAGATATGGCAGAGCCGGTCCTTGACCTCGGGTGGCATGCGCGTCGGCGACAGTGCCACTTTTTCACCGTCGGCCAGGACGGCGAGCAGCGCGTCGACCAACGCATCGTCGTCCCCCGCATTGCGGAGCGCCTCAGCAAAGCGCGCCCGCCCGCGCTCCGCCGTCGGCCACGGCGCGTCGAGGCCAGGAGCGGCGTTCGTGACGGCGCGCACGCCCCGCTTCAATTGCGCGGCGGCGCCGCCGCGGTTGCACGCGTGCCAGGCGTCCTCGCCGGCGCCAAACACGACGTTAAATCCCGCGTATTGAGAGCCGTCGCGGACCGCGGCGCGCGCGGCCTCTTCTGGAGAATTGTCGCCCAGCTAAAACGAGGCGCAGAGCGCGCCGCGCGACGGCGCGTTTTCCGGGGGGCTCTCGGGTTCGCGCACGTTCGTGATGCACGACCACCGCAGCGTTCCGTCGGCCAGCCCGAGCCACGTGCCGCCCGCGTGGTCGCGGCCGGCGACGACGCGCGCCGCGTCCCGCCAGCGGCCGAGGCGGTCCGCCGGCCGCGACAAGATTTCGTCCCGGTTCGACGCGACGATCAGTCGGTAGCGTTTCGCCAGCCCGTGCTCCCAGGGCTCCGCGGCCTGGTCCGCCCCGGGCGCGCGCCAGAGGAAGACCAGGCACATCTAGGGGTCGTGGACGATCTCCTCGCCGAACTCCCGGCCCGCGAGCCAGATAAACAACGTGAGCAGGCCCGCGATGGAGGCGAGGACGATGCAGAGGTCCCAGGGGCCGTCGTCGGCGTCGGCGTCCTTGAGCGGTTTGCGGCGCGGCTTCGGGGGCATGTGTTTTACTGTGCCGGTTTGGGAGTGCGATGTCTGTGCTTCGCGGCAGTAGTGCAGCGTGCTTAGCAGTAGCGGTGCAGGCGTGCTTGGTGTTAGCAGTGATGCTGTGCAGTGGTGCTGCAGTGGCTTGTGTCGTATTGCGTCGCTCGCACGCTCGTGTCATCTGCGCGAAACCCGTGCGAAAAACCCGTCGCCGACAACCCAGTTTTTTCAGATTGAGGCTCGGCGAGCGGCGCCACGTCTACGGCGCGTAAATAGGTCGTTTCGTCGCCCGATCAGCCGGAAGAACATGGCCGACGACGCGCTTCCGCCGCGCGAGGAGGTCGAGGCCATGAGCTTCGAAAACCCCCAAGATGCAGACGTCGACCTCGACGCGGCCGCCGAGAACGAGGGGGCCGCCGCCGCCGAGGACTTCCAAGAGCCCGCGCCGCTCACCGCGGAAGAAGCCGAGGCCCGCGGCGTCGCCCAGCATTTGCTCACGAACGCCCCTCCGGGCGAGTTCCAAGCAGTTTTAGATGATGTGGCGGCCTTGGCGCCCGGGCGCGCGTTGGAAGAGGGCTTCGTGGCGGGCGTGGCGCGCCTGTGGAACGCGCAACTTTTAGAGACCGCGGTCACGCCCGACGGCGCGCGCGTCGTTTTGTGCCGGGCCGCGGAGGTTTCGCCCACGACCTATAGAGATACGACGGGCACTTTGTATGAGGTCGATCGTGCTGCTTTGAGCGCCGTGCCCGGCGGCACCGACGACGAAGACCATGCGTTGACGGCCACCAAACATGATGTGCAGAAGGCTTTGTCGGTGTACGCCTCTTGTCACTATACTTCCGAGGGCCACGCGGCGACGTATGTGGTAGGCGACGCGCTGCGGGCCGTGGTGCGGGGCTCCAAGACCCAGCTGGGGAATTTTCACAGCGGTTCCTGGGCGTCGGCCTGGGCCCTCACACCGAGCGGCGACGGTTTCGCCGTCACGGGCACGATCCACGTGCGGGCGCACTACTTCGAGGACGGGAACGTGCAGCTCTACGCCACGAAGGACGTCACAGTGCGCGGTCCGCGTCCTACGCCGGCTCGACGGCGTGTGGAGGTGAATGCGGTCCGCTCGACGGCGTTCATGCGCCATTCACGCACGTCCGCGCAGGCCATTCACGCACGTCCGCGCAGGCCACGGCCACCTCCGCCCCGGACGTGGCGCGCGTCGTGGAGGCGGCCGAATCGCAACTCCACGCCGGTTTAGAGGCCATGTATAGTGACATGGCGAATTCGACGGCGAAAGCGCTGCGCCGCGTCATGCCCATCACCAAGATGAAGATGAAGTGGAGCGTCAATGACCTGGCGCTCAAGGGGGGGCTCACCAAGGCGGCGCGGGCCTAAGGAGGGACTACGTAGCATGTCCCGGCGGGGGGTCAGATGGCGCCATCAGATGCGCCATCGCCGCGCAGGAATGCCCCGGAACTACACTATACTACTTACTGCGAGGAGTGCTCCGCGCGCGCTTTCCGCCGCACGAGCCACGCCCGCAGGACCCCCCGATCTTCCCGCACCGCGTCCGTCAGCAGGCGCTCGTCGCCATTCAGTTCGGGCCGCCGCTCCACGATGTGCATCAGCAGCGGCGCGCTTAATAAGGCCGCCCACATTACTGGCGCCGGTTTCACCGCCCCGCGTTCAAAGTCGAACACCGCCAGCCGCGCCTCCTCGGGCGCCTTCTTGGGGGAATTGGCCTCGGCGGCGGCGCAGACCTCGCGGGCGGGGGCGCGCGCCAACGCGTAGGCCTTGAGGAGCCGCCGCGTGCCGGGTGGCAGTAGTGACGGGTCCCGCAACGCGTCGTCCGGCCGCATGCGCGCCGAGAACGCGAACGCCCCCACCGCCGTGGCGCAGAGGTGCCCGAGGTCCCGGAGCCAGAGCGCGTCCATGTCAGACGAGGGCGCTACGGTTTCGTAGAAGCAGGCGAAGAGGGCACCGCCGACCTCCGCGGCCACCGCGACGTTCTCTCGCTCAAAACGCCGCAGCAACAGCCGCCACGCGTCCACGCCGTAGGAGCACCGGATATTCGCGAGCCAGGGCCGGTCGCCGGCCCACGGCCGCCGCTCGACGTCCAACAGACAGTACCGGGCCTCCCGCGCGTGCCGTTCGCCGGCCGGCTCGCGCTCTTTGCGAGGCGTGGGCGTGTACTCCAGGGCCATCACGACACTGCCGTCCATGGAGGCCGGTGGCGCCCCGGCCCGGCGCGTCGGCGGCGTCTGGGGGGGTCCGGCGGCCATGGCGGCTGCCCTTTTGCACCGCGGGACCGTTGAACCGGCTGCGACGCGGGGAGGCCGGGTCTTCGAGCGCCGCACGAGTAACCAACGACCGACCCGCACGCAAAAAACCCGCGGCCGCGTTGTTTTGGCTGCCCTTCCAACGCCTGCCCGTGCGCCCCACCGCAGCCCCGGGAAGGTCAACGCGGAAGGACTTCCCTCCACGCCCCACTCGCGCCACCCACGACGACGAGGGAGCGACCCCCGCATACACACGCGCCCCAGCAGGGCAGCTCGTTGGGACCGCGCCGCGCCCCGCCACCATGTCCGATAAGAACAAGGCCCAGAAGGACCGCGAGGACCAGCTGGAGCGCGCGGACAAGTACGTCGCCGAGTTGCAGGCCGTCGACCAGCGCGTCATGTTCGAGGCGAAAGGTGCGGCCCCGGCGTCCGGCGACGCGTCAAGGGGACGCATCATGCAGCGGCGCGTCGACGCTGGATCTCCACGCAGGTACGCAGAAGAAGCTGAACGCGAATCGGAAGCGGGCCGCGGCGGCGGCCGCCGAGGAGCTCGCGGGCCTCGACGCGGAGCTGGTCCGGGCGCGGCGCCAGAAGCTCAAGGACCTGTACGAGGCGGACTACGGGCGGTACCAGGAGGAGCTCGAGGCCATGGGCCTCTCGCTCAACTACGAGTAAGGTCGTCTAAAGCGCCCGCCGCGCGTCCCTTCGCGCCACCGAGGCGCCACTCCCCTTACGAGTCCCCGGGTGCTTGGAAGATAGCTCCAAATCGACGCTAGCGCGCGCGCCCGACACCCCGCACGACCGGAGAGCTTTTTGCCATGGGCCTTCCAACATTGGCCCTGCTGCTAGTTCCGGGGAGGGCAGCACCGCCCGGCCGCAGCGGTGATGGCCTAGCAAGGTGTACCGCGAACGGAGGGGCAGCCCGATGGCGTCCGCGAACAAGGCCCTGGCCGCGGCGCACGCCGCGGCCGCCCGGCGCGCGAGCAAGGCGCGCGTCGCGGCGCTGCGCGCGGGGACCGCGCCCGGCCCCATCGATGCGACCTGGGCGCAGCTCATGCAGCGCTGCCACGAGGCGCACCGAACGGCGGAGGCCGCGGAGACCGTCGAGGCGTGGCACACCGCGGCGACGGCGGCGCGGGTGTTAAACGAGGCCGTCGGCGTGTCTGAAAAGTGCGAGGCGCCTACGTGTAACATGTGTGCGCCCTATCAATTCGTGCCGGCGGGCGTGGTCATGCCTACGCACGAACCGACGCCGGCGGAGCGCACGAACGCGCGCGCGTATGCGACGCGAGCGACGCGCGACATTGGCCTCGGCCTCGGGGCGTTGTTGCTTAAAACAGGACGGCGGGGCGAGGCCTGTGGCGCTCTAGCCACGGTGCTGAGAGCGGACGAGGCCTGCGCTTCGGCCTGGGCCCTGCGCGGCGCGGCGTTCGCGGCCATGGTCATTAGTGAAGACGGCGCTGTGCTGGAAATCGTGGAACTGCATTTGCAGAAAGCCGCATCCCTATCCCCGGCGGACGACGAGGCTCAGGCCGCGCACGCGGTGGCGGCGGCGCGCGCGGCCGGTGTGTACCCGACGGCGACCGACCAAAGGCCCGCGGGGACGCTCGCCGAAGACGCGCGGCGCGCCGTGCTGCTCCTCAACGACGGCGCCGCGCTCATGCGGGAGGGCCTCTACCGGAGCGCGGCCGGCCGCTACGTACGGGCGGCGGCGGCGCTCGATGCCCTCCCGGGTCCCCGCCCGGCGGCGGCCGCAAATGAAGCGCGCCTCAACGCCGCCGGGTGTCTGTTGCAGTGCCCGGGCGACCACGACATCAGCGGTCTCTGCGCCGACAGTTCCCCCGTGGCCCTGCTGCGGCGCGCGGCGGCGCTGGAGAAGCGCGGGGACTACGAAAGTGCGCTCGCGGATCTACGGGAGGCGCGCATATCTTCGGCCGAAAAGCCGTTGATCGACGCCCGTGTCGCGCACTGCGAGCACCTCCGCGCTACGCGCGGTAGTGTAAAGCCCCTAGGGGCCGCGGCCGATCGCCTTACTCCCCGATAGCGTCTTATAATGTGAACACAGTGTATACGCCTAGCGCCGCCGCACTAATAACGCTGCGGCCACGGCCGCGACCGCCACGACGGCCGCCGCGCGCGAGATCGCCGCGGAGAGCGTGTCCAGCGCCGCGGCGACGCCGTTGTTATTGTGAACGGGCGCCTTCGGCTCCAAGACCGGGTCGCGCGCGCCGCCTCCGAGCAGCGTCGCGAGCGCCACGTAGTGCGCGCCCCGCAGCCCCAAATCGTCCACGAGCACCAAACGCAAAGGCACGCGGTCCAATAGCGGCCTCAACCGCCCCCGGTCCTTGTACGCCTCCAGGAACACCCTCTCCTTGAGCCGTTCCCGGTTCTTCACGGCGATGCCGCCGCACACGTACAGCCCGCCGAAGGGCAGCCACTTCACGGCCGCGTTGCCGAGCTCCGCCCCGTAGGCGTCCAGCACCAGATTGAACGCCGCGCCGCAGAGGTGGTCGTCGTAGGATGCCCTCGCGATGACCCCGGCCCCTTCCGGGTGGGACTTGATCTTCTGCTGCAGGGCTTGGTCCACTTTCTCGGGAAACTTTTCGGCGAAGAAATCAAACACGTTGACGATGCCCTTGCCCGAGATGACCCGCTCCGCGGACACGCGGCCCCCGAACCGCTGAGCGAGCGCCAATAACAACTCGGTCTGGGCGGCGTCGCGCGGCGCGAAGGCCACGTGGCCGCCCTCGCTGGGCCAGGCCTCGTACACGCCTCCGGACGACGTCGCGTAGGCCTCGCCTAGGCCGGTGCCGGCGCCGACACACGCGATCGGCGCGCCGGATAAAGGTTCTGTAGGCCCGCACAGCGTCGCGTAGTCGCCTTCTCGTAAAGTAACGACGCCAAACCCATTAGCGACGAAGTCATTCACCAAGCGCATCGTTCCTGACTTCATCCGGAACTCCGCTTCGAGCAACCGAGCCTCAATGCGCCAGCCGAGATTCGTGAACGTAACTCGATCACCTTCTTCCACCGGCCCGGCCACGGCCAAACACCCGGCCGCTAGTTCTACTAAACCTACGTTGGCCTCCGCCAGGAACGCGTGGAGCAGTTCCGTAAAGTCTCCCGGGAGATTGGCCGTTTTGTACGTCTGCGCATATAACGGCGGCTCGGTGCCCACGGTCGCCAGCGCTTCCTTGTTAAGTGGGCCCTTCAACTCGAACAGCTCCAATCTTGAATTCGTGCCCCCGAGGTCGCCGCAGAGGACGCCTCTTACTGAAGCCAGCATGGAGGCCGAGCGCGTGAGCGTGCCGCGCTCCGCCATTGGTGTTGACGCGCGCGCTGCGGTACAGCGATGCGAATCGATGAGCGCTGCTGTGCAACGGTGCGCGGTACAACAGAATGTTGCTGCGATATAAAATTTGCTGGAAAAACCCGTCTAAATTATCCAAAACCGAATTGACTATAGTTATTTCGGCGAAACGCACAGGTCCAGGACCCGCCGCCTAGGTCGCGCCGCGGGAGGCCTCGACGAGAGCGGAAGGCGACACTTACGCCACAACACGAACTCACTCGCACGCCGTTATACTTGGCGGCACGACCGTCGGATGCTTCCGCCCGAGAGAAACCGCGCAGGCCCCGGCGCGCGCCCGCCACGCCGCGGCACAAACGCGGTCGGATGCGCCGGCGCAGGCCCGGGCCACGCCTTCGAAGGGCCCGCCGCAGCCCCCGTCTTCGCCCGCCCAGGCCGCGTAAGCTTTTAACCGTCCGAGCCAGGGCCTGACGCGGTGGAAACAATCATTTGTCGCGTTGGCTGCCCGAAAGAACGAGACCTTGTCCACGCCTAAAAACTGCGCGAACGCCACCGAATGCGCTTTCGGATGCCAGGCGGCCAGGTCGTAGGACAGGAAGAACATTCTTTGGCAGTCGAGGCCCTGGATCGCTTTCTCGAGGCGCGCCACGGCCTTGGCATAAAACATTTCCTCCCGAAACAGGGTGTCGAC
>Ga0114994_10000805_pt1 | contig 21781 bp, 19 predicted proteins | sample ArcticOcean_MG_C_9_FD_87043 | JGI IMG/M metagenome (GOLD analysis project Ga0114994, IMG submission 87043) | Marine microbial communities from western Arctic Ocean - ArcticOcean_MG_CB2_152 | ecosystem: Environmental > Aquatic > Marine > Oceanic | place: Arctic Ocean: Canada Basin | collected...
CACCTTTCGGATTTAATTTTAGATAGGCTGGACTATATTGTTCGCTAGCAAACAAATTAATCTCGTGCGCTTCCCAATCAAGCCCCTTTTCAGACATAGTAATACGGACTTTTTGAGCACATACAGAATTGCCAAATTGATATAACTCCAGCATTTAATTATCCACCCAAATCAAAGCCTCAGCCGCACAGCTCCGGTCAAAAAAACGCACATCAGCCTTAGTAATTTTACTAGCGATTAATGCAGAAAGTTCTGTCCAGCGTTTATCACCCACTATCGCCATTTTTGAAAAATCTTTCCAGTGATTGATGCCAAAGGCAAAATCATCCCAAGCAGCACGCCACTCCCAACCATCAAGATCCAATATATCAACATAAAATCTTATTATCCCAAATTCTTCAATCACTTCTTCAACTTTTGGAATGAAGGCCTTGTAATCAGCATCAGTCAACTTGCCCGAGACTTTAATACAAATCAAATTAGCGGCACTTTCTGGCATAATATGAAACATAATTTAGAACTAGCTATGAAGGGCGCGATTATCAACATCCAGCGCAGCTTCCTTGACAACTTCACTTAGGCCCGGATGACCATGACACGTTCGAGCAATATCTTCTGCTGAACCACCGAACTCCATGGCAACAATACATTCTTGAATTAACTCACCCGCTGCCGGCCCTACAATATGAACGCCCAAAATCTCATCGCTATCAGCATCGGCAAGAATCTTAACAAAACCATCTGTGGCGCTCATCGCCCTAGCGCGGGCATTAGCGCTGAAGTTAAACTTACCCGCATTATAGGCCGTGCCAGCCTCTTTAAGCTGCTCTTCTGTTTTACCGACAGCGGCTACTTCTGGCCAAGTATATACAATACCTGGGATCGCCTCATAATTAATATGACCAGACTGCCCGGCCAGCATTTCAGCTAAAACAACGCCTTCATCTTCGGCCTTATGAGCCAACATCATACCCCCAATAACATCACCAATCGCATAGATCCCATCAATATTTGTCTTAAAACCATCCGTGGTTTTTATAAAACCACCGTCCATTTCAACGCCTGCTGATTCAAGACCCAAGCCCTCTGTGTAAGGACGGCGACCTATTGCAACGAGGACACAATCAGCTTTCATTTCTTCAACTTTACCGCCGTCTCGAGGTTCGACAGTCAATATCACACCGGATTTATTTGTGTTAGCGCTAATAACCTTACTTCCCATTTTGAACTTCATGCCCTGCTTTTTAAGTGAGCGTTGTGTAATTTTAGATACCTCTGCGTCTAGGCCTGGCAAACAAACATCCAAAAATTCGACGACTTCAACTTCAGCGCCTAAACGCCTCCAGACTGAACCGAGTTCTAAACCAATAACTCCGGCACCGATAACAATCATTTTTTTAGGAACTCTTTCCAAAGCCAAGGCACCAGTTGAACTCACAATTAATTTCTCGTCAATTTTCACACCTGGTAGAGGGGCTACATCCGAACCGGTTGCAATTACAATATTCTTTGTCGTTATTGTCTCAGACTTACCTTTATCATTAGTAACGGTCACAGAGCCTGGTGTTGCAATACAGCCAGTGCCTAAAAGTCGGGTAATTTTATTCTTTTTTATGAGGTAGTCCACGCCTTTAACAGTATCGTCGACAACACTATTTTTTTGACCCATCATGGTTTTAAGATCGAGTTTCACACCGCTCGTAATCACACCGTGCGCAGCCATGCCCTCTCTTGCTTCTTCATAAAGATGTGAGGAATGAAGTAATGCTTTAGACGGAATACAACCAACATTTAGACACGTACCGCCCAAAGATGAACGCTTCTCAACAATTGCCACGTTGAGACCCAATTGAGATGCACGGATAGCGGAAACATACCCGCCTGGCCCAGCCCCTATATATGTCACGTCATAAGTTGTATTACCCATGGCTTAATTTCCTCATATTATTTGTCGAATTGGCAAAATAGTCTGGGCTACATATCCAGCATGATGCGTTGCGGATCCTCTATACATTCCTTAATCCTAACCAACATAGACACAGCTTCGCGGCCATCAATAATTCGATGGTCGTAACTATGGGCAAGATACATTATAGGACGCACTTGAATTTCATCCCCAACCACCCAAGGGCGTTTGACTATATTATGCATACCAAGAATACCTGATTGCGGTGCATTTATTATAGGCGTTGATAGCATCGAGCCATATATGCCGCCATTCGTAATTGTAAAAGTTCCACCAGTCATTTCATCGAGTGAAAGCTTACCATCCCGCGCTCGTATACCAAAATTCTTGATGCCTTTTTCAATTTCAGCAAAGCTCATTTGATCAGCATCTCGAAGGACAGGAACAACTAATCCTGAGGACGTGCCGACGGCAACACCAATGTCATAATAATTTTTATACACTATCTCATCACCTTGAATTTCTGCGTTTACTGCAGGGAATTCTTTCAAAGCAACAATTGCGGCCTTCACAAAGTAACTCATAAATCCAAGGCGCACGCCATGAGCCTTCTCAAACTTGTTCTGGAATTGCGCGCGAGCAGCCATTACGGCTGACATATCAACCTCATTAAATGTTGTCAGAATAGCCGCGGTATTCTGGGCATCTTTCAAACGCCCAGCGATAACTTTACGAATACGGGTCATTTTCACGCGTTCTTCGCGAGGTCCCGCAGGCACTGATGGAATTTGATGTCGTGCAGCCCCATCAGTAGCAGCCAATTTTGAAACAGATTCTGCAGCATCGAGTGACATATCCGGTTTCTCATAGGCAAGAATATCGCCCTTCGTTAACCTGCCATCTTTACCCGTCGCCGTGATCTGTGTTGCATCATAGCCCCCATCCTCAACAAGTTTTCTAACCGCAGGCGACATTTGCACTCCATCACTGGAAGTTGTGGTCACTGGCGCAGAAACAAGGGCCGAGACTGGAGCAAGCGCAGTGATGCTGCTGTCAGAACCACTAAGTCTACCAAGAACCGAGCCTACTTCCACTTGATCACCAACTTCTGCAAAAATTGCAATGAGTGTTCCAGCACTTGGAGCATTCACTTCTAGCGTAACCTTATCGGTTTCAAGTTCAAGCAAGGGCTCATTCTGGGCAACTTGACTCCCAATCACTTTTAACCAATTTGCTACCGTACCTTCGGTCAAGCTCTCGCCGAGCATTGGTACAACAATATCAATATCCGGTCCGCCAACATTTTTATCCATTGGTGCCCGACCTGCAGGTTCCAATGCTAAATCTACTTTGCTGGGTTCGATTATGCCTAAAACTCCACCAACTTCTATTTCAGTACCAGCTTCGGCAATAATTTGCGTCAATATACCTGCTACTGGCGCATTCACTTCCATCGTCACCTTATCCGTCTCGAGCTCGAGGATTGGCTCATCAACGGCAATAGCGTCACCTATAGATTTTAACCAATTAACAACTGTGCCTTCTGTTAAAGATTCACCTAACGTCGGTACTTTAATCTCAGTAGTCATAATTTTCTCACTCTACAAAATTTATCTTGCCAAGTTATTATTTATTAAATTGGAATATAAGGTTGCAATATATCTTTCTCTTCTGCCCTTAACGCTTGCTCAACCAAAAATAATTGTTCTTTAGTGTGAACTTTGAAAGAGCCCGTTGCTGGAGACGCTGAAGCTTTGCGTCCAACATAAATAACACGGCGGATATTTTTATTATCTTTCTCTATGCTGTTCAAAATATAATTCAAACGATCACTGATAAAATGCCATGCGCCTTGGTTTGAGCCTTCTTCCTGACACCACACAACATCTGCATTAGGATAGCGCGCAATTTGATCAGTAATTCCAACTCGAGGCCATGGGTACAATTGTTCAACCCTAACAATCGCAACATCTTTGATGTCCTGTTCCCGTCGGGTCTCCAATAAATCAAAATAAACTTTACCAGAACAAAGAATAATACGTTTTATTTTTTTGTCAGCTTCAAGTGTATCTATTTCTGGAATAATGCGGCGGAAGCAACTACCTGGGCCCATATCTGCCAACTTAGAAGTATTAAGCTTATGCCGCAGTAAAGATTTTGGTGACATGACTATTAAAGGCTTACGAAAATTTCGTTTCACTTGGCGGCGCAATACATGAAAGAAGTTTGCCGGAGAAGTAATATTTACGACCTGCAGATTATCTTCAGCACATAATTGTAAGTAACGCTCCATTCTAGCCGATGAGTGCTCCGGACCTTGCCCTTCCATTCCATGTGGTAGTAACATAACAAGACCAGACATACGCAGCCACTTAGATTCACCCGAAGATATAAACTGATCGAAAATAACCTGAGCCGTATTGGCAAAATCACCAAATTGAGCCTCCCATAAAGTAAGCGTCTCTGGTTCTGCCAGAGAATATCCATACTCGTAACCTAACACCGCAAATTCAGAGAGTGGGCTATCCATTACTTCAAAAGGCGCCTGGTTCCCTGGGTTAATTTCACTAAGCGGGAAATATCGGTTTTCATTCTCCTGATCAATAATGACGGCATGACGATGGGAGAAGGTACCGCGGCCAGAATCTTGGCCTGACAAGCGAACAGGATGCCCCTCTAAAAGGAGGGAACCATAAGCCAAAGCCTCCCCCATTGCCCAATCAAGGTTTTCACCCGTATCCATCATTTTGGACTTAGCTTTTAGTTGTCGAATAAGTTTACTATTTACATTAATCCCCTTCGGCACTCGCGCTAAGGAATTTCCAATTTCTTTGAGATTCTGAATAGTAACTGCGGTATCATCATCGCGTTTTTCTTCTTCACCCTCTAGAGCAGATAGTCCTTCCCATTTTCCTTCGAGCCAATCGGCTTTATTCGATTTATAGTTTGGCGCCGCTTCAAATTCACTATCCAAATGTGCTCGGAAGCTCATTTCAACACCATCGATCTCCTCAACTTTGACCAAGCCTTCTTTAATCAATTTCGCGCGATAAATTTCTCGAGTCGTTGGATGCTTTGCAATTGCTTTATACATTTTTGGTTGAGTAAACATTGGTTCATCGCCTTCGTTATGGCCATGACGACGATAACAAAATATATCAACAACAACGTCGCGTTTAAATTTCTGGCGGAACTGAACTGCTAAATCAGCGACCCTGACTACGGCTTCAGGATCATCGCCATTAACGTGGAAGATTGGTGCCTGCATACCTTTAGCTATGTCCGTTGGATAAGGGGTCGAACGTGAACTCATTGGGTTGGTAGTAAACCCAATCTGGTTGTTTACGACCACATGAATAGTACCACCGGTCCGATAACCTTTAAGCTGAGAGAGATCTAGTGTCTCTGGCACAATACCTTGCCCCGCAAAAGCTGCGTCACCATGCATCAAAAGGCCCATAACCTTTTCACGCGCTTCATCACCAAGCTGGGTTTGTTTCGCCCGCACTTTACCCAAGACAACAGGATTAACACATTCAAGGTGAGATGGGTTAGCCGTAAGAGAGAGGTGCATGTTGCCTTCATTTAGCTCCCGATCGGCAGATGCTCCCAGATGATATTTCACATCACCGGAGCCTTGCACCTCTTCCGGGTGCGCAGAATTCCCCTGGAACTCTGAAAATATCGCAACGTAAGGTTTTCCCATTGTACGCGCAAGAACGTTTAGGCGGCCTCGGTGCGGCATTCCAATCACAATTTGTTCAATCCCTACAGAAACTGATGTTCGGATTAACCGCTCCATAAACGGAATAAGGCTCTCTCCGCCATCAAGACCAAACCTTTTAGTGCCCGTATGCTTCATCTGAAGATAAGTCTCAAACCCTTCGGCTTCGACTAAGTCCTTATAAATATTTTGCCTTAAATCTTCTGAATAATTAGCCTTATAATCGATACCCTCAATATTTTTCTGGATCCACGCTCGTTCCTCAATTTCTTGTATATGCATATATTCAACACCGATAGAGCTACAATAGGATGTCCGCATAGTGTCAAGAATTTCACGCAATGTGGCACTCTCTTTCCCTGCCATTGCTGTCATAGTATCGAGGTATATCTCCTTATCGAGATCTTCATCCGTAAAATCATACGTCTTATAATCAAGTTCTTTATGATAACCAGCACCCACTAGCCCAAGCGGATCAAATTGAGCATGCAGATGGCCGCGCACCCGATAAGAGCGAATAAGGATCCTCGCCCGAATAGACCGTTGTGCAATTTCATTAATTTTTTCTAACGACCCAACTGAGGCCATGTCGTTAGGCTTCTCTGAAGCAAATTCAGGCTCTCCGGCACCAATCACACTTGTATTAGAGCGCGCCCAACTAGCACCAGTAATTTCACTTTGGTTTGCGGCTTTGTCACCTTCAAAATCCGCGAAAATACTAATCCAACTTTGATCTACCGACCGCGGATTTTTTAAATATCGATCATACAGTTCAGCAATAAAAGCTGCATTAGAACCTGTAAAAATCGTTTGGGTTTTATCCCCCATCCTCTAAGTTCCTATAAACCACAGTAAACCAGACTTTTAATCTAGCCCTTCATTGTTTCCAGCATAGCACTGCCCAAAGCGGCAGGAGAATCAGCAACAATAATACCCGCGCTACGAAGCGCCTCAATTTTATCCATTGCGCCACCTTTACCGCCTGCAATAATAGCACCGGCATGCCCCATGCGTCGGCCTGGTGGGGCTGTAACACCAGCTATAAAACCAACCATTGGTTTTTTAATTTTTGAATTTCTAATGAAATCAGCGGCTTCTTCTTCAGCTGAACCACCAATTTCGCCAATCATAATAATACCTTCGGTTTCATCATCATCGAGAAACATTTCTAAGCAGTCTATGAAATTGGTGCCATTAATAGGATCTCCTCCAATACCGATGCAAGTCGTCTGCCCAAGGCCAACCTTCGTGGTTTGCCCCACTGCTTCATAAGTCAGCGTACCGGAACGCGAAACTACACCAATTTTACCCCGTTTATGGATATGTCCTGGCATAATACCTATTTTACATTCACCCGGCGTAATGACACCTGGGCAATTTGGGCCAACGAGCCGGGTAACCGAGCCTTGCAACGCGCGCTTGACTTCGACCATATCCAAAACAGGAATGCCTTCAGTGATACAAATAGCCAATGGAATCTGACACTCAATTGCTTCAAGGATAGCTTCGGCTGCAAAGGGCGGCGGTACATAGATTACCGTAGCATCAGCACCGGTTTTTTCGACCGCACCCGCCACAGTATCAAAAACAGGTAGATCAAGGTGGATTGAACCGCCTTTGCCAGGCGTCACCCCACCAACCATTTGTGTGCCATAAGCAATCGCTTGCTCGGAGTGAAAAGTACCTTGAGAGCCGGTAAAACCCTGGCAAATTACTTTAGTATTTTTATTAACTAGAACAGCCATATTACGCGGCCTCCTCAACAGCTTTAACAACTTTGTCAGCAGCATCTGCTAGATCATCACCCGATATAATAGGCAATCCTGATTTCGCAAGAATTTCTTTCCCAAGCTCAACATTTGTACCTTCTAGGCGAACTACCAACGGGACATTAAGAAACACTTCTTTAGCGGCAGCAACCACACCTTCTGCGATCACATCGCAACGCATAATACCACCAAAAATATTCACAAGAATGCCTTCAACGTTAGGATCCGATAAAATAATTTTAAATGCTGTCGTTACTCGTTCTTTCGTCGCACCACCGCCCACGTCCAGGAAGTTTGCCGGATTTCCGCCATGAAGCTTGATGATATCCATCGTCGCCATCGCCAAACCAGCTCCATTGACCATACAGCCAATACTACCATCGAGTTTTATATAATTTAGATCATGACGCTCTGCTTCAAGCTCGGCGGCATCTTGCTCGTTTACATCCCGCATCTCTTCAACATCTTTGTGGCGATAAAGTGCGTTATCATCAAAATTCATTTTTGCATCTAGAGCAACCACTTCACCCGCCTTGGTAATTACCATCGGGTTAATCTCAATTTGGCTAGCATCCATTTCAACAAATGCGCTGTACATAGAAAGCAAAAATTTAACTGCTGATTTAACCTGGTCACCCGAAAGGCCCAATGCAAATGCAACTTCGCGCGCATGAAAACCTTTCATGCCGGTCGATGGATCAATACTGATTGTTAAGATTTTTTCAGGCGTTACCGCAGCAACTTCTTCAATATCCATGCCACCTTCTTGACAAGCAATAATAGTCACGCGTGATGAAGCGCGGTCAATCAAAAGGCTGAGATAAAGCTCACGATCAATGTCGCAACCAGCTTCAATATAAACACGCTTTACTTCTTTGCCCTCGGGGCCCGTTTGATGAGTTATTAAAGTTGCACCCAACATTTGGTCTGCCGCCTTTTTAACATCCTCAACGGATTTAACCACCCTAACACCTCCAGCACTTCCCGCTGAATCTTCTTTGAAACTTCCCTTTCCGCGCCCACCAGCGTGAATTTGAGATTTAACAACCCATATAGGTCCACCAAGTGTTTTAGCAACAGCTTCAGCTTCTGTAGCTGTGTAGGCAACACCGCCTTTAACTACAGCGACCCCATACTTAGATAGAATTTGCTTTGCTTGATATTCATGAATATTCATAAGCCACTAGTCCTCAATTTATTGCGCGATCCCACCGATCTAGCAGCCCCCGCAGATTAACACTTACTTTCTTTTCAATAGTTACTTTAGCGGCGTTTTTTTGCAGACTTCTTGGCTATCTTATTTGGAGCTGCCTTTTTAGCTGTTTTTTTAGGAGCAGCTATTTTCTTTTTAGGAGATGACTTAGCTGCAGGTTTAATAGTTGTTTTCTTTTTAACCGCGGGCTTAGATCCAACTTCTTTAGCAGCCGCGGCTTTTTTTAATAACACCTGGCTTGCTGCAACCAACTTTTTAACCACACGAACGGAAGCGTTAAAAGCTTTCTTTTCATCTTCATCAAGCTTTACTTCAACAATTTTCTCGACACCTTTGGCGCCGATAACGACTGGCACACCAACATAAAGTCCCTTGACGCCATATTGACCGTTCAAATAAGCAGCACATGGTAATACGCGTTTCTTATCTTTAAGATAAGAATCGGCCATTTGGATAGCTGCACTAGCTGGCGCATAATAAGCTGAACCTGTTTTTAACAATCCAACAATTTCTGCCCCACCATCGCGGGTACGCTGAACTATACTGTCAAGTGCCTTTTGCGAGATCCAATTCATTTTAACCAAATCGGTTAACGGAATACCAGCAACCGTAGAATAACGAACGGAAGGTACCATGCTATCGCCATGACCACCCAGAACAAACGCTGTCACATCCTCAACCGATACATTCATTTCCTCTGCAAGGAAATAACGGAAGCGAGCAGCATCGAGCACACCTGCCATCCCAACAACTTTATTTGTCGGAAGACCACAGGCATCACGCAACACGCCAACCATGACATCAAGAGGGTTTGTAATGCAGATAACAAAGGCGTTCGGACAATTTTGCTTAATGCCTTCGCCAACGGATTGCATAACGTTAGTATTGATTCCTATTAAATCGTCGCGGCTCATGCCCGGCTTGCGAGCAATACCAGCTGTTACAATAACAACGTCGGCTCCTTTGATCGCCGAGTAGCGATTAGCTCCAACCATTTTTGCATCAAAACCTTCAATCGGCGAGCTTTCCGCTAGATCCAAAGATTTACCTTGGGGAATACCATTAACGATATCAAACATCACGACATCACCAAGTTCTTTAAGGCCTGCCAAATGAGCTAGCGTGCCGCCTATATTTCCAGCACCAACAAGCGCAATTTTATTTCTTGCCATTATATTTTCCTCTCCCTACGTTCTCTGAGGTGACATCTGAAAGCGGTATAATTCGTTTTCCAGACATCATTCTAAATTTTTTAATTTTACGCCTATCAAGGCTCGAAATCATACTCACGTTTCGTAACGCAAATTATGTTTGGGAGCAAGCCCGGAACCCCGTAATAGGAAACATATAAGATTAAAACACCTTTGATTAATTGAATAATTCAATGTACTAAATCCAACCCACCCCACACTCAAATGTAGATTGCCAATATGGCCACAAACTTATGTTTGGGTTTACTTATTAAAAAATAATAGGTTTAGTATTCGCAGTGGTAATCATAAAAATATTTAAGGCATCCTCGATATTATATCGACTATGCCAAAAGCTACTTACTGGAGTGAGGGAGAACTAAATACTCTTCTGACTGCATTTCCATCAACCGGGAAACAAGGCGTTCAAATTCAAATGCTCCTTCGCCGAGCACGTAAAGTTCATTCGGCGGAGCATCAGCAGAGCAGATGAAATTTACTTTATTTTCGTAGAGAGCATCAATGAGCGTAATGAAACGGCGGGCTTCACTTTGTAAAGCTTCGTCCATCCGCGGGATATCATCCAAAATCAATGTGTGATATCGTTCAGCTATTTTGAGGTAATCGGCCGGCCCTAATGCCTCCGCACAGAGTAGATTAAAACTTGTTCGCCCAACCCCAGCTGCTGCTTTCGGAATGTCGACCACCCTACCCTTCACCTTGATTTTATCTGATTCACCGATAGAACCTTCCGTAAGTTCTAGAAAACAGCGGTCCAAATTAACACGAGCCTGGTACCCTAAGGGTTGGTGGTAAACTCGCATACCCAAAATGCGTTCTAACCGGTAGTCTCGAGCAGCACCTAATTGAAAAATATTCAAACGCCGGCTGATCAGATCAATGAAGGGCATAAACCTATCACGCTGAAGTCCATCTTTGTATAAATCGCCAGGTGGACGGTTTGACGTTGCAACGATGACCACGCCCCGTTCTAACAACCCTTCAAACAAACGCCCTAAGATCATGGCATCGACAATATTAACAACCTGCAACTCATCAAAACATAGCAACCAGGCTTCATCGGCAATTGAGGCTACAACGCTTGGAACTGGGTCGCCACCTTCCTCATTTTTATCCCGGAAATCCTTGAACCGCGCATGAACGTCTTGTAAAAATGCGTGGAAGTGAACACGGCGTTTATGGTCAATCGGTGCCGTTTCATAAAATAAATCCATTAGCATGGATTTGCCCCGCCCGACATCGCCAAAAATATAAAGGCCTTGTAGCGGCTGTTTGCTCCGGCGTGCTTGTTTATTTAGGCCAAACCGCTCTTTCCAACCGATCTTTCCGAATGACGGCTGATATCCATCCAGCGCCTGATGTAAACTTTGTAATTCTGTAGCCAAAAGCTCCTGAGCGGGATCAGCATCAAGCTTACCCGCTGCTATTCGAGCACGATAAGCAAACAGTGGTCCGACAAAAGATTTATTTACATCTGACATGAAGCGCTACATAAGACTGAGAACCTTTTATGTAAAGAGCTTTAATCACACCTAGCACAAATTAAAATCAAGGATGGTGGGCCTCGTTACTTCAAGTATAATAGCATGATAACGCAGTAACGATTGAAGATACCATTACCTTTACATTAATATTCTTATATTTTACTAAAATAATGGTGATATAGTATGAAAAATATCTTTCATTTTGAATATACAAACCCTGCCCAGGCTCAAAGATACACTAGATTACTATAGCGATGCTCTATAACTGAGATTAGGTATATGAAATATGTTCCCAAAGAAATACAGCCCAATATTACATACGCTTAACCATTAGTTTCTTAGTCTCGGCAATGGCCAATGCTGGGTTAAGCCCCTTTGGACATGTATTTGTGCAATTCATAATGGTATGACAGCGATATAGCTTAAACGGATCTTCAAGCGCATCTAAACGACCGCCAGTATTCTCATCTCGAGAGTCTACGATCCAACGATAAGCTTGCAACAAAATAGCTGGGCCAAGGTACCTATCACCATTCCACCAATAGCTTGGACAAGACGTCTGGCAGCAAAAGCACATAACGCACTCCCACAAACCATCGAGCTTTGCACGCTCTTCAGGAGATTGTAGGCGCTCTGAACCACCTGCGGGTGTATCTGCCTGAACCCACGGTTTGATCGAGGTATACTGCGCGTAAGGCATGGACAAATCCGGCACCAAATCCTTAATCACGGGCATATGCGGTAAGGGATAAATAGCCGCATCGCCCTTGATCTCTGATATATCTTTGATGCACGCCAGTGTATTTGTACCGTCTACATTCATTGCGCAGGAACCACACACACCTTCTCTGCAAGATCGCCGGAACGTTAATGTCGGATCCATCTCATTTTTAATCTTAATCAATGCATCGAGCACCATTGGTCCGCAGTTACTCATATCCACTTCATAAGTATCAAGCTGTGGATTTTTATTCTGGTCAGGATCATACCGATAGATCTTAAATTTTTTGATGTTCTTTGCACCGTCAAGGGCCTTATGAGTTTTACCTTTAACGACCTTAGAATTTTTAGGAAGGGTGAATTCAACCATTCTATACTCCGTACCTTTCTATCGCCCTAGTAAACTCGAGCGCGAGGCGTGATATATTCGACCTCATCGGTCAAAGTGTATTCATGAACAGGACGATAATCTAATTTGACATTCCAGTTTCCATCGACCCAAGCTAAAGTGTGTTTCATCCAATTTGTGTCATCGCGATCTGGATAATCTTCATGGGCGTGCGCACCGCGTGATTCGTGTCGGGCTTCTGCACTATGCATCGTAGTCACAGCACACCCCATAAGATTTTCAAGCTCAAGTGTCTCTACCAAATCTGAATTCCATATCATAGATTGATCACTCACGTTTAGGTCTTTTAATTGCTCGGCGGCTTTATCAATTAAGCTCACGCCCTCAGTCAGAACCTCACTAGTTCTAAAGACCGCCGCATTATTCTGCATTACCCGTTGCATGCCTAAACGAACATCAGAGGTTTTCTGACTGCCTGTGGAGTAACGTAAATTATCGAGACGGGCAATTGCGGCTTCCCCAGTGTTTGGATCGGCTGCCTTAACTGTTTTATTTTTATCCACAATTTCGGCAGCGCGAAGGGCTGCAGCACGGCCAAAAACAACAATATCTAACAGTGAGTTTGTACCCAATCGATTAGCACCATGAACCGACACACAGGCCGCCTCACCAATTGCCATCAGGCCCGGACAAACAGCATCCGGATCATCCGCCGTTGGGCGCAAAACTTCACCATGATAATTGGTGGGAATACCGCCCATATTATAATGAACGGTTGGCAATACCGGTATCGGATCTTTGGTTGCATCCACGCCAGAAAAAATTCTGGCAGTTTCGGTGATACCCGGCAAACGTTGGTTCAGCACGTCTGCACCTAAATGTTCAAGATGCAGGTAAATGTGATCTTGTTCCGAGCCGACGCCACGGTTTTCTCTTATTTCAACCGTCATCGAGCGACTCACAACGTCGCGGGACGCCAAATCTTTAGCACTAGGTGCATAACGTTCCATAAAGGCTTCGCCTTCGGAGTTTGTCAGATAACCTCCTTCTCCTCGCGCACCTTCGGTGATCAAGCAGCCTGCTCCATAAATACCGGTTGGGTGAAACTGAACAAATTCCATATCTTCCATTGGTAAGCCAGATCGAAGGACCATACCGTTGCCATCACCCGTGCAGGTATGCGCTGACGTAGCGGAAAAATAGCTCCGACCATAACCACCCGTCGCCATAACTGTCTGATGCGCAATAAAACGATGTATAGTGCCATCAGCCAAATTCCAGGCCATCACACCTCGACAAACTCCATCATCATCCATGATGATGTCGATAGCAAAATATTCAACAAAGAACTCAGCATTATGTTTTAAACACTGTTGATACAGAGTATGCAAAATAGCATGGCCGGTCCGGTCAGCAGCCGCACAAGCACGCTCAACCGGAGCCTCGCCAAAATCACGCATGTGACCACCAAAGGGCCGCTGGTAAATTTTTCCATCTTCTGTTCTTGAGAATGGAACGCCAAAATGCTCCAGTTCGTGGACAGCCGGCACGGCTTCCCTGCACATATATTCAATGGCATCTTGATCGCCCAACCAATCGGCACCTTTAACCGTGTCATACATATGCCACTGCCAGCTATCATCTTGCATATTGCCTAAAGCAGCCCCGATACCTCCTTGTGCTGCAACTGTGTGCGAACGGGTTGGGAAAACTTTGGTAATACACGCAGTATTTAGACCAGCCGCGGTCATGCCAAGCGTCGCCCTAAGCCCAGCGCCGCCAGCGCCTACAACTATCACGTCATGCACGTGATCAATGATCTCATATGAATCAGTCATTTCGAATATTAGCCTCCGAAGGCAACTTTGATGAGGGCAATGATACTGGACACAGCCAATAACACCGCCCCAAGTTTATTAAGAACCAAAGAGATAATTTTATTTCTCTCATTATGAACATAATCTTCAATTACAACCTGCAAACCAAGTTGCATGTGATAGAAAAGAGCGATCACAAATAGCGCCATTAACAAAATACTGCCTGGTGCATTGAGCCAGATCTTAAACCCAGCGTGATCAATACCAACAAGGGTAATGGCAGAATAAATGAACCAAAGACTAAGCGGTATAAGACCAACAGCTGTAACCCGTTGGGCCCACCAATGAGACGTTCCACCTTTAGCACTACCTAATCCACGGGCTCGACCTAAATCTGTACGTAAGCTCATATCAAGCCCCTCCCAGCATGCCGTAACCAGCAGACCAAGACAGGACGGTTAAAATTACGGAGAAAATTACGACTAACCACCCTGAAATATGCACCTGCGGTAATTCCAGGCCCCGGCCGGCATCCCAAAACATGTGCCTGATGCCGTTGCACAGATGATAGAAAAGAGCCCAAGTCCATCCCAAGAGCAGAATTTTACCTAACCAGCTAGCCAAGAATTCTTGAGCACGCTCAAATACTTCTGGGCCATAGGCAGCTGCATTCAACCAATAAACCAACATCAGAGACCCCACCGCAAGGCCAATCCCAGTTATTCTGTGTAAGATCGACAAAACCGACGTAATCTGTGGCTTATAGACCTGTAAATGGGGTGAAAGCGGTCGGTTCCCCGTAGTCATAGACAAAGCCTCACTCAAAGCTAAAATTAATACGCCGGAAGTCCATCCTCCGACATCTAGTACTTAAGATAATAGCCCAGAGGCCAAAACCTCACGTGGTTTATCCTCTCAAAGGGACCAAGTCAACGTAGCTAAATGATGCTGCATTAAGACCGAGGCTTCAATCTTCTGAACCGTATATGAAGGGCTATTAAGACTTATACGTAACACTGCATCAGCAATCAAATTTGGTGTAATTTATACCCGTTAATAAACTTGTTATTGAAAAATATTAATCTTTCACCAGGTGATTTAGCCCTTATTTATTTGAAAACATTTCAACAGTAAATGCAAAATACATTGCATAATTATTAGTTATGAAGGGTGATTTTTCAATGCTTATATTGAGAATATTTTTATTAAAGAACGGGGCGTTAAGCCTCAGTCAGCTTTATATTTACTTAAAAATAATCTCTAATCAAAGTCTCTGAAATCTGAACAGTATTGAGAGCGGCACCTTTGCGAAGGTTATCAGCAACAATCCACATGCTAAGACCATTCTCAACAGTCGTGTCATCACGGATTCGGCTAACATAAACAGCATCCTCTCCAGCGCATTCCACTTGCGTGACGTAACCCTCTTCGGCGCGATGATCTACCACCACGACGCCTTCGCTGGCGCGCAATGCTTTGCGTGCTTCATCCGTTGAGATAGACCGTTCAAACTCAATATTTACTGATTCAGCGTGACCTATAAAAACAGGTACCCGTACACAAGTGGCAGTTAAGCGAATTTTTGGGTCAAGTATTTTCTTTGTTTCAACCATCATTTTCCACTCTTCTTTGGTAAAGCCGTCTTCCATAAAAGTGTCAATCTGCGGTATTGCATTAAATGCTATCTGCTTTGGAAAGTTTTCCCGATACTTATGCTCTGGATCATTCATGTAGATGCCTTTGGTCTGATTAAACAGTTCATCCATGGCCGATTTTCCGGCACCTGAAACGGACTGATAGGTCGAGACAACAACGCGCTTAATACCTGCCAATTCATGCAGAGGTTTGAGGGCTACGACTAATTGAATGGTCGAGCAATTTGGATTGGCGATAATATTTCTATTGCGAAACTCACCGATGGCTTCAGGGTTTACTTCCGGCACAACCAGCGGCACATCTGGATCCATCCTAAATTGGGAGGTATTATCAATAACCACCGCTCCCGCTGCGGTAGCCCGCGGCACATATTCAGCTGAGACCTTCGCTCCCGGGCTTGACAGTACAATATCAGTACCCTCAAAATTGAACGCCGCCAAATCTTGAACTTGCAGCACGTCATCCTCTCCATAAGAGACTTCAGCACCAACGGAACGTTGCGACGCAATAGCCGTTACATCTCTGACCGGGGTTTCACGTTCCGCCAGAATGTTCAATATTTCGCGCCCAACATTACCGGTCGCGCCGACAACAGCAAATTTGCAACCCATCTTTAGTTCTCCAAATGCTCCCCTATAAAAGAATAGGGAGCGTTATTCACGCTCCCTTTGAATCTTTATGATCTTTGGGAGCATTCTATTTAAGCAGCTTGTTTATCCAGTTCTTTAATAATGGCATCACCCATTCCGGAGGTAGAAACTTGGATCGAATCGTCACCCATAATATCTCCAGTTCGCAAACCTTGTTTGAGAACATTTTGAACCGCTTGGTCGATAAAATCAGCATCTTCAAACATATCAAACGAGTAGCGTAACAACATTGAGTAGCTAAGAATTTGCGCCAACGGATTAGCAATCCCTTGACCGGCTATGTCTGGCGCAGTGCCATGAACAGGCTCATACAAAGCCGCCTGACGACCACTTTCATCTGGTGCGCCAAGCGATGCTGATGGCAACATACCGAGAGAGCCGGTTAACATCGCCGCACAATCAGACATAATATCGCCAAACATATTGGTTGTAACAATCACATCAAACTGTTTCGGATTCCGCACCAATTGCATAGCTGCATTGTCAACATACATATGGCTTAGCTCAACATCGGGGTATTCTAAGCCAATTTTAATCATTTCTTCGCGCCACATAACTGATGTTTCCAGAACATTTGCCTTATCAATTGAACAAATGCGTTTACTCCGCTTAGCGGCTAAGTCCATCGCGACGCGCCCAATACGATGAATTTCAGGTGTCGAATAAGTCAGTGTGTTAAAGCCCCGGCGATTACCATTACCAAGGTCTTCAATACCGCGCGGTTCACCAAAATAAATTCCCCCGGTCAATTCACGGACAATCATTATATCAAGTCCTTTGACAACATCGAGTTTCAAGGTCGACGCATCAGCCAAAGCATCAAAAACGATTGCCGGACGCAGATTAGCAAACAAGCCCAACTCTTTACGAATGCCGAGTAGGCCACGCTCAGGCTGAACTTCAAAAGGTAATTTTTCCCATTTTGGTCCCCCGACGGCACCCATAAGAATAGCATCAGAGGCATGCGCTGCCTCCAAAGTTTTATCTGGTAATGGCCCTCCGGTTGCATCAATTGCTGCACCACCAATTAAACCTTCGGTTACATCAAAAGTTACCGAACGGCGCTTTTCCATCCAATCAATTATTTTACGAACTTCATTAACAATTTCTGGACCAATACCGTCACCTGGCAGTACAAGCAGTTTCCTATTAACAGACATAAATTATCTCACTTTTTTTATTCTAGGATTTACCAAGGCTGAGAGACTTTTAGACGTTCTTCATAGTCATTGATTTTATCTTCTTTCTGCATCGTCAGATCAATGTCATCCAGGCCATTTAACAAACAATGCTTTTTGAAGGCATTAACCTCAAATTTAATGACGCCGCCATCAGAGCCTGAAATTTCTTGCGTTTCCAAATCAACAGATATAGTCGCATTTGCACCGCGTTCGGCCTCTTCCATCAGTAGATCAACCTGTTCTTTTGGCAACTGAATGAGCAGAATGCCATTTTTTGAGCTGTTATTATAAAATATATCGGCAAAACTTGGGGCTATTATACATTTAATGCCGTAATCAAGTAGAGCCCAAGGGGCATGTTCCCTAGATGAGCCACAGCCAAAATTTTCTCCTGCAATAAGAATTTCAGCATTTTTATAAGCAGGCTTATTCAGCACAAAGTCTTCTCGGTCGCTACCATCTTCATTAAACCGCAGAGTACTAAACAAATCAGCGCCAAGACCCGTGCGCGCAATAGTTTTCAAAAATCTGGCGGGAATGATCATGTCGGTATCAACATTAATCAAAGGCAGAGGAGCCGCAACTGAGGTTAGTTTATCGAATGTATCCACAATACTTTTCCTCTTCCTTAATCTAAATCGCGCACGTCAGTTAGGTGACCAGCAATCGCAGCCGCGGCGGCCATAGCCGGACTTACCAAATGAGTGCGCCCACCAGGGCCTTGCCGACCTTCAAAGTTCCTGTTTGACGTTGAAGCTGCACGTTCACCTGGCTTCAACTTGTCCGCGTTCATTGCCAGGCACATTGAGCACCCGGCTTCTCGCCATTCAAATCCAGCATCAATAAATATTTGGTCTAAGCCTTCTTGTTCTGCAAGAGCTTTGATCAATCCTGAACCCGGCACGACTAAAGCTTGAACGCCCTCAGCCACTTTGCGGCCTTTGGCTACTTCAGCAGCGGCACGCATATCTTCAATACGACTATTGGTGCAAGAGCCAATAAACGCGGTACTAATGAGGATGTCTTTCATCAACGTGCCTGCTTCAAGACCCATATATTCCAGAGAGCGCTCCATTTTACTTCGGCGATTTTCATCTGGCTCATCTGCTGGATTTGGTACTTTACCATCAATCGAAGTTACATCTTCTGGAGAAGTGCCCCAAGTGACTTGTGGCTGAATTTCAGAAGCATCCATCACAACTTCTTCATCAAATGCTGCACCCTCATCCGTCTTCAAGGTTTTCCAATATTCAACAGCCGTTTCCCACGCTCCAGCCTTTGGTGATTTAGGACGCCCTTTAAGATATTCAAAGGTCGTTTCATCTGGTGCAAACAACCCAACGCGCGCGCCTGCTTCAATAGTCATATTGCAAACCGTCATACGGCCTTCCATGGTAAGAGACTTAAATGCATCCCCCGCAAATTCAATAGCAGCACCGGTTCCACCAGCGGTACCTATTTTACCAATCACAGCGAGAATTAAATCTTTCGCAGTAATACCTTGCGGCAGATCGCCATTTACCGTCACCCGCATGTTACGGCATTTTGTGAGCAGCAAGGTCTGAGTTGAGAGAACATGCTCAACTTCAGACGTTCCTATACCAAATGACATGGAGCCAAAAGCCCCATGGGTTGCAGTATGAGAGTCACCACACACCAATGTCGTTCCAGGCAGCGTAAAGCCCTGCTCCGGGCCAACCACATGGCAAATACCTTGGCGGACATCGTTCATAGAATAAAGCTCAACACCAAAATCAGCGCAGTTTTTTTCAAGGGCTTCAATCTGAATGCGCGATTCTAAATCTTCAATTTGAACCGAGCGATCCGTTGTCGGTACGTTGTGATCTGCAACAGCTAGTGTCAATTCAGGACGCCGAACTTTTCGACCACCATTACGCAGACCTTCAAAAGCCTGCGGTGATGTCACCTCGTGCACCAAATGCCGATCTATATAAATCAGACAGGTGCCATCATCTTGCTCATCAACAATATGGGTGTTCCAAATTTTGTCGTAAAGTGTTGTCGCTTCTTTCATCGTAGATCGCTCTCTTAAAAATAATGGACTAAATTAACCAATAAAATAGGCCAAATCGAAATTAATCTTCCGTCTTTTTCTCAACCACTTTGGCTGGCGTTTTTTCTGGCGCTTTAGCACTTAATTTTGCTGATTTTTTTGCCGCACTGGCAGCTTTATTTGCTTCTTTAGCAACTAATGCGGTTGCGCGATCAGCCGCTGAAAGTTTTGCCGCGTAACCATCTGTCCGTTCCGCAATACGTGCCCGCTTCCCTTGACGCCCACGCAAATAGTAAAGCTTTGCTCGGCGCACATCACCTCGGCGCACAATTTCAACACTATCCACGTTTGGTGAGTAAAGCGGGAATACACGCTCCACACCTTCACCGTAAGAAATTTTTCGAACCGTAAAATTTGAATGAAGACCATCATTTTTGCGCGCAATACAAACTCCTTCATAAGCCTGTATACGCTCACGCTCACCTTCCACGATTTTCACGTTCACTTTAAGTGTGTCTCCAGGGGCAAACACTGGCATTAATTTATTTGCACTCAACTTAGCAAGTTGCTCTTGTTCGATTTCTTGTAATAAATTCATCATCTTATCCTCAAACTAATGTTCAAATTCCAAAATTCTTAATATTACTTAATTTTGTTCCGTCTTTGACCTTATATTTTTCCCAAAGATCGGGCCGTCTTTCAGCCGTAATTTTTTCTGCCTCAGCTTGTCGCCAAACCTTTACTTTCTCATGATGACCGGACAGCAACACTTCCGGCACCTCGCGCTCTTTCCAAACTTGCGGTCGCGTATAATGAGGATATTCCAACAACCCCCCCTCAAAACTTTCTTCCACTGATGTTTTTTCATTGCCAACCACACCTGGCAACAAACGCACAACGGCATCAATCAATGAGAGCGCTGCGGGTTCGCCGCCCGAAAGGACAAAGTCTCCAAGACTGATCTCTTCCATATCCCAAGCATTAATTACCCGATCATCAACACCTTCATAGCGCCCACACAATAGAACAACACCTGGCTCAGCAGATAATTCCTTCACCCGCTTCTGATCCAATGGCTTGCCACGAGGAGTCAGATATATAATTGGGCGATTTTTTGGCTTGGCTACAGATTTGAGTGCAGCATCAATAACATCAGCCCGCATCACCATACCAGCTCCACCACCGAACGGTGTATCATCAACAGTTTGATGCTTGTCTTCCGCAAAGCTACGAATATCCATCGCTTCAATAGCCCAAACTCCTTCATCCAAAGCCTTACCAGCCAACGACTGCCCAAGCGAACCCGGAAACATTTCCGGGAACAACGTCATCACAGTTGCACGCCAAGCTCTATTAGCTATGGCTGAACCCGATTTCATTTCTTGCGGCATATTAGCAACCATTAGCCTTCCTCAGTTACTTCTCTATCCTGATTTTCATCTACAAAAACTTCCGTTGGCGGGTTAACCACTATACGCCCATTCTTCAGATCAATTTCCGGCACAACTTCTTGGGACATTTGAAACATTTCCATTCGGCCATCTTTCAAATTGACCTCCATAATCTCACCCGCACCATAATTATCAATCAAAATTACAACACCTACGACTTCACCATTTATGTCTTCTACACGCAGACCAATTAAGTCTGAATAGTAGAACTCGCTTTTATCAAGCTCGGGCAGTAAATCCCGAGGTATATACAAGTCGAGGCCTCTGATCGCCTCCGCTGCCTCGCGGCCTCTAACGCCGCTCAATTCAGCAACTAATCCTTTTTGATTAGCACTGATAACGCTAACATTAAAAGTCTGCTTGCCACTCTTATTTGTCACCGGCCCGAAAGCTGCCACATCTCGAGGGTTTTCGGTAAAGCTCTTGATCTTTACATCCCCCTTGAGGCCATGTGGCCCGGTCACAGTTCCCACACAAATTTGTTTATCAGCCTTTAGCGGTTCTGAAGACTTTGTCATAGACCCTTAGCCGTCTTTATTTTTCTCTCCATCAGGTTCTTCTGCTGGTGCCTCTGCTTCTGCCTCTGCTTCTGCTGGTGCCTCTGCTTCTGCTGGTGCCTCTGCTTCTGCTGGTGCC
>Ga0114994_10000806_pt1 | contig 21731 bp, 20 predicted proteins | sample ArcticOcean_MG_C_9_FD_87043 | JGI IMG/M metagenome (GOLD analysis project Ga0114994, IMG submission 87043) | Marine microbial communities from western Arctic Ocean - ArcticOcean_MG_CB2_152 | ecosystem: Environmental > Aquatic > Marine > Oceanic | place: Arctic Ocean: Canada Basin | collected...
CGCTGCCTCCGCGCGCCGCTGGCCGGCGCCGCGCTCGCCGCGCATCTCGCGGCGCGCGACGAGGCGCGCCGCGCGGCCGCGGAGGCAGCCGACCGCCGCGCCAAGGCCGACGAGATGGCGCGCAAGGTTCTGCTCATCGACGACGCGGCCGACGCCGCCGCGGCGGCGGGCGACGACGCCGACGACGACGCGGCCAACGGCGTCGCCGGCGCGGCCGCGGCCGCGACAGACGACGGCGGCCGCCGCGCGCGCCTCGAAGCGAGCCGCGCGCGCCTCGCGACGCTCCGTGAGAACGCGCTCTTCGCGCGTTTCGCGGAGCCGGCGCACGCGACCTTCGCGCCGCTGCCGAAGCGGCCCGCGGCCGACGACTACGGCACGCCGCTGCCCGCCGAGGTCGAGCGTGCGTGCGCCACCCGCGTCCCTTTGTGTGCTCCTTTCCCGACGACCGACCGCAGGTTCCTCGTCGCGCGCCGGAGCCTCCTCGGCCTCGAGACGCGCGACGGCTACGGCCACCTCCGCGACGACGCGGCGCCGACGGCCTCCGCGGCGGAGGCGCCTGCGGCCGTCGAGGCGACGCCGGCGGCGCCCGCGGCGCCGGCCGACGTCGCCTACGACGAGGCGCCGAGCGACGACGACGCGGCCGTGTCGCTCGAGGCGCGCGACGAGGAGCTCGCGATCCGGTGCCGCGTCGTCCGTGCGCCGGGCCTCGAGGGCCTCTGCGACGGCCGGTCGCTCCGCGCGCTGCTCGCCACCGTCAAGCCGCGCGCGCTCGTTGCGCTACCCGGCCCCGACGGCGGCGCGGCGGCGGCCGCGCTCGCGGCCTTTGCGCGCGAGCGCCTCGCGCCGCGCGGCGGCGCCGTGCACGTGGCGACGCCGGCTCCCGGCGCCGCCGCGGACCTCGGCGCCTGGCTCGGCCGCGCGCCGCTCGTCGACGCGCGGCTTTCGTGGCGCGTGCTCCAGGCGCAGGCCGCCGGCGCCGTCGCGCTCGGCGACGGCTACGACGTCTGCCGCGTCCGCGACGCGGTCCTCGTCGACGCGGACGGCGACGCGCCGCCGGCGCTCGTCCTCGCGCCGGAGCTGCCCGACGCCGCGCCGGCCGCCGGTTCGCGGCCGCCGCAGCTCTGGCTATCGGCCAAGGACGTCGTTCTGCCGGCGCTCAAGGCGCGCCTCGCGACCGAGGGCATTACGGCGGCCTTTCGCGCCGGGGCGCTCGTGTGCGCCGGCACGGTCGTCGTCCGCAAGACCGTCGACGACCGCGGCGCCGGCCGCATCGTCGTCGACGGCCCGCTCTGCGACGAGTACTACACGGTGTCCCGCATCGTCCGCGAGGCGTTTGCGCTCGTTTAGGAAGTGCACGTTAGTGTGGCCTTTGAGAGCCTGGGGGCGCGGGGTAAAGGCGGGATGTAGAATCTGATGTTGACCTTCGCGTCCTCCGAGTCCGTCCTCGATTTTCAATGTATTTATTCATTGGAAGCCTGGGGGCGGGGGGGGTGGGCGAAAAGCGCTTAGCGCAAAGTTGTAGACCTTAGTGAATTCCTTACTAATAGTACTTCTAGTACTTCTAGTAGGGACCGTACGGTCATCCGTCCTCGATTTCTAATTAATTTTGGTTATATATATTATATATATTACACAAATCAAGTCACAGACCACTAGTTGTGGACGTACAGCGTCTGCGGGAGCTTGAGCGCCTCGAGGCCGACGCGTGCGAGCTCCTCGAGCACCGCGCGGACGTACGAAAAGTCGGCCGCGTGGTGGCGCCACCCAAAGCCGACGCGGCGCGCCACGTCGGTTCGTACCATTACAGCGCCAACGTCGAGGCGCCCCGACTCGTCCAGCGTCGCGTCGATGTGGCCCGAGTACGGCGGCAGTGCGCGCGGCCGGCCGCCCCCTATTGCCCCTCCCGAGCCGGGCGGCCGCGCGGCCTCGGTAGCCATGTAGCCTGCGAGGAGCTCCGCGACCTGCGCGGAAATCAACCGATGAAGCTGGGTTTCTAGAAATCCCCGAAACAGTTCAGATTTTCGCACCGCCCGCGACGCATGCGGCATCATCACAGCCACCGCCGCGGTCGAGGCCCTCCGCAACCACAAAATCTCGCGCTACGGCGGCGACGTCGTCGCCGCGCCGGAAGCGGATCTCCGCGACGCGGCCGTCGAGCAGTGGCCGGACGACGACGGCTTCGGGATCATCGTCCTTGACAGCAGTCTCACCGTACGCACGGAGGGCCGCGTCGTGCGCGGCGCCCGCGGCGAACTCGCCCTTCATGTCCAACACAAAGTCATAGTAGACGAGACCCGCGTCGGGGTTGTCGCGGACGGCGTTGACCACAGTCTCGACGAAGAGCGGCACGTAGTAGTTGTCGACGCCTGTCAGCACCGTCCACGGGCTCTCGCCGAGGCCGAGGCCGAGCTCGCGCGGCGTGTGGCCGTGGTCGCCGTAGGCGCGGTCCGTCGCCGCGTACGTAATCCGCGGGTCCGCCGCCGCGTAGCGCCCGACGACCGCCGCGGCGCGCGCGTCGTAGCCGTCTCCCACAACCGTCAGCGCCCAATCGCGGCTCGATTGGGCTAGGAAGCTGCGCGGGAATTAGGTGAGTGACGAGTCGTGACCCCACGCCATCGCGACGCAGGTGAAGAGGAGGGACACCAGCCGCGCACCAGTTGAGCATCACTTCGATGGAAGCGTTCGCCACGGCCGCGTGGACCGGGGCTACGACGTGGAGCGTCGCATTATTTCTAGCATTCGTGGCCGCAATGTAAACACTCAGTATCAGCAGACAGCGCGCCATTGCACCGCTACGTTTTAAGTTTGAGGCGGCCGGCTGGACCGGCCACTGGGGTAAATATGCCATAGGAGCTGCCCGGATGATGGAGCTTATGTATACGCAGCCCACTATTGGCAGCCCTCCAGGGTAAATAGAGATCACGGATTCGCTTTTTGGTTCTCAGCAGGGTAGCAGTCTGTCCGTCTGAACTGGAGATTGCCGGATGCCTGGGTTGGGCTCAGAAAACCCGTAATTTCCGTCTATAGGAGGGAGAGATCCAGAGATCCATGCGGCTACCTTATGCCGTCCTAACCCTACGGGTGGGCCCCGGCGGGGCGGGGGCGCCTAGAGAGGCGCGCGCCGTAATACCCGACCCGACGTCTAGCAAAAACGAGACGAGGTAAAAAACCAGTGGTAGTTTTTGCATGCGCTCGCCATCCCTGGCACATAACGGCGCAGAGCGCGTTCCAGCATACGTTTCAGTAAGCGCCAAAACCTGACTGAATCCAGCAGCCAAGAACGGCAAAATGTTGGCAGCTGATAAATTGCTGCTCCAGTCCTCAATCAGGCAAAACTCCATCGCGCTCAAGGAGAAGGAGTTCAATCTGCACCATGGGAATTTCAACGCCGTCGGCACGCAAGCCGCGGTGCTGGCGGGCTTCACCGTGACGGCGTTCATCGAGTTCGACTGCCCGCCGGACACGAACCGGGCGACGAAGTTCGCGTACTACGTGTCGTCGATCGTGTCGCTCTCGGCGAACATCCTGTGCGTCGCGAACACGACCTTCCTGTCCGTCTGGGGCACGGGCCTCGCCATGCGCGGGCCTGACGGCTCGATGGCGCGCGCGGTCGACGGCATGTACCAGCTGCGGCGGAACGTGTTCGCGCTCTTCGGGCTCGGCATGATGGCACTCCTCGTCACGGCCATCTTCGGCTCGTGGATCCTCATGAACGTCGAGGCGGCCGCCGCGTCGACGGCCGTCCTCGGGTACTCGATCTACATGACGTGGAAGTCCTACCGGTCCATCACCAACATGTTCCACTTCAACGAGAACGACGCCGTTTCCTTCGACGACCTCCTCGACGCCACGCAGACGCTCATCCCCAAGGGCGCCGCCGCGAGCCGCGAGTCTGTCTTCGAGAGGCGAGGCTTCGCAGCGAACGGCGACAGCATGGGCTCGCAGCACCCTTCGGCCACGCGGCTCAACGCCGGCGCCGAAGTCGTCTGAATATATCGTGTGTACCCGCGGCGCGCTCCGTTTGGCGGGTTTTTCGCTCCCCAATAACAAGTTCTCTCGCTATTATTTTCTTTGTCGACGGAGGACTGCCCAGGCTACGCGCTGCGATGTACGAGCATTACTCACTATACTAGTGTCTCGAGGTCCTGTGACGAGAGACCGGGCGTCTTGGCTACACGCAAGCCTTATGTTGCAACAGTTTGAGTGCAATTTATATTAAAACTGGGCGGACTCGGCACGCTAGGTCAACACGCCGCTGCTTGATGCGAGATGCTATAAATAAATAAATAAATAAATACCTACCGTGACCGGCGCGGGTTTATGGCTCCATGCCCTAGCTGGAGTGTCGCCCTTGGGGAGCCTGGGGGCGCGGGGCGAAGACCGCGAAGCAGTAGGATGTGGACCATTGCGTTCCTCCGTCCTCGATTTTTAATTAATCTATGAATCTACCGTGACCTAGGTAGGTAAATAGATTGCAATTGGTAATCGAGGACGGAGGATGCGAAGGTCCACATCATGATCTCGCCGCTTAGTAGTCTTCGCTCCCGGGACGCGCCCTTAGCATAAGAATCCCAAGGGCGCGGGCTTATTTTCCTGAGTCCGAGTCAGCGACTCGGAAGGCTGCGCGTGAGTGACGCCGACTGTACTAGAGACTCTAGAGAATACACGCGAGACTTGCGTACGCAAGCAAAACAGATTAGAAACCGGGGCCGGATGGAAGACATAGCTTCGTCATCGCCGCTTCTTCTGGCGCGTCGAGCGGCGGCTGCGTTCGAGGATCGCCTCGAGCTGGCGGTCGACGTCGTCATCGCGCATGGCCTCGACGGCGGCGGGGTCGCAGTAGCCGAGCGCGTCCCCGCACGCGGCGCCTGCTGCCGCGTCGCAGTAGACGACCTCGCGGCGCGGCGCGCCGAGCGTGACGGCGACCTTGCCCGCGCGGCAGTTGGAGGCACACTTCGTCGCCTGCGCGCGAATCAGCCAGTCACGTACTCATCCACTTCGCCATCTTTGGACGGATGCACGGCGATGAAGACTCTCTCGACAATTTGATTCGCGCAAAAGAAACCACTCGACAAGCGCAGGCGCTACGAAAGGTGATTCGCGCACGGGTCAATACGCAGCGCACGAGCGGCGCGGGCCGGCCAGCGAGCGCCTCGCCCGCGGCAAGCCGCGCGAGGCGGTCGTGGACCAGCTGGCCATCAGCCTTCCCGCAGGCGATGGGCGCGGCACAGACCGTGATCTGCGGCGCGCCGCGGATCCGCGCGGCCAGCTCCTCGTCATCGTCGGCGAGCCGCTCGAACCTGCGTATAAATCAATTTCAGGTGCCCCACGCCATCGACGCGATGTTGTCTCCATGACTACATCTGATCGATGGCGTGGAGGTTCACGAAGGTCTCCGCGATATTTCTCAGGATAATCTAACTCACTGGTTGATTTCCACACAGGCTCGGACTCGTCCGCGACGAATGCCCTAGCGTCGCGCCGCAGCTCTTCTTCGCGGACCCACTCTTCGCCCACAAAGCGGAGAGCGCTCTCGCGCAGCGCCTCCTCGCGCGCGCGCGTGTCGCGCCGGAGCGCCTCTTCTCGAGCCCATTCATCCGCCAAAAAGATCAGCGTCGCGTTGCGCACGGCGCGCTCTTTCCTTACTTCCCCTTCGAGGAAGCCCAGCAGCTCGCCGGCCGTGCCCGCCGCCGCGAGGCGCGAAATGCTTTGCTCGATCGCGCGCTGGCCGCGCACCAGCTGCTCGCTATCCGCGCGCCGGCCCTCGCGTATGAGGTCGGATAAGTCTCTTTTATCTTTCAGCCAGGACCACTTCGGTTCAAAGTCGTCGCGTTTCGTCCGGAGCCAGGCTAGCGGCGACGAGTCCTCGTCGTCATCGTTTTCCGTCGCGCGGCGTGCCGCTGGAGGCCTGGTTGCGGGTAGCAGCCATGCACTCGAGCTCGCGACGATGAGACTGGTGCAGAGCCGCATTATGAAGGCCAAGCGTAACCACCAGGTTCACGAAAGCCGGTCATCGGTCGCACGCGCGCTCGAGCTGGATTGTGCACGGGTTTTCACAGGACCTGGAGTAGATCTGGGAGTATCTCTGGGAGTATTGTCGTAGCTAGAGACGAAACACGTGATGAGGAAGTGCTGCAGGTAACACGAAGGCTGGGAGATCAACATTTATACACCACGGAGCCCTGCGCCCGGTAGCTACTTGTTCGAAGCCATCGGAGCTGCATGAGCGCTCGACCAATGCTATGATCTCCGTCCAGCAGGAATGCAAAAGCCTGTGGCGCGGCCGTTACTGGACGACGGTAGAGCTCAAACTAGTCGAGGGAGCAGTAGTTCTCGACGGCGGCAGTCCAAAGGCGCTTGTGCGTATCAGTGATGAAAGTTGTGATGTCGTGCGCATCGAGATCGCAGACTTGACAGCATACGAAGCCGCGCGAAAAGCATGCGTGCTGCCAGAAACTGAAACGCTGCGGCTCCGCGGCGCGGGCCTTTTTGAGGCGCTCGACGCACACCGGCGACGCAGGGTCACCGTGCCGCCGCCCGAGCCACCAGCTCTGCAACCTTCGACAGAGCCCGAGTCTGGACCGCCACTGCCGCTGGCGCCCGGGGCAAACTTGCCGGACGCCGTGTCGACCGTCGGCGCCCTCGAGGCGCGGCTCAAAAAGCTCCAAACGTCGGATTTCGAGCGCCGCCTCGCGGCGCTGAATCCCGCGACGGCTAGTGCGGCGCCGCCGGTCGAGGCCCTCCGCGCAAGACTCGCAGCTCTACGCGACGGCGACGCGACGGGTCCCGCGTTCGTTGACCGGCCAAAGGGCTCTTTGGACGCTGCATCTGAGGACGAGGACGCCGAAGCGATCGTGACGCGCGCGCGCGAGGCGGTGCGTCTCGACGGCCGCGTGTGTTTCGACGACGGCCTGCTCGAATGCCTCGCCGGCCTCGACGACGACGCGCCGGGCCCCGCGGCGACTGCGGACGACGTTGAAGCGCGTCATCTCGGCGCTACCGCGCGCGCGGACCTTGCGCCTACCTCCGACGCGACATACGCCGTGGACCTCTTGAGCCGAGCCGGTGACCTCGTGGCCCGCGCGGTGCAGGACCGTGGCGGTGTCGAGCCGTCGTTAGACGTGCCCGACTACGACGACGACTCGGCCAATGACGCGGATTTTTCGTCGGAGGACGAGGACGATCGACAAACTTGAGGGCGTCCTGAGGGAAAGGGAGGGCCTGTTTGATATGTTTGTTGTTGTGTGCCAGTGGCATTGCCTGACTAGTATTATATGAGCAGGGTGGGGGATAGCATGCCAGTGGCAGCGGGCTGGGCTAGAGGCGTGGCGGCTCAACTCACGGGGGTAGGGGAAAAGACCATGATTTGTAGAGCATGTAGAACGATCGTGCAAAATCGCACTTTAAAAAAATAATGCGATGATATTGAGTGCGTTCTGTAGTGTAGCCTCTTATAAAAGCAGTGGTGCCAGTGCAAAAGTTGAGCTACTCGGGTGTTAGGTGAGTTCATTGTTGGGATTATTATAGACACATTTTCTATCGTTTCGGCAGATTCATAGCCCCATCACGGCGGCATTGACGCGCGCTGGAATCGGACTCTCAGGGTCCGGTGTATAAAATTTTGCCGTTCGGAGCCACGACGCCATAGAATTACCCTTGTTTGTACTGTACTCAAGAACATTTTCATCGAAAAACGAGCAAAGTAATTTAAACCACAGATGAATAGTAAGACCTCCCTGTCCTCTCGGGATGTGCTCCCGAGGTGCCGTCATAATATTTGGCCCGTCATCCGTCCAAACGATGTCCCCAGCCAGGAGGAAAATATAGGAGTTCACATGGTTCCACTTTTGTGATCCATACGTTCGTCATACTGCGGTAAAGATCGGTATCACTCAAGATCATCGGCGCGTATGACTTTGTTTGAAACTGAAGGTTCAAGCGACGATATTCACGTTCAGGAAATAAGATCCAGCGCTTGGCACCGAGACACTGCATAGACAGAGAATTGCAGTACACGCCATGTATCCCAGTGTAGATTCGCGTTCCGTTTGCCTTGAAATTTGATACAAAAGTTGTTGTTGCAGCATCCTGGGTTCTCTCATAGCCTTTCGTATCTTTTGAAAATCTTTTAGGGTCGAAGCCTGGCCAAACCAGCGCGCTTTCGTCTATAGAAACGTTCACATTGAAATTGATGTACTTGTTCGTCGTTTTGGCCAAGATTTCAGTGGGTGACGCGCGATTCTCGTTTTCTCCGTTTGTAAGCTCATCGAGCTCATCGAGCTGTCCGGCCTGGTACAACTTGAGACCCTCGAGCATCCCTTCGCTGGTGTAAAGTAAACCTGCATAATTATAAGGATACGATTGCTTTATCAGGCCGACACACTGTTTGGTCTCATCAACGAATGCTTGTTCATTCACGACAGAGCATGGACATTCGTGGGCGGGAAGCCGCCATTTTTGAGGGTGCGATGCCCAGTTGCCATCAGGTACACCGGCGGCCAACGGCACGTGGTGGATGACGGGACCGTCTTCGTTCACGTACGAAGGGTGGATCAAGCGATTCAAGTAGTCGTCCAATGTTTCCAGCCCAAAAGTATTGTACAACGCATATACAAACAGGTGCTTGTAAACGAAGACGAAGCGCGCAAAGCCGGCGATGGCTAATGCCGCCATCACGATTGCCTTTTTTGTCTCAGATGACATGCTTCCGTCAGCCCCATTTGCATACCATTCACCAACTTTCTTGCCACTGACAAGCACCTTAGCACTTTCAACTATCAATTTCGGAATGCGCGCCACGCTGTCGAGCTTGGTGACGAGACTCCCGAGGTACTGGCAATAGTTGGTGTTTGGAGATGCGGCGCCCCTCGGTATGCCCTTGGAGGACCCACTAGTAGTGCTCAATGTCGGAGCCGGTGTCGGAGCGAATTCCGAGGCGGCTTCCAATGCCGGCGCAGCCCCGGTCTCCTTAGAGCGCCGGACCATCTTTGGGTCGGTGCGAGTGGTTTGGGGAACGTGGAAAACTGCGAGCGCGGCGTAGTGGCGCTGCGCGGCGTCGTGAGCGGTGCAACTCGTGAAGTCTACTTCCGAGTTGGGCTCCTCGAGGGGACTCCATTGTGCCCTTCAGCTTTACTTAAGTACCTACCGTAGGTAGACTACCATAGGTACAAGAAGTATACCGTACGTACCTACGGTAGGCACCTTCGATCCGTATACGTTGCACTCAAGTATCCAGGGGGCCAACTAAGAGTAAGGTATATACAAAAGCGTGGTACTAGCTAGTACAGTGACATGTGCCGTATGATGTACCCCCTCGGGTTCAACTTGAAGTTCCGCCGGCGAGTCAAATTTATTGTAAATTTATTCAGGCAGGCGCACAGGCACCCAGGCGGTAGACGGTCCAGCCCGAGGTTACAGTACACTGCCAGTGGCAGGCTAGCTTGGCAGGCTTAAATCGGTACCTAGGTAAGATTATACTTTTTGATTGGGCCGCCGAGTCCCCTTTGCTACGCACGACATGATGGATTCGAACGAACGAAAAACACACGCGGATGCCCCGCAGCTCTAACGCCATCTGGAGGCGAACCACACGGCCGCCCCCAACGCGGCAGCGCCGACGAACCTCAGCGAAAGGAGCAAAGGAAGTCGCCTAACTGCTGCTCACGTGCGTATCAGCTCGCTGGCACCGCCGCCAAAGGAGCAGGGTACGTCACGGCAACAAGCCCTTGGGCGTCTCGGCGGCACGTGCGCGGGCCTTCTCGGCAGCAACAAATTTGCCGTCGAGGTCGCCGCCGACGGGAGAGCGCGGTGCCAATTGCGAGGCTGTGAGATCCCGCTGAAGATCGGCGAGCTGCGCCTGGGCAAGATATCTCCGAGCCTTCGCCACGGCACGGCGAAGAAAACGAAATGGTATCACCCCGCGTGCTCCATGGTCGCGTTCGCCCGGTGCTCGAAGAAGAGCCGCGTCGTCAAGACGGTGGAAGACATCGACTTCGGCTTCGATGCGCTTTCCGAGACCGACCAGCAACGTATTCGGGCCGTCGTTGACGAGGGCGCCGCGCCCGCCCGCAGGGCTGCGAGGGCCCGGGCGGCGAAGCCAGTGGCGTCCAGTACGCGACACAAGCCACTCCCCAAGCGTCCACTACGACCCACCGAGAGGGCCCACGGGAGGTTTTAGACCATCTCCCAGGCTGGCCAGTAGCCCCTTTCAAAATTTGTACATACTCTGGCCGTAGGCTTCCGAGTCAAGGCGGCTTCAAGTAATCATGATTAGTTCAACTCTAGAGTGGAGACTTTGCCACTGCTCTAGCCGTTTCCCGAGTCGTGTCTTTCCAGCACACCCAGTCAAGGCCAGGGAGCCGGGGGCTCAGGCTCCAAAATTAAATACTGCGTATCGGGCCTCGGCCGCGCCTTGTCGTGAACGTTTCCCCGTCTAGATAGACCCGGCTGTATGTGGTTCTATGCTTCTGCTGCAGCAAGGCGCAGATATGGATCCCTCGCGCGATCGCGGCGGGGTAAAACCCGTTTTGTGACGGGTTTTGAAGTCTTCGCGTACGCAGCGCTTGTTATAGCGCGTGTCAAGCACAGGCACAGCTGAGCGCAAGGGCGCGAACCACAACAGTATCACAGCGCAGCAGTCTCAAGAGAGCAGCAATCTAAAGGCCGCTCACAGGACCAAGGACACCACACACAAAAAGTAAAAGATAAAAAGATGGACTCCCGCCGCGCCGGCGGTGGCAACCGCATGATGACGAGCACGACGCTGCAGACGAACGACATTTGGTCCAAAACCATCGGCCACGACCCGCACGCCGGCGACGCCGAGGCCCCAGAGGACGCGGTGGCTCGCGAGCGCCAGGAGGAGCGCGCGCGCGGCGTCATGGAGCTGGCGCGCCTCGACGCCATCAAGCAGGGTGGCAGCAGCCGCGGCGACAACTTCGCGCAGAGCCTTTTCTGGGGCCTGAAGCGCAAGGCGCCGCCGCGCGGCTACGAGATGGCGCCGATCGAGTCGTCGTCGAGCTCCGGCTCTTCGTCCGACGACGACGACGACGACGCGGTGCGCGCAGCTAAACGGCGGCGCGCCGACGACGAGGCGGCGCGGCGGCGAGACGAGCGCCGCGTGCGGAAGCGCGCGAAGAAGGAAAAGAAACGGAGAAAGGCCGAGAAGAAGTCGTCGAAGAAGTCCAAGAAGTCCTCCAAGAAGTCCAAAAGTAATAGTAAATACTTTATTGCACATCATGATCGAGGAGCGCGAAGGTCCCCATCCCGCCGCTTACTTTTGTCGGCACTTCTTCCATTTGAACACGGCGGCGCTGCCGTGTGACGCGCCCGCGACCTTGCGCTTGCGGCCCTTGGCGCGGAGGACGTGCTTCTCGGCCTCGAGGCGCTGGAGCAGGTCCGTCGAGGCGCGCTGGTCGTCGAGCGCCGAGTCGAGCGACGCGTAGGCGCGGCCTACGCGCTTGCCGGCCACGCGCGCGGCCTTGTCCGGCCTCCGCGGCCGCGCGGCGTCGCGGACGCGCCGCCGCGCGGACTTGGCGCCGCGGGCGGTGGCGCCGTCGTCGAAATACGTGTGCTGCGCCGTCTCCGCGGCCGTCTCCGTGCGGTGGAGGCCCGCGCGGAGTTTGTCGACGCGGTGGTCGTCGACGACCTTGCGCATGTGCATGTAGCGCAGGTCCTCGGCCTTGAGCTTGGCCGTCGCCGCGTGCGTCGAATCGGCGCCCGCGGGGCCGCGCCGCTCGCCCGCGACCGTCTTCGTCATCGCGAAGTAGAACTCGTCCTGGTTCCGCTCGGCCGCTTTGCGCGTCAGCGTCTTGAGCCGCGCCGTCTTCTTCTTGTAGTCATCCGCGCGCTTCTTGTAGTCCGAGTGCTTCTCGAGGAGGCCGAGGTGCTTGCGCGCCGCCGGCTGCTGGCGCTCCTTGTGCGTGGAGCGCTTCACGACGTTGCGGAGCGACATCTTTTGCTCACGAGGTTACTTTTTTACTGTGCTCCGCTGCGCTATAGCTATCGGGCACAGGGCTCCGGCGCGCGAATGTCTGCCTTGATCTTTTGTGCTTTGGCTAACTCTGGACTATAGATAGAGCCGCTCAGGAGCAGCTCACCATCGCTTACGGGTTTTAGCTCTCGTATTACGCGACGCGCGGTTTCCTAGACTTTGTTTACGCGACGCGACGAGGTGACTGGAGAGCGGTAACCCGGATGTCTCACAGCGGTTAAGGATCAAACGCACAGAGGGGATGGAGCCCCAGTCCAGCATCCCGCCGCACCCCTACGGCGTCGAGCCCGCCGGCAGCGCCTTTGCCAGGAACCTAAGCATCGCCGTTTCCCGGCGCGGCCTCGGGCATTTGGCCACCGTCGATGACGCGACGGTTCTGCACGTGCTCGGGTACACCGATGGCGCGGCTCTCTGCGCATTAGCCATCGCTTCCGGAGCGCTGCGGTGCTTCGCGTCGTCCGAAGACCTGTGGCGCGCCGTCGCGCTGCGGCGCGCTGGCGACGACGGCGCGATCACCTACTGCGGCGGCAGCTGGAAGCAGTCGGTCGTCGGCGCGCCGCGCGCCAACGTCGCGAAGCACCTTTTCTCGGACGCGCTCTACCACTCGCACCGCCTCGTCCACGCGGCGCCGCTCGCATCGAGTGGCTTGGGCTCCTGCGCCCGGCGTCGCGCGGCGGACCTATCCGTCGACGCCTTCGTCAAGGACTTTGAGCGGGCCGGCGTGCCTGTGGTCATCGAGGGCGGTGCCGCCGACGCCGCGGCAAGGGACGTATGGGACCGCGACGTTTTACAAGACCGCCTCGGCGCGCGCGTGTTCCACGTCGGCGGCTACGCGTTTGGCCTCGCGGAGTTTCTGAAATACGCAGAAAACAACGCCGACGACACGCCGCTGTACCTCTTCGACAAGCGCTTCGCCGAGGCCGCGCCAGAGCTCGCCGCGGCCTACGAACCCCCAAAGTACTTCGACGACGACCTGTTTGGGCTCCTCGACGGCCGCCGGCCCGACTGGCGCTGGCTCATCGTCGGCGGCACGCGGTCGGGCAGCGCGTGGCACAAGGACCCCAACGGCACGTCGGCCTGGAACGCGACGCTCCGCGGCCGCAAGCGGTGGTTGTTTTTTCCGCCGCGGACGACGCCGCCGGGCGTGCGACCGTCCGCTGACGGCCTGGACCTCGTCGCGCCGATGAGCATCGCCGAGTGGACGCGCGCGTTCTACGCCGAGGCGAAGGCGCACCCGCACTTCGTCGAGGCGCACAGCGGGCCCGGCGACGTCGTCTTCGTGCCGCGCGGCTGGTGGCACTGCGTCGTCAACCAGGACGCCTTCACCGTGGCCGTCACGCACAACTTCTGCTCGCCACGTGGCCTCAGCACGACGCTTGGGTTACTCCGCCGGTCGCCGCACCTTGTTTCGGGCCTCGTGCGCGACGAGCGCGTCGACGAATGCGACGACCTCGACGAGGTCGCCAAGCGCGCTGTTGTCGGCGCCGCGCTCCACGACCGCCTCGTCGCCGCGCTCCTGCGCCGCCGGCCCGACGCGCTCGCCGCGACCGAGGCCGACCTCGCGCGGCCCACGACGATGTGGGGGCGGCTTATTGCTGAGCCAGGCCTCGTTGTGGCTGGCGTCGCGCCAAAGCGGGCCCGCGTTGACGACGGCGGCGTCAGTGGCGGGTTCTCGTTTGGGTTTAGATAGTAAATGGCACACACTTTCATTTACGCAAAGCCCTTCTTTATAACCCCCGGGGAGTTTCAGGTCAACCGAGCGGGTAGGTGGGGCTCAAGACCGCTTCCAGACGAGCTCGATGACGGGCTTGTCGGGCGTGCGCGGGATTGTCGTCAGTATGAGCGTCCCGTCGGTATTAAATTCGTAGGTACGCGGGAGCGTCTCGCCAAAGAATTGCTTGCAGGTCGTGAACTTGACCTCGTGGAAGACAACTATCTTTTCGGTGTCAACGCGGAACGCACCGGAGTAGAACATGGTCGTGTTCGCGGCATAGAGACTCGCGACCACCTAAGCCGGCGCCCAGCTGAAACAGTTGCGTACCTACAGCGCGCGTCTTCCCGATTCAGATATTCCGGACACGGACACACACCAAATGAGTGAGGAAACGACGACGAATCTGGTGATAGTCGGGGACTTGAAGCCAGTAGGCACGAGCGCCGGATCAGTTTCCAGGATTGCGTGCATCCAGCTGTTCTTGGGGTCGTAGTGTAAGGAGCCGCAGCAGCCCCTTCCCATCGGGTATGTGGGCTCTTGCTTGGGCTCTTGGGCGTCCGGCTTGCCGTCGCAGGCCACACCCTTGGAGACCATGCTGGCCAGCACCCAGCGGCCCGCGAGCATATCTTCAACAGCCATCGTGTGGATCAGTTTAACAAGAGGGGACTCGTTATGTCTGCTTAGCTAGAGCTAGTAGGTACCGTGACCGTGACTAGCCTGAGAAGTTTCTTCGCTTGGGTTCACTGGCAACTTGCAGTTGGAACCGTGACTTATTTATGATTTATCCCAGGAGATATCAGATGCTATCGGGGAGTAAGCGAATAGACGCCGGGATTAACCCCGGGGTAGGCTGAGCCCCTGGATTAAAGACAACCTAGGACAACGCCCCCTCAGACTGGTCCATGGCCAATCTACAGGGTGGAGGTGGATGGGTAAATACAGAAAACCTTATATAAAAACAGCGGGCATCCCTGTCGAAGGAGCCGTAGCTGCTGCAGCCAGTGCTGGCGAAGCGCCGGGCTTGGTTTAGCCCACCAATGCTCGTTTCTCGTCTGCTTGACATTGAGTTTGAACTTCACGGGAATAATCAAAGAAGCGGGGTCTCAAGAATATGAAAGCAAGAACGCGGGCCAGCAGTCGCGTCGGCCCGGAGGATTGGAGAAATCGAGAGTCGCGCTTGTAGACAGGTTTACTGCCATAAGAAAATGAAACGGGATTTAGGTATCGATATGAGTTGCACCCTCTTGCAAGAATAACACTATTTGCCGTCAAATCCTGCATCATTTTATTTCTCGCATCTTCTGCCGTAGACACAAGGAATTCAGATGGACGCACGGTGCGATAGCCATCGCGAAGCAGATGCTGAATTAAAGGGATAATACGAGCCATAGAATCTTCAACTAAGCGCGGTGGTATTGCGAATAGAGGGAAGCCCGTAGCCACGAATGGCCAGAAGAAGTTTGGCAATTCCTTGAACATTCCAAGCCCTCCATGGAGTGCTGACAGAGTGAGTTCGGTTGTATCATTGTCAACCTTGATGGGAAACGATGCCATGCCGATATCATATCCAACTGCCAAAACGATTACGTCATATTCCATGCGTCGACTGTCAATACAAAGGCCCGATTTGACGAAAGAAATCTGAGATTTACTTACGTCGACAAGCTGAAAGTTTTCTTTCTCAACCAAGCTTTTGAAGCCATTGTAATCGAATGCCCGGCGCGTGCAATGTATGGGCTGGTCACGTGGCGGAAGTAGTGGCGTGTCTTCGCGTCTGTAGTTTAACCAGCGAAGAGGGTATCGTAAAATCCACTCGTACCCTGGCCGGCTGTCAAACATGGTAAAAAAAACATTGCGTATCTCGTAAAACCAACGATTCAAGGTGTAGGCTATACCGTTGTGGGATATTTTTTGGCGTTTGCAATTTAGAATATAGGGTTTGGTACGATGCAAAACGTCAAGATGAGAAACACGTGGCATAATCGACGGTGCAAGCTGAATCGTCGTGGCACCCAGACCTACAATCGCGACCTTCTTGTTTTCGAAGATCGTCGTGTCTTTTGTTAAATGCGAAGAGTGGACAACTTGTCCCTCGAATTTGTTTCTTCCCGGCCATCCAACGTCTTTTACAAAATTCTTCGAGATGCTCCCTATCGCGCAATTTATAACAACGCGTGACAGAAATTCCCCGTTGTTTGTCTTTACAGTCCACAAACCGTCTTCGCTAGCAAATTCGGCAGATAAAATTTGTGTGTTTAGATATAGTTGGCCTTGGGGTATGTCCCCTGCCAAGTCGATACAGTAGTTCAAAAGTTCATCTCGCGTTGCATACTGGTGGACACTGCGAATCGGCTTGAATGTAGGAGCATACGATTGAACTTCGGTGTCAGTGCCTGCTCCCGGATAATCGTGATCAAACCAGGTGCCAGCCACTTGCGAGCGGGCCTCAATAACACAAAAATTAGTTTCTCCGCGTTGGACCATGCACCCAGCCGCCGTCAAACCTGACATACCGCCGCCAAGAATACAACAATCCAAAATTTTTGGTTCCCCTGGGATAGATGCTATATTCTCTTCTCCGTTTCTAGATTCAGTTTCTCTGCTGATTATTTGGTTGTCAACTTTTTCTGGCGCGCGCGCAAAGCGATTGAGCACGGTGACCAGCCTGCCAAGGTAGTGACAGTAGGTACTATTCGGGGGCGCTGCAGATGTAGCTGTCGCAGCAGCACCAAAAGCCTATGCTTCGTTTTCTATTTGGGGTGGCTCGCCTGGATCCGAGGCAAAACCTGATACTGGAACGTCTGCATCACACACCAGACGGGTTGGCTTCTCGGAGCTCGATGCCATGGGCGGCGACGCGTTGGGGCGCCGACAATAGTAGCGCGGCTCTTGCGCGCGTGCTTCTTCGACTTTCTAACCCACGCGCGGAGTCTACTTCTTTTGGAGGGGACTTCATTTTGCTGTCAAGCATGGATACAGGTTTACATAGAAAATCATAGATTGTACATGGTACGTATGATCGTACCTACGGTATTTACGTCTACGGTGTTCCAGACAACAATCGATTGGGCGAAGCAAGAGAAAGCCATTGAATTTGCATTCTCAAGCCCCATTGAGACACAGCAATATCATCATGATGATGATATTTCAAGTTAACAAACCGAGTCCGGAGCACTGGCACTCAGTTCGAGTCACTGTCCGACTCGGAGTCACGCCGGTCTCACCGGCACTCTCAGCCTGAGACTTGCACGCCGGCGAGATGCACGTGATGAGATAACAAATAAACCGTTACAATGGGAAATACCCGGGCCGCGGCCGCTGGCGGGCAAGCCTGCGACAGGGCACACCGCTACGGCGTCACCGTGACGGGGACTCAGGCTGGCCACAATTAAAGACCCGACTCGTTACTTGGAAACTTCCGAGTCATCTTTTTGGAGCCTTTTTTTTAACGTAGGTAGGAGACTCGGAGCTGGTAGGAGTACTTAATATAAAAATTGCTGGCTGTGATCATCGACCGGTTTTGGCCGACTCCGCATACCTTTAACACCGGCCCAACGAGTATTTCGTTTCCGCGCTCCTCCCTCTATTATTCCCTACCGAGGTAACAAACACCAGCGCCACCACGCAGCAGTGACAAAAGCCGCTTGGGGACAAAGTAGTAGAGCGCGGACAAAACACAAGTAAAGGCCACACGACAGCAGCTGAGCGCCGCGAACGCACGGGCGCCAGTGGTGATACCACACACATTGAAAGAGACAGCCTTCACAGCAAGTAAAAAACACTTCGGCGCTCGCTACTGCGCGGCGGCCGCGCGCTTTGCACGACGAAGTCCTTACTCTTCACCATTCTTCTCCGGGCGTGTCGCGGGCTGTCGACCGTGACGCTCCGGCGGCCGCTCGCCGTTCACGCGTTGACGAGCACCGTCTTCGACAGCACCCACAAGACCAAGGACATGACCGCGACGGTCACGGCGGCGGACCTCGCCGCGGCCGAGGTCGAGCTCACGTCCGACGAGCAGGACCTCGTCCGCGTGCTGGTCGCGGCAGCGGCAGCGCACCAGACGACGGTGCGGATCTGCGGCGGCTGGGTCCGCGACAAGGCGCTGGGCCGCGTGACCAAGGACGTGGACATCGCACTGGACAACTGCAGCGGCGCCACCTTCGCCGAGCGCGTCGTCGAGGCGCTCGCCAAGGGCCTCCAGGGCGGCGACGGCCGCGGCGCGGCGCTTGCCGCGTCGTCGACGGTCGGGCTCATCGCGGCGAACCCCGAGCAGTCCAAGCACCTCGAGACGGCGACAATGCGGCTCTGCGGCGTCGAGGTCGACTTCGTCAACCTGCGGAGCGAGTCGTACGCGGACGCCGGCGACAGCCGGATCCCGACAATGGCTTTCGGGACGCCGCAGGAGGACGCGGCGCGGCGTGACTTTACGCTGAACGCGCTCTTCTTCAACGTGCACACGCGGCGCATCGAGGACTTAACCGGCCGCGGCTGGGAGGACCTCCGCGCGGGCCTCCTGCGGACGCCGCTTGAGCCGCGCGTGACGCTGCTCGACGACCCGCTCCGCGCGCTGCGAGGCGTGCGCTTCGCGTCGCGCTATGGCTTTGCGCTCGACCCGGGCTTCGCCGAGGCCTGCCTGCTGCCCGAGGTCCGCGCGGCGCTCCTCGCCAAGGTCTCGCGTGAACGCGTCGGCAAGGAGATCTGGGGCGCGTTCGGGACATCGCCCGCTGGTGCCGCGCGCGCCGTCGATGAGCTTCGGCGGCTCCAGCTCGCGTCAGCGACGTTCCGCGGCGTCGGCGCCGCAGAGTTGGCCGGCGCCGCGCGCGCGCCCGACGGCGGCGCGGTGGCGCTCGATGCGGTCTACGCCACCGACGCCGACGACACCGGCGGACCGTGGCTCCTCGCCGCGCGCTGCTGCGCGGCGCTCGCTGCCGGCGAGGCGCAAACGGCTGTCGAGCCGCTGCCGACGCGCGACGCGACGCTTGCGGCGCTCGCTTGTGCGTTGCTGCCGCTTGCTGAGTCCGGCTGCGAGGCCCTCGACCGCCGGCGCCGGCCGACGCCGCTGCCCCAGGCCGTCTGCAAGGAGGGCCTCAAGCTCCCGGGCCGCACGGCCACCGACGCGCGGCGCGTACGTTTGCTGCGTCCGTACTAGGTTCGCCTTTTATGATACTCTCACACTCAGGTCCTCGACGCCGCGCCGCGGCTCGCGAAACTGGCAACGCGCCTCGCGGCCGGCGAGACCGGCGCGGACCTCCGGCGCGACGCGGGCCTCGTGCTCTTTGACGTCCAGGAACTCTGGCGCTGCGCGCTGCGCGTTGCACGGGCGCGAGCTGTCGCCTTTGACGCCGCCAACTTCGCCGACGCGGCCGCCGTCGCTCCGGCGGACGCGGCCGTCGCGACCGCCGAGCGCGACTTCGGCGCGCTCGAGGCCGCATTATCTGGCCCGGCGCTCGACCTCGACCGCATCTGGGCCACGCTCCAGCCGCACTACGACGGGAATGCGCTCGCGGAGGCGCTCGACGTCCCGAAGGGCCCGCTCATCGGCGGGCTCCTGGCTGCGCAGCGACAATGGCAACTCGCGCAGCCGGCAGGCGAAAAGGGCTTGTGCCTCACTTACCTATGCTCGCGCGTCGAGGACCTCCGGCAAACACACGGTCAGGGGCGGCGCGGCGGGAAAAGCAAGAAGGCGCGGCGGTGACTCCTGGTTCTTACTTCTTCTAGTAGTATCTTGAATAAACCCTCGTCAAATCGTGTTTCGTGATATACCCTAGTGTACCCCAACATGGTTTATGCATGCGAAGATTCGTAGAATATAGTTACTCTGCTGAACCTCCTCAATCAGATCTTGGACCCACAAGTGGACCCGCGCCGATCTCCGCGTCGCCCTTCTGGCCCAGGTTGATGCAGGTGGTGTCTTGGCTTTAGCCAGAACCTTCCTCACGTGTGCTTGCCTGTTAGCTGTCTGACTTCCCGCTCAGTTTGGAAGCATGGGTCACTGGTTGCTCAGTCGTGCTTTGCAGCAACGAGACGAGAGTTGCCGCAATTTGGTGCACAGATTCTTCGTGTGTGATGCAGTCGACATGGGACCAATCAAGGTAAGTTGCCTCCAGGCCAGGACTGCAGAGGGGATGACTCCATCCATAAACACCGTCCAGGTGGTGGACACTATCGTACCCCGCCGCTTCAAAGAATTCTGGTTTTGCTTTCAGAAACGCGCAAAGGCCGGTATACACTTTGCGTGTTGGAGCAAAATCACGCGTGGAGAGTTCTGCACCTAGGGTGAGCATGGTATCAACCATCCGTGAGAGGCGATGTGCCTGGATGTGGCAGAGACGACATAATGTTCAAGATCAGATACGCATGCGATGTCATTCAAGCTGACCGCTTCCATACGCATTGCTTTCTTGCGAAGCATACTGCCCAAAAAGAGGTCGTAACATTGAGCTCGATGCATTAAAAAGCTCATTGCACTCTTCGGTTGGGGGCAATAAGGAACTGGGTCTACGAGACAGAGTGATCCACAACATAGTGTACTATCCTTTAAACATAATGCCAATTCAAATGACAGTGCGCCACTAAACGAGTATCCGACGAGGTGAACCGTCTGATTGTGGCCATGTAACTCATCGACAAGTAATTTACGATAAGAAGCAGCACGCTCGAGGAGGCTGTTGACCGGGCAGTCTCTGTCCAGTTCGGGTGCTTGGAGGGAGATGATCGGCCAGTCACCGGGGAGGTGGCGTATCATTTTTGCGCCGATTGGTGTTCCCCAAACAGCGTGAAGAAACACCAGGGCTGGTTTTGATGGATCACCCTTTTGCAACCACACGACCGCTCCATGATTGGCGGTGGGGTTGATAAACAGAAAGTTCTTTGGTTATTGGGAGGAGCTGGGTTGGATGGTCCTGTTATCACTAGACGATTCTATCTGCCCTACCAAATAATTGCCGAGGTCTCCGATTGTAGGATGGTCAAATAATATGGTTGGTTCTATTTCAGTGTTAAGTTCATGTGCAAGCGTCGAAACAAGCTCAACTGCAGAGAGGGAATCAATTCCGACATCCATTAGTGCTTCGTCTCCCGAGACAATTGTCCCAGTCAATGCCTCTACAGTCTTCTTCACAATTCCGGCTACATCCATTACTTCCCGCACAGGAACTCGAACTGCAGCTATGTCTGGCAAAGATTGTGAGGACTCGGTAATTGAATAACTTCTTTGTAACAACCAAATGGATCGTTGCGCAGAGTGAATAGGGATCTTAATGCAGCGTCCCCTGTAGAGTGATGGCTATTTCGTTGTGCCACTATGAGAGCGTGCGACTTTCTTAGCGCCAAACGCGCCTTGGGCGATAGTTCCACTAAATCCAAACGAGCTCAAGCGAGAGCTATCATTATCACCGGAAGACATTGCTCGTGGCAGCACGTCGACGGGCATCTGGAACGGCTTCGACGATACGATCGACGAAAGGTGCGCGTTCAGCCTACATAGAATATGATTGACCAACATATGTAAAAATACAGGAGACGCACCCGCGCAACTGTGCATTCACAGCAACGACCGAAGCCATCAGCGGCCCCACCACCAGCGACGCCAGGCCCGCGGCCGCGGCGGCCGCCTCCAAATGACCCACGTTCGACTTCAGTGACGTGCACTGGATCGCTGCGATTCTACGTTCTGTCGGCTTGCACAATGCCCTCGTCGCGGCACCCACCTACAATGACACAAAAATCTTGAGAGAAACATGAAGAAGAAAAAACGTACCTCGATCGGGTCCCCGAGCGCCGTGCCCGTGCCGTGCGCTTCTAGCGATGGTCCCGTCTCGCCTTGCACCGCCTCGATCAGGCGTTGTTGCGACGACCCATTCGGCGCTGTGAGACTCGCGCTCGGCCCGTCCTGCTGCACCTCCGTCCCGGACACCGCGACGTCGTCTGATTCGGTCGAGAAGTAGAACGCCCCGCAGCCTTCGCTGCGACAATAGCCGTCGGAGCGCCGGTCGAACGTGTGACAGCGCCCGAGCGCCGAAAGCA